>Ga0209067_10000128_pt1 | contig 51554 bp, 45 predicted proteins | sample ColStrG_CSR_2013_FD_187199 | JGI IMG/M metagenome (GOLD analysis project Ga0209067, IMG submission 187199) | Freshwater sediment microbial communities in response to fracking from Pennsylvania, USA - Cold Stream Run_MetaG_CSR_2013 (SPAdes)... | ecosystem: Environmental > Aquatic > Freshwater >... | reverse complement strand
CCCGAGATGAGACTTCCATATAAGGGCCGTCAGAGACTATGACGTTGATAGGCCGCAGGTGTAAAGTCAGTAATGGCAAAGCCGAGCGGTACTAATGGCCCAAGCGCTTCGAATAACAAATAACAATTTTTCACCTACGTGCTTGTTGCATGTACTACTGCCTCAAATCTATTTCTCCGGTGTGTCAACGATATTGATCAAGAGTGGAAAGTAAAAAGTTCAACGTGGAAAGTAGTCTTACCCACACGTTCAACAGCCTGCTTCTCCCTCTGAAAATCTTAAGGCGACTATGGCGGTGGGGACCACCTCTTCCCATTCCGAACAGAGCAGTTAAGACCACCAGCGCTGATGGTACTAGGGTAAAACCCGGGAGAGTAAGTCGTTGCCCTAACTTTTTAAACCCCAACACAACCTGTTGGGGTTTTTCTTTTTTTAAGCTAACGCACCCAATGAAAGTGGGTCACTTGGTGATGAGAAAAACGGGGCCTCGGCGCATCACCTCAAGATGGCTATGGCCACTCGCCCGGTCGGTTATTCGCGCTTTGGAAAAGAAGCTATCCTACCGAAACAACGGAAAGATTATTTGTATTTAGATATTTTTGAGCGAGCGCTTGTAGTTGCTCTGGGGTTACCGATTTTACTGCAGTGAAAAGATTATGGTAGTATTCTTTTCCTAATTGATTCAAGCGGACATTCTTGATTTTATCAAAGGTGGAAAATGGATTGGCCATTTCTAGCTGGATGCCACCAAGAAGATGGCTCTTGGCAACATCCAGCTCATCCTCTTTGACCTGGTAAAGATTTAGGGTTTCAATTTCCTTCTTAATTTCATTTAGGGTAAGCTCAACATTGATTTTATCTACGTCAGCACCAATGGAAAACAGGCAATCATTCCGAAACGGATTCAACGAAGAGTGGATACCGTAGGTAAGGCCTTTCTCTTCCCGAATGTTCTTCATTAATCGTGACCCGAAGTATCCCCCAAAGAGATGGTTCAATAAAAGCAAGGAATAGTAGTCTTGGTGTCCCCGATTAATGGTGCGCATCCCCAGCCGTATAGAGCTCTGAACGCTATCTGGCTTGATCATATGTTGCATGGGATCTCCGGGTTCAATGGCAAAGGTATTTTTAGAGCTTGAAGACCCCAATTTTAAGGAAGATATTTGTTCAATGAGCCATCGTATTTGTTGGGCCTCTAGACTTCCAATTAAATAGATTTGGTGAGGCAGGAAGCGGGAGGCAAAATAACTTTTGAGTTCACTGTTTGTGATTGCATTAACATTTCCGTGCTCAATCGAATTGCCATAGGGATGCCGAGCGCCAAAAATGCTTTTTCGAATTAAACGAGAAGCAACAAAACTGGTTTTCTTCTCATTAATCTCCAGGTTTTGGAGGAATATTTTTTTTTGTAACTCAAGTTCGTCTTCGGAAAAAACGGGGTCAGAAAGTAGTTCAATAAAAACCGGAAGTATTTCTCTGACAAACTTCTTTAGGCCGTATAATGAAACGGAAACAAAATCATAACCTGAAGAAATTTCTATTTGAGCCCCATAATAATCCAGCACTTCAGCAATTTCTTTTGATGTCTTACTCGAAGTCCCTTTATCAAGTAAAATAGAAGTAAAGTGAGCTATTCCAGACTTGGGTTCATACCACTTGCCGGCGTTGAAGACGACTTCGAGTTTAAATACTTCCTGTTGAAGCCCCGGAAGAAAAACAAAATCAATAGCACCGGGCAATTTGACAATCTCTGCCTTGGGCAAGTCGAAAGAAAATGATTTTGAAAAAGCAGGAGCAATCGAGCGGTTCAGCATCAACTCAATTGTCGGTTACCGATTCAGTTTGTTTAACCTCTTTAATAGGGAGCACATAGAACAAGGTAAACCTCAACGTTTCGGCTAATGCATTTTGACCAATGGTCATGGGCACCATGTAGGCAATGTCTAGGCCAAACATGTCGCGGGCAACGCTTTCGTATCGAAAGCCCAGACCGGCAGTAAGGTATTTACGATTGCCTTTATCTTTTGCTTCATAGAAGTAGCCCAACCGGGCGGCAAAGAAATTATTGTACCAATATTCCATTCCCGAAGAAATGGTAATCTCTCTAAGTTCTTCAGAAAATCCACCCTGCGCATCTGTAAATGAACCAAAAACTCCGTTAAGCAATGGCTTTGATTTATTTCCTGGGCCGGGGCTTGGCACCATCAATTTGTTAAAATCCAATACAAAAGTGAGACTGTTCATTTGGTCAAGCTCAGTCTTAAAGGCCCCTCCAATTCTAAGGTTGGTAGGGATAAAATCCTTATTTGCCGCACTGGTATAAGTCATTTTAGACCCCAGATTGGTGATTGCTCCCCCCAGGGATAATGTAGAATTGTGGGCTTTAAAAGGCTTGGTATAATATGCTCCCATGTCAACGGCCACCGATGTGCCGGCCCTGGCGTCAGAAATATTTGGGTTTGCACCCGTCAGGTTTGACCGCACATATTTTAAAGTACCACCTATGCTAAAATGCTCGGTCAACAATCGTGAGTACGTCACGTCGATCGAATATTCTTTAGGATTGTACCGGCCATCTTGCTGCGAAGCATCAGGCCCATGGTTGAATTGAATATCGCCCATGTCAAAATATTTAAGGGAGCCCGACACCACTTGATTTCTGTCTATTTTATAGAACCCAGTGAGGTAGATCAATTTCATATCGTTGATGATCTTGGCCAGCCAGGGGGTATACGATGTTGAAAATCCAAACCCTTTATCCACAAAAACGAGCTTTCCGGGGTTCCAATAACTCGAATTGGCATCGGCCGAGGTAGCTACCCCTGCATCACCCATACCAGCTGCGCGGGCGTCTGGTGTGATGGTCAGAAAGGGAACGGCGGTTGTAATGACATGATTGGTAGAATCCTGACCAAGTACTTGTCCAGACGTGTTTTGAGCCATGGCATAGGGCCCTCCCAAAACAATTAAAAGACAACTAACTAAGTATTTTCTCATAGGCCACTTCGAGCGTTAAAGGTAATCAATTCAATATAATAAGTTTAGTTGTCTGGTCACTTTGTGACCCATCCGCAAGGGAACGAACAGAGAGCCGGGCAACGTATATTCCGGGGCTGTAATTTATTCCCTCAACACTTGCCCCCTTCCAGGGCCCTAAAACAACCTGGTAGGGGCTAATCGGTATTGAGTACTGAATACTGGCGACAGGTCGGCCGGCAATATCATAAATTGTTAAGGTTGCTTCAAGGTCCTCGCCAGCCCGGGTGTGGTAAAAATGGAATGAAGTTGGTTCAACAAGGGAGTTGAACGGATTGGGATAACTTTCAAAATCTGTAACGCTAATACCTGCTCCGTCGCTCACCACAAAATCGACAGACACCGTGGATCGATTATTGTAAGTGTCCGATGCCGATAAGGAAAGCTGATGTTTACCTTTCTTCAAGGTGTCCAAAGGGTAAAGGATAACCCCCTTTCGAAAATCATTTTTATCAGCGGTGTAATATTCATTAACGATATAAGACCATTTTCCATCCAGTGTGGCAATCATATTATTCTCAGGATTGATGGAAGCGATGTTGATCCCGCTGTCATCGGAAAGCTGAGCGACCAGCTGTGTGTTTGGGCCGATCGTACCGCCATTAATAAAAGTCGTATCGCTTAAAAAAAGTTTGATCAATGGTGGGGTGTTATCCGGTGAGGGCGCCACTTCTTGTCCTCCTACCATAAAATTGGTTGAAGCTCCAATGGCTTCGGTTTGATCATCAGCGCTCGCGTAAAGACTTATTTTACCTTCGCCAAAATCGGAGGCCAAATTTTCCGGGACGATGAAGTTGAATTGAAATACGCCTTGCTGAACGGATGCCGAACCCTGAAATAATTTATTCGCGCGTTGTGTGAACGTGTAAGGGGGAGAGGGTGCATTGATGGTTTCATTGGGGTCACCGCGAGTGACAAAACTTTGGAGCTTGTCATAGACTGAAGCGGAAATAGTTCCGTTAAAGGAAGCTAACTTGCTCCCACTATTTTGAACCTCCCCAAGAATAGAAACCGGCGACAGTGCTTTTAGTGTGTCCGTTCCCGAAGCATTTTTAACGGAACTCACAGAAATACTGTTATCGGCCAACGTCAACTTCAGGGAAGGATCCCCGAGCAATGAAAAATTTCTGTTTGAAATGCCGCTCACGCTATTGTTTTTTGTGTCCTTCATAATATAACCCAACCTTCGAAATGAATTATTTGTTTTGCTGAACAAGGCTTGATAGAAAGCCTGATTGAGTTGAAAGTTAGTACTTGAATTCACCGGGCGCGCGGTGGTCACCAATCCGATCGCCCCACCGTTCTTCTGCAAAATGGCTAACTCGGCTGACGAGATAATAGCGGGGTCATCATTCCTGCCAAACTCACAAGTAGCAGTTACAAATAATGGATATCGCGGGCCATTTTTCCAGCTTTGAACTAAATCGGGAGTTAAGATTTGTTCTTGCGCCCATACTTGTTCTGATCCATGACCGGTATAATTTACCAGCGCCAGCCCTTCCCGAACGGCAAGGTCCAACGCCTTAGTCGCATCAGGACTAAACTGTCCTATGGGTTTCATAATTTGTTTGTAATAATCAAGCAAAAGTTTTTTGGCGTTGAATTCGGGATGATTTTGTTCAACGCTATTGGCTAGCTGATCTGCCTGACTTTGATGAATATTAAAATCACCGTCATCAGCAACAAAAAGAAAATCTTTTCTCCAAGGCCCGAATCGCTTTGGGTTTGTATCATAATCAATCAACTTATCCACGACGGTCTGTGCTTCACTTGGATTTTTTGCCGGAATTCGCCCCACTCCAATATCCAACGAATAATCAGCCGGGGGACTTTCCGGCCAGGCTCCTTCACTGTCTTCCAAGAAACCGAAGTAGTCGTCCGACGAATAAGTGGATAGGGGATCAAGCGAATTGTACGATTCATAGATCGGCACCAGGTTCGTGTTGGCATAAACCCGGTCTTTGTAATCATAGGATCCCCGGCCGAAAAGCAACACAAATTTCAACTGCGCATTTGATTTTTTATAGACATCACGGATAAAATCACGAATGGCAGTAGGATCGGTTTTGCCTCCGCTATATTCATTAAAAATGGATTCTGTGGTCACCACCAGTGACGTTAATTGGTCGTGACTTTGCCGGTGATTTGCCAATCGGGTTGCCTGGCCGGCTAAGGAAGGATGCGTGAGAATCAACAAATCCGCCCAGGGTATTCCGTGTAGATTTTGATTCACCACAACGGATTCAAACTGGGGCGAAGAAATTTTGGCTGGATCAAACACCACAAATCTTTTCAAAGAGTCCGTTGAAGTTGAAAATGTAAGCACGTTTCCCGTTAATTGAACGGCTTGATTTTTTACTGTTAACGGTTGTGAAACATCCCAAAGCAAATCATTTGATGCAACGGAATTGATTTGAAAAGTGGACACTGGATTCGCTAGACTTGCAACAGAAATAAACGAAGTCTGATTGCCGTAACGTGCCAGCATTCGTTGCATGCTGAACAAAAAATAATCGAGGTAGCCAATAGAAAGGTCTTGAGTAGCCTTAACAAACTGATATTTTATTTGTTGCGCATTTTGAGAGGCCGCTTGAACACTGCTCTCATTGACCAGGATGGTATCAATCCTAACTACTCCTTTGGCGCCATATTGTGTATTTGGCCAGGCAGGTACGGGTTGTGTTAATAATGAATTATTATTAAATGAGATGTTGAATGAACTGCTCAAGGTCGACTGGGCCATCACATGGCTTGTCATCTTGATCGATGAGTTTGGCACTATTCCAGGGAGGTTAAACTGAATGGTAAGCTCCAACACTTGGTCGAACTGTTCGCCAAACCACTGCCTGCCGGAATGAAGGATGTTGTATTTATCGGTTTCGTAATAAGCAAAGTCATCGAATTGATTGATCACCGGAAAGGTGCCTGAACGATTTTCGCTCGGTGTTACCCTCTTGCCCGGGGAGGTGGAGACAGTGAGAAAGTAAAAGTTTTTATCCGTGTATAAATTATTTTGATAATTAAAGAAATTACTTTTTGAATCATAACGATAGGTGTCGGGCCCCTGCCCGTAAAAAAGAACATAGTCGGTATTATTAAATTTTCCATCAGCTTCACCCACTACTTCGATGGCGACTTCGATTAGATCATCGACACGGGCCTCGCTATTGGCTTGTGGTAGCATACCCTGCTGACCGGTGTATATTTTGATATTATGAGGGTCAATCTGCGACAGGTTGATCCCTGCCTTTTGCAGTAAGGCATAATCGATTTTGTAGACCCCGTCATTGACTATGGAAAATTTATACCACTTGCCGGTGCTTAGCAAGGAAGGCTGGCCAAATGATGCAACCACAGCAGTCAGAAAAAAGATGGTGACAAGATTCTTTAACACGGAAGAAAAGTAAACGCTCAGCCTTCCAACTTTAAAACTTTACCAGCTAACGAAAAAGCGATATAGAAAAGTATAATTAGAGGCAAAGCAGGTTTCCCTAAAAGTATGAGCAGTAATACCGTACAAGCCAAAAAAGTAAACCTTACCTTATTGCTTTGCCAGGAGAAGTCTTTGAATTTGAAAGCCAACATATCGATCCGGGACACCAATAAGAGCGAAAAGACAATGGTAATCAAAACCAAAACCCAGTCTTGTTGAATAAATGACTCCATGCGGCCTGAAAGAAATGCAAGGGAGGTAATGAAGATCGTGTTTGCTGGGGTATTTAATCCCTTGAAGGAATGATGTTGGGTTTCATCGACGTTGAAAATCGCCAGGCGCAAGGCGGAACAAACTGCGATCAAAAATCCAATAAAAGGTAAATAAGTATTTGACGAAGATGCTCCGATCAGCTTGTACATGACCAAGGAGGGCAATAAACCAAAACTGACCATGTCGGCTAATGAATCCAGTTCTTTTCCAATCGGAGAAGTCACTTTTAGCCATCGTGCGGCAAAACCGTCAAAGAAATCGAATACCCCTGCAGCCCAAACAAAATAAGCAGTAGGGACGCTATTATTTTCAAGGCAGAAGGCCACCCCGATGCAGCCGCACAATAAATTCGCACAAGTCAGGGCGTTCGGTAAATGTTTTAAGAGCTTCATGTGAGCTGCCTTAATGCGCAAAAGGGATTGGAGAGTTTCTCCTGGCCAATAGTTGTCGTCGGCCCGTGGCCGCAATAGACCACGACCTGGTCGGGTAGGGTGAACAGACTCTGGTGAATGCTATGGATCAGCGTTTCATGGTTTCCTCCGGGTAAATCGGTGCGTCCAATACTATTTTGGAAAAGTACATCGCCACTAAATACAACCTTTTCCTTCCGGTCATAAAAACCGATATGACCAGGCGAGTGACCGGGAAGAAATAAGATTTTCCATTCGGTGTTTCCAAAGGTGATGGTGTCGTTCTCATCAATGAATTGGTCCGGCTCCGCCTGGCGGTATCCTTCAAATCCATACACTGGCGCATAATTTTTTACCGCTCTTAATTGTGCGTCCTCGATTTTATGAAGGAGCAACGGAACGTGGTATGTGTCCTTAACAAAACTATTGCCCAGCACATGGTCGATGTGGCAATGGGTGTTGAGAATAAATTTTATCTTGAGCCCTTGACTTCCAATAGATGAGCTCAGGTTTTGTTGCTCTTCTCTTGAATAACAGCCCGGGTCTATAATTACGGCCTCCTTCGTTTCATCAAAAACCAGGTATGTATTTTCGGAAAAGGCGTTGAAGGTGAATGTCTGGATAGAAAGCATTGGGCAAAGGTAAAGCGTTTTCACGAATGGGTATCATCCCAGTTTGATAAATCCCGTGCGAATCGGCACTTTTGTTGATTATACATTGTATGCATTATACCCGCCTTCAAGTTGTCTGCGATCCTGAGTTTTCTGAAATTCTTATGGCTGAAATAGCGGAAGCTGGTTTTGATACCTTCATGGAAACGGAGAAGGGTTTTGAAGCATTTGTGGAAGGTGAAAAATTTGATCCTGACTGGGTGGAGGCCATTAAGAAAAAATACAATCATACGTCTCCACTTTTATTTTATCAGGACAAAGTCGAAAAACAGAACTGGAACGAAGAATGGGAGAAGAATGTTGAGCCTATTTTCGTGGAAGACCAGTGTTTGGTGAGGGCCGGGTTTCATAAAATCGACAAGAAATACCGCTACGAAATTATCATTACACCAAAAATGTCCTTTGGCACAGGGCATCATCAGACGACCTATTTGATGCTGAAAAATCAAATGCAAATCAATCATCAAAACAAAAGGGTGATGGATGCCGGATGTGGTACCGCTATTCTTTCGATCATGGCTTCTAAACTGGGAGCACAAAAAATCGAATCCTTTGATATTGATGAATGGAGTGTAATCAACGGAAAAGAGAATGCTGAGGTCAATCTCTGCCATAACATCCATATCCGTCAAGGAAAGATCACGGACCTAAAATTCGAAAATGACTTTGACCTTATCCTGGCCAACATCAATCGCAATATTTTATTGACTGAGATGAAATATTATGCTCAGGCATTATTGCCTGGCGGTCATCTGCTTCTAAGTGGATTTTATGAAAACGACATTGCTGACTTGAAGCGGGAGGCGCAGAAATTTGGGTTGGCCGAAATAAACCGAGACAGCCGTGAGCATTGGGCCTGCCTCCTGCTGCATAAAAATAATTAACCGCCGTCTCCGTTTGTTCTATTGTTGACTGGCCGGTTAGAACTTTCGGCATTTATTTCCGAACTTTCAAGCCTTTGTGGCGTGAGAAAAGCATTATCATATTTGGTTATACAACTCTGTTTTTGCACCGTTTCGCGGGCACAAACGGAGGAACCGCATAAGCTTGATTTTCAAGACAGTGTGCGCGTCACCTTGGAGAACACCAAAGCCATTGACGCCTCTTCCATTGCGGCCTCTTTTGGCGGGGCGTGGATCAATCTGGGACCGGATCAACAGATGATGATCAAAAGGCAAGCTAAGATGATGAAGAAAAAGGGTTACCGCGTTCAACCACACTTTGTCAATTATTACGGAGCCATCGTGGCGGCCTTAGATATTGAAAAAATTGAAGCAACTCGTTTTTCCGATTTTTTAAAGGTGGCGGGCAAGTCAATCGAGAAAAACAATACCAACCAAGTCAACCTGTTTCTCCACCAGGCTCGTGATTTTTTTGAGCATCACGCACTGAATTACGAAAAATATTTTCGCCTGCGAGCAACCGATGATGAATATGCGTTTGATTTTCGCGAACCAAAGGCGCCAGACACCACCCAAGTGGTGACTGATCCGAAGGCGGATTCCATTGCGGCAACGTTACCAGCATGGCAGCGTCCCGTGGCGCAGCCTGACCTACTGGGTCCCGTTATCGTCTTCCGGCGGGTCTCCTTAACATTCGTGACTCCCTTTGATTCCACGGTTCTCAAGAATACAAAAGGAGTATTTTCTCTCCGTGACCGGATTTTTGTTGGCGAGGGAGGCCAGTTTGACTGGTCGCCAGCAGGACTTAGTGCAGACTCCGTCTATTACGATTTCAACCGGTACAATTTTAAAACTACACAAGCATCGCTGGCTGCTGCGCAAGGCAAACTCACCTATGTGGGTCGGTTGCCGGGCAAAGTCCAGGGCACTTTTGAATTCAAAAGTGTCAATCATAAAGAAAAAAAATCCATCTACCCGCGGTTTAAGTCATACGAAAATAATGTTTCGATTCTTGGTTTTGGTTCCGACCGTCTTAAATACAGTGGAGGCTTTGCGTTGGAGGGATCCCTGATCACAGGTCAATCGGTGAGCGGAAATTCTTCCACCGTTGAAATGTTTGGCGAATCCGACAAAAAATTCAAAGCTGTGTCTCGTTCCTTCTCTTTCGTGGATTCACTCATTGTAGCTAACAGTGCCCGAATTGTAATTTATCAAGGTAACGATTCACTTGTTCATCCTTCGATGCAAATGCGCTACCACTATGGGAAGCAATTCCTCACCTTGGTGAAAGACAAAACCCAATTGCGCCGAGCACCGTTTAGCTCCTCTTACTTTGGAATCGACTTTTCGGCTGATGCGCTTCGTTGGAATTTAAAATCAGATAGCCTCGATATTCTGACCGAAGGAAGCGCTCATGTTGCACCGATGGTCATCGAATCGCAGGATTTTTATGATCCCGAAGATTTCCGCCAATTGCGTGACCCCAGCTTTGAATTTAACCCGTTGGCGTTAGTGGTAAACTACGCCACCCGATCCAATACAAAAGATTTCTCGGTATACGAGCTCACCGACACCAATAAAAAAATAGAGATTGTTCGCATGGCCGCCGATTTCCTCTCCCAAAAGGGAATGATTGACTACGATGCACGCTCCGGCAAAATTCATGTCAAAGACAAGGCCATTCACTTTTTGGAATCGGCCAAGGGAAAAGCGGATTACGATAACATGAAAATCCATTCACTTGTCGATACGGTCGCTAACGCCACCATTAATTTCAAAAAAAATACCATGACGGTACATGGCGTGGAAGAGTTCAAAATTAGTGATTCGCTTAATGTGGTCGTCAAGCCAGACAGCAGCGTTATTACGTTCTTACACAACCGGGATCTAAAATTTAAAGGCACGATCAATGCCGGAAACTTTGAAATTACAGGAAAGGACTTTACACTCAAGTATGATAGTTTTTTTGTGAACCTAAATCATATCGACTCGATTCGTTTTTACGTCACAGAAAAGGATGGAAGTCGCCGGCGAGTTAACAATTCCATGGTTGGGGCCGATTCAACGGCGGCGGCCGCTGGTGGCTTGCAGGCGTCCGCCAACAAAACTTCGGGGACGTTGTATATTAATAAGCCCGATAATAAATCCGGCAAAATCAAATATCCGGACTTCCCTCGCCTGGATGCCAGTGCCGGTGGCGTAATTTATTTTGATCGGAAGGAAGTCCTCAATGGAGTGTATGATCGATCCATATTTTTTGTTGTGCCTCCGTTTAAGTTGGATAGCTTGAACGATGCGGATCCGGGCTCGATTAACTTTAATGGCACTTTTGTTTCCAGTGGGATGTTCCCCAACTTCAAAGAAAAACTCCACACCATGCCAGACAAATCCCTGGGGTTTACCCACGCCATTCCCAAGTCAGGTTATAATCTTTACAACGGCCAGGGAAAATTATACGGTGGCATTAATATGGACAATGAGGGGATCAATGTGTCGGGCAGCATTGACTATCTCGCAGCACACGTGGAATCAGGGGATTTTGTAATGTATCCAGATTCGGTTTTGGCAAAAGGAAATGTGGGGGAGATCAAAGACAAACAATTTGGAGCGGTCAATTTTCCGCAAGTGACCTTCACGGATTATCAGCTAAAGTGGTACCCTAAACAAGATAAATTTAAAATTAAGAACCTGAAGGATCCATTTTCACTCTACCAGAAGACTGCCACCCTTAAGGGTAACCTTACCGTTTCCAAGACCGGTGTTGCCGGAAGCGGAAGGATTAGCACACGAGGATCGGAAGTGGTGTCTCGTGAGTTCAATTTTACATCGAAAGAATTTGGTGCGCGCCATGCTCGTTTTGAGGTGAAGACCGGCAATCCGGATAAGCCCGCGCTAGGCGGCAATGACGTGCGCTTAAAATTCAATTTGGATCAGAATTTTGCAACCATCAGTCCGGAGGTCGAGGGTGTGGCTGCCATTGATTTTCCCTACGCCCAATTTAAAACCTCTATTCCACAGGCACGATGGGATTTGACCACGCAAAAGATCGTCATGACCAAGGCGGCGGATGTGCCGCTTGAAAATTCTTATTTCTATACAACACGCAAGGATCTCGACTCGTTGCGCTTCAATGCAGAGAAGGCTGAATATGATATTCAACTACAGCAACTGAAAGTGAGCGGTATCCCTTACATTATCGTGGCGGACGCCAAGATCACCCCTCAGAATAATGAAGTACTAATTTTGGAGAATGCAAAGATCGGCCAGTTGAAAAATACGGTGATTGTTTTGGATACACTCAACGGCTATCACCGCCTTACCAATGGGGTGGTGGATATTGTTTCCCGAAAAGAATTTTCCGGCTATGCCACCTATCAGTATGTGAATGCGGCCAACGACACCTTTGCCATTAAGATGACTGACTTTCATTTGGAGGCTATTGGGGAGGAAGCAAAAAGGAAAAGGAATAAATTAAATGCTTCCATGCAAACTGTAGCGCATGGTGCCGTTGTGGCCAAGGATAGAATTCTGGCTGCCCCTCGCATTTTTTACAAGGGAGATATGGAGATGTATGCCACTCGGCCGGCCCTCCAGTTAAAAGGATTTGTAAAACTCGATTTAAAGAAGATCAAAAACTATGATACTTGGATAGCCTATGATCAAAGTGGGGATGAAAAGGAAATCTATATTGATTTTGACAAAGCGGTAACGGAAGGAGGACGCAGGGCTGAAGCAGGCTTGCATTTTGCTTCAGATAATAGTTTGTATATCACTTTTGTTTCAGATAAGAGGGACGAGGCTGATGATGACTTTTTTTTGCCCAGTGGCAAACTGCATTTTGATAAAGAAAGCGGGGAATTTAAAATTGAAGATTTGCAGAAAGCGGCCGGCGAAAAATTATCGGGCAAAGTGTTTAACTATAACGAAGACAAACAGGAAGTTCATTTTGAAGGACCAGTCACCTTTTTTAAAGGGAGCAAGGATTTCAATTTGACAGCCAGCTCGATTGGCTCGGGCAATTTGGAAACCAATGAGATTAAAATGAATTCATTGATCCTGGCCGATATGAACTTACCGCCGGCGGCCTACCAAATGATGGCCGTGAATTTGCAGGAGATTATAAAAAATGAAGGCGCCAGCGAAGGCTTGGGCGATCAAACGGAATTACTTTATAAAATTGCCAATATCGTCGGTGAGAAAGTAGCAAAAGACTACGAGCTAAAATCACAACAGGCCTATACCTCCCTTTCCACGATCCCACAATTAGCCTCTCCCATTGTTTTCTCGAACGTAAATTTCAAATGGTCACAGGCAAAGAAAGCTTTTTACAATGAAGGCGTAATCGGGGTGAGCAACATTGGTCGCAATGATATCAACGGTGGTTTTGAAGGATTCATGGAAGTGCGCAAAAATGAAGATGGCGCTCCGGTATTTCATGTTTTCTTTAAGGCTTCGCCCGAAGCCTGGTATTATTTTGGATACGAAGATAACCGGCTGATGGTGCAATCCTCCAATCAGCTCTTCAATGATCTAATTGCCAAGAAGACCAATGCGAGCAAAGCGAAAGTCGGTGAGTTGGTGTTTATCCCGGGAACAGATGATGAAACACTGGCATGGATAAACAAGTTTCGGTTAAACTACTACGGTTTAGAAGCCCCTTATGATTTAGCCAGTGGAACTTCCTCTGCCAAAAAGAAGGACAAGAAAAAGGATGAGAAGAAGGAAGACGATGGATTTTGATGCAGAAGATAGAGCCGAACCAAATATTTATTTCTTAAGTTTAATAACCCATGAACAAAAAAGTCCTGTTGATGATCCTCGATGGATGGGGCATCGCTCAAAATCGTAATGTGTCTGCCATTGATGCAGCCAAGACACCTTACATCAATTCATTGTATAAAAAATATCCGCACAGCAAATTGCAAGCCTCCGGGCTAGCCGTTGGGCTGCCCGAAGGCCAAATGGGTAATAGTGAAGTGGGTCATATGAACCTGGGGGCCGGTCGCGTTGTCTATCAGGATTTGGTTCGGATTAATCGGGCCGTGGCGGAAAAAGAGCTGGATAAGAATGAAATTCTGTTGGATGCATTTTCTTACGCGAACGCAAATAATAAGTCGGTCCACTTAATTGGGCTTGTTTCTGATGGCGGCGTCCATTCGCACATTAATCATTTGAAAGGAATTTGCACGATGGCAAAAGATAATGCGGTCAAAGCGCTTTTCATTCATGCTTTCACCGACGGTCGGGATACGGATCCAAAAAGTGGATTGGGGTTCATCAAGGATTTACAAAATCATTTGGCCAAGTCAACGGGGAAGATGGCCAGCGTGGTGGGTCGCTATTATGCAATGGATCGCGATAAGCGTTGGGAACGCGTGAAGCTTGCCTATGATTTGATGGTAAAGGGCATAGGAGAAAAAGCCAGCGATGCATTGCAAGCCATTCAAAAGTCTTATGAGGCCGGCGTGACCGATGAATTCATCAAACCCATTGTGATGGTGGATGCTAATCAAAATCCGGTGACCACCATCAAAGAAGGGGATGTGGTGATTAGCTTTAACTTTCGCACGGACCGGGGCCGCGAAATTACGATGGCGCTTTCACAGAGCGATTACCCGGAACAAGAAATGAAGAAGCTGAAATTGTATTATGTCACCATGGCCAACTACGATGATTCATTCAAGGAGGTAAAAATTATTTTTGATAAAGACAATCTCAATAACACGTTAGGCGAGATGGTTTCAAAGGCAGGCAAGAAACAAATACGCATTGCCGAAACAGAAAAATATCCCCACGTTACTTTCTTCTTTTCCGGCGGACGCGAGGAAGTGTTTCCCGGCGAATACCGCATTATGTGTCCATCTCCGAAGGTGGCTACCTATGATTTAAGACCCGAAATGAGTGCGGCTGACATTCGCGATAAAATTATTCCTGAATTAGAAAAAAAGGACACCGACTTTATCTGCCTTAATTTTGCCAACCCTGATATGGTAGGCCACACCGGAGTTTTTGCGGCAGTAGTCAAGGCTTGTGAAACCGTTGACCAATGTAATGAGGCCGTCACGGAAGTGGCAAGGAAAAACGGATATGCCACCATCATTCTTGCCGATCATGGAAATGCCGACTTCATGTTGAATGAGGATGGCACCCCCAATACAGCGCATACTACCAATTTGGTTCCCTGCATTTTGGTTGACGATAATTACAAGGGAAAAATCAAGGACGGCAAGCTGGGCGATATCGCCCCCACCATCCTCACACTCATGGGCCTTCCCATTCCGAAAGAAATGACAGGCCAGGTGTTAATAGAAAAATAGGATGAAGTTATCTTTGGGTGTGTTGGCGGTAGTCTTGTTGGTGGCATGCAATCGCGAGAATTTAAAATACGATAAGCCCTATTTTGACTTCGACAGTTTGGTGCACACGCAGGTGCATCAAACGGTATTGGCAAAGGCCTATTTGATCAAGAAGAGTTTTTTGAACGGAAAGAAAGACTCCACGACGCTCGAGCCTGACACCTCACAATGGAAGCACGAGCTGGACGCATTCCAACAACTGGATGTCATCAATAAACCGTTATTCAAAGGACAATATCAATCAAAGGAACAACCCGATGAGCACAGTAATCTTCTTATGCGTGTGTATTCAACGAAAATGAAGTCGCCGGTACCCGAAGTCAAATTCTATTATCAAGATGGATACAAGAAACTGCGGAAGATTGAATCCGTATTCAATGAAAGCAACGTGCTTTATTCCACGTCCCGAAAATTGACGCTGGAATTTGAACAGCAACATGGGGCAACAATGATTTCAGGATACAGGGTACAAGGATTCCAGAAAATGATTTTCAGTGACAGTGTGAAGTTTTGGATCGAGGGAAGTTGCAGTATCCCTAGTAATTTGAATCTAAACCAAAATTTAACGTACTTTGTAGATAAGCGGTGCGAAAAATTTTCCCCATAGTATCCCTGGTGCTGATCCTGGTTACCTCAACGGGAATGACGGTCGGCTTTCACTATTGTGGCCAATTACTTCAGGAGGTTGCTTTATTTGGAAAAACGAAGCCTTGCTGTGGAGGAATGGAAATGCCTTCCGGCTGTTGCCACGATGAAAAAATTGAAATCAAATCGGACGATTTTAATACAGCCCAACTCATTTCCAACTTGGGTTTTGTTCCTGTGTTGATGGCGGAGTTTGCCCATCCCGTTCTTGACTTTCTTTTTCAATTTCAAAATTCTGAGTTAAAATTCTTAGGGCGTCTCGTCCAGGATCGACCACCAACCGGTGTAGACATTGTTATTCTAGTTCAATCCTTCCTCATCTGATTTTATAGCAGTCGTTGGTTTTTAGCCGATTAAATCGGTTTGAAATCCTTTTGGTCATGTTCTTGTTGGACGGACGACGTTTCACCTAAGACTTTCTGCTATGATTCAAAACTTAATTTCGATATCCCTTCGTAATAAATTTCTCGTATTGCTGATGGCCGCAGGATTATTCGGGTGGGGCTTGTATTCGGTACGCACCAATAAAATTGATGCCATCCCCGATCTGTCTGAAAATCAAGTGATCGTCTTTACCGAATGGCAAGGGCGCAGTCCACAATTGGTTGAAGACCAGATCACCTATCCGTTGGTTACGAATCTACAAGGGCTTCCGAAAGTAAAATACGTGCGTGGCTCCTCCATGTTTGGAATGAGTTTTATCTATGTCATCTTCCATGATGAGGTGGATATTTATTGGGCCCGTCAACGGGTTCTCGAAAGATTGAGCTCTGCAGGCAAGTTATTACCGGATGGAATTACGCCAACGCTTGGTCCGGATGGAACTGGTGTTGGTCATATATTGTGGTACACACTCCAGGCACCGGAAATGGATTTGGGTGAATTGCGCGCCATTCAAGATTGGTATGTGAAATTCGCCCTGCAAAATGTGCAGGGTGTAAGCGAGGTTGCTTCTTTTGGCGGTTTCGAAAAGCAATACCAAGTTACGGTTGATCCTAACAAACTGACTTATTATGGCATTTCGATTCCCCAAGTCATTCAGGCCGTTCGCGATAATAACAACGAAGCCGGCGGGAATAAATTTGAACGAAGCGACATCGGGTACATCATTAAAACGACCGGCTACCTAAAATCGATTGAAGACATTGAACGGATTGCCGTGAAAACGGAGAACGCGACACCCATTCGAATACAGGACGTGGCGACCGTGCAGATGGCAGGTGTAAGGCGACTTGGAATTTTTGATCTCAATGGCGAAGGCGAAGCCGTTGGAGGAATCATTGTCATGCGCTATGGAGAAAATGCAGATGAAATAATTAACCTAGTAAAAGCGAAAATGATGGACGTGGCGAAAGGGTTACCGCCGGGGATGAAATTCAATATTGTTTATGATCGAAGTGGATTGATTGAAGAGTCCGTGTCATCCATTAAGAAGACGCTGATCGAAGAGATGCTGGTGGTTTCGTTTGTCGTAGTTCTATTTCTGTTTCATTGGCGAAGTGCAATCAGCATCATTATTCAGATTCCGATAACGATTACCACCAGTTTCATTTTGTTGAATGCGTTTGGAGTCTCCTCCAACATCATGTCCCTTACCGGTATAGCACTGGCTATCGGTGTGATTGTTGACAACGGAATTATCATGGCAGAAAATTCGTATCGAAACCTGGCTATTCGTCAAACGGAACTAAACCAATCATTAAACCGGTAAGCCATGTTCAAAAAGGAAAAAGATTATGTTGAAATTCCGGCCAAAGAAAGGGAAGCGATTATCGAGAAATCAAGCCGACAGGTTTCGCGTGGAGTTTTCTATTCTACCGTGATCATCATCACATCCTTTTTGCCCGTATTTATGCTTACGGGGCAGGAAGGAAAGTTATTTCATCCGCTGGCTTACACAAAAACTTTCATACTTGTCGTTGACGCATTTCTGGTGATCACCTTGGCGCCAGTGTTGATCTCGCTGTTCATGAAAGGTAAATTCAAAGATGAAAAAGCAAATCCGCTGACCCAAGGATTAGGGAAAATTTATGAACCCATAATCCGCGGTTGCATGAGGTGGAGAAAGACAACCATCGGCGTTAACCTTTTGGCATTAGCGGTAAGCATTCCGATGATGATTAGCTTAGGCCGCGAATTCATGCCGCCTCTCGATGAGCAATCCATTTTGTTTATGCCTGTCACGTTACCTGACATTTCCAATGCAGAAATCAAACGCATCCTTCAGGTTCAGGATAAGATGATCAAATCCGTTCCGGAAGTCGATAAAGTTTTGGGAAAAGCAGGCCGCGCGAGCACGCCGACTGATAATTCACCCATCAGCATGATCGAAACCATTATCATGTTGAAACCAAAATCGCAATGGCGAGAAGGAATTACCAAAAAGGATATCGTGAATGAATTGGATGCTAAACTTCAAATCCCGGGTGTAATAAATGGATGGACACAACCGATCATCAATCGCATCAACATGCTTTCGACGGGTATCCGTACTGACGTTGGCGTAAAAGTGCACGGCTCTAATCTGGATACGATTTATAGGGTAACCGAACAGATTAAGAAAATTATGGAAGATGTTCCGGGGGTAAAAGATATTTATGTCGAGCCAATCACGGGGGGAAAATATTTAGTGATTGATATTGACCGCGAAAAAATAGGCCGGTTTGGAGTCAGCATCCAGGAGGTAAACGAACTAATAGAAACGGCAATTGGTGGTAATGCGATCGCCAACACCATCGAAGGACGTAGGCGATTTTCGATTAATATCAGACTTCTTCAGGATTACCGTAACAGTATAGATCAGCTTCGAAGAATTCCGCTCCTGACAAAGTCATCCGGCACGATTCCCTTATCGTCGGTGGCGAATATAAAATTTCAAAATGGACCGACCATGATTTCATCTGATAATGCCATGCTTCGCGGTGCCGTTTTGTTCAATGTTCGGGATCGGGATTTAGGAAGTACGGTGGCGGAAGGGATCGAAAAACTCAAGCGTCATTTAAGCGAAATGCCAGCGGGTTATTACATCGAATGGAGTGGCCAATATGAAAATCTGATCCGTGGTAAAAGGACCTTGGCAATGATTACACCCATTGTGCTACTGATTATCTTCCTGTCGCTCTATTTGGCATTTAAATCAATTCGGGAAGCGTTTCTCAGTCTCATCACTATTCCTTTTGCGCTGATTGGCGGTGCCTACATCATTTACTTTTATGGCGTACACCTTTCGGTAGCGGTGGCGGTTGGCTTTATTGCCTTGTTCGGAATTGCGGTGGAGACCGGAGTGGTGATGGGGATCTATCTGAATGATTCGATACAACAATTGATTGCACTGAAAGGGAATTCACGGGAAACCATTACCAATGAAGATTTGAGGCAATATGTAATTGCGGGTGCCGTCAAACGATTACGTCCAAAACTGATGACTGTTAGCGTGGCGTTGTTCGGATTGATACCGGTGCTCTGGTCTTCCGGCGTGGGTAGTGATGTGATGCAGCCCATTGTGCTGCCCATAATTGGTGGTGTGTTGACTTCGTCAACACACATCTTGTTGGTGACTCCGCTTATCTTTTTGATGACCAAGGAATATGAATTAAGAAAATATGGAAAAATTGAAATCCATGAAAACCTACAGTAGCGATTCGATGCGGGACGCGAGATGCTGGAAGCCCTCGATGTTTGTCATTCTATTTTTGGTTAGCATCGGTTCGGTCGCTCAAACCATTTCGCTAGATAGCCTATTGATGGCGGTCAAAGAAAGAAACCTGATCTTAAAAAATTATAGTCATCGGGCGGAAGCCATGACCGCCTACGCACAAGGAGCAAATGGCTGGATGGCGCCTGAAGTCGGTGGTGGTTTGTGGATGCTGCCGTATAGGCAAACGGAAGATCCTCGCGAAAAAGGCCAGGTCATGCTTTCAGTGCAACAGAAATTTACAAACCCCGCCAAGTTAAGAGCCAATCAAGTCTACCTGAAATCCAAGGCGACTATCGAGCAGGCGAGTGGCACCTATTTTTTCAATGAACTTCGAGCGCAGGCAAAGGCCGCTTATTACCAGTGGATTATTCTGGAGAAGAAAAAGAAGGTACTGAAAGAAAATGAGGAGATCATCAGGCTGGTACTGAAGGTTTCTAAACTGCGCTATCCTTACAGTCAAAGTAAACTTGGGAATATTTACAAGGCTGAAAGTCGCTTGAGTGAGGTTCAAAATATGATGTTAATGAACGACAACCAGATTGTTCAAAAGAATATTTTGCTCAATCAATTGATGAACCTACCAAATGAATTCCGTTTCTCAGTTGACACCTCCGTTCAAGTCAAAAACCTTATAGCAGATGGGGTCGATACCACTTCCATTGCTGAAAACCGAAGTGATGTGCAACGGATCGATAAAAGCATTCAATCATTAAAGCTCAATCAGGCTTTGGAGAATTATCAATCGAGACCGGACTTCAATATTAGTTTCAATCACATGTTTGCCCGAGGTGCTGGAATGCCAAACCAATTCATGTTACTGGGGATGATCTCTATCCCGATCGCCCCCTGGTCGTCAAAAATATACAAAGCCAATTCGCAGGGACTAGGCAGAGAGATTGAGGCAATGAAGTATGAGCGTCAAGCGCTTGTGCGCGAACTCCAAAGCATGGCCTCCAGTGAGGAGAATGAAATGAAGACGCTAATCAGGCAAATCGAAAACTATAAAACAAGAATTATTCCGGCCCTGAAAAAGAATTATGAAACGCTGATGATTGCCTACGAAGAGAACACGGAAGAACTACCCATTGTGATCGATGCCTGGGAGACAATGAATGCTACCCAGATGCAATATTTGGATACGATTCAAAAGTATTACGAAACGATTGTGAATTATGAAAAGATACTGGAGAAGGAGTAAGACCTTAAAAGCGGAAAGCCGAAGGTTAAAAGCTCTTGGCCAGCAATGGAGGATGCCCAGTCAACTTTTGACCATTGTATTGTTGATTATTTTTTCTTGTTCACAAAATAGAAAATACACGCACACCGAACAATACACTTGCCCTATGCATCCTACCGTGGTCCGCGATGAAGCTGGTCCTTGCCCGGTGTGTGGAATGGCTTTGGTACTAAAAGGAGTAGTGGGTGAGGAGTTAAAGATCACGGAAGAACGTCATTATTTGCCCAAGCCGGTTAAGGTGGCCGCCATTTCATCCATCAGAACCATAGTGCCCACGTTAAAATCAATGGAGATTAAAGTGAAGGCGAATGGCATCATCACTTATGACCCGCGTAAGGTCACCACCATCTCAAGCCGATTCAACGGGAGGATTGAAAAGCTTTTTGTTAAGTATAATTTTCAGCCCATTCATAAAGGTCAAAAGATGTTAGAAATCTATAGCCCTGATTTACTTACAGCAGAACGTGATTTGCTTTATGTTCTAAAATCCGACAAGGAAAATTCAGAGCTCATGGACCGCGCCAAGGAGAAATTGAAATTGCTGGGCGCCTCGGACGAGCAGATTAATCAATTAATTTCTGACGAAAAGGAATCAAACTCCTTTAGTGTCTATAGCTCCGAAGAAGGTTACCTCACAAATTCAACCGACGTGCTGGCCGATCGAACTGACCTTGAAGTGCGCGAAGGAATGTATGTAACGGCGGGCCAGGTCCTTTTTAGCGTGGCGGATACTAAGTACGTGTTGGCCGAATTGGATTTGTTTAGCAGGGACATTACTTCCATTAAAGTTAATGATCCAGTCAAAATTAAAATAGAAGAAACGGCAGAGACCTGTGAGGCTAAAATTAATGTCATTCAGCCTTTTTATAAAGACGGTCAACGTTTCACCAAAGCCAGAGTGTATTTGTCAAACAGCAATGGCCACTATCGGATCGGTCAGTTGGTATCCGCTTCATTGGACAAATCTTCTTCGGCGTCGTTGTGGATACCGTTATCGGCGCAAGTCAATTTAGGAACAAGAAAGATTGTGTTTATTAAGCAAGACGGCATGTTTCAGCCCAGGGAAATTTCAACGGAATACCAATCAGACAAATGGATTGAAGTATCAGGCGGAATTAAAATAAATGACAGCCTGGCCTATAATGCTCAGTTCTTGGTGGACGGTGAGAGTTTCATCAAAATCAAAAAATGATATGAGAGAAAACATAAGATCAAAAATGGAAACTCAACGGTTTGGGACAACGGCTTGGCAAGGGATTATTGGCCATCGGCCCTTGCTGTTGATAGGGATTATTCTTTTTTTATTTTTTTCATGCACGAAAGCTAAAAATCAGGCGGAGCAGGTGAAATACACCTGCCCTATGCATCCTGAGATAATTCGCGATAAACCGGGCACGTGCCCAATTTGTTTTATGGATTTGGTAAAAGTGGGAGCCCCCCCAGATGAGGCTTCCATACAGTTGAATAACAGTCAAAAGAAATTGGCGAATGTCTCGACCGCTTCCGTGCATAAAAAGGAGATGGAAATGAAGACCATTCTCAATGGTAAAATTGCGGTAGATGAAGAGCAAACCGAAATAATTAGTAGTCGCGTAGAAGGTAGAATGGAGAGACTGTTCTTTAAAGAAGCTGGACAACAAGTGGCAAAAGGGGAGCCGGCGTATGAAATTTACAGCGAACAGTTACTGACCCTTCAGCAGGAGTTCCTGATGACTCAGCGGCAAGTTGAGGAACTGACAGGGGAACGATATGAAGCTTTTCTCCAATCATCAATAAAGAAACTTCTTCTTTTTGGAATGAGTAGAAATCAAATAGACCTTCTCTCGAGAGAGAAAAAACCCAATTCAAGGATTTCTTTTCTTGCTCCGGCTTCAGGAATAATTGATAACATTGCTGTTCGAGAAGGCCAATATGTTTCAGAGGGAAGTGCTTTGTATCGACTACAAAACATCGATAAAGTTTGGGTGGAGGCTGAGCTTTATTCCAGCGAAGGGTCCATCGCAAAAATGGGAGATCGGGTCAACGTCCGTGTAAATGGGTTTGAAAACAGTGAAGTGCAAGGAAAAATTATCTTTTTTAGCCCGGCACTTCGGCAGGGAAATCAGATCCTAACTTTGCGAGTGCAAATTGATAACCCCGAGAGAAAATTTATTCCAGGCATGCAAGCCAATGTGATTCTCTTCCGTTCAGCAAAAAATAAGATTGTGCTTCCCCTTGATGCCGTTGTTCGCGATAGTTATGGAAATCGAGTTTGGGTTCAGGCCGGGGATGGCTCCTTCAAAATGCGAATGGTGACAATTGGTGAGGAAACGGCTGACGAAATTGAAATAAACCGGGGTGTGGAAGAAAATGAGACCGTAGTGGTTACCGGAGCATACTTGCTCTATAGTGAATTCGTATTGAAAAGAGATCAAATCGACATCGTTAGCAATTAAATGAAATGAGTATGAAAAAAGTAATGTTCACCATGGCATTGGCCTTGTTCAAAGTAGGACTTATGGCTCAGCCCGGCAGCGAGGTAAAGTCAGCCATTGTATTCAACGATGCCAAGGTCGAATTGGCTTATACCCATTATCTTCGGTTGAAGGATGCGTTAGTCGCTTCCAGGGCAGATGCGGCAAAGGAAGCCGCGGTGAAACTAAAAAATTCTTTGGCATCGGCAAAGGGTAGTAACACCGATAACTATCAGGATGCCATCCGTGACGCAATAAAAATCGCAGACGCTTCCACTATGGACGACAGGAGAGAAACCTTTGCATCATTGAGTCACGCGATGACCCTTATCGTGAAAGACCGACAACTTTCAAAAGGCATAATTTATTTAGAATATTGCCCGATGGCAAACAACAACAAGGGCGCGTATTGGTTGTCTAATGAAAAGGAAATCAAAAACCCTTACTTCGGGGAGAAGATGCTCAGTTGCGGTTCAGTGAAAGAGACGATTCATTAATTAGTTAGCATGAAGAAGATATTTATGGCGCTGGCGACAGTCTTAGTTGGTCATGCATCAGCCCAGCACGATCATCCAAAAGCAACGGCCGCGGACACGACCAAGAAAAGCATCGCCAAAGAAGTTCACGCAGAGATTGGGGATGCGCACATGATGATTTTCTATAGCTCACCTGCGGTGAGAGATCGTGTGATTTGGGGAGGACTTGTTCCTTACGGTGAAGTTTGGGTGACAGGAGCACATAAAGCGACGACCTGGGAATTTACCAATAACATTGAGATCAATAAAACAATTATCCCGGCTGGAAAATATGCCGTCTTTACTATTCCTGGAAAAGAGAAATGGACGTTCATATTAAATAAAAAATGGGATCAGCATTTGGCTGATGAGTATGATGCCAAAGAGGATATGGTCCGGGTTGAGGTAGCCCCCCAAGTGATGGCGCTAGTCCAAGAACGCTTGTTGTACGCAATCACCGAGGAAGAAGACCGTAAAGGTTCATTGGTGATAAGCTGGGAAAAAATAAGAATTTCGATACCTTTTCTTGTTCGATAACCCGACCAATAAATTTCATTTAAAGTCAAAATACTTTTTGAGTATTTTCGTTCCCTTCTAATGAAAAAACTGTTTTTCCTGCTTTTGCTACCGGTTTTTGGCTTTGCGCAGCAAGGCAACGAGCCCCGTACACAGGAGGGGCAGTTCACCTTCGATACAGACAAGCCGTTCAAGTTGCTCACCCTGGATGAAAAAATTGATGAACCGATCGCTACAAAAAAGAAAAAACCGAAGCGTAAAACTTTTTACGGAATCAAAACTAAAAAAGGCTTCACCCGCAAAGGCTTCGGCGATAAAATGATACTGGAGCTTTTTTATGTGTTGAAAAAGAAGAATGAGAAATTTACCGGCTTTGCACGAGATATTTATTGGTACGATTACACCCGAAGAGAGATAAGGAGAACATCAACATTCGATCCTAAAAAGGGCGTTTTGCTCCATGGTCCATACAAAAAGCTAAATGGCCAGGTCGTGGTGGAAGAAGGTATCTTTTACAAAGGAGCCAAGCATGGCCGATGGATGCGTTTCAATAAGCAAGATTTGGTAGAAGACAAATCAAAATTTTATAAAGGCTGGCCCAAGGATTCTTACGTAACCTATTACGATCCCAACGAGCGTAAGCATTTAAAGGAAGTAACTCCGGTTGAGTATGACGAGAAAGATGGATACTATTATATGTTGCATGAAAATGGTGTTGTGGCCGTTCAAGGAGAATATCAATGGAATGAGAAAATTGGTGATTGGATAGAAAATTACCCCAATGGAAAGCGCAAGCGTGTTATCGCCTATCCTAAGGAGCCCTTCCAAAAGGATTTCAAGCCTTATATTCGCAAGGAATGGGACGACAAGGGCAAAGAGATTTACTCCAAATAGCTTGCGCGACGCAAAAACATTCTAAAGATTGGGGTCAGATTCTCCTGGTTGCTAGCGTCCAGCATCGTCTTATCAAAAACAAATTATCATGAAAATAATTTTTACAATATGTATCCTACTGATCGCTTCATTGGGTGTGGCGCAGGTAAGCAAGAAACTGCAAGCCAAGCTTGACCAGCAAGCCACTGAAATGGAGCAGAAAGTCATCGAATGGCGAAGACATTTTCATCAGTACCCTGAACTCTCCAATCAGGAAACGAAGACCGCTACCTACATTGCGGAATATCTCCAATCGCTAGGCCTAAAGGTACAGACCGGTGTGGCCAAAACGGGTGTGGTTGCCTTACTGGAAACTGGAAAACCGGGCCCGGTCATTGCACTGCGTGCAGACATTGATGCGCTTCCAGTAACGGAAAGAAACAGCTTGCCGTTTGCATCCAAAGAAAAAACAATTTTTAATGGACAGGAGACGGGAGTAATGCATGCCTGTGGCCACGATTCCCATGTGGCTATTCTTATGGCCGTGGCCGAAATTCTTTCAAAAGATAAAGGTGAATTGAAAGGGATCATTAAATTTATTTTTCAACCAGCAGAAGAAGGAGCGCCGGTGGGGGAAGAGGGCGGAGCAGGTTTGATGGTGAAGGAAGGTGTACTGGATCTTCCTAAAGTAGATGTCATTTTTGGTTTGCATATTCAATCCATGACACCGGTTGGCAACATCGCCTATAAGCCTGCTGGAATGATGGCTGCATCGGATTGGTTTTCGATCAAAGTCAAGGGCAAGCAATCACACGGTGCAGCTCCCTGGATGAGCATTGACCCCATTGTGGTAAGTGCACAAATCATTACTGGACTACAAACGATTATCAGTCGGCAAACGGAGTTGACCAAAGAAGCCGCCGTGATTACCGTTGGAAGGATTCAGGCTGGAATCCGGGAAAATATTATTCCTGAGGAGGCAAACTTTGCCGGAACCATTCGCACGCTTGATGCCGGCATGCAAGACAAAATTCATGAAAAAATTAGATTGACCGCCACTAAAATTGCGGAGAGTGCCGGAGCGACAGCAGAAGTTTCCATCGAAAGGAAAACGCCTATTACCTACAATGATCCTGAACTTACAGCGAAAATGTTGCCCAGTTTGAAATTAGCAGCCGGTGAGAATCGGGTGAAAGAAATACATGCCGTGACCGGTGCAGAAGATTTTGCATTTTACCAGCAAAAAGTGCCGGGTTTGTTTTTCTTTGTTGGTGCCATGCCTTCTGACATTGATCCCGACAAAGCTCCTTCTCATCATACGCCGGATTTTATGATCGACGAACGCGGTTTCCTGACGGGATTGAAAGCCATGCTTGACGTGACGACAGGCTATATGTTCATGAAATCAAAATAATGTCGAACTTCAATGACACGTAACACGCCAAGTGAACTTTTAGAAAAATGGCTTATCACCGAAGCGCAGTTTCAAAAGATAGACCCAATGACGACCGCCGGTGGCGGCTCGTTTAGCGGAGGGGGATCGAGCGAAAATTTCTAACGGCGTTCCGATTTTTAACGGATTCCAAGCAGTCGAAAAGGAAACATCAGAATTGCTCCAATCAGTTTGAAAACAACTTCAAGTGAAAATCCAATGATCCGGAAAGGAAGAAGGATCAACCATATTAGCGGCAGAAGGAAGATCAATACCAGGGCCAATGGCCAACACAATACCAAAAGAATAAACCAGAGAAAAATCGCGATTAAAGTCTTCATAAATTGAAACGGTTTTTCTGGCTATCACAAATAATACACCAATTTAGTAAACCGCGCTGAAAGCTTAAATCGCAATTTCTTGGTTTCCGCTCTTTCATTTTTGGACATCTTGCGCACAAAAGTGAACAGGTTCGTTTTTGGATTATGTAACTTAGCAACGCACTATCCAAACTTCTCTATGAAATCGTTTTTTAAAAAGCTGATTCTCGGATCCCGGCCTTCTAAAATACCGGTCAGCGCCATTCATGGAAGAATAAAAAACATCAAAGCAATTTGGAATAATCAACATGACAATGACATGGGGATTGAAAAAATATTCCGACTTTTTTTGGCCGCTTCTCCGTTCTTTTTCCCCGGTATGTACATCAAAGAAATAGTGGGAAAAAAAGGACGCACGTACCAGGATCTTGCCGTCGATATTAATGTTCTTTGTAAAGTGGTATTTCCTATTCTGATCCTTGCCAATGGGTGGCAACATAATCCTGTCGTTTTCGCGGTGCTCATTTGGTTGATGATTGAGACGGTGCTGTACGTGCCGACCTTGATTTTTGCATCGGATAGCCTTTCGCGTCCTCGGTCTTATCGAAGGTCAATGCTCTTACTGTTCTTTAATTATCTCGAAATTATTTTTGATTTTTCTGTCATTTATGCGGCGGGAAATTTTTTCAATAGACCATTCCATGCTTGGTTTGACCCGATTTATTTTAGTTTTATTACTTCCGCCTCGATTGGTTATGGTGATTTTTATCCCGTCACGGCCGGCGGGAAGTTAATTGTGAGTTGCCACTCAGTGGTCTTCCTGATTTTTGTGGTGGTATTTCTAAATTTCTTTTCATCAAAAATGGAAAGCACGGGTTATTTTGATCACACGAAAGAGTCGTAGATGGTTTTTACTAAAACGCTGGGGGTTTATATTCTGAAATGCGTTTCGGGCATACTCTTGTGTTCATTTTTGTCGGTCTATCTAAGTCAATGGATTGACTACTCCTGGAGTCTAATTTCGGTTGTCCTTGTGTTGTCACCAGAAGGAACCGATTCCGTTGAACTGGCCATGACAAGAATAAAAGCAAACCTGGTCGGGGCGGCGGTGGGGATGCTACTGCTCTTTTCGCGAGTGTCAAGCCCCTGGAACATTGCTTTAGGTGCAGCACTGGCATTGTTTGTCTGTTATCAATTAAAACTCAATGCGGCTGCCCGGTCTACATTAGCCGCGGTAATAATTATTTTGCTTCATCACGAAGGAGCCAATTTATGGAGCGCTGCTATCAGTCGGGTTTGCGCGGTGATTACCGGATGTGTCTTGGGATTGATAATCACCTATATTTTTCATTCACTCATTAAGGTCAATGCGCCTGCCATGAACTCGGAAGCAATGAGGAAGGAGAGAGAAGGGTAATGGATGGCGGCAGTCTAGTGGCTCGATTCTAGCATCTTGAATCAAAACATGGTCAGCCAATCAAAAAGCCTGTTGGTATAGCCCCACTCATTATCAAACCAGGCAAAGAGTTTTAAGTGATTGCCATTGGTGACTTTTATAAGCGAGCCATCAATCGTGCTGGAGTGCGGATTTCCCACAATATCGGAAGAAACAATGGGGTCATAGGTAATCGTAACGATATTATTCATCTCCACCTGGGATGCCGCTACGATAGCAGAGGCCACCCGGTCGCCGTTCGTTTCCTTTTGAAGAATAAAGGAAATGTCGGCCAACCCCCCACAACTTACCGGCACGCGGGTGGACATCGATTCAATTTTATTTTTTAACGTCGGAAAAATATTTTCCAAAATTGATTTGATGTAAACTTCAAAGGGAACAATCGAATGGGCGGCCGCTCGCCCCCGCCGGAACCCTTTATAAGGGCTATCCAATAATTGTTGCCGGGTGGTGTAGCCTTGGATCACATTAATATGGACTGAGTTAATTCCAAAATCATTTTGAATAATGTTTATTACCGGAGCTACGCAATTGATGGTGCAATCACCAGGCGATATGATTTTGGTTTCCTGATTTATGTCTTGGGAATTCATTTTGAAAACGGTGGTGGGAACGTCTTTGCTGTAGGTGGTAAGCAGGACGCGTTGTGCGCCGTTGGTAAGATGAAGGGAAGCCGCTTCGGAATGAGTAAATAACCCGGTTGCTTCAATTACTGTTTGGATTGAGTGATTTTGCCATGGCAGGCTCCTAATTTCTGATTGTTGAAAATAAATGATTTCATGACTATCGACAGAAAACCCCTTCGATGTTGGAAAAATTTCTCCCAAAAAATTTCCGCGGATAGAATCATACTTTAAGAGATAAATTAAATTCTCTTTCGTCATCACGTCATTGACGGCAATCAGGCTTTGGATCGAGCCCTTTTCATGAAGCAACCGAAAAAGCGTTCGGCCAATGCGCCCCATTCCGTTAATAGCCAACCGAGAGAAAGGTTTTAAATTGCCTTGCATAGATCAATAATCTTCCGGCAAGTTAAAACTCGATCCTTGATGGTTTAGTTGCAGTTAAATCAAATATTACCAGACCAGTATCGCATTCCCGTATTTTGCCCCTAGTTTACTTCACGCCCTTCTCTGGATTCCAACAGCCTTGTAATTTTCTTAGGAAGATGATTTGTCCGGTGTGGTAGGCGTTGTGGGTACTCATGTTGGCAATGTTTTCATACCAATCGTTCAGCTTGGCCGGCTCCGCTTTTTTGATTTCAGTTTCCCATGATGAAAGTACTTCGTCCAGTTTTTTGACTGTTTCGTCCCAACTTTTCTCGTCGAAAGAATTAAACGTTTCTTCATTGCTACTGAATTTTTCTGCCGGCTCACCCTTAAAACCATTTAGCAATCGCTGGTTCCAAAAAATTAGATGCGTTGTCAATTGACCGATGGAATGGTTGCCACTTCCATCTTTCCACTTGGCTTGCTTGGCGGTCAGTCCTTCAACGGCCGTGGCAGCAGGGACGAACCAATCTTTTTCATTATGTGTGGTTTGAAGCTGTCGTAGTAAAACAGCTTGGATCGTTGGATGTGGCCTGGTCGGTATCGTGTACATTTTTCGAATTAGCCACTTATCCCCCTCCCCTTTCATCCAGGTGGCAGTAAAAGTGCCGTTGTAAGTTCCCGTATCGCCTTGGGCAAGTTTGGCTTTCTGCTCGTAGCTCCCCTTTACCACCGCGGTGTCGCCTTTAAAAACAAGGGAGTCTATTTTTGTTGAATTGGAGATCAACGTAATTGATGCTGGATCAAATGATTTTAGAAACTTCCGAATGGAATCTCTGCCAACATAAGTCTTCATTCCTTTTCCTCCCAATTCACCGTCTGAGGTATAGATATCGGCAAGGGAATCGCCCGCCATCCGGAAGGTGAGCCGGTCGTAGTGTTTCATCGCGTTTTCAATTTCGACTTGGCGATTGGCGCAACTAATAATTAGAAAACAGGCAAAGAAAAGGGCTATATTTTTCATTTATTTGAAGTTATACCATGAGCAATAACCAACAACTAACAGCGAATTACAACCCCCAAACTTCGGTATTCCTTCACCCCCTGCCCACCTAACTGATGAAACTTTTCGCTAATTTTCCCCCATAAGAAAATCAGTATGGAAACGGTTAACCTCATGGAGAAATTTTCGAAAATTGCTAAGCACTGGCATCCGTACATTATTGGAGAACTCAATGATAACTACATCAAGTTGGCCAAAGTGAAAGATGATTTCGTTTGGCACAAACATGATCTCCAAGACGAACTCTTTGTTGTAACTAAGGGAACACTCTTCATTGACTTTCGTGACAAAACCTTGGAAGTGAAACAAGGTGAGATCTTAACGGTGCCAAAAGGTGTGGAGCACCGACCCCACACCAAGGGAGAGGAAGTCTTTGTCATGCTCATCGAACCGAAAGCCACTAAACATACCGGTGAATTAGTGACGGAAAAAACGGTGGAACAAGTAGAATGGATTTAATAATGTAACGGTGTTTTAAAAAATGAAACCTATTTTTACTCTTCTTTTAACCGGTTGCTTGATCGGTAGCTTTGCGCAAAACAAAAAGCTCGATCCGAATAAGGCCGCTGTTGTTCAATCCGTAAACAATCATCAACAAGAACTCATTGCTATCAGCGATAAGATTTGGGCCTATGCTGAAACGGCATTAAAAGAAACAAAATCATCGAAGGAGCTGGCTGACTATGCGCAGTCACAAGGGTTCAGCGTGAAACGAGGAGTGGCCGGAATGCCCACTGCTTTCATCTCCGAGTTTGGTTCCGGTAAACCGGTCATTGGTATTATGGGAGAGTATGATGCATTGCCCGGTATTTCGCAGAAAGCGCAACCTACTCGTGAGCCATTGCAAATTGGCGCTGCCGGACATGGTTGTGGCCATAATCTTTTTGGAGCAGGTAGTTTGGGGGCAGCCGTTGCGATAAAAGAATTACTTGACAAAGGAAAACTCAAGGGCACGGTGCGTTTTTATGGAACGCCGGCTGAAGAATCGGTCGGGGGGAAAATTTATATGGCCCGTGACGGATTATTTAATGATCTTGATGTGTGCTTAGATTGGCATCCGAATCCAGAAATCGCTGCTAGCACACAGAGTTCTCAGGCCATGATTGATTTCATTGTGGAGTTCAAAGGGAAGTCCGCGCACGCTGCCGCCGACCCATGGAATGGACGCAGTGCGGTAGATGGCTTAGAGGCATTTACCCATGGGGTGAATTTATTGCGTGAACATGTCCTGCCAAGTGTGCGCATGCATTATGCGATCAAAGCGGGTGGCGATGTGCCAAACGTGGTACCTGAATATGCCAAGGTGTGGATGTGGATACGGGATAGCAAACGAAGCGTGGTTGATGAGGTGTTTACGCGTGTGAAAGATATTGCAAAGGGGGCTGGATTGATCGCCGGCGTGGAAGTGAAAATAACAGTTCAAACCGGGGATTGGGAGGAGTTGGTGAACAGAACGGGAGCGGCAGCACTGCAAAAAAATTTAGAAGCCCTTGGCCCAATTGTCTATACAGCTGATGAAATTGCGTTCGCAAAAAAAATCCAGGAAGTGCAAGGGGCTGCACAAACCGGATTGGATGGAGCGATTTATCCGTTAAAAGAGACGGAAAAAGATCCTGAAGGAGGTTCAACCGATGTAGGCGATATCAGCTGGAATGTTCCGGAGATTACGTTGGTTACAACCACGGCTCCTAAAAACACCGCATGGCATGGTTGGTCAGTGGTGGCCTGCGGGGGCATGAGTATTGGCCACAAGGGGTTGGTGTTTTCATCCAAAGCGTTAGCCATGACCATGGTTGATCTTTTTGAAAATGAACAGCTGCGCAAAGATATTCGCGCTGAATTCGAAAAACGCAAAGGCACACAAATTTACAAGGCTTATATTCCCGATGGGCCGCCACCGCTACCCACCAATTAACCCGGGGGGTTGGAGTAATAACATTTCAATGAAACAGCAATCCCTTCTTTTTTTGATTTTCCACGCGGCACGGTTAACGGCACAAACCCAAACGGGGAAGGCCTCTTTGTACTCTGATGCGTTTGAAGGAAAGCCCCCTTCAAGTGGTGAAAAGTACCGCGCTAAAAAAGTAACGACGGCACCCAAGACGCTGCCTTTTGGCGCGATTGTAAAGGTGACCAATTTGGTCAATGATGAATCGGTGAAGGGAACCAGCAACGATCGAGGACCAAAGAAAGAAGGGAGGGTGATAGCGCTGTCCAGGGATGTGGCAGCGCGTTTGAAATTTATTGATCACGGAACCGCCGAACTTGGCTCATTTTTCTTCCCCGGGCAAAGCCGAACGTTTTGTTGGGCAGCTGAGAAAACAATTTCCTGATGCTTTTGTATTGGATTATTCCAGGCAGTAATTTATTTCCGTGTTAGAAGTACTTGGATATTGCTTTTCAATTATAGTCGGCGTGGTGTTGGGCATGCTCGGCGGCGGCGGTTCTATTTTGTCTATTCCGATTTTAGTTTACTTATTTAATGTGGAGCCGGTATTAGCTCAAGCGTATTCCTTATTCATTGTGGGTATTACCAGTTTCGTAGGGGCGATTCGAAAATACCGGGAGAACCTGGTCAATATTAAAACCGGATTTCTTTTTGGCATCCCATCCATCACTTCGATTTTCGCCACCCGTCATTGGATCGTCCCTGCCATCCCTCAGATAATATTTGAGTCGAGTGTTTTCGTTTTCACCAAAAGGGAATTGCTTCTTGGAATCTTTGCCTTGTTGATGGTGCTGGCATCGTTTCGACTAATTCGAAATCCGCGGGATGCAAGTTCAGACAATAGAAAGTTTCGTGTATTTCTTGTCATGGTAGAGGGTACGTTGATTGGGTTTTTGACTGGACTTGTTGGAGCTGGCGGAGGGTTCTTAATTATCCCTGCACTGGTGTTTCTTACCGGCCTTCCTTTTAAAAGAGCCGTTGGCACGTCGCTATTTATTATAGCGATCAATTCGCTCACCGGATTTGCGGGCGACTTACTTAACCACGCTATGGACTGGCCATTTTTATTAATGATCACCGGGCTGGCTGTGGTTGGCATTCTAGTTGGAAATTATTTCTCGCGCCGGATCACGGCCTTCTATTTACGCAAGGCTTTTGGTTGGTTTACACTGGTCGTGGGGGCATGGATATTGATCAAGGAGTTTATTATTTCTCCGTGAACGAATAGGCCAAGCCAAAAGAAAAATGATCCCCGGTCTAATGAAGAACTTTAGCTTGTGCCATATTGTTTTTTTTACCGGCAGAAAATAATCGGGATGGAGCAACCCTGCCGGGAGGCCTGAACTAATTCGCCGTAGTGCCTTTCTGCGTTTCAACGGTTGAATTTAGATCGAAAGAGAAAAGATCACATAAGGGAACAGCGTTCATCCGGAATTTTGATGGTTAATCCTTGGCAATTAATTAATTTGAGAAAAAATTTTATGCAGGCGACGCGCGAAACCGTTAAAGAAATAAAAAAAGTTTGTGTCATTGGGCCGGAGTGTACTGGCAAAAGTGACCTGGCACAATTTTTAGCGAAACATTTTAAAACGCCCTGCGTGGATGAGTATGCCCGGGCTTATCTCAATAAATTAGGACGAGCTTATGACCAGGTTGATCTGCTTAAGATCGCCCATGGCCAGCTGCGCATGGAAGATGAATGGGTGTATGAAGCAAATAAATTATTGATTTGCGATACGAACCTGATTGTAATTAAGGTGTGGAGTGAACAAAAATATGGAAACTGTGATCCTGATATTCTCAAAAAAATTGCGGAACGGAAATATGATCTCTATTTATTAACGAATATCGATATTCCCTGGGTCGATGATCCGCAGCGTGAGCACCCCGACAAGCGGGACTACTTTTGGAAAATTTATAAAGATGAAGTCACCAAGACAGGGATTCCATTTGTTGAAATTTCAGGGGAGCGAAACGAGCGCAGAAAGAAGGCGATGGATGCAATCGCAAGTACATTAGGGTTTGAATGATTTTTGATGAGCGCGACTTCTATTCCCAACCCTTACGCGGCTTTGAAGGTCCGCGACTTTCAATTATTTATTTTGTCAAGATTGTTTATCACACTTGCCGTAATGATTCAGGCGGTGGTGGTGGGCTGGCAGGTGTATGAGATTACCAAAGACCCATTGTCATTGGGATTGATTGGTTTGGCAGAAGCCGTTCCCGCGATTGGTGTCTCTCTTTATGCTGGCCATCTGGCAGACATTATCGAACGAAAGAAAATTATTTTGATTTGCGTGATCACTTTGGTTTTTTGTTCGGCGGCTTTGCTTTTCTTCACGTTAAGTATGGGAGCCTTTCTTTTACAGCATGGAGCCACTGCAATTTATGCGATAATTTTTGTGAGCGGCATCGCGCGTGGATTTTTATCGCCCGCGAATTTTTCCTTCATGCCCCAATTGGTAAGTAGAGACTTGTACCAAAATGCCATTACCTGGAACAGCACGATTTGGGAGGGGGCAGCGTTGAGCGGTCCAATGATCGGAGGGTTGATCTATGGCTTTTTTGGAATTACAGCCGCCTACAGCGCTGATGTATGCTTAACCCTGGCAGCATTGTTTTGTTATTTCTTAATTCCGAATAGGCCTCTTCCGCCGATCTCGGAAGAGCAAGGGATTTGGGAAAAAATTAAAACTGGAATCAGGTTTGTGTTCAGCAACCAAATTATTCTGGGGGCGATCACACTTGATTTATTCGCCGTTCTATTTGGTGGTGCGGTGGCCTTACTGCCGATTTTCGCTGATGACATTTTACATGTTGGCAAAATTGGTCTGGGATTTTTAAGATCAGCACCATCTATTGGAGCCATGTTAATGGCGATTTATATCACGCACTACCCCATTAAAAAATACATGGGAAAAATTCTGCTCTGGTGTGTGGCGGGATTTGGTTTTTGCATGATTGGATTTGGACTATCAACCTCATTTTGGCTTTCTATGGTGCTATTGATTGTCAGCGGAGCCTTTGACTGTGTGAGTGTGATTGCCCGTAGCACGATGATTCACACCCTCACGCCTGAAAATATGAAAGGAAGAGTATCGGCGGTGAACAGTATTTTCGTGGGGTCATCCAATGAGATTGGCGCCTTTGAATCCGGTGTGGCGGCACGTTTGTTCGGAACCGTGCGATCGGTAATCCTGGGGGGTGTCATGACCTTGGCCGTAGTCAGTGTAATGGCTTGGAAGGCAGTGAAGTTGAGAAGTCTCGACAACCTTGATTAGCCAGCGATGGCTGCCTTTTCTTTTTTCACCATCCAGTGTCCAACGCAGGGAAACTATAAAGAGAAGGGGAGTAAGTTTCTTGCCTTTGCGTTTCCCATCCATTCGGAGTTGGAGGCGAAAAGACAACTTGATTCCCTTAGAAAAAAATATTTCGATGCACGACATCACTGTTACGCATACGTGCTTGGTGCGGACAAAGTGAAGTTCAAATCTTATGATGATGGTGAACCTAACCATTCGGCCTCCGACCCAATACTAGGTCAAATTCGTTCAAAAAATCTGACGGATGTTTTAGTTGTGGTGGTACGGTATTTTGGTGGCGTAAAGTTGGGTGTGGGCGGATTGATGCAGGCCTATAAAGCGGCCGCTGAAGATGCACTAAATCGAGCTTCCGTTACGGAGATCGAACTAATGAAAAAAATTGAATTGAAATTTGAATACCCCCGCACGCCTGACGCCATGCGGCTCGTAAAGGATTTCGAATTGAAAATTCTTGAACAAACCTTTGAGGAATCTTGTCACCTAAAGGCTCATTTAAAACTGAGATTGGAAGACTCCTTGCAGGCAAAAAAGGAATATTTGAAATCAATAGGAATCATTATCGTAGATAATATTTAAAGGCGTCGAGCCATCGGTGTACAAATCGCTTTTATTAGCAAATCTTTATCCTTACTTTCATTTTGAATTGACCTTATCAACTGATTAATAATTAATTATGGCTTCCCGAAGATCATTTTTCCAAAAATCATTGGGCATAGCAGGCGCTATGTCGTTGACACCATTCTTAAGCAGCGCGATGGCAGAGGACGTTTCCGATGCCTTGGTTAGTTTGAATAAGCTTTCTCCGGGGGATGCGGCCGACGATGAGGATTTATGGGCCCGCATGGCCCAGGCATACACCGTTTCGCCGACCATCCTGAATTTGAATAATGGCGGGGTAAGTCCCCAACCTAAAGTTGTCCAGGATGCGGTGGACCGTTATTATCATTTGAGCAACGAAGCGCCAAGCTATTATATGTGGCAGATTCTTGATAAAGGCCGTGAGCCCTTGCGCAGAAAGTTGGCCGACTTGGCCGGGGTTTCCAATGAGGAAATTGCCATCAACAGAAATACCACGGAAGCACTTGGTACCTTCACGTATGGAATTGACATGCAGAAAGGCGATGAAATTGTGATGACCAAACAAGACTACCCCAACATGATCCATGCCTGGAAGCAGCGCGAAATGCGCGAAGGGGTGAAGATCAATTGGATTAATTTGAATTTGCCTATTGACAATGATGAGGTGGTTCTCAAAGCGTATATCGATGCCACCACCTCAAAAACAAAAATCTGGCATATTACCCATTTGATAACTTGGACAGGCCAGATTTTGCCAGCAGCAAAACTTTGTTCGGAAGCGCGAAGGCGCGGAATTCTAACCATTGTCGATGCCGCTCATTCTTTTGCTCATGTGGATTACAAAATTTCTGATTTCAATTGTGACTACTTCGGTACGAGTTTGCACAAATGGTTATGTGCGCCTTTTGGAACGGGTATGATGTATATCCGAAGAGAACATATCGAGAAAACATGGCCTTTGTTTCCCATTGACAAGCCCAAGAGTGGTGACATCAAAAAGTTTGAAGCGCTTGGCACACGGTCCTTTGCTCCTGAACAAGCCATTGGGCAGGCGATTGACTTTCATAATGCAATTGGTGGAAAACGAAAACAAGAGCGGCTTCATTATCTAAAATCCTATTGGTGCAATGCCCTGACGAAAAATCCCCGCGTAAAGCTTCACATCTCGTTGAAGCCGGAGTATTCCTGCGCGCTTGGAACGTTCAGCGTTGACGGTCTAGATGTAGGTGATATTTCGACCAAGCTCATGGCGGACTATCAAATTCACACCGTCTCCATCAAATGGGAAAATGTCAATGCTGTTCGGGTTACGCCCCATGTTTACACCACTACCCGAGATCTTGACCGTTTTATTGATGCGGTTGCCAAGATAGCGGCTTCGTAAATTGATAATGCGGGAAACCCCGACCATTAAAGACGCTGATTTCCTTATGGACCTTAGCTCCTTGTGATTGAGGTTAAGTCAACAACAATTCTAATAATTGTATCATGTTGACCAATTGGCTAATTGGTTTCCCTTTCTTAACTTGACCAAACCAAACCTTATCTCAGCTATGAATAACCGCCAGATTTTCCTCGTCATTTCGTTTGTTGTCATTGTTGCACTTGGTGTATGGACATATTATTGGCACGATGCTGCGTTTTTCTATATTCTGGTGCTCCCTTTTATTTACATGGGTATTTCCGATATAATTCAGACCAAGCAATCAATCAAGAAAAATTATCCTTTGTTTGGTAGACTCCGCTATGTGTTTGAAGACTTACGACCTAAGATTCAACAATATTTTGTAGAAAGCGATACGGATGGTGCGCCGATCAACCGCAATGAACGTTCCGTTATTTATCAGCGTGCTAAAAGGCAAATTGACACCATACCGTTCGGAACGCAACTCGATGTGTATGCCGAGGGATACGAATGGATTACGCACTCTATCGCTCCTAAAGATTTTCATAAGATGGAGCATAATCCCCGGGTGCGCTTCGGTGGCGAAAAATGCTCGCAGCCCTACGACATGAGTGTGCTAAACGTATCCGCCATGAGCTTTGGGTCTCTCAGTCAGAATGCGATTGAAGCATTGAATGCCGGAGCCAAGATCGGTGGCTTTGCCCATAACACCGGCGAGGGGGGGTTGAGTCCGTACCATCTAAAAAACGGGGGGGATATTATCTGGCAAATTGGAACAGGGTATTTTGGTGCCCGCTCGGAAGACGGGAAATTTTCTGATATCGCTTTTCAACAAAATGCCATAAAGCCGAATGTGAAAATGATTGAGATAAAACTATCTCAGGGGGCCAAGCCAGGTCATGGTGGTATTTTACCAGCAGCGAAAAACACACCGGAGATTGCTGCGATACGTTTGGTGAAACCGGGAACGACGGTCTTTTCACCGCCCTTTCATAGTGCCTTTTCTACACCCACCGAATTGATTAAGTTCATTGAAAAACTAAGAACCCTTTCTGGAGGAAAGCCCATTGGCTTCAAACTTTGCATCGGCCGTAAGAGTGAGTTTCTATCTTTATGCAAGGCGATGGTGCAACTCAACAGCTACCCCGATTTCATTACCATTGACGGAGGCGAAGGCGGCACGGGTGCTGCGCCACCCGAGTTTTCAAATTTCGTAGGCATGCCATTGCTCGATGCGTTAGCTTTTGCCGATAATGCACTCATTGGTTTTGGAATAAGAGATAAAATGAAATTGATAGCTTCTGGAAAAGTGCTCACCGGTTTCCACATTATGCGTGCCATGGCGCTGGGCGCCGATACTTGCAATAGCGCGCGCGCGATGATGATGGCGCTCGGTTGTATCCAAGCACTAGAATGTAACAAGAACACCTGCCCCACTGGCGTGGCCACACAAAACCAGGCCTTGATGGCTGGACTAGTGGTTGAAGATAAAAAGATGCGGGTAGCAAACTTTCACAAAAATACGGTTGAAAGTTTTGTGGAGTTGATGGCCGCTACCGGAATTGACAGCCCAGAAAAAATAAATCGCTCCCACGTTTATAGACGAGTGTTCATGAACCTGGTGAAAAACTACGAAGAAATTTTTCCAACTATTCCGGTGGGGTGTCTGCTTGAAGGTGGTGATGTGCCATTTGACTATGAAGATTACTTGAAGCGCTCATCTGCTGAGGTATTTGAATTAGCCTAATTCAACTTTCTGTCATGGCCAACCCCAGGGCGCGAAATTGCGGTGGTTAGGTTTACCGAAATTGAGTACTGGTGGAAAATACGGCTTCGCCCTGAAACCCGACCAACGCGAACACTCGCCAAGGCAGTTACTTCCTAATTCTACCGTTGAAGGCAGGTGATCTCTTCAAACTTTATCGGTATTTTTGCGTACTATTTTTTCAACTTGAAGGCCGCAAAAAAAATCTTGTTCTATTTTTTCCTTTCATTGATGGTCCTGATCATCACGTTTGGGGTCTGCGTTTATTTTTTCAAAGACAAAATCATTCAGCAATTTATTCGGGAAGCCAACAAAAGCCTTAGCACTCCGGTGCAGATCGGGCGCATTGAAGTTTCCGCCTGGCAGGATTTCCCCAATGTTGCAATAACATTTACCGATGTTTATGTCGAGGACAGCCATCCCGGCGTTTACCCATTACTTGAAGCCAAAACGGTCTCCTTTTACCTCAACCCGATTGAAGCCATACAGGGAAAATATTCAATTCGAGGTTTGAGGATCAGCGATAGCGAGACTCATTTAAAAATTGATGAACAAGGATTGAATAATTTCACGGTGGTAAAGGATTCTGGCAAATCAGGAGAGAACATTTCTTTCGACTTGCGCAATGTAAAGCTGACTCACACCAAAGTATCTTTTCAGGATTTAAGAAACCTGCTGCACCATACCCTCGAAAGCGATAAGCTCACGGCTTCCGTTAAGCTTGTGGACGACCAATACCAGATTACGGCCAGAGGCGACATCGGGGTGGGGCAAATCGGAATTCATAACCTGCTGCTATTGCCGGGAAAGAAATTTATTGCCGACGCTGAAATCGTTTATGATAATTCAAAAAAAAGTATAGTAGTAAGTAAATCAAGGTTGAAATTAGGCGCTTCTGAATTTGTTGTAACAGGTGATTACCAGTTCAAGCAAAAGGATATTATCAACGTGTCTATCAAAGGAGAAAATACAGACATTCAAACTGTGTTTTCCCTTTTTCCGGAACACACCACAAAAAAATGGAGGCAGTATCAGAGTAAGGGGGAAATTTATTTTTCCCTCACCTTGAAAGGTGAAATATCTTCAGTCCACACGCCGTTTGTGTCGGTCAGTTTTGGCTGTAAGCAAGCGTCCTTCTTTCATCCGGATTTCAAATCGAAAGTGGAAGAGGCCAACCTTGAGGGCTCCTTTGCCAGCGTATCCTTGACAAATCTATCACGGGCAGAGCTTTTTCTAAAAAATATTTCCGGGAAATTAAATGGTAGGCCTTTCACTGCCAATTTTTCACTGCAAAATTTTGAAGACCCGTACGTTTCGCTGGACTTTAAAGGAGGAATGGAGGCCGCTTCAATCTTAAACTTTTATCCATTAGAAAATGTAAATCAACTCACGGGTACTCTTGATGCCGATGTTTCCTTTGATGGAAAAATTTCGATGTTAAAAAACAGGAGTACGGCGCAACAAGTTCAGGCGGAAGGTGCTGTTGATCTGAAAGATATTTCTTTTGACGTAGGCTCGCGCAAAATTCAATTTAATCATTGGAATGGATCATTGCATTTCAATAAGAATGACATCGCCATGAGCAATGTACATGGCCAATTGGAAGGAAGCGATTTCTTGTTGAATGGATTCTTAAAGAATGTCATTACGTTTTTTCTTTTTGAGAATCAACCCATTGGCATTGAAGCGGACTTGAAATCGAACTGGCTGGACCTTGATCAATTGGTATTGTTAGGTTTGGGTGAAAGCGGTTCGCAAGATTTTGGATTTTCTATTTCACCTAACCTTCATTTAAATTTTAATTGCGATGTGAAGCGGATGAAGTATAAGCGATTTGAACCTCGTGAGGTGAAAGGAGATCTCCTGGTAAAAAATCAGGTGGCCGTGTCGCGGCACCTTACTTTTAAGGCCATGGGTGGGTCGCTGAGTGCGAACGGCATTGTTGATGCCAAGAACCCAAAAGCCATTAACGTTTCTTCCGCCTTTAAGGTAGCGGGCATCAATGTGGATAGCGTTTTTTATGTTTTTGAAAACTTTTATCAGGATTTCATTGAAGCCAAAAACCTAAAAGGCCAAGCGGATGCCGATGTGAGCCTCGAAATGTCGCTCAACGAAAAACTTAAACTGTATTCAGAAACCTTGACGGCTGATATCAGTGCCGTCATCAAAAACGGGGAACTTAATAATTTTGAACCGCTTCAAAAACTGAACCGCTACCTCGATGATCAGGCCCTGAACCATCTACTGTTTGCGGATTTGAAAAATGATATTCACATCGAGAATAAAACGATTTTTATTCCCCAAATGGAAGTACATACCAATGCCACCAACATTACCCTGAGCGGAACGCACACGTTTGATCAACAAATTGACTACCGGGTAATCGCTCCACTGCGCGGAAAAAGGAAGATCGATCCGGATGAAGCCTTTGGTGCCATTGAGGAGACCGGCGGACAATCAAAAATATTTTTGAAGATCATGGGTACCACTGACAACTACGAAGTAAACTCGATAAGGAAGCCACCAAAAAAAAAAATAGTTAGCGACTTGAAGAAGGAAGTAAAAGAACTCAAGGAAGCATTCCAAAACCGAGGCATCAAAAAGAAGAAAGAAGTGGAATTACAGAAGGATGAGTATTTTGACTGGGATAATTAAATTAGATCAAAATCCCCTTCGCCAGTGCCCCCGTTGCATAGGCGCACACTTCTTCCTTTTCGTTCATCACCCGTACAATTCCAAAAATTCTCTTGTTTATCACCTGGGTCTGTTCCGCATGCACAATTATTTTTTTTGCCAGCAATGGTTTTACATAGTTAATACTCAGTTGGCTGGTCCCTGTCATGCCTTCTTCATAGTGCGTCAAGCCTAAAAGGCCAATTGCAAGATCGGCGAGCATAGCAATCACTGCCCCATTCACCGCTTCGGTGCCAATGCCGCCCTTGTGGTATTCTTCAATCGGATCAATGATCACTAATGGCTTATTGATGTCAGTCAGATCTACACGGATGCCACTGTGACGGAGTTGAATAGAAGAATTAAAAAACTGTTCCATTCCCTTCCAGTTTTTATCAATGGCCGTTTGTCGGATGCGGTGAAGTTGGGTAAGGTTCATTTGAAATTTGATGAAGTGTAAAACTAATCATTTGACGTCACGGCGGGAATCAGAGCAGGGAAGGGCCTTGGTGAGGCGAGCCGACATCCGAGATGACTTCCAGAAGACGCTCATTCTGGGTCATTAAATTGATTTCGCTTTTTCCCAATACTGGTCCATTTCCACAAGGGTCATCTCCCCCATTTTCTTTCCATCTTTGGCGGATTCAGTCTCCAGGTATTGAAATCGTTTGATGAATTTTTTGTTGGTGCGCTCGAGTGCTTCTTCAGCATCAATGTCGAGGAATCGTGAATAATTTACCAGTGAAAAAAGAAGATCGCCAAACTCGGCCATGGCTCTTGCTTTATCAATGGGTTGATTAGATTCTACGTTAAATTCATTTTTGAATTCCTGCATTTCTTCTTCTACTTTTTCCCAGACTTGTTCCTTCTTTTCCCAATCAAAACCAACACCGCGTGCTTTGTCCTGGATGCGAATGGCTTTCACTAGTGCCGGCAACGACTTGGGTACTCCCTCGAGTACGGATTTGTTTCCCGTTCTTAATTTTATTTTCTCCCAATTCTCCTTGACTGTCTTCTCATCGTTGGCGACGACATCACCGTACACGTGTGGATGGCGCTCAATTAATTTATCACAAATGGAATTGAGCACATCCGAAACATCAAAGATTTTCATTTCGGAAGCAATACGCGCGTAAAAAACGTTGTGTAGCATCAAGTCGCCCAATTCTTTTTTCACTTCCTGAAGATTTCCATCCAAAATGGAATCGGAGAGTTCATACGTTTCCTCAATAGTGAGATGGCGAAGGCTTTCCAGCGTTTGTTTTTTATCCCACGGACAGTTTTCGCGTAGCTCATCCATGATGGTGAGCAGGCGATCAAAGGCTTTGAGTTTAGCTTCGCGGTTGAGATCTGGCGAGGAGAACGGTTGTTTCATGGAGCAATTTACAATTTTCATGCAAAGGCGCCCAGCGGTTTGGTGCGATGAAAGGCAGCCTTGCGACGTCGTGTAATGGCGCGTCTCAATCAGGGTTGTGCTTCCTAAATCGTGCATAAAAAATTACCTTTGTGGCTAAATTTCTTTTTTGTGACTTTAATCAAATCTATTTCTGGTATTCGCGGAACTATTGGAGGTAAACCGGGCGAAGCCTTGACTCCCTTGGATGTGGTCAAATTTGCTGCTTCTTTCGGAACCTGGATAAAATCCAGGGGAGGAAAAAAGATTGTAATCGGTCGCGATGCCCGTATTTCTGGTGAAATGGTTAGCAATCTGGTGAGCAATACGCTTCAAGGATTGGGATTGCATGTCATTGATCTTGGACTTTCTACCACTCCCACCGTGGAGATTGCCGTGCCCCTGGAAAAAGCAGGAGGAGGGATTATACTAACGGCAAGCCACAACCCCATTCAATGGAATGCACTGAAACTGTTGAATGAAAAGGGTGAATTTATTTCGGAAGCGGATGGACTCGACGTTTTAGGAATAGCCGAAGCAGGAAGTTTTGATTTCGCCCCGGTTGAAAAATTAGGAAACTATTCCAAAGCGGATCACTACATCAAGAAGCATATCGAACTGATCAAGAAAAATAAGTTGGTCGATGTGAAAGCTATAAAAAATGCAAAATTCAAAATTGTAGTCGATGCGGTAAATTCTACTGGAGGAATCGCCGTTCCGTTTTTATTGAAAGAACTTGGCGTTAAGGAAATCAAAAAATTATATTGTGAGCCCACCGGAAAATTCCCTCATAATCCTGAACCACTTCCTGAAAATATAAGAGTCATTTGCCGGGAAGTGAAAAAAGGAAAGTATGATTTAGGGATTATTGTTGATCCCGACGTTGATCGATTGGCTTTAGTTTCAGAAGAAGGGAAACCATTTGGTGAAGAATATACCTTGGTGGCTGTTGCCGATTATGTTTTAAGTAAAAAAAGAGGGGCCACGGTCTCGAATCTCTCCTCAACCCGCGCTTTACGCGATGTGACGGAAAAGGCCGGCGGTAAATATTCGGCGGCAGCGGTTGGTGAAGTGAACGTAGTGAATGCCATGAAAGAAACGCATGCGGTGATCGGTGGTGAAGGCAATGGCGGTGTGATATTCCCTGCGTTGCACTATGGCCGGGATGCATTGATGGGCATTGCGTTATTCCTCACCCACCTGGCTAAAAGTAAAAAAACAGCTTCCGCACTTCGTAAGTCGTATCCCGAATACTTTATTTCTAAAAATAAAATTGAGCTTACCCCGGGTATCGATGTCGATCGCGTTTTGGAAAAGATCAAGCAGAAATACCAAAACGAAAAAATCAACACCACCGATGGTGTGCGGATCGATTTCGAAAGAGCAAAAGAGTGGATACATTTGAGAAAAAGCAACACCGAACCAATCATCCGCATTTATGCCGAATCACAAAATGAAAGGAAGGCGAATGAATTGGCAACCCGGATTATCGCAGATATCAAGTCGTTAATTTAAATTTTGTAGTCCAGTAATTCTGACTTCGCCATGAGAGTTTATTTAGACAATGCAGCCACCACCCCCCTTGATCCTGAGGTTTTCGAAGCGATGAAACCTTTCCTACTGGAAGATTTTGGTAATCCTTCGTCAACTCATGCGCACGGCAGAAAAGTGCGTGCGGCGATTGAGTCAGCCAGAAAGAAAGTAGCGGAGCTTCTAAACTGCTCACCGGGTGAAATCATTTTTACGTCAGGTGGAACGGAAGCGGATAATGCCATTATCACCGGTGCTATCCAAACGTATAACATCGAACATGCTATCTCCTCCGCTATTGAGCATCACGCCGTTACGCACACCCTGGGAACTTTGGACAAACAGGGGGAGATTAAATTGCACTATGTGCGATTAGATGAGAAGGGTCATGTTGATTTGGTTCATTTTGAAAGTTTGTTAAAAGAATTTCCCAATGCATTGGTTTCATTGATGCATGCCAATAACGAAATTGGTAATCTACTTGATATTGAAAAAATAGGAGAGCTTTGTCAACAGTATGGCGCGTATTTTCATTCCGATACGGTACAAACGATGGGACACTACCGACATGATCTCAAACAACTGAAAGTGCACGGCATGACGGCTGCCGCTCACAAGTTTCACGGCCCTAAAGGCGTTGGCTTCATGTACCTTAATAAGGACAAAAAAATAAAACCAATGGTGCATGGTGGCGCACAGGAGCGCAACATGCGCGGCGGAACGGAAAATACATACGGCATTATTGGATTATCGAAGGCACTTGAAATCTGCTATCGTGAAATGGGCGAACATGAATCGCACGTGGTGAAACTGAAAAAGTATATGATTGAAAGATTAATGGCCGCCATACCCGGGATAAGTTTTCACGGTGATTCGGATAACTTAAATCGTAGTCTTTATACCGTGTTGAATGTCTCATTTCCTGAATCGGAAGAAAATGAGATGATGCTTTTTAATCTTGATTTGCAAGGGATTTCAGCGTCAGGCGGAAGCGCCTGCTCGAGCGGAGCGACGACCGGCTCCCATGTCTTGGGTGCAATTTATCCTAATTCGAAGAGAGGCGCGGTGAGGTTTTCTTTTAGTAAGTATAATACCATGGAGGACATTGATTACACGGTAGCTAAAATCGCAGAATTATTTAAGGTGGAAGCATAATCCATAACGAGTGCCGGGAAATATTTCATTTATCGGATCAGGAAATCTAGCCTGGCACTTGGCGCCAGCCCTTGATAACGCAGGCCTTGTTGTGAAGGAAGTTTTTAGTCGCAATGCTCGTCACGCCGAAGCACTTACCGCCCGCTTATATCAAGCAGAAGTAAAAGCAACACTTGACTTTTCTACCAGCCCCTCATCTATTTTTATGATAGCGGTCAATGATGAAAGGATCAGCGAAATTGCAAGGGAAATTATTTTACCAGACGATGCCGTGTTGGTTCATACGTCAGGAAGCGTACCCCTAACGGATTTGCAATTTGCCGCCACTTCAAACGTCGGCGTGTTTTATCCGCTGCAAACTTTTACAAAAAACAAGAAAGTGGATTTCAAGCAGATACCTATTTTCATTGAGAGTGCAAATCAAGAAACCGAAATGGTGCTGACGGCTATAGCGAAAGGCATCAGCAACCAGGTAAGAAAAATTGCATCGGAGGAGAGAAAGGCATTACATGTGGCTGCCGTATTTGCTTCGAATTTTACCAATCACATGCTCGCTATTTCTGAAGATATGATGAGTCAAAATGGATTGGAGTATGATTGGCTCAAGCCTCTGATTCTGGAAACGGTTAATAAGAGTCTCCTACTTGGCCCAAGAGAAGCCCAAACTGGACCCGCAAAGCGCGGCGATTTAGAGATATTGGAAAGGCATTTGGTTTTTTTGCAAGATGATCCGGCTACCGCGGAGATTTATAAAATCCTTAGTCAGCATATTATTGATAAGTACAATCCCGAGTAAAATGGTCCAATGACCCTGGGGGTGGCTTCCCCCGAGCTTAGCACAATAACTTTTTCAATCCATTCATCAAAGAAAAGGTCCGTCAAATGGAAGGTTCCGTTACCTTCGTCTTAAATAAACGTCTAACCTTATGAAAAATCTTTTTTGTTTTTTATTTACACTGATCTCAATAGGGTCCTTCTCACAAACAACTACCCGTGAATCACTTGATCCGAAAGTGACAGAAGTCTGGGATTTAAAGCCAAAGAAAGTTACACCAGGGGCTAATCCCGGGCAAGCCCCCTCTGATGCCATCATTCTCTTTGATGGAAAGGACTTGTCGAAGTGGAGCACCCTTAAGGGTGAAGATGCGAAGTGGGAGGTGAAGGATGGAGCGATGACGGTAGTGAAAGGGTCAGGGGATATTAAAACCAAACAAACTTTTGGAGACATTCAACTCCACATTGAATGGCGTACCCCCTCTGAAGTGGTCGGCGAAGGCCAAGGTCGCGGCAATAGCGGAATCTTTTTGCAAGAAAGATACGAACTACAAGTGCTGGACAGCTATGAAAGCGTTACTTATTCCAACGGTCAAGCGGGTTCTATTTACAAGCAATCTATTCCATTGGTAAATGCTTCTCTTAAACCGGGCGACTGGCAAACCTACGATGTGATTTATACGGCACCTCGTTTCAGCGATAACGGTCGAGTTATCGTACCCGCGTACATTATGGTAATTCATAACGGAGTGTTGGTTCAGAATCATACGCAAATCAATGGGCCTACTGAATTCCGGGGGCTTCCGGTTTATCAGCCGCATGGCAAAGCTTCGATTAAATTACAGGATCATGGTAATCCAGTAAGCTATCGCAACATTTGGGTGAGAGAATTATAACAAGATCACTTCTGGGAAATAAAAAAGTCAGGTTGGGCACCTGACTTTTTTTGTTCCTCTAGCTAACTTTTTTAATTCGGTTTTACAACCGGTGCCTCTACTTCGCCTTTGATGTGAAGCAGTACTACCCCACCTTCAACATTGGAGGTAACGGTTACCGTCTTGTCAAATGGCCCCACCGCCATCGCATTAAAAGTTGCTTTGACGTGCCCTTCACCGCCAGGCATTACCGGGTCCTTCGTCCAACTTGGTGTTGTGCAACCACAGGAAGGTTGGGCATTGGTAATTACTAATGGGGATTTTCCTTTGTTTGTAAACTTGAATTCGAAAGTAACAGGTACACCCTGCTTAATTTTTCCGAAATCATGCGCGGAGGCCACCCACTCGAATGCGGCTACATCACCCTTGGGAGTTTTTGCAGTTTGGCCGAAACCAACATTAGCAATCAAGGCCAATGCTGCCATAAACATCAATTTTTTCATTTCTCTTAATTTTAGGTTAAACTTAAATGGTTCATTTGAACTGTACAAACTTCGCATGCAAAATCCGTTCCTATTGTTAATAAAGGCCTAATAAATGTTAATCCTTTGTTAAACCGAAGGTAGCAAAATAATGCCCCATAAATACATGCTACCTTTGTTTGGTGAGCAGAAATACTTTACGAATAATAATTATTCTCGCCGCGGTCAGTATTGCTGGCATTACAGTGACCCAGATTTACTGGGTTAGAAAGGCCTTTGATTTTAAGGAAAACCAATTTAACCGCGATGTACAATCGGCCTTAAGGACAGTGGCAGACCGGATTTACGAAATCAATAAAATGCAATCTCCTGCCAATTCGCCGGTTGAACAATTAACCACCAATTATTTTGTGGTGCTGGTCAATGGGCCGGTGAATTCGAGTGTTCTTGGTTTGTTGATTTCATCGGAATTTGAAAAACGCAATATCACTACTGATTATGAATTCGGGATTTATGACTGTGAAGAACAATGCATGAAAGGGACCCATTTCGATGCTCACCAGAAAAAAAATGAGGTTACAGCTAGTCTGGTGGAAATGCCTACTTGGAGGCGGGATGGGTATTATTTTGGCGTTCAATTCTCCCACATTGAAGCTAACCTGATTAGTCAAATGGGCATCTGGGGATTTTCATCAGCGGTAATGGTGGTGGTTATTTTCTTTTTTGTGTATACGCTGTTTGTAATTCTTCGCCAGAAGCGCTTATCTGAAATTCAACGGGACTTCATCAACAACATGACCCATGAATTCAAAACACCTCTATCCACTATCGCTATTTCATCGGAAGTACTGAAAGATCCGACCATTACTCACACGCCCGAGCGTCTTTTGAATTACGCGACCATCATTCACACAGAAAGTCACCGTTTGAAACAACATGTGGAAAGGGTTTTGCAAATGGCACGGTTAGAAAAAAATGATGTGGGTTTGAAAAAAGAAAAACTGGATTTGCATGCCTTGATTCACGAAGTGGTACAAAATACTTCATTGGCTTTGCAGGAGGTGAAGGGCGAAGTATCGTTAGCACTTAATGCAGAAAACAGTTGGATTGAAGCAGACAAGCTTCATTTCACCAACGTACTTTTCAACCTCATAGACAACGCCATAAAATATAACAAGAATACCCCCAAGTTGGTGATCAGGACGGGCAACACGGGTGACCAAATTTTCGTGGAAGTACGAGACAACGGTATTGGCATTAGCCTGGAAAATCAGAAACTGATATTTCACCAATTTTATCGGGTGCCAACGGGCAATTTGCATGATGTCAAAGGTTTTGGATTAGGACTCAACTATGTAAAGGTGATGACCGCGCTGCACAAGGGAAAGATATCGGTATCCAGTACGCTGGGTGAAGGAAGCGTGTTTAAAATAATTTTACACACGGTATGAGTGTCAAAATTCTTTTAGTCGAAGATGACCCAGCCCTCGGCTTTGTTATTAAAGACAACCTTGCACATAAAGGCTATGAAGTCACTCTTTGCAAAGACGGAGAGCAAGGTCAGGAGGTTTTTGGCCAGCAGCTTTTTGATCTGTGCATTTTTGACGTGATGATGCCTAAGAAGGATGGCTTTACGCTGGCACAGGAAGTACGAAAAAAAAATAATCAGGTTCCCATTTTATTTGTCACCGCAAAGGCAATGCTGGAGGATAAACTGAACGGCTTTCGGGTCGGTGGAGACGATTATATCGTGAAACCTTTCAGCATGGAGGAGCTCTTTGCTCGTGTCCAGGTTTTCTTGCGCCGGACATCTAGTTACCACGATGGAAACAATGCTTTCGCTTTTGGGGAATATTTATTTGATGGGACCAACTTCAAACTTTCTCATCCTTCCGGTGATAAGACCTTGACCCCAAAAGAAGCAGAGGTCATGAAGCTTTTATGTTGTAACAAGGAACGCGTGCTCAAGCGTGAAGAAATATTAAGGACAGTGTGGGGTGACGATGATTATTTTATGGGCCGCAGCCTGGACGTATTTATTTCGAAACTGAGAAAATACCTAAAAGAAGATCCAAACGTGGAGATCGTCAACTATCATGGGGTTGGATTCAAATTAGAAGTGAAGTAACAGTCAAAAGTTTCTTTTCAGGTGTCCTGCCTGAATGGGGAGGACATTTGCTAATGGAGTTTCAAAAATCTTAATAAGATCATTTGTGAACAAAACGATGCCGTGAAAAATTTGAACTCCAATTCAATGGTAAAGGTGGATGCTCGCGCAAAACCAATGCTACGGGGGCTCGCCAGTGGGCAATTCTGTTTCCGGTCTTATCCCTTGATCGACGGTAACAGTATTTAACCCGGCATCGATCAGAATGAAAAAGAGATTGGTACATGGTGTTTCGCCGGGCCATCAACATTGGCGGCCCATTTGGCGGGTCGAATTCTCGATTACAATATGAATGTTATGATGGTGCCGTGCGGGCCGGAAGCCCTATTAGTAGGTTACCCGTGGAGGTTACGAAAGCGGAAACAACCTTGATCGGCTAAGAAGAGCGAAAGCGACAAAAGCGTCACCCGACTTGCTTCCAATTTTTCCTCCGCCGCAAGCGATTACCACATATTGTTTCCCGTTTACGGTATACGTTGCCGGGGTAGCATAGCCGGCAGCAGGCAGCGGATGCTCCCACACTACTTTTCCTGAAGCCTTATCAAAGGCCCGAATCATTTCATCCTTAGTGGCGGCAATAAATACCAGTCCTCCCTTGGTGACAAGAGGGCCTCCGTAGTTCTCCGTTCCTGTTGCTGGTATTCCTTTTTTTGTTAATTCTGGGAACTCACCAAGGGTGACTTTCCATATTCGTTTCCCGGTGTTCAAATCAACGGCATTTAGCGTTCCCCAAGGGGGAGTGATTCCAGGAAACCCATTCTTATCCAAAAACCGATTGTAACCGGTCATCGTGTAGGGTACATCGTCAAGAATTGATTTGGTGGCTTGAGCTAAGCGCCCATCACTCACCGGTTCTTTGGGCAGCGATTTGGTTTGTGAGGCCTGGTCATTTTCCTGGATATTAAGAAGAAAGGCAAGCAACGCTTCTTTCTCCATTCCGTTGATTTGCCTGAAAGCAGGCATCATGTTTTTTCCGTTCTCAATAATGTTCCAAACTTGATCAGACTTGTATTTCTTATTCAACCCAACTAAGGAAGGAAACGAACTGCCGTTTCCTTTCCGGTTCGCTCCGTGACACCCAGCACAGTACTTTCCATATTGTCCCTGGCCTAGTCCTTTCAATGAATGATCATTTCCAGTTTTCGGAATATCGATCATCGTTAACGACCACGGCAATTCCGAAGCATTGACGTACATGATTCCCGACT
>Ga0209067_10000126_pt1 | contig 51833 bp, 66 predicted proteins | sample ColStrG_CSR_2013_FD_187199 | JGI IMG/M metagenome (GOLD analysis project Ga0209067, IMG submission 187199) | Freshwater sediment microbial communities in response to fracking from Pennsylvania, USA - Cold Stream Run_MetaG_CSR_2013 (SPAdes)... | ecosystem: Environmental > Aquatic > Freshwater >... | reverse complement strand
ACCGTCGAGAAACTCCGGGCAGTAGCTCCGGAGCCCGGCGGCATTGGAATCGAACCTGGGGCTCCTACGGGCCCTGGGAAGGGTGCGCTTTCGGATCAGGAGCAGTCCCGCCTGGCTGATCTCACCAGCAAGGCCGAGGGCACCCGGATTACCATCGCTGACCAGCAGGCACGGGAAGCTGGCCGTAAAGACGCCACGGTTGAGGTTGGGGAGCATGCGCAATTTCTCACCGACGCCGAACGAAACGAATGGAAAAACCTGCGCGATCGCGCAGCACAGTCTGCCGCGCCGGAGTCCTCTCCGACTGGAGAGGTAGAGCCGCCATCCTCTGTCCCAAATTCCGGCGCGGCAACCGAGCAAAAAGGCAAGACCAGCAAAGATCTCATAGAGGAAGCGCGCGACCGTACCAGCCTAGAACTGCACGGCCTGGGCCCGGAACACGGGCTAGACCTGACCGAGGTGCGCGAGGCGCTGCACAAAGATCCTGACGCAGTCCAGGCTGCTGCAGAGCAGCATCCGGAGCACGGTCCCGGATTCATGGCAGAGATAAGGAAAATCAATGAACCCGATACCGCAACCGATCGGCAGCGCGAGCCTGGTGCAGGCGGCGCAAGCGATGAGTCACGACCAGCTGGCGAGGTTCAAGAACCAGCAGTACGTCGAGCAGCTGAAGAAACCCAGCCCGTGGAAGCAGGGAGGGACGCCGTACGGGATCAACAAGGCGGTGGCACCACCGACGGCGGCGAGCATCCTCAAGCCGGACCAGAGGTTCAGCAATCCGGGTCTGACCGCGGCGGAGCGGCCGGAGCCGACCAAGGAAGACCTGTAGACGAGTACGAGCCGCAGCGCGAGGGCGAGACCACCAAGGAATACCTCAAGCGGGTGGTCGACAAAAAGGAGCGCCCGACCGAACTGCCCGAGGACCACGGGGCCTACTTCAACCTGACGCCGGACACGCACACGGTAAGCCTGGACGACCTCTTGTCGACCAAGACTGAATCCGAAAACAAGCAGGGCCTGGAGAACGCGCCAAAGCGCATGGAGGCGGCAGCGCGCGGCGCGGTGCCTCGTCGCGACCCGATCACCGTGCGCCGGCGCGCGGATGGCAAGTTCGACGTGGTCGACGGCAACGGCACGGTCACGACCGCGCGCGAGTTTGGCTGGAAGAAGTTGCCCGTGCGGATTGAAGGCGAGGAAGGCGCGCCAGCCAAGGACGCCAACACCCACTTCACCGGGGTATCGCTTGACAGGATCATCCCCAAGCCGATCATGGACCGGGTCCGCAAGTTCCTGGAACAGCCCAAGCCTGAAGGTCCCAAGCCTACGCCGGAGCAGTTTGTCGAAGGGCGCAAGAGGATTGCGCCAATGATCGAAAGCGCCAAGCGCAACCTGGCTGACTATTCGGACAAGCTGCGCGCCGCCGCCTCGGCTGTGGGTGGCGACGCCGTCATTGCCAAGATAAAGGAAGAAGGCCGGACCATTCAGAAGCTCTGGTCCGACTACAAGGGCGACGAGACGGGTCTCAAAGACCTCTTGCGCGGTTCCATCGTGATTCATTCATCTGCCGAAGTTCCCAAGGCCATAGAGGCCATCAAGGCGGCGTTTGGCAAGGACGCGGTGGTTAAACTCAAAGACCGTTTTGCGAAGCCAACGGAAGAGGGTTACCGCGATGTCCTGATAAACGTGCAAATGCCCGACGGACATATCGCCGAGGTCCAGATCCATACGCCAGAGACGATCGCATCCAAGGACATTGGCCACCATCTGTACGAGCTGAGACGGGACCTTGATCCAAAGAAGGACGGCGACCGCATCAAGGAACTGACAGCGGCCCAGTCCGACCTGTACGGGGCCGCCAAAGACGCCGAGAATCAGCGTTTGACGGACGAGTCGACCAGGGCGGCGAACTCGGCTGGTGGCACCTTGTCGCCGAAAGAGCTCACGCGCGCCGGCGGGAATGGGTCCTTGGAGCCGCCCCAGAAATTCCAGCAGGAGCCATCCGGGAACCGGACGGCCGGGACGCCGTCGACGTCGAAGAAGACCGAACCGGGCGGGACAGAGGCGAGTACTTCGGCACCGTTCATTGCTTCTCCTTCCGAACCAATAGTAGCAAGTAAGCCTGCCAGTGACAAGGCCGGCAAAGGGCAAACCAGTCCCAAGAAAAGCCGGGAAAAAGTAGATCAACTCCTGGCACCGGTAGAAGAGCGGCAGCGTGTCGGTGCTCACGAGGACGAGATCGACCGAGTTTTTGGCGACGGCACCGCCAAGAAGCTCCAAGACCGGGGCATCGTTCGGATTATTCCTTCAGACCAAAGCGCGTTGGGCGACAAGCTCGACCCGCGCGCCCAGGCTATGTACATAGCAGCCAGGAACGGCGAGCCGGCCCACGTCGAAATCTACACTGATCGCGCTGATCCGCATACATCGCCGTCGCTCATGATGCACGAGGTCGGTGAGCATTACGGCCTGTCGCGCATGCTTGGTTTTGACAAGTACGCTCAGCTGCTTAAGGACCTCAAGGATCGTGCGCAGACCGACCCAGAGATCAAGAAGGTGTGGGACACGGTCAAGAAAAATTACACCTTCCCGGCCGGGCACGAGAAGTCTGGCCAGCTGATGATGGCAGAGGGTGGCCAGGCTTTCATGCGCGAGGTGGCAGCCCACCTGGTGGAAACAGGCTACGACCGCGGTCCTATCGGAAAGATGATGGATGGCGCCAAAGCTTTCCTCTACAAGAATTTCGGGATCGGCAAGGTGGACGCCGGCGTCCTGCGAGGCCTGACTCGTTCGGCGCTGCGATCGGCGGCCAACGGATCCATGAAGGCCGTGCAGCCCATGGGCAACGCTGCGCGGATGGGTTCGGACGAAGGACCAGACTGGGTGGGAGCGCGCAACCCGACGGCGCTTTACAAGGGCCGTCTCAAAACGGTGGCGCACGAACAAGAAAAACCATTGTTGTCGGATTGGGAGACACACCAAACCGAGCCGGACAAGGTCGAGCAAAACGTCGGCGTAATGAGCAAATACTCGAACTTTAAGGGTCTTGATGGCACGCCGATGTCCAAGGCCGAGCAAATGATCAACCACATGAAGGACAATCTCCTGTGGTTGCACGATCAGTTCTCGGATCAAATACGCGGCCGCGCCAAAAAATGGTACGACGGCGCCAACAATATCTCCAACAGATTCGCCAAGCGGTTCGATATCACCACGCGACAGTCTGCCGGCATGCTTGCCGCGCTCTCACCAAAGACGCGTTGGGACGTAAACGTGTCTCAGATGGAGCGTATTGCGACAGCCCTCAAAAAACACATGGACCGGCCGTGGACTCCGGAGATGGACGCTAACGCTCGCGCTTTTGTCGAGCGCAGCACGAACCCAAAGGGAAGGGCGTTCAACCAATCGCTCTACGATTCGGTCAAAGGGAAGACGCTTCGTGAACTCGAAGGCAATGACCTTGGCCAAGCCATGTGGATCAAGTCGTTCGATGAGGAGCACAACGATCGGCGCTTCCGTCTTGTTACTCCGGAAGGCGGCTTCGCCGACTTTGCAAAGACCCCCAAGGGTGGCGAAGAGGCCGTCACCGCGTGGGGCGCCGGATTAAAGCCAATGGCCAAGGCCATATCCATATTCCACGACGGATCGCGATCAAACATCAGCGCGCAACTAGGCGAGATGCACAAGGTCAGAAATTTCTACCACAACATTGTCGACCCCAACTCGCCGCACGGATTCCTGACGGCAGATACGCACGCAATGGCAGCAGCCTTGTTGCGCCCGCTTGGGCAATCCGATCTTGAGGTGGCGCACTTGTTTGGTAGCGGACAACCTGGGGAACCAGGACCAGCACGATCTGCTGCTACCGGTATCCGCGGTGTTTACCCGCTAGTTCAAGAGGCGTATCGTCGAGCGGCCGTTGAGCGACAGTTGTTGCCCAGAGAGATGCAGTCAATTTCTTGGGAAGCTGTGCGCGGCATGTATGAGGCCGCATCAAAGAAGGGGATGAAAAGTGAAGCGGACAGGATCTGGAATGAAGCAAGCGCGGGGAAGATCAGCCCAGATCAGGCCCGCGAACAACTCAGAGCCCTCTCAGGCGGCGTCCGCGAACCGGAGTGGCGAGGATACGGTTCAGAAATACATGCGGGAAAACGGGATTCCTCTTACGCCGGAGAATTATCTGGCGATGGGCAACGACCAGGACGAGAGCAAAGACCCGGAACTGTCGAGCATGGTGCCAGCGAACCTGAAGAACTGGGGAACGCAGCCAGACTAAAGGAAGAAGAAAAGCAAACCGATACGCCAGCTTTTAAGCGATGGTTTGGGAACAGCGTCGTTCATGGTGGCCGTAGATTTGAAAGCGTTGTGCCTCCCAAAAAACCAGACGTTGAAGCCGAACGCAAAATCAACGACGAGCGATATGCAAAAGCCTCCTCTTCGGACGACGAATACGGACGCAGTTTTGCGGAAAAGTATTACGGCAAGAAAGCGTTTGATTCGTTTATTCAGCGGATGCAGGATGAATACGATTCTTTCCACGCCGCAAAAAATGAAGCGATGAAGCGTCGTGAGCCTCGGCCCATGTATCACGCTACAACTGCCAATGATATCGAGTCATTTCGTCCAGGCGTAGAAAGAGACGGAGTTGCTGGAGCAATTTTTACGGCCGCGAATCCGCACGATGCGATTGGAGTGTCGGAGTTTAAGTACGGCAAAAACCCTGAGGGCCTCAACGTCCACAAGCTGTATGTGCGAGCGGAAAATCCATGGGATCCAAATAACAAACAACACGTTGAAGCTCTAGCAAGACATCTTGAAAAAAACGATCCTGGCATAGACAAGTTGCCGCCTTACCGGGACGATGATGGTCAACAAATGAAATCGTCTTTGCGTGATCGTTTGAGCATGGGCGATTGGCAAACGATTGAACGGCCGGAAGCGCAAAAATATATTCGTGGGAATCACGACGGATTTTACGAGAGAGAGCATAACGCCAGCGATGAAACTCTCGCGGTGTTCGACCCCAAGCAATTGAAATCCGCGACAGGTAACAAAGGCACCTGGGACCCGGAAGACGGCCGCATTTCTTACAGCCTCAAGGCTCCCGATACCGATGAATTCAAAAATTGGTTCGGAGATAGCAAGGCCAAGGATGATGAAGGCAACCCGATTCGCGTATACCGTGGCGAGCATGGCGAGACGGATCAGGAGATCCAGTCTCGCAGGGGTTCCATATCATTCGGTGACAAGGAAGCAGCCAACGCTTATGCGCAAACGCCGAACGACCTGAAGTTAGACGGTACGGCAGAGCATTCGCGTGTCATACCCGCTTACCTTAGGATCGAAAAGCCATGGATCAACGATAAGACAGGCGATCCATTTGTTGATATATCGCACATAGCAAAGACTCTTGGCCCAGAAGAAGCCAAGCGTGTTGCTCTTGAGCATGCCGACATCATCCAGGGGACCGACAACTGGCAAGAGAACTTCTCCGGCAAATACGATTCTGTCGCTGACATGGTTAAGCGAAATCCTGGCGAGATCAACAAGCTCTACATGGATGCCTATCATTTGCTTGACGACAAGGACTTTGTCAAAAAATTAAAGGACGCTGGATTTGATGGAGCAATCCATGGGGGCAATGGCGAGACAGCAGGTGGTACCGAATACAAAGTGTTCGATAAGTCACAGATCAAGTCTGCAATAGGCAACAGTGGCGCGTTCGATAAAAACAATCCGAGCATCCTGTACTCGATCCCTGGGCAGCAGCAGGCGCCGGAGCTAGCCAAAAAGCCAGGCATCTTCAAGCGCCTCTGGGAATCTAATGTCGGCAAGCAGGTGCGCGACTGGAGCGAGGGCATCGTCCAGGACTACCTGTCGAAAGTATCACCCATGGTCCGCGGGTCCGAACGGTCCATGGCGATGGTCAAGGACTTTGCCAACCACATGCGCGAAGCGTCCTGGAACTATCAGCGGTTCCACGAGATCCTGACCAAGGATTTCACGCCCGAGCAACTCAAGCGGATGTGGGAAGCTGGCGACGAAGAGAACGACATGCGCCGCACCGGCGCCGCTGAGGATCCCACCAAGGGCCTGGCATCTCTCCCGAAGGATCAGCAGGACGTCATGAACTTCCTGACTGCGCACGGCGAGGCGCTCATGCAGCGCGCCAAGGCCGCCGGCATGTACGAGGGCAGCGGCGTCGACTACTGGGTCCCCCGCGTGGCCGCCTTGATCGGTGAAGACGGCGAGGTCGGACACCTCACGGAGTTTGGCAACCGCGGCACGGGCCCTGGCGGCCTGACGACCAAGTCAAGCAACCTGACAGGCCGCAAGCACCTCACAACGGCCGAGGCTGAGGAGGCGCTCAAGGCAAAATTCGGCACCGGCGCCGGCTTCATCAAGGACATCCGCACGATGCCGATCGCCATGGCCCGCCTGGAGAAAGCGATCGCCGGGCGCGAGCTCGTCAACCGGATTCAGGAGCTCTCGCAGGACCTGGCCATGGATCCGCGCGAGTTCGTCACGTTCGATCACCCGGCCCTCAAGAGCTATCGGGCCGAGGAGGACGAGAAGGGAAAGCTGAACTGGACGGTCAGGCAGCGGATGATTCCCAAGGAGTTCGAGGGACCGCTCAAGGCCGTGCTCACGCAGCCGTCGGGCAAGATCTACAAGGCGCTGCTGGCCATGAAGAACGGCGCAACCACCGCGATCATGTGGAGCCCGTTCATTCACCTGGGCGTGGAGGTCGGCCGCGCGTTTCCGGTCATGGGCTTGAAGATGCTGCCTGGCACCGGCTTCTGGAAGAGCGGGCGCGCGATGCTTCAGGATCCGGAAAAGATGCAAAAGTTCATCCGTGCCGGCTATGTCCCGATCGGGCGCCAGGGCATGTACGAGGACATCACTTCGATCGGCCGAGAGCCGGACCTCGAGAAGGGTCGCGGACTTCTGGCCAAGGGTATTGGGGGCGCGGTAGGCCTGGTGAACAAAGGCGCCGGCGAAGCTATCAAGGGCGGCATCGACCGAGCCGGAGACTTTGTCCACGGCACCTTGTTGTGGGACCGGGTGGCAGAGCTCCAAGCCGGCATCGCCAACGAGATCTACAACCGCATGATGAAGGATGGTCACAGCGATCGGGCCTCTGCCCTGGTGGCTGCGCACATTGCCAACCGGTACGCAGGCGCGCTGCCGCCAGAGTCGATATCGGCCATGGGGCGCAAGGTTGCCAACGTGATGATGTTCTCCAGGTCGTTCACCCTGGGGAACCTTGGTGCGATGAAGGACGCAATCTCTGGCCTGCCGCGCGACATCAAGTCCCAGCTGCGCCAGGAGCTTAATCAGGAGGAGGCGGGCAAGGCGATCTCGTTCGCGGCCCACAAGGCGCGCGCCGGTGTCGCGGTTGATATAGCACTCATGTATGGCCTCAACGCCATGCTGCAGGTTGGCATCGGCGCAATACGCGACAACAAAGACAAGGACCGCGCCTGGTACGACACCCAGGGGCTTGGGGATCAGTGGGAAAAGTACACCAACCTCTTGCACGAAAGCACGCAACAGGTGTTCGACCATCCGATCCATACGGTCCTGAACCCGCTCAGCTGGCCCGACACGATCAAGTCGTTCCTGCCCCAGGGCGAGAACGAGGAAGGCAAGCGCGACCGCTTCCTGATGGGCCACGACGAGGACGGCACCGCTGTCTACGGCCGCACGCCGTTCGGGAAGATCGGCGAGGAGATGGAGGGATGGTTGACCAAGCCAGGAACCATGCTCAAGAACAAGATGTCAACCCTGGCCAAGCCGGTAACGGAAGCGTTCGCCAATCAAGACAACTTCGGCCGCCGGATCTATCGGCCAGACGACGACCTGGCAACCGCCGGCGCCAAGATCGCCAAGCACTTCATACAGGCGCAGCTGCCAATGCGAGAGATAGAGGCCTTGCATAACATGCTCACCGGCAACGGCAAGACTCTCGACGCCTCGACGATTGCCGGTCCGCTGATCCCGCCTCCCCTTACCGTCACGACGAGCAAGGGCTACCCAGGCGGCGAAGCGATGGGCGCCATGCACTCCGATCAAACGAGCCACCAGATGGACGTGCAAGAGGCAAGGCCAGACATCATCAAAGCGATCAAGCAGGGCGACACCGAGAAGGCCGAAAAGCTCATGGACGAGAACAACATCTACGGCAAGGAGCGCCAGATGATGTACCGGGCAGCCAATACAGTTGGCCTTAGCAAGTCACAGCAAAAGAAATTCTGGAGAGGCGCAACTGAGGCTGAGAGGTCTCACTTGCAGTCTGTGCAGGAACGATCCCAGTATTGACCATAACGTAAGCGCGTGAGACGCTTGGAGGCTATATCATGGACACAACTTTGGAACTCGAGGACTGCAAAATGGCTGATGTCAGCACGGAACGCTTGCTCGGTGAGCTCACCGGGACCATCAGCGGTATAAAGGAGTCACTCGTGAGAATTGAGCGCAAGCAAGAAGATCACGCGGAACGGATGGAAGAGATCGTCAGGGCCCATGACGAGGTCAAGGCTGAAGCCAAGATGGGCATCAAGATCCTGGCCGCCGTCGCCACCGCATCCTCGGTTGGTGGCGCCAGCGTACACCACCTGATACAGGGGCTACTCAAATGAATTTCGACGACGCGATCAACATAGTCCTGAACAACGAAGGCGGCTACGTCAACAACCCCGCAGACCCTGGCGGCGAGACCAAGTTCGGCATCAGCAAGCACGCTTATCCTGACGTGGACATTGCCAACCTCACGCGAGAGCAGGCGATCGCCATCTACAAGCGAGACTTCTGGGACCGGGTTCAGGGCGACACGTTACCCGCTTCGATCGCGTTTCAGATCCTGGACTTCGCCGTCAACGCAGGCCTGAGCACGGCGATCCGCAAGGCCCAGTTTGTTGCCGGTGTAGCCGATGACGGGAACTGGGGCCCGATCACGCGAGCAGCGGTTGCAGCAATCAGCCCGAGCGTATTCTGCGCAAGGTTCGCGGCCGCCAAGATCCGCTTCTACACGAAGCTCACCACGTTCCCTACCTTCGGCGCCGGCTGGATGAACCGCGTCGCCGAGGATCTTGACTACGTCGGTGCGTGATGAAGCTCATCAAAGACTGGCTTACGGAGTCTGACGGGATCAGCTACTGTCCCTGGAACTTCATCGGCATCGTGGCAGCGTGTGGTGCCACCTACAAGTTCATGACGCTGACCCCGCCTTTCGATTCGAGTTTCTTCGTGCAGTTCGGCCTGTGCATTGCTGCCATCATCGGATCGATAATCGGCAAGCGTGTCAGTGAGCGTGGGGAGGGTGACCCGAAATGATGTACCTCACGCTTCTCAAGTACGGTATCGTGGCCACCGTCGGCGCGATGCTGATGCTGTTTGTCTATGCCACGCCTCTAATAGACGGGCTTGAGAAGCAGATCGCCCAGATCAAGGAGGCTGACGCTGAAGCAACAGCAACGCTGTTGGCCCAGGCAGCAGCTAAACAAAGGGAGTTCGATGATGAACGCATCCGTATCACAACGCAGTACCAGGCCGAGCGTCAAGCGGCCGATAAGCGCGCTGCTGACTTGTCTAGTCGCGTCGTGCTGCTCAACTCCGCCATCGACGCCTTCGCCAAAAGTGGATCTGTCGGTGTGCCCCAAGCTGGAAGTGGCCCCGGAGATAATGAAGTCTCCTACAGCCTTGCAGGAATGGTCAAAAGATGTAACGTCCTACTTCAACGAGGTCAGCAACTTGGTGACGGCGCAGCCATCCAAATCCGCGCCCTAGAAAGCAATCTTGGAGCAACACGATGATTATCGACACGAATCAACTGCTACTCGCCCTGGGCGTATTCCTGGGCATCCTGCTGGTGCTTACGGCCTATCACATGGCCACGAAGAAAAGCACCACGTCCACGCCGCAAGTACCGGCACCGGCACCGGCACTGCCGACCAACACGCACACGCCGCCTGAGTACCCTCGCATTTTGGCAAGCCTTCCCATTGCGCCGCCCACTCAAGCGGAAGTCAAGGTAGCCAAACCGCAGATGGTTGTTCCCACCCAGGCCCATGCCGCTGACCAGCCCCATGAGATTTCTTCTGCGCACGTCAAGGCTGCGGCAGACATCGCCGTGGTGGCCAAGCAGCTGCATACGCCCGACGCTCCTGCGCATGTCCAGGAGGCCGCTACCACGCTATCCAAGGTTGCTCAGCGCCTGGCAGTAGTAGGCCTGCAGCATGCGGAGGACTCGGCGCCGAACTCTCCGCACCGCGACCTTTGATGTTCTGTGGTTGAGAAAGCCGCCCGAGTTGGGCGGCTTTTTTATTTGACGGGCCGCACTTGCAGGTAGAACAGCGGGCGGTCTAGTGGTCCTGGTTTCGTAGGTTGGCTTGGATCCAGGAACCGCTCGACGGAGAAAAGCTTCCATCCCCAACCGATAGTCCATGACTTCCAAAACGCCCGGAAGGTGTGGCCTTTTTCAAAGTAGACCAGGGGGTTGTTCGCGAAGTCCGGAGACAGTTTGTAGGACCAGGTTCCAACGCCGTGGTTGCCCAACCGATACATGGTGCAGTTCTGGCCGCCTATGGCTGGGGCCATGCGCCAGAACAGCGTGTAGACCTGGTTGCGCCAGCCCAACCAGTACCACTGTTTCGCGCGCCAACCAAAGTGGTTGAACCACCACACCACCGCCGGCTCGTACATTCCCTGCTGGGGGCCCAGGTCGTCGTACGTCTCCAGCCAGCGCAGGCCGACCGGCATCCGGCCCGTGGTGCGATCCTGAAACCAGACGGCCACCAGCATGATGAAGGGCACCGTTGGGAGCGCCGCCAACATGATCAGGAGTTGGGCAAGCCAGATCATGTAGATCATCGCCGCTTGACCTGCTTCTTGGCCTTCTTGGGCAGCTTGCCGCCCTGGTCGGCCTTGATGAACTCCTTGCCCACCTTGGCGGGGATGCCCAGGGTGGACTTGCCGGCGGCCGCAGCGCCCATGGCGGCGCGCTGGGCTTGCGAGACCGGAGGCATCAGCGCCCCCGGCCAGCGCGGTAGCTTGCCGGCTTCTTGAGCGGCGTTGCCTTGGCCACAACCTTCATGGCCTTGTGCTCCTTCTTCTCGTTCTTCTCGAAGGCAGCCTTCATCCCAGGCTTGATCATCGTGCGCTCGGTCTTTTCGGCCTTTTCGAGCTCTTTCTTGGCTTCCGACATAGGACGTCCCATTTCATTCTCCTGGTAGTTTCTTCCACAACCGGGCCGCGTTGATGACTTCTTGCTTTGCCTCATCAGAGACCTTGCGGCCAAACTTCGCCTCTATCTTGCGAAGATACTCCGCAGCCCTAGTCTTGTCACCAGCCCTTACCCAGGACACGATCAGGACAAATTCATTCCAGGCTGCTTCCCTTTCGAAGGCCCAGGCTTCCTCCTGGCTCACTTGCCGCGGACGGCCATGGTCTCTTCCATAACTGCCACCGCTCCGGGCAGGATCTTGGACATGTTCGTTTTCATGGTCTTGGCCAGCCGATCAAGGCCAGGCTGGTGGATCTTGACCACGTCCTCAAGCTCGTAGGGCGAGGAAGCCAGGGAGGTCAGAAACTGGGACAGGTTGGTGACCTTGCCTTTCCAGGTCTCCCGGAAAGATGCCCCTGCAAGGGCCGTAGGAGCCGCCTGTTCGATTGGAGCGGACACAAGCTGGGCAGTTAGCTCAAGGGCGTCAGCCTTCTCTTCCTGCCCCTTTTCGCGCGCCTTATCGGCCTGTTTTTCCAGCCGGGCCTTTTCCTTTTCGGCGGCCAGGATCTCGAGCCGGCGCACCTCTTCAAGTCGCTTGGTCTCTTCCTGACGAAAGATAACTAGAGCCCGCTTGAGGGTCTCCTCAGCCTGAAGGACCATGGCCTCGGCCTCCCGATACTTTTCGCGGACAGCCTTGACCTGGTCGTTAAGCGGCGCCAGTTCGGCGCTTTTGGCGTCCACGATCGTCTTGTTCAGCGTCTTGACCTTGCCAAGTATGTCGTTGGCGCTGACCGCTTCGTCCGCGCTGGCGATCTTGTAGCTGGCCTCGATGTGAAGCTCGATCACTTTGGCCCTGACGATGTCAATTGCGTTATGTGATTCCATGTTTTTCCTTGAACCGATATACGGTGAGTGATGACATGAACACAGACCAGTCACCCGGATCCAGCATAGGGTCGACCTGGTACATGCCGTTAGGTTGCAGACGAACGATTGCCCGCTGCGGCATCTCTACGCGAGACAAAAGTCCCTCTTCTCGCAGGAGCTCGACGTAGGCAGCCGTCTGTGGTCCGTGACACGGGTCAGTGCCGCCGGTCTTGACGTCCAGAAGAACGCGTGGTCGCTTGCGTATCTGCTTCCAGCTGCCGAACGTGTCCGGAGTGCCGGCGTATCCCCACCTGTGCGAGTACAGGGTTGGCTCATTGATGAGGGGCTCGTACTGATGGTCGTCGCAAAACCGTTTCCAGGCTCGCAGGTACGGCATGTAATCCTGGTGGACGGTGCTTTCGTCCAGGTCGTCCTGGTTGTAGAGCTCAACAGCCTTGTGGACCATCTTCCCCCGTACGGACGCCTCGGCAAGCATGCCGTCTGGCAGGCGTGCGATGAGCGACAGGTCACGCAAGATCTGCGTCACGCTGGGCACACGCACGCCGCCCATACGGTACTCGTGGCTGGCTTCGTCAAACGTGAGCTTGTCAGTCACTTGTCTCTGGCCTCTATCATGTCGTCAGCCAGGCCGTAGGCCCGCTCGGCAACATCAATCATGCCTCGCGGGCCTGGCGGCTTTAGCTTGAGCGCGGTCTCGTACAGGCGGATGGCAAAGTAATCTCGCAAAGTCATCCCGCTTGAACCTGCACCTTCCGATGGGAAGGCTTGCTTTTCAATGTCCGAAAACATCGCCGTCCTCAGTACGGTATATCGCTGTCGTCTTCCTCAGCCGCGGGAGCAGGCTTGGCCTTGCTCTTTGACTGCGGCGCCTGGGGCTCAGCCGACGGCTTTGCCTTGGATGCGCGAACGCGAATGCCGCCGATTAGCTTGCCGCCAAAAGACACGTTGGGATCCGAATAGCAGACCACCTTCCTGCCGATCCAGTCGTCGCTGTCGTCGGAGTTGAAGATCTTGGAGAGCAACTGCAGGTTGGTGCTGTTAAGCACCATGGGCTTGGTCTCCTCAAGCAGGAGTACCCACTTGTCTTCGGGCGCCTCATCGGTGCCAACGTTTTGTTGCTCCACTCCGGCTATGGTCACCAGGATGGCGGGTTCGCAATCTTCCTTTTTCAGGAACTTGCTGGGGAGCATTTCACCTACGCGCGGCATATCGTGTCCTCTCGTTTCAGGTTGTGTCGTCTCGACTCGTTTCAGACGCCATCAGTTGACGGCGTGGGGCGGAGCATGGCATAGTCCGAAACACGAGTCAACCGGTAGTTGACCAGGGAGAGGACATGATCACGGTAATCAAAGGTGCGGCTGTAGTCTTGGTAATTCTTCTTGCGTTTGCCCTGGTGGGCAACGAGGACCTCAAGGAAGAGAAGCGCCAGGCTGATGTGCAAAAGGCGTTCAATGAAGGGTACCGCGTTGGGGTGCATTCGGGCGGACGCGAGGCGGCGCGGGTAAAGTGTGCCCCTATGTCTCGAGGATTCTGATCCCATGGCGCCAAAGCATCAACTTCCTCTTGATCCGGTACACGTCAGTCCGGAACCCCTTGGCATCCTCGACGACAACCTTCCCGTCCTGCCGATAAACGAAGTCGGCAACGTACGATATCGCTCGTTCTCCCTCCTGCTTTGGGATGAGTTCGTACGACACCTGGGTCCGCAGGTCAGTTATATGCCCGGCCTTGTTCTGCAGCGAGAGCTCTGCGTAGCGACGCGCTTCCTTCTTCGAGGCGAACCCGTTCGTCTTGATGTTTCCAAACTTGGACATGGTAAACCCGCGATTGACGTTGATGGTTCGTGAATTGTATCCTCGCCAACCATGAGAACAGTCGACGCGATTTCATTTGCAGGTGGCCGGCCTTACCACCTGAGGGACCTGTTCATCGAACACGGTGAACCGATCAGCAAGCAAGCCATCAACCGCTGGGTGCGTACTGGCGAGATCCCGGCCAGGCGCATTTTGCAGTTGCAAAAGTTCAAGCCCCAATGGTTCAAAAGGAGTGCCATGGCATCGATCAAGAATTTTCCAAAACCCAAGCGCCAGACAACGGAGGCCATTGAGAAGGCCCGCAAGGCGCGAGGCAAGCCTACAAAGCTCAACCCCAAGGGCCCGCCGTTCCGTGCGCGCGTCAACGGGGATCCGGAGGAGAAGTTATGACCTGCGAACACAAAAGGTATTTGGACCAGCCGGACCTGCATAGTTTCAACGTGGACCGGTTTTGCTTGGACTGTGGTGGCAAAGGATCTATTGACTTTAATGGTGATGTTGTCTGGCCCATCAAACCGTACGCCGATCCGGTTCAAAAAAATCCGGCCACGGTCGAGGAAAAGCCCAGCATGACACCGGGTTATAGGGTCCTGTCTCAGGAAGAGAGCGGTCTGGTGTCAATGATCCGCCAGCACGGGGTGGCGTGCGATTTTCTGCTCAAGATGCTGGGGGGCAATGGGGCCGATCCGCACTGGCTGGCTATCGCGCGTACCCAAATGCAGCAGGGGGTCATGGCAGCCGTGCGTGCTGTGACAAAGCCGGAGTTTTTCTGATGGAAAAGATCAACGATCAGATTGAACGCATGGCTCGCAGTGCCAAGCGGCACATCAGGTACGAGCGCGAGAAGGCGATGAAGTGGATCGGCGAGTGGAATCTGAGGCGGCCATCTATCTATCCGTTCTACACTTCTAAAGCTCTGAGCGCCATGTGGGAGGCGCGGTTGTTTAGTGATGCCGCGCTTAAGGACTACGAGCATCCATTCACAACCGAGCAAATGAACGCCAAAGTTGCTCTGCGCATTCCGTCGAGGTTTGCATGATCACCCAGGAAGAATTGAACCAGAAGCCGCTCACCACGACCCTGGTTCCAATGTTCGATGAGAACAGGCCCAACGTGTTCGCTTTCATTGCGCGCTTCCCTTGCGGCCTCAATCAGGCCTGGGCGATCGTTGGCCCGGAACATGTAGTCGACGACGCCTGGATCCGCGGCGCCCTGGAGAAAGTCCTGGAAGCCATGATCGCTGACCTGCGAGAGGGCCGTAGCGAGCCGATCGTCAAGCGCAACAAGCAAGCGTTCCGCGAAACGAACTGGAACAGCATGACCGCCTCGGTTCAAAAGCTTTTGGTCGACTGGGAGGAGCGTCGCCGCGCCTGGGCGCGGGCGCATGCGGCGCCTACGGTGATCCAATGAACGATCCCCACCTGATGTCCAGAATCGCCAGCCTGGAAAATCAGGTGGCCAGGCATAGGCTGGAAATGCAGCGCATGGCTGAGCGACTTGAAGCTGTTGAACGCGATAGCCGGTCCCATGCCCATTCCCTGGTGCGGATATCACAAGTAGTATCCGACCTTATTGGAAACAGGCAGTCAAAACCATGACCGAGATAGAAAAACAGTTCCCCCTGGACAAGGCCGCCAGGCCTTTTGGTTTGACCATGAAGGAAATCGACCTGGTCTTCCATTATCTGCGTACGGGCAACGTGGTCAAGGCGGCCATAGAGGCCGGCTATTCCGAAAAGTCGGCCAAGAACGCCCATCGAGTCCTGCGCAAGGAAAACGTGGCCACGTTCCTCCGGGCCCAGGTCCAGAAGCGTTTTGATGACGAACGGATGGAAAACGGGGAGATCCTTGCCAGACTGGCCCGTATAGGCCGTATGGACCCCCGCAAGCTCTTCCGGGAGGACGGTAGCTATGTACCCATGGCCGAGCTCGACGAGGGCACAGCGGCCTGTTTAAGGGCTTACGAGACCGAGTTGGAATTCCACGACGATGGGGCCCCGCCGACCATGATCCGTAAGGTCAAGTTCGCCGACCCGGTGCCGGCCCTCAAGATCCTGGCCCAGGTAAACCAGTTGCTGGCTCCTGAGCAGGCTCAGATGAACGTTTTCATAGATCTGGACTCTCGGATGGATCAGGCTCGCCGTCGTCGCGCTGAACAAGTCGCAAAAGAACAGGGCGGGAAATCCAACCAGGTTGTCTCAGAGCAGTAGCCCGAGAACCCTTTTCATACGGGTTGATCCATAGGGCGGCCCACTCCTCGATCCCAGGGCAATCGCACTCAAAAACGTGCTTGCCCTTGTGGATCGTGCAGAGGTAGTCATCGCAGCATTCGCAGTTGACCCAGGCCGCCAGGCCTTTGCGCTTTGGCTTCACAAAAACGGTAGGCATTCGCTGTTCCCAAACTCCCTAAACCTCAGGGATCTCCTGTCGATCCAGAACTTGAAGGTGCCGCGGTAGTCCCAGTGCCGCTGCTTGTCTACGACGACCATGACGTCTGGCTGCTTGCGCACATCGTCATCGTCCTCGCCGTTGTCGATCTTGGTCTCCTTGGGCTTGTTGCGCCATACCACCAGAAGGTTGTCGACCATGTCTGGAGCCGCACCCGTTCCTCTGGCGTTGTACCCGTTGGGGATCTTTCCCTCGTCCCCGCCCTCCGGCTTGGTGCAGTGTGCTACCAGGTGGATGTGCATCCCGGTTGTCCTGGAGATGGTGGTGCAGTCGGCAACAAAAGACTGATGCTCCTCTGTCCTCTCGTTGGATGTCGAAAGGATCATGGTCAAGTTGTCCAGGACAAAATGCCGGCACTCGAGCTCGACAGCACAGTACCGCATGATGGCCAGCAGATGCTTGGGCGGCACCCGGCCAGTCACGTCGTAGATTGTCATACTGTTGGATAAATGCTCCACCGCTTTTTCAACCGATGCTCTGTCTGGTCCCTGCTTTGCCAGGGCCTGTTGCACGGTCTTCTTGAGCAAGATCGGCGCCGGCATCTCCAGGGAAGCGACGGCCACGTTCAATCCGCGGCACGCCCAGCTGGTCACAAGCTCGTTGATGAAGGTCGACTTGTAGCTCTCCTTGTACCCGACCCACAGGCTGACCTCTCCTGGCCGAAACTGCATGAGGCCATGCGTCTTGATGGAAGGCATGCGGTCACCCTTGCAGCTGGTGTCCCGAAACAGTTCTTGCACGTCGTCCAGGAAGGCTGCCGGGCTACGCAGGAGGTGGGAGTCTTCTGGTATCCCCCAACGGCCAACGTCAACCGTGCGCCCGTCGCGGATAATCTTATTCCCGGAAGCCGTTTCATTCGCCATCTCTCTCAACCGCCTGTCAAGCGTCATGGCAGCATCCTCCACAAGATCAACGCAACTCCTACCCACAGCATCAAAAGTGATGCGGCAATCGCGCTCCTCATGCTTCCCCCTTACCTTGCATGGCGGCATCAGCGATATTTGCCAGATGTTGCTGCGAAAGAACAGACCCTAACCGCTTCCAGTTGTAAGGCTCCGAAATCCAGCGCCACCGCGCAGCATCACGGGCATCGTCACTTACCGCAGGGTCATCGACCCGAGGACGTGTCTCCGGGGGGACTCCGTAGCGTTTCCAGTACCAGAAATTTTGCTCAGCCAAATAACGGTTGCGGATGCCACAGACAGCGTGTGACCATTTGTACCAAGCCAACTCATCCTTGGGATCTGGTTCGGGTGGTTCGGTTTCTTTTACCGGAATTTGCTGCTCCACTGGCGCTACTGGCGGGTGAGCGTAGAGCGGTGTCCAGTAAACGTCACGGGAGCGTGTTGCATTGAACGCCACTAGCTGCCCCTCCGGGCCAATGAAGGCTACCGGCTTTGCTTCTTTAAGCTCGGCAATGGCTGCGTCTAGGCGGTTAATCAACGTGACGGGGTGGAAGCCGTACATTCTGTGCGTCTCTTGTAAAGTGGTCCGCGCTTCCTCTAGTAACTCTATAAGGTTGGTCATCTCGTTATCTCCGCCAAAAGTTCTGAGCAGGCTTGCGCAACCTCGACGGCGTACTCGCGCTCCGCCTGGCTGATCTTGGCGCCCCCACCGACCTTACGCAGGAGCATGAAGGCACCGGTGAGAGGGACCTGGAGAGCCTGGGCCGTCTCGCGCGTGCTCCAAGGCTTACGCACGCGTGGTCCGCGCTGATCGTCAGGCCCCTTTGGCGGGAACAAGTCTGCCAGGTCGAGGCCAACCGCGCCAACGATGGCCTGCACGTCGCAGCCGGCGAAGCAGTGAATGAGAACGCGCCCATCCTGGGTCTCCAGGATTGATAGGGTTCGACTGTGCCCCTTACTGGTATGGGCCGGGCATACCGCGCGCCAATGCGGCGCCCGGCCCTGAACACGGTCCAGTTTGTCGATGAGGGCATCGGCCGCCATCAGTTGTTGATCATCACGTCGGTGTAGCCGGGATGGTGTTCACCGCAAGACAGGTGACCCTCCGTGTTGGGGAACGTGCTCATGCTTTGGGCCATACCGTTGCTGTCCGCGCCGACGAAAAAAGCGATCGGCGGATGCGCCCGGCATTGCTTGGCATTGGCGGCAAAGTGACGGCAGGTGCTGCAGGTGTCTTTCATTGATAGCCTCCGAGGACTGCGACGACGATACAGACGATGAACAAGATGGCGCACGCGGCGATGACTCCGTCGGTGAACTCGTCCTGGTCGTCCGTGTGTTTCACGCCGCCGCCTGTTGATGGTGTGTGTTGGTTTCGTGGGACGGGAGCCGCGGATCCAGGACGGTTTCCACTTTGAAGCCAAGCATCTCGACGAGCTTGACCTCTTCGTTGGTGAAGGTGCCCTTGCCGGCAATCTTGGCGAGGATGGCCGCGTTGTCGTTTGCCGGGTAGCAAAGGACGCGCCCGTAAACGTTGCGGTAGAAGACTTGCACGATCATGGTGGAACCTCCTGGTGGTGTTGAACCGCAATCAGTCGATGGCGGCGATGAAATCTGCGTACTCGGTGCCGCGCTGGCGCTGGACGTAGCCGATGGATCCCTTGGTGCCATTGAGCACCTCGAACCGGCTGGGGATGCGGTTGCCCCAGTAGTCTGTCGTGGCCTCGCGGCCCAGCAGGCAGTAGCCGTTCTCGATCGCGGCCATCATGGTGCGGCCGTACGAGCCCTGGAACTTCCAGGCCGTCAGGCTGTTGATCGCCTTCTGGACTGCGACGTGCATCTCGTCCTCGTCGTCGCAGGTGTCCTCGAGTGTCTTGATGTCTTCCAGTGTGAATGCCATTGCCAGTTTCCTTTGCTCGTTATGTTAGGTGCTGCTCGTGCCAGTGTCAATCGCAGGCTCTGGGATGATCCGGACCCTACAGCCGGGCCTGGTTCGCTCCAGGTGGCGTTTATCGGCGAAGAGGTATCCGAGGCCGTCCCCCTTGGCCACGTCGACCCAGAGGCCGTCTTTCATGATCTGGAGCATGTATCCCTGGGGTTGGGACTCTTTCATGCCTCTACCACCTTGATGCAGAACAGGCGATCTGTGGAGAACTTGCCACCGGCGACCGCGACCTCGACCTCGTCGACCTGGCGGTAGTCTTGGTCGTACGAGGACCACCAGTTCTCGACGGACCTGGCTGGCGCGTACGGCATCAGGAGCTCACCTGTTGTTGCGTGGACGATCTTGTAGCGGCAGGCCATGTCAGTAGTCCTCCTGGGTTTGTTAGGCGTAGGCTGTCCAACGGGATTCGGTGAAGTTGCCGGTGGCCGGGTCTGGCTTGTGGAGGCGCGCGTAGCAGCCCCAGTGGAAGATCTTGATCGACGGGTCGCCGTTGTAGCCTGGCAGGACCTTGCGGCGCAGGGGCTTGGCGTTCTCCAGGAAGTTGCCTGGCGCCGGCGTGCAGGTGCCTTGCATGTAGGCGTCCTCGTTGCGTGTGGCGTACCCGATCTCGCGCACCTCGACCATCGACTTGCCGACCAGGGCGGTGACCTGGAAGTAATCGATGTTGGTCTGGTCGTATCCCCAGGAGGCTCGCAGGATGTCGCCGACGTTCAGGCTGTGGGTCTTGGAAATTGTCATTCGTGTCTCCTTGGGCCCCGTGGGGCCCTGTTACAAGGTTAGAAGCTGGGGTCGCGGTATTCTTCGCGGGCGCCGATCCGGATCCCGTTGCCGCCGGTCTTGCGGTACTTGCCGGTCTCGAGGTTCAGGGCCACCTCGTGCCAGAAGCCGGTCTTGCGGTCCTTGCGGTAGGTGGTGCGGGTGGCGCCGGGGCGGCTGGTGAACTCGTACTCGGCCGATCCGTCCAGGCAGGAGCCGGCGACCACCTTGGCGTCGTCGCGGCTGACCTCGATCTCGAGCGACCAGAGCTTGCTGGTGAGCTCCTTGACGGCGTGGATGGTGGCGGCGTAGCGGTCGGTCCAGGCCAGGAGGGTGGCACCCATCCCGACTTCGGGGGTGGGCTCGCCGATGACGCCGCGCGAGTGCAGGTGGTTCACGATGGAACCGGTGGCGCTTCCGAGCTTGAGCATGCTTTGGTCTCCTAGAAAGGGATGTCGTCGAAGTCGTAGCTGGCCGCCGGGGCCGGGGCCGGGGCCGGGATCAGCGGGCCAACGAAGCCGGCCTCGCGTTCGTCGCCGCTGTATTCGGCCAGGTAGGCGCGGACGCTTTCCTCATCCCAGGCGATCGAGCCGTTGCAGCAGGCGTAGCAGGTGTAGGGCATGCCAGACTCGTCCAGGTCCATGTGCCAGGCATCGCCGCAGGCGGGGCAAGAAACGTGGGCCATGTTTTGGTCTCCTTAGAAGGGCAGGTTGAAGTGTCCGGCCATGGGGCGGCCGACCAGGTTTTCGAGCTTTGCAAGGGTGGCGCGCGCGTGATCGATCGATTCGGGGTGCAGGGTGCCGGTGTCGCTGTACTCGTTTTCGAGCACCGAGAGGGTGTAGCACTCGCCGCAAAGTTCCACGACCGAGGCGTCGCCGGCGCCTCTGGTGAGGCGGTGGCAGAGCCCGCAGTTGTAAACGCCGCGGCCGGCGTGGAAGTGGTTCATGTTTCTCATGTTCAGGCCTCCAAGGTGACGGTGAGGGCCTCCGGGAGCCAGGCGCTGGCAACCGCGAGGAGGACAAGGGCAAGGGTGGTGAGCATTTCGACCTCCTGGAACCGGGGAGGACCTCCCTCCCCACAACCCCGATACTAAGGCTTCCAGTTGGGCCTGTCAAGCCTAGGTAAGACCTAGGAAAGCCAGGCTTATCGGCGTGCGTCCATGTCGTCGGTCCAGTTTTTGGGGACCATGGGCCGGCGCACCAGGAGTTTGTCGCGCTCGTCCCTGTAGCAGACGTAGACGCATCCCTGGCTGTGGTCTCCCCGATGCCAGGTGCCCAGGGTGTCCCATCCGAGCTCGTTGATGAGGGCGCGAGCGGCCTGGTCGTGGTTCTCGTTTGCGCTGAGGCCCCAGTCCCACGGGATGGTCTGGCTTGATCCTCCGGAGGCGGTTGCCTTGATCCTGGACTGTTTGTGGTTGGTGCAGGGGAGCCTCTTGGTCGATATGGTTTGCATCAGCGGATCCTTTCGATTGTGTGGATGGTGGCGCCCATGCCTGCGAGGGCTTCGGCCTTGTGGACTTGCGCGAGTGCTGCTGCCGTTTTCCAGGCGTTCAGGTCGTTTGCCGCGACGGTCTCCACCTCGAGCGGCGTATCGTGGTTGTTGAACGTGACGAGGAAAATGTACCGGTGCCAGGCCATGTTCAGGCCTCCTTGATTGCGGCCACGACGTTCCTGGCCAGGGTGATGTTGCGGGCATGCTTGTTCATGATGCTGTGCCGTCCAGGTGTTTGCTTGTCCCCCAGCGGGTCGTTTTGCGCAATGATCTTGAGGGCATCGAGCAAGACGGCCTGCGTGTTAAAAGCGTGCTTTATTTTTCTGGCATCCTCCAGGCTGCCGATGATGCCGATCTCACGGTCACCCATTCCGATCGCGTACTCGCCGGCAGCGTTTTGCGCGAACCAGAGCGTGTCTTCCATGTTCAGGCCTCCTTCTTGACTTCGACGAGGACGCCATCGACGAACGAGTAGTTGACCGGATCGTCAACCTCGACCGCGCGGCAGTCGTCCACGAGAATCCACCGGCACCGCAGGTCCCAGGCGTTTTCCTGGGCTTCCTTCTGTGTTGCGAATACCAGGGCGTTTTGACTCCACTGGCCTTGCACGAGCACTTCGGGTTTCCATGACATGTTCAGATCTCCTTTGGCTGGTTGGCTTTGGCAATAGCGGCGCGTGCTTCGGAAACAATTGTCACAAGCATCCCCGCGCCAATTTCCCCGGCGTTAGGGTTAAGCGCGGCGACACGTTCAAGCGCCGCAAACATATCCGGCGCTGCCGAGATAAGGAGGGCGGTAGCCAGCCCCTCCGCGTCGTCGTCGGTCTTGCAGATTTCGCTGCCGTCCGACCCCTCGATGCCGTTGCGGCCTGACGCGGTTTTGTAAATCTTCCACGGGCCGGGTGCGTGATTGGTGGTCATGTTCAGATCTCCTTTGGTTAGTTGGCTTTGGCTTTGCTGTAGTGCTTGAGCAGGCAGAACAGGGCTTCTCCGAGCGTCGGGCTGTCGAACCCTTCGCGACCATCCTTGTACGAGATCACCCAGACATTGCGCTCCCCAAAATCCGCCTCGAAGGCCTGGCCCAGGGGGCTGGTGAGCTTCCACCAGGCGGTGGAGTGCGGGATGGAGGCGTTCTGATTGACCGCTGTCCACCCGGCCTTTCTCAGGTCACCGATCGTGGCCCTGATATCCGCGAATCTGCTTGCCACGTTCAGACCTCCTTCTTGATGGCGCCGATCTTGACCGCGGGGACCACGACGGACTTGGTGTGCTCGGCCAGGATGGCTCCGAGCTCTACCGGGTTCAGGCACAGGACGGTGGCCAGGTATTCGATGACCGCGTCCTTGTCGACCACCTTGGTCGTCTTGGGGTAGACCAGGGCCTCGTAGGCGGACCCGGTGAATCTGGCCGAGACCGTCATCCAGTCGCCGGCGCCATCAATCAGGGCCGCCTTGAGGCCGCTGTCCTCGTCCGAAAGGGCGCGCTTCTCGGCAGCGATTTTTCCCAACCGATCGACCACCGTTGCCGCTACTTCCATCGCAAATCTCATCTGAACCTCCTATCCAATCGACGCTGTGGAGTGAATGACCGGCTCACCGTCGCGCTCAGCGATCACGACGTGGACCTCGTGGGCCGCCCTGGTACCAGCCACACCAAAAGACGCTCTGGCACGCTCAACAGCCTCAAAAGACGTGCAGGCCTCAACCTCGATCCTGCGGTGTCTGAAAAACCCGATGTATCCGTCCATCTCCAACCTCCTGTATCTATCAACCACAGCTAGACAGTAGCACGTCTAGTTATGCCTTGCAAGTACTAGGGATGGTATGGAATAGGGGGTCTTGATCCTGGTAATTCGAGGGTATGATCCTGGCCGTGGGGACAGACGCCCGGCCGGCGGCGCTTGTGCCTAGTACGCAAGCTAACCCACACCTTTTCGACTTACTAGGAGTCACGCATGACCAAGACCTTCCCACCACTGCGCGTGGTGGTCGCCTCATCACATCACGATGGGGCAGCACGATGAGCTCACAGTTCTACGATCGCCTCGTCCGCTGTGACATCCTCACCTCAGAGCGTTACTGCACCCTGCCAAGCGACACCTACCGCCTGGCATTCAGAGACCTGGTCCATCTGGCAGATGACTTTGGCAACCTCGAGCTCAACTTCTTCCGCATCCTGCGCACGTTCCAGGTCTGCAACTCGGTCAATACCAAGGAAACACTGGTCGACGTGCTCGACAAACTCATAGCAGCCGACCTGATCAGGACCTTCCAGGAACAGGAAAAAACCTGGATCCACATACCGCGACACGACAACACCAGGCGGTACAAGACACGCAAAACACCCATGTCCAAATGGTGCGACCCAAACATCAGGTCAGACCTCGAGAAACGCATGGGCTGGCCAGCAGGAGCACAAACAAACCCAGAACTAAGACACGATTCAGATGGCGCTGTCCAACAAGATCAACGTGTTACAGATAAATCTGCGGCAGATCTGCGGCAGATCATCGGTGGATCTGCCCATGATCTTCGGCTAGGTGTAGGTGTAGGGGTAAAACAACTACAAGCAGCGGCCGATCCAAAGCCGGCTCCTGCACCCAGCCATGATCCCGATCCAGGACAAGACCAGAACCAGGCAGAGACAGCCGTGATTCCCGTAAGCACCGGACGTGGGTCCAGACTCCCCAAGAACTGGGCCATCTCAGAACCACAACTGCTCTGGGCTCTCCAGTACTGCCAGGGCTTGGATATTCCCGCAACACGCGGCGCTGTGCTCAGAGTTGCCGACGCATTCAAGGACTTCTGGCACAGCAAGCCTGGCTCTGCAGGGCTCAAGCTTGATTGGAACAAGACCTGGCAGGTCTGGGTGCGCAACGAGTCCTGGTCGAAGTACCTGGGCAAGGACAAGCAGGGCGGAGACGCAGCCCAGCGCATGGGACGAGCCATCTAGCCTGTGGATAACCTGTTGCTTCCATGCCTAATCGACCACTACACGCCATGCAAACCCATGCCTTTGCGCGTAAGCCTTTGATTAGTAAGGTAAACGCAATACTGAAAACAGCTATTTTCAGAAGTGATGTAACGAGCGGGGTGCGCCGCTGGCTCGGCCCTGATGCGCGCCCTCAGGAGCGATCGGGATGGCCGGCGGCTACCCACCTACCAACCCACCTGCGATCGTGCAGCCAGCGGGCTATACGCAAGCCGGATGGGCATCGGCGATGGCATGACTTGCCTGGACTTACGGCCGGCCTGGCCTGACCATCCGGCTGCGGCGCTCCTGGCAGTTCGGGCTGGCAGATTCAGCTGGCGGCTGGGGGTCGAAAACCCTGGCAAAAAAGGCCCTCTACCCCCAGATCGATAGTCACCCCCTCGCCTGTGTTGGGCAAATTTGTGGTGGGTTCTGGCCTATGAATTACAGGGCCCAGTGTGGCCTAGCAGGATCAGTTATTGGATTGATGGTGCGGCGTGTGGTTGGATTTTGCTGGGATGAGTTGTGTGTGTGAGGGGTAGTTGTGGTGGTGTAGCGATGGAGTGGTGATGGGTTTAGGATGGCGGGAAGGCGTGGTGCTTCCTCGGAGCTCCCTGGGCGGAACCGGAATCCATGCGGATGTGTGGATCAACTTTCAACGACTAGGAGATTTCCATGAGTGGTATTGCTGCGCAGATTGCGACGACGGTGGGTGTGGTACCTGGTGTTACGCCTGCTGATCCTTTGGGTGTGACGGACAGTCCGAGTTATTTCCAGGTTGCGGCTGACCTGGGTGTGGCGCCGAGCGGTACGGTTGCTGCTTCGGCGACGTTGGGCAATGTGACGTTGGGCACGGCGTTGGATGCTGTGTATGGTCCGACGAACAACAACTGTCCTGGCATTTGGTTGTATTTGCCGGCTACGGCGCTGGCTGCTCCGTACAACGTGGCGGGCTGGTACTGGTGCGTGATGTCGAGCACGACTGTTGGGACGGTGTACGGGGTGAGCCCGCTCAATGGTGGGGTGTCGCAGAATGCGATTTCCTCGACGCAGCTGGGTTCGGCGAATCCGTTTTCGCCTGGATCGCAGGTTGGTTATTCGTATTGCTGGGCACCTCCGACGGTTGTGTCGACGCAGATTGCGACGGGGTCGGGTGCGGGTTATACGGGCGTGACGACGGCGGTACCTGGTCCGGTGTTTCAGCTGCAGGGTTCGACGGTGACGGCGACGGGTTCGTTGTCTTTTTCGGCTGCGGTGTCGGCGACGAACTCGGCTGGTGCGAAGACGGTTCGCGCGGTGGTTGCGAGCAATGCGTTGTTGACGACTGGTGCTGTGACGGTTGGGACGCAGGCTTTGACGACGGGCGTGTCGGTCAACAGTTTGCTGGGCCAGTTGTTCATGAACGGTTCGGTGACCAACTCGTGGCGTTACATTTCCGGCACTGGTGGTGCTGTTCCTGGCTTTGGTTCGTTGGACATGTCGCTGACGCAGTATGTTGGCCACACGTTCCAGCTGGCTACGGCTACTGACTGGGTGATTGCTCACCTGACCAACATCACGGTCTCGCAGTCCTGACCTTCGTTGATGTACCCGGCCGGCGTGTGCTGGCCGGGTTTCTTTGGAGGTTGATATGGCCACAGCCATACCAAGTGCAAACCCGAACGTACCTTTTGGTCTTGGGGCACCCACGGGCGTGGGGCAGCCCATTCAAGTTTTATCCTCGGCGTCTCCTTCTGCGACCATTACGAGTACCGGTGTTGTAGGCAACGTCCTGCGCAAGATCCGGGCGAGTATGGCGGCGGCGCAAGGTAACAACCCGGACGAACTGCAGCCGCTTGTGGCAACCCCGGCGTGGGCGGCAACTACGGCGTATGCGTTTGGCGCCGTCGTGACTATCAGCGGCATACCCGCTTAAAGGACCGGCATGGACTACAGCAAGAAGGATGGCGGCACCCGCGTACACGACGCGATGAAGGCCCGCACCCTGGCTACAGGGATCGGCTCCAGTTTGAGCGCCATGCGTGAGCACGGATCTCATCGCGCCGCTCGAGTGATCGAAGGCATCAAGCCGGGCCAGCTGGTCCACTCGCGATCCCTTGAGCCGCACGTCAAGCACCGTGATGCCATGGCCCAAGAGCATGCCAGGCAGCGGCTGGAAGAACCGCTCACCTCTCCCAGCCGCGTCGTGAATAATTTCCCCATGACGTCTGGATCCTGCTCCCAGGAAGAGTGCGGTGTTGCCCAGCCCAAGGCCGGCTTCAAGAACACCAGCAACGATCAGGGCGAACAGACCCGCGTGCCGACCACTGGACGCGTCAGGAAGCCCAAGGTGCCCAAGGTTCAAATCGAAGGTACTGCGAACTAGCCATGACGTTTGCGTCTCTCCCAGGGGCCATACGCCGCTCCAATCCGGGTTACAACGCGGTCGACCAGATCGTGGAGGAGCTCACGGAGTACGAGTGCGACCCGGAAGGTTTTGTCCACTGGGCGTATCCGTGGGGAGAGCGCGGCACCCCCCTGGAAAAATTCAAGGGACCTGACAATTGGCAGGTGGAGACCTTGCGCGAAATTGGATCTCGCTTGCGCGCGGCCGGGGATGAGGGTTGCGTGATCCAGCTGGCCGTGCGTTCCGGCCACGGTATCGGCAAGTCCGCTCTGGTTGGGATGCTGGTCGACTGGTCTCTTTCCACCATGGCGCGCACGCGTGGCGTTGTTACGGCGATGACCGAGCCGCAGCTGCGAACCAAAACCTGGTCGGAGATGGCCAAATGGCACGCGATGAGTTTGGCTCAGCACCTGTTCGAGGTGCAGGGCAGATCGATCATTGCCAAGGGAATGGACAAGTCTGGCCAGGAGCTCTCGCGTGTCTGGCGGATAGACGCTATTCCATGGAGTGTGAATGCCCCGTCCGCGTTCGCTGGTTTGCACAACCTGGGCCGGCGCATCATCGTAATCTTCGATGAGGCTTCCGAAATACACGACGAGATCTGGCGCGTGACGCGAGGCGCGCTCACCGACAGGAACACACAGATCATCTGGCTTGTCATGGGCCAGCCCACCCAGACCAGCGGCGAGTTCTATCGCTGCTTTCAGGGTAGCGAATGGATCCACCGCACCATTGACTCGCGGGAGTCATCGTTCTCGAACAAGCAGATCTTCGAGCAGTGGAAGGAAGAGTATGGCGAAGATTCCGACTTTTTCCGTGTCCGCGTCCGCGGGCTTCCTCCTCGTGCAGGTATCAGCAATTTCATTAGTGCTGAGCATGTCCAAAGTGCTCGCCGCCGTGAGCTTGAGCGTTCTCTATGGCAAGCCTTCCCCAAGAGAATGTCTATCGACCCCGCTCGCTTTGGGGATGACTCCTCCGTCATCTCGGTTCGGCAAGGACAAAAGCTCATCGGCCAGTGGAAGTATTCCGGACTCGACGGCCCAGACCTTGCGTCTCGTGCCGTCCTCGAGGTGTGGAACAACCACCGGGATGTCACCGGCTGTGCGGTCGATGCGATTGGCATCGGCGCGTCGTGCTGTGACGCTCTGCGACGGGTGCAAGGTTTTCCCCTTATCGAGGTGAACGTTTCGGCCCCGGCCGGTGACGACACCACATACTTCAACTTGCGCGCCGAACTTTGGGGGCGCATGAGAAAGTGGGTAGAGACGGCCGAGCTACCAGACGATGACGATCTGGAAAACCAGCTGTGCTCTATCAAGTATGGGTTTGACGGCAAAAGTCGAATCCAGCTTCAGAGCAAGAAGGACCTGAAGGGGGAGGGCCACCCATCACCCGACCTGGCTGACTCGCTGAGCCTTTCGTTTTTCGAGGACGTGATCCAGAGGAAGCCATCCATGAAGGCCCCACAAATGCCAACGCGCACCCGCCTGGCCAACATATGGAACCGGAGAAAATAATGCTCATCTTCACCGTGCTACTCATCACCGCAGCCGTCCTTATACTTGCGGCAATCTACTGGGCCGTAAGACACGAGTCCACCGCCAAGAAGGTTGCGGACGACATTTCCGAGGTCGAGAAGAAGATAGGGGAATAACATGTCTGGACAGCAAATGGCGTTGACGGGCTACAAGTACGCCCACATCGCATCGAACGGCACTTTCAACATCATCACATCGTTGCCCCAGGTCAACGGCGTCCTGGGTCTATTTGCCGGCGTCGCTCTCAATTCTCCTGGATCCTCGTGGACGTTGACGGTGTACGACGGGCCCAACGGTACGGGCAACGTGGTTGGCGTGGTTAGTTCAGTCAATGCAACACCGCCATCCAATTTCCCGCTTCAGTTGACGACGGGCCTTTCTGTTGTTGCCTCCGGCACAACTCCGGGCTCTGCGACAGTGGCATATTTCTGACATGGGCTCCCGTGGCGGCGGGGCAACGGAAGAAGAGTGTGTCGATGCAGCCATGGACGTTATCGCTACATTGTGCGCTGCCAACGGTGGCTCCTACAGGATCACCGTCCCAGACCACATTCGCGAGGCCCAGGGCGATCTGGTTATACGGGTTATCAACCACGACACGCTTGAGTTCTCTTACCTACCGAATGGATTGAGCTACCAATGAGCTCCGGATACACTGGTTCAGGTTCGCAAAGCACGGGGCTGCAGATAGCCCCGCTCGTGCTATACAAGCCGAACCAGTCTGAGGACCCGCACACAACGGTCCCAGAGCAAAACATTTATCCATCCATCGAGACGGAAAACATCCTGGCCGGCCATGTTCGCCAATGCTGGCAGCGCAACAAGATCTTCAAAGAGAAGATCCAACTCGAGCTCCTGCAGTGCCTGCGCGCCAAGAACAACCAGTACTCGCAGTCCGAGCTAGCCCAGATGCAAAACAACGGCGGCTCAAATTTTGTGTGGCTGCCTCTCACCGAGACAAAAACGAGAGCTTGTAGCGCCTGGATGCGGGAGGTCCTTCTTCCGGTAGGAGATAGGGCCTGGCAGCTGACCCCATCACCGTTGCCAAAAATGCCTCCCGAAATGACCAAGGTGCTCATCAAGAAAGCGAGCGATGAGGCCACCAAGACGATGCAGGAGCAGGCACAGTCCACCGGCATCATCATGACTCCGGAAGAGCACGCCGAGCTCGCCTGGGAGATGCACAACCAGATGCACGACAAGGTCACCAAGCAGGCATTGAAACTGGCAAACCAGACCGCCACGCGCATGGAAGACCGGATCGAATCCCAGATGCAGCAGGGCGGCTACTACCGGGCAATGGACGAGTTCATCGAGGACTTCTCCGTCTACAAGGCCGCCATCCTTTGCGGGCCAATCCAGGAGCGCAAGAAGACCCTCGAGTGGCTGCCTGGCTGGAAGTGTGGCGTCAAGAACGAACCCATACCTACCTGGAAGCGCATCGACCCGTTCGACGTGTTCCCGGCACCGTACGCAACCGACTGTCAAAAGGGCGACTTCCTGGTGCGCCTGCGCTATCGCCGAGACGACCTGTACGCCTGCAAAGGCATACCGGGCTTTCGCGACGAGATGATCAACGAGTGCTTGCGCGCTTACAGCAACGGTCACCTTGAGGCCTGGCTGTGGACAGAGGCCGAGCGTCAGCGCCTTCAAAACGAAACGATGTACACCTTCTTGTCCCCCTGGGGGATCATCGATGCCCTATGGTATTGGGGTTCGGTGCCAGGATGGAAGCTGCAGTCCTGGGGTATAGAAGGCTCAGAGAACATGGACCCGTACAAGGACTATGAGGTGGAAGCCCAGGTCATCGGGCCGTACGTCATCATGTGCCGCCTTAACCCCGACCCCATGGGCCGTCGTCCTTTTTGGAAAGCCTGCTATTCAGCAAAGCCGGGAGCTTTTTGGGGGCATGCTGTTCCTGAACTTGCTGAAACGGCGCAGAAGATGTGTAACGCTGCGGCATGCGCGCTGGCTGACAATATGGGAATGAGCAGCGGTCCAATGGCTTGGGTTCACACTGACAGGCTTGCAGACGGAGAGTCATCGGTCGACGTATACCCTTGGCGGGTGTGGCAGCTAAGATCGGATCCTACCCAAGGCGTCAATCCTGGTGTTGGATTCTTTCAGGCTGATAACAACTCGATGCAGCTGCAGCAGATCATTGACAAATACGATCAGCGCGCTGACGACGATACCGGTATCCCGCGATACACCTACGGTGACGCGCAGAACGCCGGCGGAGCCGCCGACACTTACGCCGGCCTCTCCATGCTGATGAACAACGCGGCCAAAGGCCTGCGCCGCGCTATCAGCAACGTCGACATGTACGTCATCCAGATGACGTTGCACATGACCTACGAGCAAGAGATGCTATACGGCGAAGACCAGACCCTCAAAGGCGACTGCCATATCGAGGCCAAGGGAGCGGCATCCATCATCGTCAAAGAGAGCCAGCGCCAGGGTCGCATGCAGGCACTTCAGATGGTTGGGCAAAACCCGATGGCAATGCAGATCGTCGGTCTCACCGGGTACGCCAAGCTTTTGCAAAACGCTCTTCGATCCATGGATGGTGCGGACGACGACGTCGTGCCGGACGAAAAGTCCGTTCAGCAAATGCAGGACCAGCAGACCCAACAACAGCAGCAGCAACTTCAACAAGAGCAGGCCGCAGCCGCCGCTCAACAGAAGTTCACCGCGGATCAAAACGAGGCCGATCGGCAGACCAAGATTCAGGTTGCCAACATCCACGTCGAGGGTCAGCAAAAAATCAAGGGAGCAGAGATCGGGGCAAAACACGCCCTGGAGCAATCAAAGCCCAAAAGCATTCAGTTCCATCACGACGAGAAAGGCAACATCGTTGGCATGTCTCAGAGTGATGGTTCTCAGCCTGCCGGTGGCGGCCAGGCTGCAAAGCCGGCGGAGAAAAAAGGGACAAAATAATGGACGCACCAGTTTCCAGAAACATCAACATATCCACCCCAGATTCAAATTGGATCGGCTTCATGGTCGGCGATCGCAAGGTGTTTCGCGTATCTGACCAGGGTGTGGTTGACATCGTCATGAGCCAGGAAGAACTTCACGAAGTATGGTTGAACGGTCCTGATACACAGGCCAAAATGTTCGCCGCTGTGCTTATGCAACTCAAGGCTCTTCAGCGACGCCTGTATGGAGAAAACCATTTGCTGATCGCGCAAGACATGCGCGGCTTGTTTGGCAAGCTTCATCGCGGACACGGGGAGACCGTGCTGTGACTCTCGAGGAGCGTGCCGAGTTTGAAGCCACGGAGCGCGATGCCGCTCTGTGGAGATATCTGCAGAGTGAGGACTTTCGTTCTCGCGGCAGTGACGATCCGGACATTGTTTTGTTCGATCGAAAAAGTGGGGCCCAAATACCCGTAGAAGTTGCTCGACAGAAAATCGAGAAATTCTTGGGTGTTGCCATCACTGTGTGACGTCAATTAACCCAGGAGAACAACCATGCTGCTCTACGGCGTTCGGGCTCTTACCACAGCCCTCAACACGGCCAACGATCTGTTGACCATAACTGGCGGAGCGACTCGCTCTTGCTTCATCACGGAAGTCGATGCGGAAGGCGCCGGCACGTCCTCGACGTATGCCGAATTCGTTTTCCAGCGCGTGACCACTGCCGGTGTCACGCCGGTAGCTTTCACGCCTGTGCCGATCAACCAGGCCGGATCCGCATCCTCTTTTACTTGCGCGACCGGTTGGACCACCCAGCCGGTTGTAACCGCCAACACGCAGCTGCACGCGTTTGGTATTAACGTGAACGGCCAGCGTTACTTCTGGCGCGCGCAAAACGTGTATGACTGCATCCCCGTCCAGGGCGGCGCAAACGCTGCCGCACAACTTTCGATCCGTCCGACCGTCACAGGTTCGAGCAACGCTTCGATGCGCCTGCGCGTAGTTGAGGTCTAAGAAACGTCGTAGTACCCGCCGGGGCCACTTGCCCCGGCGGTTTCACCGCGGCCTTGTCCGCTTGAAACACCCCGCCCGCCCGGCCTAGACACGGGGGGCACGCAGCAAGGGCTCCCTTCGTGGCCCAACGCTGGTCTTTCGTAGCTGCTGGAACCACTGCGACAGGCGCCAACCCGGCTCCTGCGCTTCCTGCTGGCTACCTTCCTGGCGACATGCTGGTGGTGGTCGCCACATCGACCACGGCCTACAGCGCCACGCCACCGGCCGGCTACACCAATCTCACGCTCCAGACGACGAGACCGATGCTCTCGGTCTGGTACAAGTTCGCGCAAAACACTTCCGAGTCCGCTCCCACCCTGACCAATGCCGGCACGACGTCGGTGGCGGTCATGCTGGCGTATCGCTTGATCGACTCGCAAGAGGTCACAGGCTCCATTGGCAGCGGCACCAGCACGGCGCCGGCCACTGTGAGCATCACGATCGACGGCGACGACGATCTGGTGTGCAGCATCTACGGCGTGACCAGCGGCACCGCAACGACGTGGACCGCGCCGGGCAGCACAAACTCGCGCTCGAACATTGCGCCCACCACGACGCTCACCGGCATCTTGGTGGTCGATGAAGACGTCACCACAACGACCACGACGGTTCGCACCGCCACGCTTGGCTCCTCGCTCGCATGGCAGTCGATTGCCATATCGGCAGCGTCATCCGGCGGCCCCAATCAGAACGTGCCGGACCCGTGGCCGTGGGAGCAGGACGATACCGGAGCCGAGTGGAGCGAAATTCATTCGGCTTACGAATTGTGGGTCAACACCAGCAGCATTGCCAAGCCGCTGAACAACGGTGAGGAGGGCCACTACGACTGGGAAGCTGCCGACTGGGGTGCGGAGTGGTTTGAGGACGGATGGGCTCTATTCGACCCTGTATCGGTGCCATCGCAAAGGCCGCTGAACAACGGTGAGGAAGGCCATTACGACTGGGAATCTCCCGATACCGGAGCCGAGTGGGTAGAAGAAGGATGGGCTCTATTTGACCCGGTTGGCGCGTCCGTCAACTATTGCAACGGCGCGGTCCTGCTACAGCACTACGAGTCCGGTTTTGCCGCAGCCAATCCGCTGTATGCGGCCCTGCCGACCAATGCGCTAATCGGCAACGTCATCATCTGCGGCATCACGGTTCGCGGCACGACGGACCCTGGCGCTCCGACGCCCACGGATACGGTTGGCGGCGGCACATGGATTTTGGCAGTTGCGCCGGCAACCAGCACGGGTGCGGAGGTTGAGCGTACTGCCATCTGGTATATGTACGACACCACGGGGTCGGGACACTCGGCTTCGTGGACGTTCACCGGCAGCTTCAAGGGTCGTGGCTTCATTCAGGAATGGTCGGGGCTTGCGGCTTCTTCCCCGTTCGATACCTCCACGACCGTCAATGTCAACTACCTCGCATCGGGCGCATCGCCGGTAACGATCGGCCCGCTGGCCGGGCTCGCGCAGCAGAACGAGCTTGCGATTCTGCAATTTGGGCTCTACGAGTCCAATGGCACTGCGCCCGACTCTGGCCTGCGCACGCCCGCAGGATGGGCGCCGCAGTTTCTTGACACCAACACCAACAACTACGACGGGATCGTTTACTGCTTCGTCCCGAACGTCAACGCCTTCTCCACGCCAAGCGCGACGTTTTCGTGGACGCAGATCGGCACCGATGCGGCGCAGGCGCTCCTCACGACATGGAAGCTCAATTCTCCGTGCCCGCTCAAGCCCGACGAATGGGACTGGGACAGCGACAACCAGAACGAGATTGACTGGCTCGAGGCAGAGTGGGATCTGTTCGAGCCTTTGGTCCACGCTACGGTTCCTTCGCAGCAGCCGCAGGAAACCGAATGGATCGACGACGACGCATGGGATGACTGGTGGCACTGGCTCGACGACTTCTCAGAGGAAGCCGTCTATCCCAACCCGCCGGAAGATGCCTGGGATTGGAGCTACGAAGAACCAGAAGAAGATAGCTTTGAGTACGCGACGAGGTTCCGTCCGAACATCGAACTGGTGCAGACGGTAGTTACTCAGGTAGCTACAAACAGCACGGCAACCGCAACGCTGAACAATGTCAGTCAAGGCAATTTCCTTGCCATTCAGGTTGCATCGTTCTCCCCGGTCGCATTTGTCACTCCGACAGTAACCGATAGCAATGCCAATCAGGTTGCGCTTGTATGGGCTGGCGTCGCTGATCCGGCGACGAATGGAAATGGCTCTGGCATCTGGTATGTCGCCAATGCCACTGCTGGTACGCACACGATCACCGCATCGCTTCCGGCTGTGGATACGGCTGGTGGATACCTGACACTGGTGGTGACGGAGTGGAGCGGCATTGCTCAGGTAGAGCCGCTGGATGTCTATGGCTATACGGTTATAACACCCATAGTCCTCGGCACCACGCTGACGGCCTCGACTTCCAATCCCACGACGTACCCGGTGGAGTTGGTGCTGGCGGTCATCGAGAACGCTGATGTTTCTCCGGTTGCGCTAACTGATCCCCCTGCGGGATTCACTAGCCTCTTTGGTCAGCCGGATGGCACGACGTATCTGGTGATGGAGGCGTCCTACCAGATCACGTCCGGTACGGGTACGCCTTCTGCAACGTGGAGTTGGACGGGGGCGGCAACTGTTGCCGAGGCGGCTATTGCCGCGTTCAAGATCGTCCCTGGAACCCCCATTACTGTTCCTGACGAATGGGACTGGAGCTATGAGGAAGTCGAAGACGAGCTATGGTGGCGCGGCTATGACGACTCGGCCACGCTCGCCGGATTTGCAATCGTCAATCAACTACCGGAGGACGTGTTCCCGTGGGACGAGGAGGAGCCCGATGAGTCGTGGTGGGCTCACCTTGACGATTTCTCTGAGGAGGCGGTCTATCCGCAACCGGCAGAGGATGCCTGGGATTGGGCCTACGAGGAAATCGAGGACGAGTGGACGTGGGCGGTCGACGACAGCGCCACGATCGAGCCGCCGGTCTTCATCGCCATCGGGCCAGAAGACGCTTGGGACTGGGCCTATGAGGAGGTTGAGGACGAGCTTTGGTGGACGTGGATCGAGTACGAGCAGGGCATCAATGCCGGCACGACCCTGCCGTACGTCATCGAGGACGTCTACCCGTGGGACGAGGAGCTTGAGGACGAGGCGTGGTGGACCGGCCTGGACGACTCGGCCACGTTGCAGCCGCCGTTTGTGGCGCCGCAGTCGCCAGAGGATGCCTGGGGGTGGGAGGTTGATCCAGAGCCCGATGACGAATGGTGGGCCGGCCTCGATGACTATGACGTAGAGCAGCCCTTCTTCCCGCCGCAGTCGCCCGAAGATGCCTGGGACTGGGCGCCGGACGACAGCGACGATGACGCGCCCTGGCTGGCCTGGGACGACGGCACCACCGTCCAGAACGGCACCACGCTGCCCTACGTCATCGAGGACGCCTGGGACTGGGCACCGGAGGATGCGGCCGAGGACGAGGCTTGGTGGACCGGCCTGGACGATTACGCGGTCGAGCAGCCGTTCTTCCCGCCGGCCATCCCCGAGGATGCCTGGGATTGGGGCTACGAGGAGCCAGAGGAAGACCTGACGTGGCAGGCGATCGACGACGCCACGACGGTCCAGTTCGTCCCGATCGCCGCCCTTGGTCCGGAAGATGCCTGGGATTGGGCCTACGAGGAGCTTGAGGACGAGGGCTGGTGGTACGGCTACGACGATTTCACCGTCCTGCAACCGCCGCCCAACACCGCGCAGTTTCCCGAGGATGCCTGGGACTGGGGCTACGAGGAGGTCGAGGACGAAAACTGGTGGCATGGATTTGATGACGCCAATATCGTCCAGAACAACAATGTCATCCCCGTGGCGCCGCCGGCCGGGTTCGACCCCAAGACCATGGGGCGCCTGCGCGAGAAGTTGGGCGTCAAGTGGGGTGCCGAGGAGCCCAAGCCGGAGGAGCCGCCCAAGCCCGCTCCGAAGGCCAAGAGGGCGCCCAAGCCAGCCGCGAAGCCGTCCGGGCTGCTGCTCAAGATCCTGGGCAGCGCCGGGATTGGGCCGCTCGAGGTTCCGCCGCCGCGCGCGCCCGCGCCAGAGGAGAAAAAGCCGGCTCCGTTGACAATCGAGCCGGAAAAGTTGCCAATCGCGCCGGCCAAGGTTGACAAAAAGCCAGCGCCTACACCGCCGGAAGACCCCGAAAAGGCTCGCCTCGAGCGCCGCGAGGAGAAGCACCTTGCCCGGATCGCCAAGCTGGAAGCGGAAATCGCTCGCATTACGGAGCGCATGGCCGAGGTCGAGCGGGCGACGGAAGCCGATCTGGACGAGGCCCGCCGTATTGCGGCGCAGCACGCCGCCGCGGCGCGCGCGGCAGAGAACGAGACGACGCGCCAGATCGCGCAGCGGGTCGAGGAAGCCCGGCTGGCCGAGGAGGAGCTACGGCGCGCGCGCAACAACTTGATCGCCGTCCAGGCGGCGATGAATTTGTACTTCCAAAACGAGGACGACGACGATGAGTAGCCTTGCTATGTCCTTGTTCTGACTGTACGATTGCGCCCATTGGGAGGTTCATTTGCAGAGTCAATTGACGAAAGCTGAAATGCAGTTCCTCTCGCGGTTTTCCGCGAGCCCGGACTACAGAATGCTGGACGCAATTTTCAGCAAGGAACTTGCTTCGCTTGACGACGAGTGCAGGACCAAAGAAGCTCCTGCCCTATACCGCAGCCAAGGCGCTGCCCAATGGTTGGTCGCCTTTGGGAAGAAGATGGTTACGGTGAAGGAAGAACTCGAGAGGTTGGAGGTGGGCCAGGCGCGTCGCCCCCACCCACCGGTTAACGCTGTGGCCGGACAATCACAGCAATCCACGATTCGGACGACAACCTACAGACCCTAGGATCGGCTATCAAGGAACCCCGTGAACGCAAACCCGAATGTTGACAAAGGTCCCCGTATCCCGCGACAGGTAGTAGCGCAGGCAGCACGCGCGCGAGCCTTGTTGGGAGAAGGGCAAGATCCAATTCCCGAAGCAACCCAATCTGCTGAACCGGCCAATGCGCCATCAGCACCTGCTCCTGTTTTCTTCACCGCAGAAGAACTGCTCAAGGCCCCCGACAAAGAACGGGATCAATCTCGCGACTATTGGTACGCTCGCTCGCAAGCCGTAGAAGGCTTTCGTAGAGACGAGAACGCACGCAGTCGCGACAAGATCACCAAGCTTGAGGCCCAGGTGCAGTCTCTTTCCGCAAAAGTGGATGAGCTATCCAGCAAGCAACAAGCATCAGCGCAACCTGCAATTGATCTGCGCCAGCACTTCAACGAAGAAGAGATCGACTCTATCGGTGAAGAGCGCGCCGCGGCCATCCTTCGGGCGGCCATGTCGTCTACTGAATCCATCGTGCGTCAACGAATCGACGCGGCGGTAAAGCCGCTGCTTGATAAGAAAAACGCCGATGAGCAGAACACCGAGGAACAGTTGCAAGCCAAGTTCATCGAAGACCTCACCGAGGGTTTCCCAACGTGGCAGGTCACCGACAAGGACGTGCGCTGGCTCAAGTGGCTTTCTGGTAAAGACGAAAACTCAGGCATGATCAGGCAGCGTCTGGTCAACATTCACCGCCAGGATCGCAACGCGTCCGGCATCGTGAAATTGCTCAACGAGTTCGTCTCATCCCTTTCGCCGGCGCCGGTTCAGCCGCTCCCAGAAACGCCAGCAGCGATTCTTGGGGGAAGCCCTGACGAGCCGGTTCCGGAGAACCCATCCTTCGTGGAAGGTCGGGCCCTCACGGAAAAGGAAATCAAGGACGGGTACAAGAGGAAGTCGCTTGGCAAGATGACCAGGGAAGAGGCTCTACGGTTCGACAAACAGGTTGCCGCGCAGATGCAGCAGCAAGGTCGTTCTTAGAGCGCCGCGCTGTGTCTGCGCACTGAACAAACCCTATAGGAGAAACACATGGGCGGTCCAGCGCGCACTGGTGGGTATCCGCAATACGATCCCACCGGCACAGTCAATTTCAACCCCGTCGTTTACAGCGGCAAGCTGGTTGAAAAGTTTTACAAGACCACCGTATTCGGTGAAATCGCCACCACGGATTACGAGGGCGATATCTCCGGCTATGGTGCCCAAGTCGTCATTCGTACCGTGCCCGACATCACCGTGTCGACGTACGTCATTGGTAACGGCCTCACCCCGCAGTTCCCCGCTCGCAACAGCGTCACGCTCAACATCAACCAGGCCTACAGTTTCAACGTCGGCCTGAACATCGTTGACGTGCGCCAGTCCGACGTTGATCTGTCGGACGTGTTTGCCAACGACGGTTCGATCCAGCTAAAGATCGCAGCTGACGCGGACATGCTTGTCACGATCCCCACCCAGGTGGATACCAGCAACACCGGTAACACTGCGGGCCAGGACTCTGGCACCCTGTACCTCGGAACGCTTGCGTCGCCGCTGACGATCATTCCGACCGGCACCACTTCGACCACGACCGAAACCGTCATCGATCACATCACGTTTATGGGCCAGGCCCTGGACGAGAACAACGTGTCCGATGAAGGCCGCTGGCTCGTGGCGCCGCCCTGGTACATCAACCTGATAAAGCGTTCCGATCTTCGCATCGCTTCGCTGGCCGGTGATGGTGTGTCCGTGCTGCGCAACGGCAAGGTTGGCGTTGTTGATCGTTTCAACATCTACCAGTCGCGCAACGTGGCGAAGAACACCAGCGGCACCACCAGCTGGTCAGTGATGTTCGGTCACTCTGCCGGCCTGGCGTTCGCAGCCCAGATCGTCGAAGCACAGATGATTGACAACCCGAGCGACTTCGGATACCTGATCCGCGGTCTTATGGTTTTCGGTTTTCAGGTCATCGGCGCGACGTACATCGGCACGTCGTACTGCCACCCGTAAGCTGATCCCCCGGCGGCGACGCCGGGGTAAAGGCTTTCAATGGACAACTAAGGAGATCAAGATGTCCAACGTAAAGAAGGGAATGGGTGCAGGCGTTCCGGCGGAACTGCAAACGCCCGGTATGACCGGCATGGTCAAGCTTCCTCCCAACACGATCGAGAACGAGATTCGTGGTGCGAGCGGAAAGGCCAAGATGAACTTCAAGCACAAGCCGCTCGGACCTGAGCACCATTACGAGGACGGGGAAATGGTTGATCCCGCCAACGAAGAGGACAAGGGATCCGTGATGGGCGGCAAGGTCGGCATCAAGGGAGACAAGGGCCACAAGGCTGCAGGAACGGGCCGTACTGGAACCATCAAGCACCGCTCCACTTCTGGTGCCCCTGGCCATACGATTACCGGCAACTGATCGCCGCGCAGTAAAGATCCTGGGGGGCGCGGTGTCCCCCAGGCCCTCTTCATGGGAGAACACCGATGGCAGATCTAAAGGAACGAAGCGAGTACAAGCCGGACAAGACTATCGTCTGCATCAGAGACGACGGCTATATTTGCATGGCAAACCAGAACGGGATCCAACTCAGCATGGGCAGGTTGCGTCCATACAATGGCGACCTTGACGCCTCCCTTGAGGAGCGCATGGCGTACATTCGTGGAGACCGTCCTCGCACGAAAGACCTGGCGTTCAGGGAAGAGCTCGAGAAGGGCGAAGCGGACATTGAAAAGATGGACCGCGGTCAACTTATCGAATACGCCATGGACGAGTACGGGCTTAACCTGACGAAGGGGAAGCTTACGGAAGCAGACATGCGCGGCAAGATCATTGAGGCCCGCATGCTACTGAAAGTACCAGCCGCCCAGGAATCGCCTGGCATCGGCGCATCAGCATAGGTGAACCATGCTAGTAGGCGAGGTCGTCAGTTCGGCGCGTGCGGAGCTCCTGGATCCAACCCCAACGACGTGGTTGGATCCTTCCATGCTCCTATGGCTCAACGACGTCCTTGCCGCTGCGGTTAGCCTCAAGCGTGACATCAGCCCGGTAGTGGCAACCTGCCCGCTGGTTTCCGGCTCCGTGCAAAACCTTCCGGCCGCCACCGGCCAATACGGTTCCTATGTCCAGTGCATGGAACCGCTGTACAACACGGCCAGCCTGAACGCTGTGAACAAGGCCGGCATGACGCTGATACAAAGGCGCATACCGAACTGGAGAACCATCACCCAGACCACTGACGTAACCGACGTCATGTTCGACGACCGGTCTCCGACGGTCTTCCATGTTTACCCCCCGAACAACGGGAGCGGTTCACTGCAGATGCTGGTAGGTGGGGTACCGTTCATGTCGGGTGCTGGGGTGGCGACTCTGAACACATCGACGACGGTCATACCGATCCCTGACAACTACCGTCAGGCGATAGTGCATGGACTTATCAGTAAGGCCTTGGCATCGCAGACGCGGCGCCAGGATACTCAGAAAGCCCAGTTCCACTGGCAGATTTTCGAGGGCATGATCCTGGCATCCAAGATCGCTATACCTGAGGCTACTCCGCGCCTTAGTGAGAAGGAGCAAGCCTGATGTCCAGCGGCACGTTCTCATTGATGCCGGGGCCAGCAAACCCTGCCCTCGACGCGGCAACTTACGGTGGCACCCAGACCGCGGGCTTCTTGACGCCTGGTACGACATTGATATCGCAACTGGCTTTGGACGTTGCATCAACAATCAAGGACTGTCCGATACCGATCGTCAACCTGGCCTACACTCGTGCGGCTCGTGAGTTTACTCGGCGCAGTTTCTTTCTTAAGCGCAACGTGACCAACGCCGCTCTCACCATAAATCAGCCGGTCTACAACTTCTCTGGAGATGCATCGCTCGAGGTTATCGGCATCAACGCCGCGGCTGTGCAGCAACAGAACGCAACCTGGGTAGACTTGCGGCCGGCTGATGCCACAATGTACGACCCCAACATGATAACGGATCTCCCAACCTGGTATTCGTACATACCGGAGGGCATGATCCAGTTCTACCCGACGCCGAACTACGCGTTCCTGACGAACGTTGAGATCGTCGTTCAGACGTCCATCAACGCAACGACGATCCCCAACGACCTGGTGTCTCGATGGAACACATACATCGAGGCCGGCGCACTGCAGTTCTTGTTTGAGATGAACAGCCAACCGTGGTCTGATCCTGTAGCAGCTGCTCGCAATGCCGAACTCTTTCAAGAGGGGGTTGGCATGGCGCGCTCTTGGAGGGACCGCGGCTATCAGAAGGGGAGCGTGCGTGCAACTCCGCGTCCTTTCCTTGCGAGGTAATCCGTGGCCATCGATGTCGGTACATTCAAGGGCGAGGCTCCCCGTATAGCTCCTCGCCTTCTGCCCAACGACATGGGGCAGAACAGCGCCAACGCGCGCCTGATATCCGGCAACCTGGAGTCGTGGAAAAACTTTTCCACAGTCACCAGCCAGGGCATAGTCACAAACCCAGTCACCATCTATTACTTGGCAGACCAGGTGTGGTTGACCTGGAATGCAACGCAGCTTACGTCACCGGCCATAGAGGTCGACGTAGCCAAAATGGCTATCGCCGGAGACAAGTCTTACCGCACTATATTCACCGGAACCGACGTGCCGCGGTTCACTGACATAGGACTTTCTTCAGGTCTTACCGGCCCAGGAGCCTCCATCACTTTCCCGGTATACAACGGGAACGGCGCTTCTGGGCTTGTTGGTGCCGCGCCATCTGGTGTGTCAAATCTTGGCACAGGAGATTTCACTGTTGAGGCATGGGTCTATACGGCCATTGGAACCACGCAACAATTGGCTGGCGTGTGGAACCTCAGTGGCAGTCAACGTATATGGCAAATAGTTTTTTCAACTGGTGGATGTTCTTTAATACTCAACAACAACGCGACGACCATCAACAGTGGCGCGTCTTTGATAGCTTCAAACACATGGACGCACCTTGCAGTTGTCCGAAAGAGCGGCGTCGTCACGATCTATTTCAACGGCGTCTCCGTTGGCACCGGCGCTTACGCCTCAAGTATTTCATCAACCGCTCAGCTTGCTCTGTTCGTCAACAACGACTCGACCGGTGGCCCGACGTGGTACGTCAACGGAAACATCAAGGACCTTCGTATTTCAAATGTTGCCAGGTACTCAACGACGTTTGTTCCTCTGCCGCCAAACTCAATGTCGACGGACTCGAACACGATCGTTCTGATGCAGTTCAATGGCGCAAATGGATCGACATCCTTCCCTGACGCTGCCGGCAACTTCGTGCCTTCAGCACTGGGTACTCCGACCATCGCCAATCCTGGTCCTGCTTACGTCACCACCAATCAGCCTGTGACGGGGTCTTCGACCTTGGGTGCTGCGTCTGGCCCTTACCCAACCTACTCGCGCAAGCTTGGAGTCCCCAACCCGACCGTGCCGGTGACCAATCCGTTTTTTGTACCAGCGGTCGTAGGATCTGGATCGGTATCAATCACCGAAACATTTGACGGTGCATCCAACTGGAACCTCGTAAGTGTTCCCGGCTATTCGTTTGGCATCATATCGATCACCGGCGGCAACCCTGGAGCGTGCCTTCAGACAAGAAGCATTGGCAATGTAACTGGTTTTGGTTGGAAGACTCAGGCGATACTGAACACGGCTCCTATCACCATGTCCGTGAATTTCGCCGTTCAGCGTCTCACGAACGACTACCTGCTTTACTCGTACATCGATTTTTATTTCAGCCTGGACACAGGTGGGAGTGGGTCAATGATCCGCCTTCACCACACCTCAACCGGTGTGCAGGTGATATGGCAGGCGGTGAACAACGGAGCCCCGGCCTCCATCATCAATCAGACGAGCATTGCTTCTGCTTCCATATCGACCTGGCAGACCGATACCGATCCAAACTGGACTGGAGCTTTTCGGGCTGGCCACTGGTACACGGCTTCTTTCACTATCACACCTGCAAGTCCAGTGAGCACCTCGACGATTGCCATGACCATATCGGATGGATCAACGGTGATCACCGCGTTCACACTGTCTCAGGCAACCATGCCAAACGCTGGTTCTGGTTTTGGTATGGGCTGCATGCAGGTGGCAGGACAATCCTTCCCAGATTGGGCTGAGGTCTGGTACGACAACTTGCAACTGTCCGGCACTGGCCCAGCATCATCCTCATCCAACCTCGAGTACACCAGCTACGTCTATACCGTGGTCAACGATCTGGGCCTTGAGTCAGGCCCATGTCCGGCAATGATCACATCGGACGGATCGGGTACTTTGCAGCGCCCCATCAACCAGGCGGTGTGCGTTCCGCTCCCTTCAAGCCTTTCTGCAACCGGCGTCGACTCAACGTACTTCCAGGGTGGTGGAGCCTCCATACCTAACGTCAACCAGGTGACTGGCGGCGTGAGTCCGAGCATGAACGTGTACCGCGCTGTCACTGGATCAACAGGCACCGCCTTCTTGCTCGTTGCAACAGGGATAGGTTTCGGGACCGTCACCCAGGTTGGGACATCCGGCGCTACCGTGCCAGGCACATTCACTTCAGGAATAGTCGACGCGCTCCCGGATGCGGCCTTGGTGACCGCGATAGCCTCAACTGCATGGTATCCACCGCCAGTGAACATGCAGGGCATCCTGGCCCTTCCTAACGGGATCTATGCGGGGTTCGCCGGCAACCAGCTGTGCCTGTCTGCCCAGGGCGTACCGCATGCCTGGCCTATAGCCTACCGGCTCACGTTTGACTGGGACATTGTCGGGATCGAGGCGATCGACTCCACCGTTGTCGTCTGCACGAAAAAGTTCCCCTACTTGTGTTCAGGGCAGACCCCAGACCAGTACTCGCAGACCAAGGCAAGCTACGCATACGCTTGCGCGAGCAAGCAGTCGATCCAGTATCTCAAGGGTGTCGGTGTTGTATTCGCCACGTTCGAGGGATTGGTCGCCATTGCTGCTCCAGGAAGCGAAAGACTGCTCACGGAGACTCTGTTCACCAAAGATGAATGGCTCGCTCTGAATCCGGCATCAATGATGGCCGTGATAAACGATAACCGGTATTTCTGTTTTTACACGATATCCGGAGGAACCAACGCGGGCTTCTATCTGGACGTCAACGCTGCCGGTTCCGGCAAGGTGTCGCTCGCGTTCCACGCCATAGCGCGGTACAACGATCCCTTGACCGATACTCTTTATCTTGTGCTTGACTCGAACCCGACGCCATGACAACTGTTTTGCTGATGCACTTTGATGGTGCCAATGGCTCAACGGTGACCACGGACGTCGCAAACCCGTCCAGGTCAATCACGTTCTATCAAGGACCAAGTGCGCCTACGACGTCTTGCTTCATAGATACATCGACAGCAAAATTTGGCGTTTCTTCATTCACAGGATTGAACCCCGTAAACAACGGACCGCCTGGTCTGGTATTTGGAACTACAACTGATTTCAATTTTGGCACCGCTGATTTCACCATAGAATTTTGGATGAACATAACAAGCGGAAGCGCGACCACTGGCAATACGATATTCAACCCTTGCGCATACATTGGCGCCGCAGCAACTGGCAACGAGCCATCGCTGTATATACAAAACAATCCACCTGGTGGCTTGCGCTTTTCGAACTCGGCAACTACGCAGAACCTTATCGGCACCAAAGTTATCGTTCCTGCATCAGGATGGCACTCTGTCGCAATATCCAGAGCATCGAACGTAAGCAGGCTTTTTATTGATGGTGTCCTGGACGTTTCAACAGCCGACAATTTTAATTACAGCGGATACGACGTATCGAACGCTTTCTTTTTCCAGACGTTCACCCAGAACTACATCAACTACGACGAGCTACGCGTAACCAAGGGAGTCGGCCTATACACGGCAAACTACACGCCGGCGACGGCTCCTTTCTTCTATGTGCCAACCGCTCCAACAGGGGTGATACTAGCTTTCAACAACGATCAAGCAAACCAACTTCCGTATCGTTGGAAGTCAAAACGTTTCTTCGTGCCATGGCCAACCGCTTATCAAGTTGCTCGTGTTTCCGCTGACAGCTACCTCAACACAACTTTGAATCTTTTCGCTGACGGAGTGCAGTTTGCTAGCGTTCCGATAACCAGTCAGTACGAGTTCCGCATACCAAGCGTGACGTGCTTCAAGTACTTCGAGTTTGAGATAGTCGGCACAGACAAGGTTACGCGAGCCCAGTTTGCTGAAGACGTGCAGGAGTTGACGTAGTCATGTCAATAGTAAACGTCCTAATGCATTTTGACGGGCCCAATGGTTCAACGTCTTTCGTGGACTCTGCTGGTCTATTTGTTCAATCAACCAATGTTGGTTGCAGCATTAGTACGGCCCAATCTAAGTTTGGTGGATCATCATTGTCTGTTCCGGTGTCAGGCAATTACATGGTCGGCATTTTGCCGCAGGGTGCTCTTGATTACGGGTCCGGAGATTTCACTTTAGAGTTCTGGGTCTACGCCATAAATTTTGGATCGGTCAACACAAACTATCCTTACGTTGTAGCTTTGCAATCCGCTCTGAGCCAAGTGGGCCTGCAGTTTTTTAGCAACTCTGGTGGAACGACAGTTCAAGCTCAAATAGCAATCAACGGTTCGTACCAAAATACCGCTACGGTTTCTCTTCCAGCGAACGCCTGGGCTCACGTTGCCCTTGTTCGGTATCTTGGCAACTTCACTTTTTATTTGAACGGCGCTGTTGTTGGTACCATATCCAGCCCTGGTTCCATATTCCCTTTGGGCAATACTGCGACGTTGCAATTCGGCGGGTTCAATCCAACCGGCTCAGCTTTTGTTGGTTATGTCGACGAGTTGCGGTTAAGTGCTATAGCTCAGTACACGGCCGCATTTACTCCGCCAACATCGGCGTTTCCAAACCCCTCTTACACCAACACGTCGATAGTTTCTTTCAACGCTAATTCTGGCGCTCAACTTCCGTATCGTTGGAAGTCCAAGCAGTTTTATCTTCCGTGGCCAACCGCATACATGTTCTGTAGGGTGACGGCCGACAGTTATGCAAGCACAACCCTCAATCTTTTTGCTGACGGGACCCAGTATGGTGGCAACATACCGGTGACCGGACAAAATGAATTTATCCTTCCGCAGCCACCTGGAGGGGCCTGCGTAAGGTATTTTGAATTCTCGTTGTCAGGGACTGACAAGATCAACCGGGTGCAGTTCGCCGAGGACATAGAGGATCTGATGTGAGCGGCAAGGTAGGATTCCCCGCCATCAACCTTCCGCACGGAGCAGACCGCGCGGTGCTTGCTGCTATAGACGCGATACGTCAGAGGCTGACCGCTTTGGAGGCGGCCGTGTCTACCGCGACAAAAACATCGCAAGCCTCGATCACGGCGCTTCAGACGTCGGTCTCAAGCATATCGTCTGGTTCGTCGTCAAGCACATCGAGCACCACCAGTTACAAGGCAGGCGTGGCCATCACGTCTGGCCAGGCGGTCTACGAGTCATCGAGCGGATACGTTTCCGTTGCGGACCCAACCATCTTGTCCCAGTCGTACGCGATCATTGGGATAGCTCAGAGCAGCGTTGCTGCTGGCGCCGCGGTGACGGTGGCCACCCAGGGCCAGGTGGCAAATGTCCCAGGCTCATCGTTCGCCCCTTCGTACCCGGTATTCTGCGGCCCGGCCGGCGCGCTCACCCAGACACCAGTGAACGGTTACCCTGCCCTGCAGGTGGGGGTCGCCCTGAGTGCTACCGCGGTTGAGGTGCAGCCTGACCAGCAGCTGATCACGGTCATGCTCAATGGGGCTACGGTGGGCTGGCGCCGACAGATCAATTTCGTTAACGGGTCCGGCGTGTCTTGGACGGCCACCGACAATGTCGCCGCCAACCGCATCGAAGTCACGATCAACCAATCGATCGTTGTGCTTCCGCCTGCTCCCTTGCAGGACGAATGGGACTGGGAGGCTGAGGCAGAGGTTGATTCTCTTTCGACCTGGCAGACCATGCCTGCAGATACAACGAACAACCAGACGCCTGGCGGTTGATGGTGACATTGTGGTGCCCCTGGGATTATCATTAGCAAGGTTCGGTTGCGTCCGGCGCGAACAGCGTTGGATAGCCGGTTGGCTATCTTTCGTTTCAAAAATGGTGCCGGCTTAAATGGGACTCTTCGGCGGCGGTGAAGTCGGACCAACACCTCAAGAGCAGGTGCTGGCAAGCACGTTCACCCAGCAATTTCAGGATTACCAAAAGCGTTGGCTTCCTATAGCCGACCACCTGGGCGACGTCGTCTCAAGTATGGCGCCCGGCAAGGATTCCTGGCAGCGCGCTGAGGCTGAAGGCAAGGGCAATGCCGACACGGCGATGGCCTTTGCGCAGGACATGGCCCAGAGAAGCGCATCGCTTTCCAGTGGCGTCAACGCTGGCTCGTCAAGGTTCAAGCTTGGCGTGGCCGGCGCGGCCACCGCCGAGGCCGAGAGCAAGGGCATCTCAATTGAGAGCGGCAACCAGCAGATAACCTCTGCCTATCTAAAGGGGCTCCAGTCTCTGACGGCGCAGGGCGGCAAGCTCGCGGCAGGGGCCACGCAAGGCATGGACATGGCCGCCCAAATAACAAGCCATGAGGCCATCAACAACGCCCAGGTGCAAAATTCAGCGAACTCCGGAGCCATGCAAGCGGTTGGCTTTGGCATCGGCGCGCTGGGCGCATCGGCCATGAGTCCGTCCCCTGGTGGCGGCCCGATGACAGACCTGGGCGGCGGATACGGCCTGCAGATACAGCAGAACATGGCGCAGGGTGGCGGCACTTCTTTCGGCGCCGGCAGCGTCGAGAACCTTCCAGGGGTATGACATGGGCATCGGATCAGTAGCCACGCAAATTGGTGCGGTGAGTCAGCAGGAGTGGAGCACCTATCTTCAGCATTTTGTGCCTTACGAGAATCAGTTGATCCAGTATGCGATGGATCCGAACCAGGTGACGCAGGCAACGTCGCAGGCACTCGCGACGCAAGAGCAGGCCAACTCCCAGGCCACAGGAATACAGGCCAACAACCTCGCTCAGATGGAGACGTCATTGACGCCTGAGGAAAAGGCGGCGGTCGACAAACAGCGAGGCCTGAGCAATTCGCTGGCCAACGTGCAAGCGCAGAACAAAGCAAAGGACGTCACGGTCGCCAATCAAATGGGCGTCATGGGCAGCCAGGCAACAGGCATAACGGGAGCACTCTGATGGCAGGAATCGACCTATCTCAGTCTGACCTGGCGCGCGGTGGCGGCTTGCTCGAAGAGGGCGGAGCGCAGATTCAACGCGTCAATCAGATGGGTGCTGCGGCAGCCCAGTCCGAGAGCGAGCGCACGATGTACAACTCTCACGTCCAAGCGGGCAACAAGGCCGGCATCAGCCAGGTGCTTGGCGCAGTTGGATCAGCTGCAGGCATGGCGTTTGGTGGGCCGGTGGGTGCCGCCTTGGGTGGCATGGCCGGCGGCATGATCGGGAGTTCACTCTAATGTACGGGATGGGCGGCGGCTTCGGGAACATGCCCTACCAGAGCCCAGGCTCTTCGATCCTGTCCGGGATCCAGGCGGGTGCTGGATTTATCGAGCATGCGCAAGCGATGCAGGACGCGCGCGAACAGCACAACTACGAGCGAGCGCGCGAGGACAGGCTTGACCAGATGCACCAAGCCCAGATCGATTTTACGCAGCGCCATGTTCAAAACGAGGAAGACCGGCAGCACTGGAACGACGTCCTGAACTGGGCCCAGGAGCAGCAAAAGGAACTTGAGAAGGTCAGTGCTGCCGCAGAGGCCCACTACCCAGGCGGGTTTGCTGCCTATTCGCAGACGGACGATTACAAGACCAATTTCGAGCCGATCAAGAATCAGATCAATGCGGCTCGAGGAGCATACGCCAAGGGCGTCATGGCCCCGCTTGTGGTGGCGGGAAACAACGCCAACAAGGATTTCGTCACGCAGCTGGGCACCGGCAATGTCGATGTGCATGACCCATCGCAGGACGGCAACATGCACAAGTTGTTTACCGGTTGTGCCGTCGACCCACAGCGCGCCCTTGTCGCTGATGGTCAAACGAAGTCGCCGCTGCAGCAAAACCTGGACGCCATGCACGATGCGTTCGGTGACTACGCATCGACGCAGGATCCGAGCAAGCTTACTGCGGCCACGCAGACGCTGTACGGTGATCTCATCAATACGCACCTGAACTCTGTCGATGCTGCTGGACACGCCGTCACCGCGCGTTCGTTGAACGGATTGGTGCCTTCGCTAGACGGCACCGGATTTCATCCGGTCATCCAGACAGATGCGCAGGGCTACAACGGCTCGACCAGCACGACGCCGGCCGCGCCGCCCGCTACGGATCCCCACGATCCGGATAGCGGCCTGTCGATCTGGACCCCGCAGAGCATCATGGATCGCACGGGACGGCTCAACGCTATCTCCACCATGCTCGCCAATAGCCCGCAGTTGCAAGAGAGCCTGAAGCGTTCATGCGCGAACCCTCCGCAAGACTCCCTCGACTACGCGCACGCCGCCACCGGTGCTGGGTTCAACCCGCAGCAGCTGTGCGGGCCGCCGATCAAACAGGACGACGGTACGCTGCGCATCCCAGCGACAGACCTTAACGGCAGGCAGACCGGGCAGACCACGACGGTGCCATCGAACGTCACGCCGTTTTCGCAGATCGCACCGTGGTTGCCGGCGGCGCAAAAGACCACTGCAGAGCAAGACGCGATAGAGGCGCGCAAGCGATTGGTCGGAACCAAACGCGCTGACGGCTCCGTCATTACCCAGCAAGACATTGATGCAAAGACCGCCGGCATCGACCTTGGCGGTCCTGAGGCCAGCAAACCGATAGCTTCGATTGCCGAGGCCAACCAGGTGGTGGCCGACAAAACGGTTAACCCAACCACCGGCAAGCCGTTCAAGAGCGCCGGCGAATATCTGGCTTGGGCAAAGGGTGGCGAGCGCGCGGCCGAATTTGCGCGCAAGGAAGCCGACAAAGCAGAGGGCGGATTGAAGTTGGACACCGCCAACGCGCCCGTGCGCGCCAAGGCGGATGCTGATGTCGCAATGAATGGTGCTGGATTTTGGGAGCGCACGGATCCAAAGACTGGCCTCAAAGGTTTTTTCAAGAAAAGCCCAGACGGCAAACAGTGGATTCCACTTGACGCCGATGAAGAATCGAAAGCCACCGGCATTAGAGACAAGGCCTACATCGATAGGCTGAATCAATTGCATACCCCTGGCGGTGGCATTGGTCCGGCAGCTGCTCCGGCTCCGGTGCCGGGCGGCGGCGGGATCTTCAATGGTGGCGGCGGTGGCTCGGCGCCCGGATCCTTTGCGGCCGGCGTCCAGGGTAGCGTGACCGATGCTCCGGCCGGTGGCACCGGCGCCACGCGGGTCAACAGCACAACCGCAGCGCCGGACCCTGGAGCGACGGCCGCGGCAACCTCTCCCAAGGTCGTGAAGTTCACTGACCTGAAATAGCCATGGACGTTCAACTGCCAGACGGTACTACGGTTCAAGGCGTGCCCGATGGCATGTCCAAGGCGGACCTGTTCGCCAAGTTGCAGGCCAACGGACACCCGGTATCCCAGGACTGGCTCAAGCCGCAGCCGGAGCCAGATGCTGTTATCCCGCCCAGCGGGGTTACCGGCGTGGCGCGTGACCAGGAAGATGCGCCACGGCCAGAGGGCGGGATCGGCGCTGACCTTGGTTACATCTACGAATCGTTTAAGCGCACCTACGGGACATTGACCAAGTCTGGTTCCCTGGCCGGCGGTATCCATGCGGCGGTCGGAAACTTGGTTGGCAACGAAGACATGGTCCAGCGCGGTATACGCGAAGTAAAGCAGGCCCAGCTAGAGGCGGAAGTTACTCATCCTGAGATGGGTCACGGGATCGGCGAGAAAGCTTTTGATGCAGCCGCCGGCGTCGCGGTGTCGGCTCCGGCGGTGGCCGCCAGCGTTATTACGGGCAGCGTCATACCGGCGGCGGCGGCTTTTGGCTTGCAAGCTGGTGGCGAAGAAGTGGCCAACGTATCGGCGCGTGGCGGCAGCCGGGCTGAAGCTTTGGGTGCGGGCATTGGGGTAGGCGCCGTCAATGCCGCCGCTGGCGCTATCCCGGTAGGAAGGTTTATCGAACGCCTGGGTGGGGCCAATAGTTTGCGCAAGTTTGTCGCTGACGCGGCCGTCAACAGTGGCCTTGGTGCGGCCTCCTCGGTTGTGTCATCGGCCATCGATGCGGCTGTGGCCAATCCGGACATGACCTTTGAGCAGTGGGCCAAAACGCTGCCGCAACAGATCCAAGATGCTGTCATTGGCGGCGTGGTCCAGACCGCCGCTTTTGGCGCGGCGCACAAGGCGGCCAGCATAGTGGGCGGCCGGGCTACCCCGGAAGATCAAGCCCGTCAGATCCAGGAACTCCTAAACGGACAGACGCCGACGCCGGCCCCGCAAACGCTGGAAGGCCGCCAGGAGGCTCCAGAAGGGGTCACAACCGTCGAGAAACTCCGGGCAGTAGCTCCGGAGCCCGGCGGCATTGGAATCGAACCTGGGGCTCCTACGGGCCCTGGGAAGGGTGCGCTTTCGGATCAGGAGCAGTCCCGCCTGGCTGATCTCACCCGCAAGGCCGAGGGCACC
>Ga0209067_10000125_pt1 | contig 52064 bp, 46 predicted proteins | sample ColStrG_CSR_2013_FD_187199 | JGI IMG/M metagenome (GOLD analysis project Ga0209067, IMG submission 187199) | Freshwater sediment microbial communities in response to fracking from Pennsylvania, USA - Cold Stream Run_MetaG_CSR_2013 (SPAdes)... | ecosystem: Environmental > Aquatic > Freshwater >... | reverse complement strand
GCGCAAATACCTTTGGCTGTTTAATTAATGGGAATGGATTGCTTCCAAGATCCTATACGAGCGTAAAACCTGCTTTTTTAGCCTATTTACGTGATACATCCAGCATCTGGAAAGAAGGATTTTTTAATAATATTGGTGCTGATGGAAAACATTATAATTTATTTTTAAGTGTTGGAGATGAAACAGTTAATCCCTATATACATTTGATTATTCAAGGAGCTGGTTTAAATCTGCATACCGGAGATCAAGTCTATATCCAATCTATAAATAAATCGGGTTTTGTAACTGGAGTTTATTATATTAATGATTTTGGGTCGGTTTTTTCTCCTCCAATAGTAACTTCTGAGACCAAAGTATTTAAATCTAATCAATCATCTATCGGAATACTGTCAGTGGTCAAAAGAGATTCTGTTAATCGAATTTTGTCCTGTACATTTTCCTTTGATGCTGTGGATACTCTAGGAAATATTGTACAGATCAGAGACGGTCGTTTTGATATACGAACCCAATAACCATTTTATTTCTATTATTCACCATACCCTACCCGTTAATCCAATCTCTTAAATTTTTTTTAAAATATTTGTATGAAAAAAAAGACACTTCTTTTATCCTTATTTATATTTTTTTTATATAAATACAGCCTCAGTCAAGGAACTTACGGTCAAACCTCAACACTTGCCGGATCTGGTTCCATCGGGAGTGCGAATGGTACGGGTACTGCCGCAAGTTTTTATACTCCTCTAGGAATAGGCATTGATCTTAAGACTGGTAATTTATATGTTGCTGACGCCATGAATTATATCATTCGGAAAATAACGCCTGCGGGGGTAGTTACAACTTTTGCGGGCACGGTTGGTAAATATGGGTATCAAGATGGTCAGGGAACAAGTGCTCTATTCGATAGAACCGATGGTATTGCTGTTGATCAATCTGGAAATGTTTATGTTGCTGATAATTTTAATAATCGCATACGAAAAATATCTCCTACGGGATTGGTGTCAACATTAGCCGGTAGTGGAACTATGGGTTCTACCAATGGACAAGGAACCGCTGCTTCCTTCAATCACCCTCAAGGGGTGGCAGTGGATAACTTGGGAAATATATTTGTGGCAGATGGCTCCAATAATTTAATAAGAAAAATAACCCCTTCAGGATTAGTTTCTACTTATGCAGGTACTGGGGCTGCTGGATCAGCAGATGGTTCAGTTACCAGTGCTACTTTTAATCTCCCAATTGCTTTAGAGTTTGATAAATCGGGTAATCTATATATTGCTGACCGATCCAATAATAAAATAAGAAAAATCACATCCTCTGGAACAGTAAGCACCTTTGCTGGTTCGGGAAGCGCCGGGTCAACCAATGGGGTAGGAACCTCTGCGTCCTTCAACGCCCCCAGTGGATTGGCCGTCGACGCTATGGGCACTGTTTTTGTAACGGACGAAGGAGGCAATCAAATAAGAGCAATATCACAATCGGGAGTGGTGACCACATTGGCGGGGTCTTTAACTTCAGGTATGTCAAATGGAATAGGGGTTGGTGCACGTTTTTATTATCCCTTTGGAATCTGTCAAGATGGAAACAACCATGTTTATGTAACGGAGGTAGGAAATAATGCTATCAGGTTAATCAATACCACCCCTTTACCAACTATTAATGTAAATACAGATTTTTCTAACCAAATCACCAATACATTCGCAAAGCTCGAAGTAAATAGAGTTCCTATGGGGTTATTAAAAGATATTGCTTTTGAGCAATACGACATTGGGAAATACGATGGCGTTCAAATTGTAGATACCAACAGAGTGGACATTAAGGGATTTAGGGGAATTTACCAAACGGTAGCCTCTGCATCCATCAATGCAAATTCACCCATTTTTCAAAGCATGGGGGTGTTAGATTCCAATGCAGCTCCGCTTCGACAACCCGGCAAAATTGTATTATATGGCCTTTATTATCAGTATGCAAAATTCATGGATGCAGCTGTGACCAATAATCAAATTTCTATTGTCAATAATCAGGTAGTTGATGTGTATATTAATGGAGTATGGCAAAATCCATATGAAATTAAAAATGTCCTTGCTATCACCCCGGTTATAAATGAAGTGCAAGGTTTATCACAAACCTTTATATCCATGCCTGTTTGGGTGACCAACAATGGGTCTCAAATTTCTAGCTTTCAATTTGATGCTGGAGATGGTCTTGGATACAGAACAACTTCGATTGGCAACGCTAATATTGCCGTAGCGTATCCTTCTTATGGAACTAAGGAGCTTCTTTTTAAGATAACCCTAACTACTGGCGCCGTATTATTATCCCATAGTGCGCTTATTGTGGACCCCTCTCCACAAGAACAGTATCCCAACTTTCCTCATATTCCTATTACTTCTCAAGAAACTTACCTTGGCATTCCAGCAAAAGGAATAATGACCATAATCTATGGTGGAAATCATACCAGTTTACAGAATCCCCTTATTGTGGCTGAAGGATATGATCCTGGTTTTGCTATTGCCCCGGAAAATCAATATGGACTTTATACATATCAAAGTTTTCTTAATCAAATAAATAATAGAAATCCTCAAAACGGCCAATTTATAAATCCTAGCTTACATAGCCTACTAACTACTGATGCAACCGCAACAAATCCCTATGACATTGTATTTATTGACTATCAAAATGGTGTAGATGACATTCGGCGAAATGCACTTCTATTTAAACAAGTAGTTAGAACGGTTAATTCTTTAAAATCTTCAGCTGGAAGTACTGCGCCCAATGTAGTTTTGGGTTTAAGTATGGGAGGGTTAGTAGCTCGCTGGGGCTTAAGAGATATGGAAAATAATGGAGAAAAGCATCAAACTAGCTTGTATATTAGTTATGATAGTCCGCATCAGGGAGCGAACGTTCCGATCGGTTACCAATATTTGGCAAATGAGGGTAAGGCCTTATATGTACGAGCTAGTGGATTTGTAAAAACGGCCTCCTTAGGTTTTCTCAAATTGCCTACCACAATTGGAGGAACTAATGTGCCCAATACTTTATCTCTTGCCTCTTATCCTGCTTCCTTACAGCTTCTAGTTAACAATGTTTCTTCTGGCCTTCTAGATAATTCCCAACATCTTGCTTGGCAGACCCAATTGACTAGCATGGGATATCCACAAGGGGATCCAGGCAAACCCATTCGCAAAATCGCCATAAGCAATGGATCTGAATGTGGTGCTTATCAAACGGTTCAGCCGGGTGGTCAACTATTTAACTTAACAGGATCCTATGTAACCAGCGCATGGGTTGATTTTGGCTTAGCTATAGCCCAAACGTTATTTCCTGTTACTACTACCAATATTTTGAAAGGAGTAACCGGGGGCCTAGTCGCAGCAACAGGTAAGCCAGGTTTTTTCTTGGGAATTTTTCCAGGTACAAATAATTTTAGTACTAGCATCCAAGTGAATTCTGTAGCTAACGGTGGTGGGAATCTGATTTACTCTAATTTAACTACTTACAAAAAATTTGTATTTTTTCTCATTCCTATTACAGTTAATCTCATTAATAATCAGAAATATGCCCCAAATGGGGCTTTAAGCTTTGATTCTTATGCAGGAGGGAGATATAATCTTGTAGATTTTGGGTTATCTTCTGCAAGTCTTGATACAGGTAATTTTTTTGGAAGAACCCGATATACTTTAACTGTTCAACCCACCTTTGGATTTGTTTCAACACCCAGTGCTTTAGACATCGGATCAGGTAATGTAAGCCTAACGGATGCAGATTATACTTATAAATATGTTGGTTCTAATCCACCCGCGGGTTCTAAAGCCAGTCCTTTTGCAAACTTTACTACGGCTGCAGACACCATAGGTGCTAATCAGGATCATATATTCATTAGCCCGAAGACCGGCAATTGGTTATATCAAGAACTCTTAAATTCACCGCAACTGGAATCTGATTGTAGTATCTTATGTGGTGGCACCACGATTTCTGGACCTACCAGTTTTTGCTCTTCAGGGACATATAATTTAAGTTCTTCTATTCCAAATGATGGTTCTGTAACGATTACCTGGAATCCCGTTGGCCCCGCTAAGATATCTAGTCAATCTGGAAATTCGGTGGTAATTGTAAACACAGGGAATGGAAACATATCATTATCTGCCACCATAAATACACCGTGTGGAAGTATTACAATTCCTGGCATTAGCAATATTCAAGTAGGTCAAGTATTACCAGGATCGGATGTGGTAGATAGAACTCCTACTGGTAATGGTTACCAATATTTAACTTCTACGGTTGTACAACAACCGGGATCCTCAAACTTTAATTGGTATCAAGAAGTAGGCGGTGTTCCTACGACCTTTTTAAGTTCAGGTCCGGTTTTATCTAGATATCCTCTTGCCCCTGCCACTGTGTTTTTTTTCCAGTGCCAAGCGCAAACAGCATGTGGGCCGTCGGTTTATAGGAGCTATGCCTATAATACAAACCCCAAAGCTGCAATAGTTTCAGGTTTTAGTATATCTCCTGTACCTGCATCTAACCAAATTAATGTAACATCCGTTGGAAATAGCCCGAATACGCAAACTACAAATTTGCAAACCAATAGTGCAGCACAAACTACCCCCGTCCTATCCACTGGATTTGACGCAACCCTTTTAGACGCCCTGGGAAATATCTTAGTTCATCAAAATAGCCAAACTAACACTCAGGTTTCTTTAAATGTTTCAAATATCCCGAATGGAATATACTTTTTACATATTTTGGATAAGGGAAATTTAATAAAAACGGAAGTTCAAGTAAGGCACTAAAAAATAAGGAGGTTCCTCAATTTATGAACAAAAATTTAAGCCTTGAGAATACATTATTCCAACCCTTAGCTAACTAAAAATCCTACAGTCAAGCCGCGTCTAATTCTGTGCATTCCTTTAATTTTACCCGAGTTACCAGGAGCGAGAACTCGTCCGGATGCAGGAGGTAACAGGGCTAGAAACATGCTCTTTTTGCGCTGTTCTAAGCGAGTGGAAAGTACGGCAAGGCAAATCGGTGGCCCCATTAAACAAATTGCTCCAGGGGTCGGAATTGCCCCTAGTTTCAGAAGTAAGCAAGGAGAAGATCGATAGTAATTTTAGGCGAATCCGTAGGGAAGCACAAGATCTGGTCCTATCGCTGGATTAAAAGAGTTATCTGCAGAGGTTTGAGACTCCGCCAGCCGTCTTGTGGCAAAGGTAAGCCCAAATTTTTAAGGGGGGCAAGGGTATATAAATGGCCTTCGGCCACCCTTGCCCCCCTAAAAAATTTAGCTTAAAAGGTGCCTAAGATTGCTTTGCGGAGAGGTCGGCTTGGTAGGTTATTAAGAAATATTGGAAAGAAAAAAAAACAAAACGTATTATATTAGGCTTATAAATCGATCATCATGAAAGGAATTAAGCCTGGTCCAAAACCCAAAAAAGAAGATGGAGAAGATGACAAGAGAAGAAGAGTAGATCCTCCCAATCAACCCAAACATCCAGATTTAAAACCTCATAACCCGAAACCAAAGAAATAACAGGGTGAATGTCCTCTAATGAGAAGGGCTTTTTGGTAGTGTAAAGAACTTTCTGAATTTATAATCCAATCGGGTACAGGGTGGGCTTTCAAAAATGCTTTTGCCTTTTCTGCCTTTTCCACAAAGAAAGGTTCATCAGAATAATCCCTTGTCTGATTAACTACAACAATATCACTATTTTGAGTTCTATTAACCACCTTTTTAACTTCTGGCATAGTATATACCCTTTATAAAAATTTATTGTTTTAATTCCTTTTTAGCAAAAAAGCCTCATAATTAACGTGTAACGTAAAGGCATGCCATTCGTTTCCCTTGAAACCCCAAAGCGTAAAATCCTTTTGAGGGAGGATTAATCTTCCTGCCTGAAGATAAATTCAAACAATAATATTGGAATTGTTTTTTCTTTACTTCAGTCCGTACTTGTATTTGTAGCGTTCGTATAATTGTTTTTGTTTATCGTCAAGGGGGATTTTCCTTCCCTGAATAAAGGCATCGGTAACTTCACTGGATTTCATATCCAGAATATCCCCTTTACTGATAACAATATTAGCATCCTTACCCACTTCCAGACTTCCCGTTTTATCCTCAATGCCCAGGATCTTGGCAGCATTCAGGGTAATGGCAGCCAGTGCTTCTTCCTTACTTAGACCATAGGCGGCGGCTGTGCCTGCATTATAGGAGAGGTTCCTAAACCGGGCTTCTTCAAATGCATCATTAATGGCAAAAAGTACGCCTGCTTTTTGCAATACGGCTGGGGTTTTAAAAGGCTGATCTACATCATCATCCTGCATGGTAGGTAAGGCATGCATTTGATTCAGGATAACTGGAATATGATTTTCTTTTAATATTGGGGCTATTTGATAGCTTTCACTTCCACCTACAATCACCAAATCCAATCCAAATTCCTTACTAAAATCGAGAGCAATCAGCATTTCCTTTACGATATCGCAATGCACAAAGAATTTCTGTTTTTTATCCAATAAATCCTTAACGGCCAAAAATTTTAAATTGGTGGCTGCATGCACAGGCTCGGCTAAATAAGCCTTTGCTTCTCTAAGAAATCGCTTTACGGTTTCTATTTTTTCAAGACCTTCTTTTACCGGATCGGGAGCGGCTCCTTCCCCAACAACACCCCGGCCGAAACCTCCAAAACGATTTGGACGAACTACCAGGGAAGGCATATTGAAATGGACTCCATTATTCGTTTTATAAACGGCATCCTCATAATTCCATGCATCCAATTGAACGACCGATGAGGTACCTGATACCAATCCTCCCTGAGGGACTATATTGGCCAATAAAATTCCATTCCCTCTCAATATATCGATGATTTTAGAGGCTGAATTATAGGCCAGGATACTTTTCACCGAAGGGTTAATATCTCCGAGTTCCTCGAAATCATTACTTCCCCGAACCCCGTTCGCTATTTCTTTTAAGCCCAGGTCGGAGTTACTCAGGATTAATCCCGGATAAACTTCCTTTCCTCCCGCATCCAATACAGTTTTTTCTGAACCCTCCGGGACTTGAATATCGGTTCCAATCTTTTCAATTTTGTCGTCCTTAATAATTAGGGTAGCATTGGAAAGAACCTGACCATTCCCAATATGTATATGTGCATGAGTAATATAGAATTCCCCCTTATGTGCCCCTACAGGATAAATCGTTTCCTGTGCTAATATTCTATTTTCAACTAACAGTAAGAGTATGGAAAGTATGCCTAATGTTTTTTTCATAAGTCTATATATAAGTCTTTTGGGGTAAAAATATGGGTTCAATTAATTAACATCCGAGGCGTCCAAAATCAAAAGCCCTTTGGCCTTTTCATGGTCATCACAAGTATTGATAATTTCCATACTGGCTGTTGGGCTTGCCATGGGAAACCCTGCCTTCTTTTCACCCAACATTTTTTGAATTAGCCGATTTCTTTCCCAGGCAATTTCTTTTCTTAGAGACTCATCTCTTTGAATATCATAATAAATAATCCCATCCACCAAGGTAAGGGCTGCCCTGGCGTAAACACTTAGAGGATGATCGGTCCAGAGTACTAAATCGGCATCTTTTCCCACCTTAATACTTCCTACTCTTTGATCCACATGGAGCATTTTGGCTGGATTTAAAGTGACCATTTTTAAGGCATCCTTTTCATCCATTTCTCCATATCGTATAGATTTTCCTGCTTCCTGATTCAATCGCCTAGCCATTTCCGCATCATCACTATTAATGGCCACATTAAGGCCTATTCGTTGCATTAAACTAGCATTATAGGGGATTGCATCCTGTACCTCCATTTTATAGGCAAACCAATCACTAAAGGTTCCTGCATTCGATCCATGGGCTTTCATTTTATCGGCCACCTTATATCCTTCAAGAATATGGGTAAAGGTATTGAGGGTAAATCCGAAATGTTCGGCCATTCGAATGGTTTCGGTAATTTCACTTTGCACATAGGAATGGCATGTGATAAACCTTTTATGGTTCAAAATTTCGACAAGTGCATCAAGTTCCAGGTCTCTTCGAACAAGTTTGCCATTGGGACCCTTCAGGGCTTTTTCATAATCCTGGGCCCGGGTAAAGGCATCCCATTGTACTTCCGCTACCCCCATTCGGGTATCGGGAAAGCGGTTATTATTTGCAGAAGTAGTTCTTTTTACATTCTCCCCTAAAGCAAATTTTATAAAAGGTGGGGCTCCCTCAAATTTCAATTCCTGATCATTACGACCCCAACGCAATTTGATTAACTGGGTCTGACCGCCTATCGTATTCGCACTTCCATGCAGAATATGAGAGCTGGTAACCCCTCCCGCCAATTGCCTGTAAATCTGGATATCATCCGGGTTTAAATTGTCCCCTATTCTTACCTCTGAGGTAACGGATTGTCCCCCCTCATTAATACTGACGGCAGCAATATGGGAATGTTCATCAATAATGCCAGGAGAAAGATGTTTTCCTGTTCCATCAATAATTTTGGCAGCAGGATCTTTAAGATCTTTACCAATGGCTGCAATTTTTCCATTCTTTACCAAAACATCGGAATTTTCTAAATTTCCTTCTTTTTCATTTGTCCAGATGGTAGCATTTTTAATCAAAATGGTTTCAGGTTTGGGTAATTCCTCCCATCCATAACCTCCGAAAGGAAAGGTTAATTTGCTTATAAATTTTACTGCCTTCTTTCGGCTGGTATCGGGATTGCCTGGGGATGGAGCGTTGATAAAACTAGCCGACCAATAAATTCGGTTGCCGGATGAATCCACCCCGTACCCCTGCCATATATCGCCGTTATTTGCTCCGGATAAGCGTGTGGAGCTGGAAGGATTCGGCTGGGGTAGGCTGCCCCCCCCGTTTAAACCAGGTCTGGAACCTGGACGGGAATATACTCGTATCGAATCGGTGGGCCTTGCCCCGTTACCTGGTGGAATTCCTCTTCTTCTGGAAACGGCCGGGGAGAAAATAATCTTAACCATTTTCCCATCATAATTAAATTTCGTGGGAAGGGTATCTCTTGAAACCACATTTCCCAGGGTATTTGATTTTATATCCAGAACAAATTTTTTCTGTCCATCGGGATAATCAATCTTTAGGGTATAGGATCCGGCAATAGGAGAAAAAGCATCCTCTTTCACGGCATATTTTTCCCCCTGAACCCAGTTTTCAATAATTACGGCCTTGGGAGAGAAAAGACTATCATTGGTTATAAAGAAATTAGCGGTTTTTCCTATGTCCAAACTTCCCACCTTATCATAAATGCCCAGGGTCTGTGCCGGGATTCTGGTTAAGGATTCGATGGCGGTTTTCTGACTCAATCCATAATCTAAAGCCTTTCTTAAATTAATTAGAAATAGTTTAGGGTCTTTTAAATCGGAAGTGGTTAAACAGAAAGGGATACCTGCTTTTTCAAATGCGGACAGGTTGGTAGGAGCCAATTCCCAATGTTTCATGTCGGCAAGGGAAATAAAGCGGGCATCGGCGGGATCCTCTACATCCATGGCCTGAGGGAAATTAATCGGTAAAATATAGGTGGCATGGGTATTGGCAATATCCTTAATAATCTGATATTCATTTCCCCCACCTTTGATTATGTATTGTACACCAAACTCATCGCCCAAATGATCGGCCCGGACATCATTCCATTTATCGTTGCCTTCAAAAATCTGGGGCAGGGACTGCTCCTCATTAAAATCTTTTAAGGTAATATTAACGCCTTCTGCCGAAGGGTTCGATTTATACCAACGGGCATCCAGGAAATTTTGCCTTAAAAGAGCAATGGTACCCATTAAGCTGTTTGGATAGGATTGGGTAGAGCTTCCTTTATTGAAGGAGTAATGAGCGGAAGCCTTTTCTTTTAAAATGACCAGGTTTTCCTTTTTATTGGACAAGGAAACTACCGTTCCAATACCCCGGGCAATTCCATCTTGTTCATGGGTGAGTACTGCACCAAATCCTAAGTCTCTTAGGATTTTCGCTTTGGCTTCATCGACTATGAAATTTTTAGCGGCTTCCACATCCGACTTTATGGCCTGATTCCATCCAAATGGACCCTTAAGATTGGATAAAAATTGAGCTGGGGCACGAAAGTCAAAACCCGAACCCCTTACCGTTCTTTCAGGAACAGGCATTCCATAATTGGTATATATATCGATAAACGATGGATAAATATATTTTCCCTGACAATCCACCACTACCGCATCCTTTGGAATCAAAATTCCGATTCCGATATTGGTTATTTTACCATCCCGGATTATTAAGGTAGCATTTTGCGTAAAATTAATTCCATCTTTCGCTATATTGGCATGAGTAAAGGCAAAAATACCTTCTCTGGGATCTGCCACCCCATTCAAAGGATACGTTTCCTGGCCAAATGCCGAATAAATTCCAAAAAAGAACACTAAGGAGAGGAGATATTGCTTCATGTTTCAATTTAAATGATTTTCTTGGGTTAAAATAATGAATCTACAAGAAAAACTATTGTTTGAGTTAATTAATTCATAAAAAATCAGGTTATAGTCAAAATTTTATGAAAAGGAACCTGATTTTATATTATTTATTTAATTCAATTATGCATACTGTCCATATTTTCCTGGTAAAATCTGGGATAATCCCTGGATGGTTGGATCATAGGCGGCAGTAAGAATTTATTCGGTACTAAATCCATAAGAGTATACCCGTATACGAATTTTATTCCCCTCCTTTTTTGTACTTGTCTCTGTAAATGTGAATTTTGCACATTAAAATTTGCATTGTGGAAAATTATTGGACTTCGTAAAGAGGCTTTCATTTTATAGTTATATATCTTAATAGTTTATTATTTAAACTAATAATTAAATGACAGATCTTAAAAGCTGTCCCAGGTCCCTGGAAATTTTGGAATTGCTTTCCGAAGCCATGGGGAAAAAGGAGGATGCAGATCAACAATGGTTACGATATAAAAATTTCTTGTCCAGGAGTTTATGGGGATGGTTTAAGGATGAGGAATTGGTAGGGCTGTTAGGTGTGGAAAAATCGGATAGGGAAATCCGGATTCTACATATTGCGGTTCAAAAGCCCCATAGGTTTAAATCTTTGGGTAGAACCATGATTAAGAGTTTAATTCAATTTTATCCGGACCAAAAAATTATAGCGGAAACCGATTTGGATTCGGTTGGATTTTATAGAAAATTAGGATTTGATATTCAGAATTTGGAAGAAAAATTTCCTGTAAAAGAACGTTTTCTTTGTTCCTTAGAAATTTAATAATTCCTGGTATCCAGGTTTACGGCATAATACCGCATTATAATACCCTCCGATTCAATATTTTTTAAATACCGAAATCCGGTCTTTTCTAAAACTCTTTGTGAGCGAAAATTATCTTGGTTGGTAGTGGCGTAGACTGTTTTAATTTTGAGGTTTTTGCGGGCATATTCCAATAGGGATACGGAAACGAAGGTTCCTATACCCTTGCCCCAAAATTCTTTTTTTAGCCGGTAGCCTAAATGGATTTCATTGGTTCTTTTCCAATAATTCAGACTGGCTGCACCCATAAAATGATTATCCTTATTTTTTATGGCCCAGATGCCTAATTTATTATTTATTAAATAGGCATCTAAAAACCATTCGAAATCTTTTTTTTGTTCCTCTTCTGATTTTACCTGTCCGGGACCAATATGGAACATGACTTCCGGATCGGTATTCATCGCCAGAAAATCTGGCCAGTCCTCCCTAATAAATTCTCTTATGGAGAATAATGGGGTTTGGTAAATGATTTTCAATACAAAAAGAAACTATCCTCCTAGCTTTTTAGAAAGAAAGGCCAGGGTCAGGGTCCAGGCCTCTGCAGAAGCTTCCGGGTTGAAATTGGGTCGGGGGGTACAGTCAAAAGCATGGTCGGCATAGGAGAATAAAACTGAGGTATAGGTTTTTTCGGCTTCCTCCATGGCCTCCATGATGCTATCCCTTTTCTCCTTTGTAATTCCTTTGTCCCTTCCTCCCCAAAAAAACAGGTGAGGCGCCCCAATTTCTTTTGCCAAATGGGTAAAGTTTTCCAGACCCCCGCCGTAATAAGATATACCGCAGGCCATCCTTAAAAAGGAATTGGCCCAAAAAGACACCCTTCCGCCTAAACAAAATCCCAGACTAGCAATCTGATCCGGTTTAAATCCCAATTCCTTTGAAACTAAATACTGATAGCAAGCCTCTGCGTCCAATTTGACATTATCAAAGGTAATAGCCATGAAATGGGGCTTAATCAGTTCAAAATCTGTATAAGGAAAATCTGCTCTTCGAATAGTTCTATGAAATAAATCGGGAGCGAGAACCCAATAACCTTCCTTACATAATTTCTCAGCCACCTGTTGAATATGGGCATTGACGCCAAAAGCCTCCTGAAATAGGATTATGGCTCCTTTTTTAGGTTCAGTATCCGGATGGGCAATATAGACATCGATAGAGGTTCCATCGGAAACGGATAGGCTAATAAAATCGTGGTTGTTTAGGGTATCCATAAGTTTTGAATAATAATAAATAATCTAATGTTAATTCATTATTAAATTTTTTAGGTTCCGAATGGACCTTTTCTTTTAAGGTACTGTATCGATTCGGGTTTCTTTGCGAAATTTTGTATTTTAGATTTACTATGTCCTGTTCAAATTCAGGTATAACCAATAATATACCGTATGCGTAATCTTATAATTCCTTTTGCCCTTACAATATGGGCTTTTTCGGCCTGTAGCAGTAAGAACACCCCAACAGTAACGAAAGTTCCTCCTACAAATTTAACTGTAAACCCTGTAATTAGTTCGGACAGTTCAGGGAATATTACCCTGACTTTTTCCGCTCAGAACGCAGTTTCTTATACCGTTTTATTGGGTGATGGAACGGTGCAACAGAATACAACAGGAACTCTTACCTATAAATATGGCTTTACAGGAAAATATACGATAACGGTGACTGCTACCAGTGCCGATGGAGAAACCATAAGCCAGATCGCTACCGCCAACGTGGGGGTTAAGCAAAAATTAGTCTGGTCCGATGAATTTAATACCAATGGGTCTCCCGATAGTACCAAATGGGGATATAATACAGGAGGTGGGGGCTGGGGGAATAATGAACTGGAGTACTATACCTCCAGGCCCGCCAATGCGGTGGTATCCGGGGGAGTATTAAAAATTATTGCCCAGAAAGAATCCTATGGAGGCAGTAACTATACCTCTGCCCGTTTATTAAGTCAGAATAAGTTTTCTTTTGAATACGGTAAAATTGAGGTAAATGCCAAAATACCTGGGAATGCAGGGGCATGGCCGGCAATCTGGATGTTAGGAAATGACATTAGCACCGTGGCCTGGCCGGGATGCGGAGAGATTGATATTATGGAAAACGTAGGTAACCAGCCAAATAAAATATTTGGAACCGTTCATTTTACGGGACAGCCGAATGGAGGGGTAGGAGGAACTACGGTTTTACCTACTGCCTATTCCGATTTTCACCGATATGCCGTAACCTGGACCCCAACCCTGATTACCTTTCTCATCGATGATGTACCCTATTTTACTTATAATAATAATGGGGATCCATTCAATCAGAAATTCTTCGTCATTTTAAACGTGGCCGTTGGGGGTAATTTTGGTGGAGCTGTCGATCCTAATTTCCAGACCGGGGAAATGGATATTGATTATGTACGGGTATATCAATAAAATAGGATTATCATAAATCATACGGAATGAAATTCTATTACCGGGGCATGTGCCTGGTCCTTGCTTTCCTATTGGGGGAATCCAGGATATTTTCACAAAATATTTCCTTGGTCAAAACCAATCCAGGGCAATGGACCAAAGCCAAAGCGCAGGCCTGGTATAAAGACCAAGCCTGGATTAATGGAGCGAATTTTATTCCAAGTACGGCCATTAACCAATTGGAGATGTGGCAGTCAGAGACTTTCGATCCGGAAACTAACGATAGGGAGTTTGGCTATGCGGAAGGAATTGGATTCAATACTTTTAGGGTTTTCCTTCATAGTCTAGTGTGGAAAGAGGATCCCAATGGGTTTAAAACCCGGATCCAGGTATTTTTAAAAATAGCACAGAAGCATAATATCCGCATTATTTTCGTTTTCTTCGATGATTGCTGGAACAAGGAGCCTCATTTAGGTTTACAACCTGCACCCAAAACAGGCGTCCATAATTCAGGTTGGATGCAGGATCCAGGTCAGCCGGTTTCGGAAGATTCGAGTCGGTTTTCTGAATGGGAACCCTATGTAAAAGATATTCTTCGATCATTTGGTCATGATACTCGTATCTTATTATGGGATTTATACAATGAGCCGGGAAATTCGGGAAAAGGTGATCGGTCCCTGCCTTTATTAAAGAAGGTATTTGCCTGGGCAAGAGAAATAAAGCCCGAACAGCCCATTAGCTCGGGAGTTTGGAACCGGAGCCTTCAAAAAATCACTGATTTTCAATTAGCGCATTCGGATATTATCACTTATCATGATTATGGTGTTCCTACAGATCATTTAGAAACGATAGCCTATCTGGAAACCTTTAAAAGACCCTTAATCTGTACGGAATATATGGCCAGGACCCGTAACAGCCGTTTTGAAAACATTATGCCGATTTTGAGAAAGGAAAGAATAGGGGCTATAAACTGGGGCCTTGTTTCCGGGAAAACCAATACCATATTTGCCTGGGATACCCCTATTCCCGATGGATCTGAACCAAAAGAATGGTTTCACGATGTATTTCGTAAAGATGGAAGTCCCTATAATGCAACCGAAACTGATTTAATAAAGAAATTGAATGGAAAAATCTAATGTTCATACCCATGTTAGGAGGATAAGTCCTAAATTTCTGGTTTTATTTATTTCCTTATTCCTAATTCAAAACAGGGCTTTTTGCGATCTAAAATCCATTTCGGAATATGAGGTTCTGAAACCTATCGATACTGGCATAAAAGGAATTAAGGAAGTGAATCCTAAAAATTTCAAAAAACTTGTAAAAGGTAAAATGAGCCATTTATATTATCTTAAAAATGAGAGTGGGACCCAGGTAGCCATTACCAATTTTGGTGCTCGAATTGTAGGATTATGGGTAAAAGATCGGGATAACCGGTATCGGGATGTAGTAGTTGGATTAGGCACCGTAGATGGGTTTATTGGTTCCTCTGAGCCTTTTTTTGGAGCCACCATTGGTCGTTTTGCCAATAGGATTGCCGGTGGAACTTTTGAGTTAGAGGGGAAACGATACCAATTGCCTAAAAATAATGGAAAGAATACCTTACATGGGGGCCCTAATGGATTTCATAACCAGGTATGGACGCGGATCAATTCCACCCCTAACCAATTGGAATTGTATTATTTATCGAAGGATGGGGAAGAAGGTTTTCCTGGAAATTTAAAAGTATGGGTAACCTATACCTTGACGGAGGATAATAAACTTAAAATTGATTTTAAGGCTATTACAGATAAAACCTGTCCGGTAAACCTAACCAACCATGCTTTTTTTAATTTGAATGGGATTGGTTCGGGTGATATTTTGGGCCACTTTATGAAAATCCAAGCTGATTTATATACTCCTGTCAATGAAGATTTAATACCAACCGGGAAATTGGATTCCGTAAAGAATACCCCTTTTGATTTTCGTTCCATGAAGCCCATCCATCGAGATATTGCCAATATAGAAGAACAATTACAGTTTGGTCAGGGATTTGACCATAATTTTGTTCTCAGGCCTCATACCCTCGAGAATTCCATTGCCACTGTGGTAGGGGACCAGTCGGGAATCCGAATGGATGTATTTACCGAGGAGCCTGGTTTGCAATTCTATTCAGGAAACTTCATGAAATCTAAAAATGCCTTAAAAGGAGGACATAAAGATGAATTTAGAACCGCCTTTGCATTGGAAACCCAACATTTTCCAGATTCCCCGAATCAGCCCCAATTTCCCAGTACCCTTTTAAAACCGGGGGAAGAGTATCATACGGAAACCATTTATGCATTCTCGGTTTGGTCAGGAAAGGAATAAGCAGGGTTAATCCTGCATGACCAGTCCTCGTTTATCGGGATTGGATTCTTTGATTTTATCCTTCTTTTCCCCAGGGGTGACCCGAATTTCTAGTTTAGTATTATTTCGAATAAGCGTAATAAATTGAAACTGCCCAATTCTATCCTCTTTTAATTGCTTGAACAAGGTATCGGAGCTTTCCAATAAAGTATCATTGAAGGAAATCAGGATATCACCGGATAGGATACCCCCTTTTTCAGCTGGACTTCCGGGTTCCACCCGGGTAATAAACAGCCCTCTGCGGTTAGGAATGGAATGAATCGTTCGAAGCTTTGGAACCAAATCGATTTGTTGCAATACCAGACCCAAATAAGCTCTTTTTACTTTTCCAAAACGAATTAATTGGCTGGCAATTTCCTTGGCCGTATTTATACTTATGGCAAAACATAAACCCTGGGCACCCCGAATGGTTGCTGTATTCACCCCTATCACTTCCCCTTCAATATTGATTAAGGGTCCTCCTGAATTTCCAGGATTTAGGGCAGCATCGGTTTGTATCATACTATCCATCAATCCTCCCCCCAGGTTTTCTAGGGTTCGTCCCAAAGCACTGACTACGCCGGCCGTTACGGTATGTTGGAAACCAAGTGGGTTCCCAATGGCCACGACAATTTGACCAATTTGTAAAGCTTCTGAATCTCCAATGCGAACCGGGGTAAAATCAAGGGCATTGATTTTTAATATGGCCAGATCGGTCAAGGGGTCGTTGCCTATTATTTGGGCATCGTAAACAGAGCCATCATAGAGTTTAATTTTAATTTTGCCAGCGGTACTCACCACATGAGAATTGGTAAAAAGATACCCATCGGACGAGAACAGGAATCCTGAACCTGTGCCCATAGGAATTTCTTTTTCCTTTAAGATTCTATAGGTCTCCACTTTTACTACGGCTGTTCTATTCTTTTCAACAGCCTGAATTATATTATAGGAATAGGAATCCATGCGTCTTTTAAACTTAAATTTTGGTTTGAAATCCAAGTCTATTTTGATGCCATTCTGGAATCCACTGGAAATGGGTGCGATTGCCCAGTAAAAGGGACCTATTTCGACAGAAAGAATGCTTTTATTTGTCATTTTGGCTCGAAATGAGCCATTTTGTCTTTATTTAATCTTCAAATTTTTGAAGGTCTATCAGGCGTTTATACAATCCATTCTGCGTAAGAAGCTCAGCATGCGTACCCTGCTCCTTAATTTGACCCTGATCCAATACCAATATCCAGTCGGCATTTTGTATGGTGCTTAATCGATGGGCAATGATGAAGGCGGTTCGGTTCTCCATTAATTTATTCAGGGCATCCTGAACCAGTTTTTCAGATTCGGTATCCAGGGAAGAGGTTGCCTCGTCCATTAAAAGGATTTCCGGATTATGGAGAACCGAGCGGGCAATACTGATCCGTTGTTTTTGTCCTCCGGAAAGCTTGGTGCCCCTATCGCCTATATTCGTCTCATACCCTTTTTCGGTTTGAAGAATAAATTCATGGGCATTGGCAATTTTAGCCGCCCGGATTACTTCCTCTAAACGACAGTCCGGTTTCCCAAAAGCGATATTATTGAAAATGGTATCATTAAAAAGGATGGATTCCTGGTTAATTATTCCCATTAATTGCCGTAAGGAATCCGTTTTCAAGGATTTAATATCTTGGTTATCGAGGTAAATATTTCCCTTTTGAGGTTCAATAAAACGGGGTATTAAGTCCATAAGCGTTGATTTTCCCCCACCGGAGGGACCTACCAGGGCAATGGACTTTCCTTTAGGAATGGTTAAGGATATATTTTTTAAGACCTCTTTATCTCCATAAGAAAAAGATACATTTTCGAAGCGTAGGCTGGTAGTAAAGGTTTTAACCTCAATCGCATTGGGGGCATCGGAAATTTCCGGCTTTTGATCAATGAGTTCTAAAACCCTGTCCCCCGAGGCTAGACCCTGGTGGATATTGCCAAAAGCATCGGTGATGGCTTTTGCCGGACGGGTAATCTGGGAGAACATGGCGATATAGGTAATAAAGGTGCCCGGGTCCAGAGAAGATTCATGATGAATTAATAAAGTTCCCCCGTAAAGGATAACCGAAGCAACCATAATAATACCCATGGTTTCAGAAACAGGGGAAGCCAATTGCTGTCTTTTAGCCATCGATCGGAGAATGCCAGAATAGGTCCTGTTTTCTTTTTGGAACTTGTTTTTTATCATGTCGACCGCATTAAAAGCCTTGATGATTTTGATCCCGGAAAGGGCTTCATCCAGATAGGAAATCATTAAGCCAAAGGAGGTTTGGGATGCCTTGGCCTGTTTCTTTAAATTCTTAACAATTCGGGCAATGATAAAACCAGATATGGGAACAAAAACCAGGGCAAATAAGGTAAGCTTGGTGGAAATAATAAAAAGTACTGCCAGATAAAATAATAGTTGAACGGGTTCCTTAAAGATAACCTGCAAGGTGGCCGTAACTGTATATTGAACCGTTTGTACATCGGTAGAGATTTTTGCCATGATATCCCCCTTTCTTTCATTATTGAAATAACCCATATGCAGGTCCATCACATTAAAGAAAACTGATTTTCGCAGGTTTAATAAGGTATGTACCCGAAGGTTTTCCATGACCATTTGCGATAGATACCGAAATAAATTGGCCAGGATATTACAAACCACAATAAATGCCAAAACAATTTCCATTGCCTTTTGCTGACCGAATTTTTGAATGGCCAAAACCGAATAATACCGGAAAACTCCCATAATATCAAAATAGGATTTGAATTTCTCTACCTGGGCCCCTGAACCAAATCCTGATCCATTATACCCAAAAAGCGTATTCAGGAAAGGAGCAAGAAGGGTAATATTAAGGGTATTTAAGGTGATAGAAAAAAGCGTGACCAAAATATAGGGGATGGCAAACTTCTCGATGGGTTTGGCAAAGGATAATAATCGGAAATAGGTTTTCATCAAAAAAATTTGGTAAAAGTAATCTTTCCCCTATCAGTTCTTAGAATTCTTCATGCCGTTTGCCCTCAGCCACTTTAAAAATATGGAGGATATAAGGGAATATGGCATCCATAGTCTCTGTGGCCCCTTTGGTGGAACCGGGTAGGGTTAGAACCAGGGTGTTTTTGATAAATCCGGATATCCCTCTGGAAAGCATGGAATAAGGGGTTCTATCCTGGCCATAGGCACGCGCTGCCTCCATTATACCGGGAATGGTTCGGTCTAATAAGGGGCTTATGGCCTCGGGGGTAATATCCCTGGGTGATAAACCGGTACCCCCCACAAATAAAATTAATTGATTACCTGCTTCCACCAGTTCCAGGGCCTTTTCCTGGATTGGTAGAATTTCATCCGGCAAAATACTGAACGAAGAGGGCTCCATTCCTAATTTTCCCAATTGAGCGATAACGGCTTTTCCGGCCTGATCTTCGCCTATTCCCTTGCTAAGGGTATCGGAGCATACTACAACCGAGCATTTTAATCCTTCGGATTTTTGATTTCGGAAATCCGTTTTTCCTCCTTTTTTCTCCAGTAGTTTAATAGATTGGATTTCAAGCCCCTTGTCTATGGGCTTTAGCATATCGTATAGGGTTAGGGCCACCAGGGAAGCCCCATGCATGGCCTCTACCTCCACCCCGGTTTTATAAATAGTTTGTACTTCCACCCGTATTTCTATGGTAAGACCTTCCAAATGATAATCAATCCGGGCCATTTCTATAGGTATGGGATGACAATCTGGAATTAATTCGGAGGTTTTTTTAATGGCGAGTAGACCTGCTGCTCGTCCAAATTCAAAAATATTCCCCTTGGGAACCTTTCCCTGTTCAATGATTTGGATGGTCTCTATGGAGGAGACCTGTATTTTAGCTTCTGCGATCGCTTTTCTTAAGGAAACGGTCTTATGGGTGATATCTACCATGATTAATGATTAATTTTCCATTGGGAATGTTCCCCTTCCAGGATTTCTTTTCCCCAAATAGGTAAATCAAATTTGATTCTTTCCACGATTTCCTGGCAAGCTTCTATGGCGGGTTTTCGATGTCGGGAGGAGGCAAAAACAAAAAGAGAAATTTCCCCGGCGTTTACCCTTCCCAGGCTATGATAAATATGCAGGCAGTGTAGAGGATATTTCTGGAATATAGATTCCCGAATGGGGCCTAATTTTTCCATAACCATGGGTTCATAAGCGGAGTATTCAATAGCGATTACCTTCTGCCCTTCCTTTTCATCGGCCCGGACCTGACCCAGGAACAGGCTATGAGCCCCAATTTCCTTTTTTACAGCATGACGACCAATCTCTTCCCCAATAAATTGGGAGGAAACAGGACCCCGGGTAAAAATACTTTTCAATTCCTTTTTCATAGAATTATGCACTTAAGCCATCTTTTATGCCACCTTTTAAACTATAGATCGTTTTGGAATCCCCAAATATTTCTTTTAGCCAAAGGGCTGCCTGATCCGATCGTTTACCTGAATAACAAAACGTTACCAGAATATTCTTATTCAATTGTACTGCTTTTTCGCGAACCTGAGCCAATGGCAGGGAAATAGAATCCCATTTAGTAAAAACAGGCAATTCTCCGGGTTCCCGGACATCGATCAGGAGGGTGTCGTTTTGGTTCATCAGGCTTTCCAATTCGTAGGAATTAATTTGAAGCCCTTGATTTTCTGGTATGGAGCAGTATTTTACATAATCCATTTCCAGGAATTCCTTTTGATTCTTTGGACCAGTAGGTATTTCCCTGGGATGGATTCGAAAATCATAGGAAGTATGGTTTAAAGAATTATACATCCAAATTCGATTGGTACAAGGTTTCCCAATTCCGGATGCCAATTTTACAACCTCCGACGCCATTAAATTCCCTATAATACCAGTAAGGACTCCCAAAACCCCTAATTCATTACAATTTTGAAAACTGGAAGGGCTTGGCGGATTTGGGAAAGCATCCCGGTATTGAGTCGTTCTTATACCTTCATCCTGATAATTCCAAACCGACAATTGTCCCTCGAACTCCGAGATAGCGCCATACACCAGGGGTTTATGTACCAAGACGGCGGCATCATTGATCATATACCGGCTTTCAAAATTATCCGTACCATCTACGATAATATCATAGTCGGGAAAAAGATCCAGAGCGTTTTTATTGGTAAGCCGAAAGGGATAGGCTTGGATATGAATTTCTGAATTCAAATCCTTTAAAGCCCTGGCTGCCGTTTCCACCTTTAATTTTCCAATATCGGAAGGTTTGAACAGGATTTGACGAGTCAAATTATCCGGGCTTATCCGATCATCGTCTACAATGCCTAAATGACCTATGCCCGATGCGGCAAGGATTTGAAGAACGGGGCAGCCTAGTCCTCCAGCCCCAATAACCAGAACCTTCGAAGAAAGGAGCTTCTTCTGGCCTTCCCTCCCGAATCCTTTTAAAAGAATTTGTCTATTGTACCGGTTCGAGTTTGTATTCATAGATCAACCACCCGAAAATGGAGGTAAGAGGGCTATTTCGTCCAGGTTATGTAGGGTAGTGGACATCGCAATAAGGGAATGGTTCAGGGCCATCTGGTATTGTAGCTTCTTCAATCCAGGGTATTCTGTCTCCAATAAATTTTTTAGGTTTTCGGTATCGGGAATATTGGAAAAGGTTTTTTCATCCCAACCGGTATAATCTCTAATTTGTCCAAAGACAAGTACTTTTACGTCCATTCAATATTAGTTTATTAACCAAATAGTCATTTCTGTTCCCTTGGCAATGAGTTCCATATCCTCTTCCATTTCTATCAGGCAGTTGGCCTCGGCGTAGGTACCCATCTTATAGGACTCCTGACCGGAAAGAGGCATCAATTCCTGGTCTTTATAAATCCCTCTGGTAAAAAAGGTAAGCCCCTTAATTTTCCGAAAATCGGTCCCTATCCTGGCTTTCTTTGAAACCAGAATATCCTCCCTGCCTGTCATGATTGCTATGGCTGGAAGCACATATTGGTAAAAACAGGTTAAAACAGATCCTGGATTTCCGGGTAGACCAAATGCTAAGATATCCTGGTTTTTGGCAAATAAAAGAGGTTTACCAGGTCTTTGTTTAATTTTATAAAAAATAAATTCAAAACCAGTCTTTTCCAGTGCTTTAGGGGTGAAATCATAATCACCCACACTTACCCCCCCGGTAACCAATAGTAAATCCGAATCTTCCTTGCATTTCTCAATCGTATTGACCAGAATGTCCAGGTCGTCGACGGAGTAATGTATTTTAAGTCCGGGGATATGGAGGTTTTCCAATGCTGCCCGGATGGAATAGGAATTGGATTCAAAAACCTTACCTGGTTCCGGCCGGGTGCCTGGTTTTTGTAATTCATTCCCGGTAAGAATCATGGAAATTCTTGGATGCGGATAGACAGGCAAGGATGCAAAACCAATATTAGCCAGGAAAGCCAGGGAAGAAGGAGTCAAATGGGTACCTTTTTTCCTGGCCAGAGTCCCGGCCTTAATTTCTGATCCTATGGCCCTAACCTGATTCCCCAATTTTAGTTCGGCATTCTTTATTCCTATGGAATTACCCGCCAATACTTCCACATGCTCCTGCATGACCATCGTATCGGCCCCAGATGGGAGGGATGCCCCGGTAAATACCCTATAGGCTTCCCCTGGTCCCAAACTATATCCAATAGCATTTCCTGCGGCAGATTCACCTGCTATTTTTAATGGATATCCCTTTTCCCAATCGGAAAATCGAATAGCGTACCCATCCACCGAAGATTGAACAAAACCAGGAATGGAATAAGGCGCTGATACGTCCTCGGCAAGAATATGACCCAGGGATTTTTCAATAGGTAAACCTAAAGGAACCAATCGGTGGGCATGCTGCCTAACAAAATTCCTCGCTTCCTGTACCGAAATCAAAAAGGGGGTTTCCATTATCATGGGATTATATTATCCGCCAATACCAATCATGCTTCGGTTTTCAATTTGGGAAGATTCCAATTTTTCGAAATCTTCCGTAAACTGACCCCCTCTTTCTTTTGCCTTGGACGCTAAGGATTCCAGGATTAAGGATTTTACATCCCCACCTTGACGTAATAGACCAAGCAAATCCATTTCAGTTTTGGAGAAAAGGCAGTTTTTCATTTTCCCATCGGCCGTTAAACGAAGTCGGTTACAGGTACCGCAAAAGGGCGAGGTCATGGTACTAATTACGGCAAAATCTCCCTGAAAGCCTGGAATATGATAATGCTTGGCCGTATCGTTGGGTCCATCCGCACTGCGTACCAAAGGATATCTCTCCCCAATGGTATCCAAAATACTTTTTAGGGTAAAGACCTTATCACTCTTCCAATGATTTCCGGTAAAGGGCATAAATTCAATAAATCGAATTTGGTAGGGCTTGTTTCGGGTCAATTCAATAAAAGGAAGAATTTCATCGTCATTGATTTCTTTCATGACCACCATATTTATTTTGACCTGAATGCCCATTTCCTCCAGAAGGGAGATGTTTTGCCAGACTTGATCAAAGGTATTTCTACGGGTAATTTCTTTAAACCGAATAGGGTTTAGGGTGTCCAGGCTGATATTCATGGATTTAATAGGAGAACGGGCTATGATATCTTTAAACTCATGAATCCTGCTTCCATTGGTGGTCATACTGAGTTCCACCGGTAATAAGGACATCCTTTCCAAAATTTCTGCAGCATCATTTCGAACCAGGGGCTCCCCCCCGGTAAGCCGGATTTTCCGTATTCCCATATCCACAAATACCCTGGCCAGGGTATCAATTTCGTCCGGCTTCATCAGGTGGGAAGCTGGAGCAAAAGGATGATCCTCCTGGGGCATACAATAAAAGCATCTTAAATTGCACCGGTCCGTAAGGGAAATTCGCAAATAAGAATGAACCCTGTTAAAAGGATCGACAAGCATGGACGTATTAATAATAAGAAGTAAAAATAAGGACTATCCAAGGAAATTTTTTAGAAATTCCTTATTTGTTTAGAAACAATGATCGATAGATTTTAAAATGAAAAGAATTTTCGTCTGTTTTTTGTCTAAAACTTAGGAAATCCCAGTTTGAATGAATCAAAATTTCTTCAACCCTTTTTTCGAGAAATTGGGTTAAAAATGTAAAAAAAAGCAATGGGAATAAGCCCAATATTTTTCTTAATTGAAAAAGATACCAGTTTCTACTTTTAAGTAATTAATAATGAGACGGAGGCACCCCTAATATTTTTTAATCAGGAGTTTATTGACCTTATTAAGAATTTTGGATTTAACCCGGGTAAGTTTCAGCCTGGATATAGGAATACCCGAACCCATTACAAATACATCGATTTTTACATTATCCTGTTTATTGATTAAAAATTGCTGATTTGATCGCCCTGTATGGGTGAATAATCATCTTTTAACTGGCCATTTATATTGATTTTATTGAAAAAGCATTTAACGCCAATGGCTTCATTCATGTTTTCTACATTTTGAATATGAAAATGTAGATGTGGTTCTGATGAATGGCCGGAGTTTCCGCATAAACCTAATAATTGGCCTTGGCCTATTTTTTGACCCTCTTTAACGGTTATGGAATGGTTTTTAAAATGAGCAAAAAATAAAAATTCATTGTTCTTTGTTTTTATAATAACCGTGTTCCCAGGGATAAACATTAGATTAAATTCGCCAGGACTATTATCCTTGACACCATCTACCACCAAAATAACTTCTCCCTCACAAGGAGATTTAAGTTCTTTTCCGAAAGCATAATAGTCTTCATTTTCCTTACCATTGGTTTTATACGACAATCCATTTTTATTTTTAATTAATATATCGAAAGCATTCTTTTGGGCCCTGCTTTCTACATGGTAGTTTAATTCCTTTGTATCCCCTCCCCAAATAACCGTCCAGACTCCATCAAAAGGTAAAATGAGTTTGGTTGAATTCCGATTAAAATTCTCGTCAATAAATTCTTTTACCAATAATCCATTTATTTTCCCATCAGGATCTGCCGAAATATTGACAGAACGTACCCCTCTCTCAAAATTCGTTTTATAAGAAGCAAAGGTCCCCTTCTCGTAATGGATGAACTCTCTTTTGAGGATGTTTCCCAAATTCGATTGCATTCCTGCCAAAAAATCCTTTGTTTTTTCCAGTGGAAAGGCCTTTTGCATGTTCGAATTGAACATTAAAAAAATAGAATTAAAGTCTTTTGCATTATAATTTTTCTCAAATTCTTGAGATAAATATATGCTGGTACTATTTTCAGTTTGAGCCATCGAACAATGGGTAATGATTGCGATCAATAAAGTCAATATACTTTTTTTCATAAGGAAATTGGAACAGGTAATTTATAAGAGATTTTTTGGGAGCCCACTTTATTTTGTTTATTTAAATTTCCTATTGAATAGGTTAAGATTGGAACTTCATTTCGTAGGGGTATGAGAAAGTATTTTACGAGAATTGACCCAGAATTTTTAAACAGGAACCTTTGTTTTGGGTATTATGGAAACCGTTAGGCGGCTAATACAGTTCATTTTTCCTTCCTCGGTGTACATTTTAATATCCCAGACGTGTACCGATTTTCCCAATTGAATAGGGGTGCAAATTCCGGTAATAATACCCTCTTTAACGGGTCGTAAATGGTTTGCATTGACCTCCAATCCGGCGGCTAAAAAAAGACTTCGGTCTATAACCAGCGTAGAGGCCAGGGACCCCAGAGATTCTGCCAGGACTACCGATGCACCCCCATGCAATATTCCATAGGGTTGGCGGGTTCTTTCATTTACTGGCATGGTGCCTTTCAGATAATCCGGGCCTATTTCGGTAATCTGGATTCCCAAATAGAAACTAATATGATCCTGATTTTCATTGGAAGGGATCCGGTTTAGATCCTGGTCCTGATGAAACCAAATTGGTTTTTCCATTTTTTTCATTCGTTTAGGTATGCTTTTTCGATAATTTTCCGGTCCGTTTTGGGCGAATAGATGCATTAGAAAGGTTTAAGTTCGCCTGCAGGCTTTTTCCTTTAGCGAAATTACCGATATTCGCCCATGCCTAATTATTGTTGAATGCCTCAAAATTCAAAAGAATTATCGGATCAAACCCATTCGGAGGTAAAAAAACTCTCTAAGCTGGATCATCTATTTCTTGAGGTGTATAAGGTTTTTCAGTTTCTGGCCCGATTTTTTAAGGAAGCTTTCCGCCCCCCTTATGAATGGCAGGAATTAATACGCCAATGTTACCAGGTGGGGGTTAAATCCCTGTTGTTGATCTCCCTAACGGGTTTAATTGTGGGAATTATTTTCACCAAACAATCCCGTCCCAGTCTTTCCGAGTTCGGAGCAACTTCCTGGCTTCCTTCCCTGATTTCGATTGCCATAAATAGAACCCTGGCCCCCTTATTAACGGCTTTGATAGCAGCTGGAAAGGTTGGTTCCAGTATTGGGGCCGAATTAAGTTCCATGAAAGTATCCGAGCAGATTGATGCCATGGAGGTTTCGGGTACCCGTCCTTTTAAGTATTTGGTTTGTATCCGGATATTGGCCACCACCCTTATGATGCCACTTCTATCGGCCTATACAGCCTTAATAGCTTTATTAGGGGGCTTCTTAAATATATATACCAATGAGGGAACGAGCTGGAATACTTTTATTGAGCAGGTTTTTGAACCTATTAGTTTTGTAGATCTTATCTCATCCCTTTCCAAGGCCGTCCTTTTTGGGTTTACCATTGGTGCTGTTAGTTGTTACCAGGGTTATAATGCTACCAAAGGAACCGAAGGGGTTGGTAAAGCGGCCAATGCTTCGGTGGTAACGGGGATGTTTATGGTGTTTATTGAAGAAATTTTGGTCGTTCAAATAACGGGGTTTTTCAAATAATGGAAAAAAAGGATATTCATACCTTTTCGGAAAAGGATCCGGTCATCCATATTAAAGGATTGGAAAAATCTTTTGCCGGGGTACCTGTCCTTAAGGGGATTGATATGAATCTTTTTAAAGGCGAGAACCTGGTGGTTTTGGGTCGCTCAGGCTCAGGGAAATCAGTTTTAATTAAAATAATTTCCGGATTACTAAGGGCCGATAAAGGAGAGGTTTGGGTTTTAGGTAAGGATATGAACCATATTGAACAGGAAGAATTATCCGTTTTGCGAAGTCGAATTGGATTTTCCTTTCAAAATTCAGCCTTATACGATTCCATGACGGTTAGCCAGAACCTCGAATTTCCTTTGGTGCGGAACCAGAAAAATTTAAGCCGGAAGGAAATTGATACGGCTGTTACCAAGGTTTTAGAAGATGTGGGATTAGTACAAACCCGGAAACAAATGCCCTCGGAACTCTCAGGAGGTCAGAAAAAAAGGATTGGCATTGCCCGAACCCTGATTCTGAATCCAGAAATTATGTTGTATGATGAACCTACCGCCGGTTTGGATCCGATTACCTGTATTGAAATCAATCATTTAATAAATGAAGTCCAGTCCCGGTTTCAAACCTCCTCTATCATCATTACCCATGATTTAACCTGTGCCAAGGAAACGGGCGATAGAATGGCCGTCATCCTGGATGGAAAATTTGAAAGAGAGGGAAGTTTTGAGGAAGTGTTTGAATCGGACGATGAGCGAATAAAACCTTTTTTTGACTATAATTTTATACGGTAAAATGGAACCAGAGAATTTAAAAAGAGCGATACGGGTAGGATTATTTATTACTATAGGACTCATTATTTTGGTAACCGGAATACTTACCCTGGGAAGCCTTCAAAAGACCTTTGTGAAGAATATTCATTTACAGGCTATATTTTCGGACGTTTCTGGATTAAAGAAAGGGAATAGTATTTGGTTTTCCGGGGTTAAAGTGGGTACCATTAGCAATATTCGTTTTTCGGGTACCTCCCGGGTAGTAGTTCAGATGAATGTAGAACAATCGGTAAGTCAATATATACATAAGGATGCCACGGTGAAACTAAGCTCAGATGGTCTTATCGGCAACAAACTTATTGAGATTAACGGGGGAAATCCAAAATTGCCCACCGCCGAGGATGGGGATATTTTACAAGTAGCCAATACGGTTTCTACCGATGAAATGATGAAGAATCTGGAATTAAACAATGAAAACCTGATAACCATTACCGGGAATCTTAAAAAAGTAAGCGCAGAAATGGCCAGGGGCAAGGGCGTATTAGGATCTATAGTTTCCGATACGAGTTTGGATAAGGAGTTTAAAACCATTTTCAGAAATTTGAATCAAACTAGTTTGCAAACGCTCGAGCTGGCAAAAAACACGAATCGTTTTTCCACCGGATTGAATCAAAAGAATGGACTTGCTTCCAAGCTTATAAATGATACCACGGTTTTTCACCAGCTAAGTAGTTCCGTAAAAGAATTGAATCAGATTACCGCTGCTGCGCATACCTTATTAATTCAATTGAATAAAAGCTCGGAGCAATTAAATACCAATAAAGGTCCACTGGGACTTTTATTGAATGACGAAAAGGAGGCTGCCCGATTAAGAAACACTTTATACAATTTAAATCAAAGTTCTATTAAATTAAATGAAGACCTGGAAGCAGCCCAGCATAATTTCCTTTTAAAAGGCTTTTTTAAAAATAAAAATAAGAATAATGCAGGTAAATCCGATAGTTTGCCATCAAATCCCTAAAAATTTATGGATTTTTTAATGTTTTAATTATTATTTCTTAATATAGGGCATGAAAAAATTATGCCTCTCCATTTTTACCCTTATTTTCGTTTCTTTTTCTGCTTTTTCTCAGAAAAAAACCATTATGGGCTTTACAGATTCCTCTTCGGTAAAGGAATTTGGTATAGAAAAGCAATTTGATGCTTCATTAAGTGCCGATGAAATTGGAAAAACCCTACAAGTCTTATCCTCCAAGCCCCACCATATTAGTTCCCCCGGTGGTAAGGAGGTGGCCGATATTATCCTGAAAAAATTCCAGGATTATGGGTTTGATGCCCATATTGAAACCTATACGGTATTATTTCCAACCCCGAAAACCAGGCTTCTGGAAATGACCGGACCAGTTTCCTATAAAGCTTTATTGAAGGAACCGGGAATACCGGAAGATGAGACCTCCGGCCAGGAGGGTCAATTACCTACTTATAATGCCTGGAGTGCCGATGGGGATGTAAGGGGTGAATTGGTATACGCGAATTTTGGATTACCCGAAGATTATGAAAAACTAGATGCCTTAGGGATTTCCGTTAAGGGCAAAATTGTAATCGTACGATATGGTAAATCCTGGAGAGGAATTAAACCCAAGGTAGCCCAGGAGCATGGTGCAATTGGTTGTATTATTTATTCAGATCCGAAAGAGGATGGTTATATGCATGGGGATGTGTACCCGAAAGGGGCCTTTAAAAATGAATATGGGGTACAAAGAGGATCGGTAATGGATATGGTAGTTTATCCGGGGGATCCCCTTACTCCCGGAGTGGGTGCTACAAAAAATGCAAAAAGGCTGGATCGGAAAGAGGCCTATAACCTGATTAAAATACCGGTATTGCCCATATCCTACCATGATGCCCAGCCATTATTGGCCGGGTTGGAAGGACCCGTGGTACCTGAAGAAGATTGGCGAGGAGGATTACCGATGACCTATCATATTGGTCCTGGAAAATCCGTGGTACACCTTAAACTGGAATTTGATTGGAAATTAGTCCCTGCCTATGATATTATCGGCATGATAAAAGGTTCCCAATTCCCTGATGAATGGGTTATTCGGGGAAATCACCATGATGCATGGGTAAACGGGGCCAACGATCCATTGAGTGGGCAATCGGCTATGATAGATGAGGCCAAAGCATTGGGGGATTTAATGAAAACAGGATGGAGGCCAAAACGTACCCTGGTATATTGTGCCTGGGATGGGGAAGAGCCTGGGTTAATAGGTTCTACGGAATGGGCAGAAGATCATGGAAAAGAATTACAGGAAAAGGCCGTGATTTATATTAATTCGGATGGAAATGGGAGAGGATTTTTAGGGGCAGAGGGCTCCCATGCCCTGGAAGGATTTATGACAGAAATTAGCCAGGATGTTATAGATCCACAAACCAAAGCGACTGTATTTGAAAGAAGGAAGGCCCATGAAATCGTATTGGCCAATTCCATTCGGGTAAAAAAAGAAGTAATGGAACAAAAAGTGGCCAAACTGGGAGCCTTGGGATCAGGTTCGGATTTTTCTTCCTTCCTGCAGCATTTTGGAATTCCCACCCTTAATTTAGGCTATGGTGGAGAGGATCCCGGAGGAGAATACCATTCTATTTATGATTCTTTTCAGGATTATACCCGGTTTAAGGATCCGGGTTTCCCTTATGGAGTCGCCCTGGCCTCGACTGCCGGACGTGCTGTATTGCGAATGGCCGATGCCGAGGTTTTACCTTTTGATTATAGAACGCTCTATAAAACCACCAAAGGCTATGTTGGGGAACTTATGGAACTGGCTAATAATTTACGGGAAAGCACTCAGATGGAAAACCAGGTTATTAAGTCAGGAAGCTATGCCTTGTCCAACGATCCAAACCTGCATTTAAAAGTGTCCGAAACCAAATCAGAGGTGCCATTTTTGGATTTTTCCTCCTTACAAAATGCTTTACGGAATCTGGAAATCAGCACGAATACCTTGTCGGACGATTGGACCAAGAATCTGAATGGGACTACCGATCATGATCGGTTTAATAAAAAATTATTTCTTGCCGAACAAAATCTTTTAAGTGCAGAGGGGTTGCCACGAAGAGGATGGTACCGACATGTTCTGTATGCCCCCGGTTTTTATACCGGCTATGGGGTGAAGACCATGCCAGGGATTCGGGAGGCCATAGAGCAAAGGAATTGGAAGGAGGCCCAGGCGCAGATTGGCATTGTAGCCCAGAAACTAAACGACCTGGCTCATTATTTGGAACCTTAGTCTAAAGGGTTCCTTGCTATGCGGTTTTCGTTGTATGGAGCTTTTATTGAATAATGGATACCCGGAAAGTAATCGTGTTCTTCCGGGTTATGGGAAACCAATAGGTTGGTGCAGTTTATTTCCTCTAGAATTCGTTTTAGTTCAGGGATAAGATGGGTTTTGGTTTCCCGGTCCAAAGCCGAAAAGGGTTCGTCCATCAATAATAAACGAGGCTTGGTGGATAAGGCCCGGATCAAAGAAAGTCTTTGTTGCTGACCACCCGATAATTGATCGGGTTTATGTTGGGTAAGGGTTTCCATTTTGGCCATGGTCAATAGCTTTTCAATCCAGGCCCCATCCCTTGTCCCGAACTTCAAATGCTCCAATAGGGTCATATTAGGGAAAAGAGCATAGTTTTGGAATACAAAACCCAGATTTCTTTGCTGAATGGGGAGGGTAAAATCCTTTTCGGTATCCAGCCAATAGGCTTCTTCAAATTGAATTTTTCCTTTCTCCGGGCGAAGAATACCGGCAATGATTTTCAGCAGGGTTGTTTTGCCAGACCCGGAGGGACCGGTAATGAGAATATTGGAGGGTATGGGGCATTCCAAATGGACCTTTAATATTCCTTTTCCCTCGTAGGTCTTAATTTTTTTTTCGATATCGATTCGAATCATTCCAGGGGACTTTGCGCATATTTTCTATTAAAAAGGAAAATAAGCAGAATCAATATAAAGGTAATTCCAAAAAGGATAAGGGAATAATTACCTGCTTTGGCATAGTCCATATTTTCAACCGAATCATAAATGGCAATCGAAGCCACCCGGGTTATTCCAGGTATATTCCCTCCAATCATGAGCACTACCCCGAACTCTCCAAGGGTATGGGCAAAAGTTTGAACCATGCCCGTTATAACGGCGCCCCTTGCATTGGGTAATAATACCTTTAAAAAGGTTTGGAATTTACCTTTGCCTAAGGTATAGGAAGCCTGGCTAAGTGCGGGGGATAAGGATCGAAATCCGGATTTTATGGGGCCAACCATAAAGGGAATATTATAAATTATAGAAGCCAGGACCAGACCAGGAAAAGAAAAGACAAATTGAATATTAAAATGGTTTAAAATCCATTTGCCCAATCCATGGCCGGGGCTGAAGGCCAATAACAAGTAAAAGCCAAGAACGGAAGGAGGTAGGAAAAGGGGAAGAGTTAATACGGTTTCTACCAATAATTTACCAGGAGAATTCCCTTTGGAAAGCCAGTAACCTATGGCCAAACCCATTATTAAAAGAATACAGGTAGTGATTCCAGCAAGCTTAAAGGTTAACCAAATTGGGGACCAATCCATCCTAATTAGGGGCGATAAAGAAATAGGAAGTGGCTTCTTTATAACCATATTGCTTCCAAATTTTCCTGGCTTGGGAGCCAAAAATATATTGGTAAAATTTATTAGCCATTATAAGGGTATTGCCCTGTGCATGTTTTAAAAGAACCAATCCTTGCCGGATAGGGCTATAGGAATCGGTTTCGACCTCCTTCCAGTACACATTTACATTTGGAGGGGCATCTACCACAAACGATCGGGTGGTAAATCCCAGAGAAGCGACTCCGGTGGTGATATACGTGTTCACCTGTGAGACACTTTCTCCTGTTACCAGTTTATCCTTTATTTTGTCCATGATCTGAAATTTTTCCAGACTTTCTTTGGCCGCTTTTCCGTAAGGGGCAATTTCCGGATTGGCCAAGGCAATTTTCTGAACTTCATTGGTTAGAATCAAGGCTTTCCAATTCTTAAGGTCCTTAATACTCGTACTGCAAACAATTAAACTGCCTAAGGCATAAATCCTGGGTTTTTCCAGGGCAAATCCCGATCGAAATAAGGCTTCCGGATTGGCCATATCGGCCGAAAGAAACATATCGAAAGGGGCTCCATTACGAATCTGAGTAGCCAGATTACCTGAAGCCCCGGAAATGGTTTCGACAGAAATACCTGATTTCTTATTAAAATTAGCGGTTAGAACCTTCATGACCGATTGCAGGTTTGCCGCAATAGCCACTTTAAGGGTTTGGGAATATCCTGAATAGCCAATAAATAAAAAATAAAGAACCAGGCAAATCCTTTTCATTATCCTTTACGACTATTGTTCTTCATAATGATAGGTTAATCCTCCATCGACAAAATAAGTAGAACCCGTTACGTATTCCGCATCCTCACTAGCCAGAAAGGCCACCACTGCGGCCACATCTTCCGGTTTCCCCAGTTTTTTCATAGGAATGTTTTTAAGAACCTTATCCAATAAATCCTTGTTATCGATTAAGGCCTTATTAATTGGGGTGGAAATAGCACCAGGGGCCACATTATTAATCCGGATATTCAAGGGTGCCAATTCTGTGGCCAGGTTCCGGGTTAACATTTTTAAGGCTCCCTTGCTGGCGCAATACGCCGCAAAATGAGGGAATATGATTTCCTCATGAACAGAACTCATATTGACCACCACCCCGGGTAAATTTTTGGTCATGCAGTATTTTACATAGGTCTGAATACCAAAAAATATACCTTTTAAATTGGTGTCCATCACAAAATCATATTCCTGTTCGGTTACTTCCCAGAAATTATGGTTTACTTCCACCCCAGCATTATTTACCAGGATGTCCAATTTTCCATAAGTATCAATTGCCTTGCCAATCAAGTCAATAACATTCTGAGGTTTCGAAATATCCTCGACCAGGAAAGTGGCTTTCCTGCCCATATCGGTGATTTGTTTAATAAGGGTATTTCCCCTATCGTCCAAAACACGACCATTTAATAGAATATCAGCGCCTTCACTAGCCAAGCGAATGGCGCAGGCAGCGCCAATTCCCTGACTACTTCCGGTAATAAGGGCAACTTTGTTTTCAAAACGATTCATAGTGGATATTAGATTTTTTTAGGTTGTAATAGTTTAGCAATTAATCCGGTCCATCCGGTTTGGTGAGAGGCACCTACTCCCCGGCCATTATCGCCATGAAAATACTCATAGAACAGGATATAATTATTAAAATTAGGATCCATTTGTAATTTATCATAGGCTCCGGAAACCGCTCTCCTTCCATTTTGGTCTTTTAGGAAGATATTCGCCAGGCGTTTCGAAATTTGTTCGGATACTTCTAATAAAGTATGGTAATTCCCCGAGCGGCTAGGGTATTCCACCTTAAAATCATCCCCATAATAATGATGGAATCGTTCCAGGCTCTCCACGATTAAGAAATTCATAGGCATCCAGATAGGGCCTCTCCAATTACTATTGCCACCAAATAAGGAAGTATCGGATTCAGCCGGGGTGTATTTAACGGTAAACCTTTTTGACATAACGTCAAATTCGTATGGATGTTGATCATGGTACTTGGATATAGCCCGAATACCATAATCACTTAAAAATTCTTCACTATCCAGCATCCTTTCCAGGATTTTCTTCATTCTATGTCCTCGCAAAAGACTTAATAAATGCTTTTCCCCTTTATTTGGCTCCGACCAACGCGATACCAAAGCCGCTAATTGGGGTCTATTGTCCAATATCCATTTCATCCTGGAGGCAAAATGTGGAAAATCGGTCCAAATGGTATTATCCAGGACTTCTACCGCAAACAAGGGAATTAATCCAACCATGCTACGAACTTTCAACCGTACCCCTTCCTGATCCGGCAGGCGAAGTACATCGTAGAAGAATTCATCTTCATCATCCCATAAACCTACATTTCCGGATCCCATTTTTCCACTCATGGCCTCGGCTATGCTGAGAAAATGTTCGAAGAACTTGGTAGCCATATCCTGATAAACCGGATTGGAACGGGATAATTCCAGCGATATCCGCATCATATTCAGGGAAAACATAGCCATCCAGGAGGTACCGTCAGCCTGCTCAATATGTCCCCCTGTGGGAAGGGGGGAACTTCGATCAAATACCCCAATATTATCCAAGCCAAGAAAACCTCCCTGGAATATATTCTTTCCATCGGCATCTTTCCGGTTTACCCACCAGGTGAAATTCAACAGAAGTTTATGGAAAACCGATTCCAGGAATGCCGTATCGCCGGTATTATTATTTCTTTTTTGATCTATTTTATATACTCTCCAGGTAGCCCAGGCATGAACCGGTGGGTTCACGTCGCCAAAGGCCCATTCATAGGCAGGAAATTGACCGTTTGGATGCATATACCATTCATGAGTCAGCATTTTTAATTGACGCTTGGCAAATTCCGGATCCACCAGGGAAAGGGGAATACAATGAAATGCCAGATCCCAGGCCGCATACCAGGGATATTCCCATTTATCAGGCATGGATATGACATCCGCATTGTTTAAGTGACGCCATTCATGGTTTCTACCATACTTTCTTTGTTCCGGTGGTGCAGGTTGTCCAGGGTCCCCATTTAACCAAATATTGACATCGAAATAATAGAATTGTTTACTCCATAACATTCCCGCAAAGGCCTGACGTTGAACATCTTTTTCATCCTGGGTTGGGATATCGGCTTGTAAATTCTGATAAAATTCATCCGCTTCCTCTTTTCTCGTATTGAATATGGAATCAAAATCCTGAAAAGGGTTCACCAGATTGTTTTTTTCGAACCGAAGGTGAATTTCTTTAGCAGTTTGAGAAGGGATCGTTAAATCGATATTGATCGAGGCTTTGGTTCCTTCTTTTCTGGTATTAATTGCCGCAGTATTTCCGTTTACTATATAATCATTAATACCATCCTTGAAATATTGATTGGGTCCCACAGGGGCATTATACAACTTTCCAATATTGGTTTCATTGGCGCAGAAAAGTATAGGATGATCTTCCTGCATATGCAGATAATAATCCCCTAAATCTTTATGACTGATCATTATCCTGTTTTCCAAATTCATGGAATGGATTTGAGGCTTATAATTATCCTCTCCCCAGGCCCAGGTATTTCGAAACCAAATGGTAGGCAGTACATTTATTTTAGCCTCGTAATTGGCCCTGTTATGAACGGTAATTTTGATAAGAATATCGTCCGTATCATTTTTTACATATTCCATGAAAACATCGAAATATTCGTTCTCATTTAAAATGCCCGTATCGATTAATTCAAATTCAGGTTCGAGTTTAGATCTTCTTTTATTCTCTTCTACCAGCCAGGAATACGGATAGGCCTTAATAGGATACTTATATAGCATCTTCATATAAGAATGCGTAGGTGTCGAATCGAGGTAATAATATAATTCCTTTACATCTTCCCCATGATTCCCTTCATTCCCGGTTAAGCCAAAATAACGTTCCTTTAAAATAGCATCATTCTTATTCCAAAGGGATAAACCGAAACAAAGAATTTGATGACGATCACAAATACTCCCAATCCCTTCTTCTCCCCATCGATAGGCCTTGCTTCTGGCCATATCATGGCTGGAATATTCCCAGGCTGCGCCCTCGGGACTATAATCCTCGCGAACGGTACCCCATTGACGGTCTGTGACATAGGGACCCCATTTTTTCCATTCAATGTTTTTTAACCTTTCCTGTTCCTGGTTCATGTTTTTTGTTTTAGGGATGATTTGCTTTCTAATTTACTTTCATTAGACCAATTGGAGGGCTAAACCTTGCAATTTTTTATAGATTTTAATGGTCTGAAAAAGAATAGGTTTTAAATATTTTACCTAAATATTAAACCTTTTAAAAAAATCTCCGTCCTAATGGCATAATTGAAACACTAAAAAATACTAAAATGAAAATCAACAAAGCAATTGGATCATTAGCCCTGGTAGCCTTCGTGGCTGTTTCTTTACATTCTGATGCTCAGGGATGGGCTGCTAAACATCCTCGTCGGGCTCAGGTGAATAGCCGTTTAAATAACCAGAATAAAAGAATTCAAAATGAGGTAAAAGAAGGTGATTTAACCAAAAAACAAGCGGCTGGATTACATAAAGAAGATCACCAAATCCGCCGGGAAGAAAGAGCAATGGCTTCCCAAAATAATGGCCATATCACTAAATCCGAGCAAAAAGTTTTAAATCAACAGGAAAACAAAGTTTCCAAACAAATTGGACAATAATTTTCCTTTTCGGTAAATAATTTACCAGGAGGCTGCCTGAAAAACAGGCAGCCTTTTTTTATTTTTCCAGCGCCAGGGGGACATTCCCAATTCCTTTCTTCTTCATAAGCGCTTCAATAGCTTGTCTTTCCCTGGGAGCCGATTCGGAGAGGTTCTCATGACCGGCCTGGGTAACCAATAGGACATCCTCAATTCGGACACCTATATTATAATACTTAGGATCTACCCCTTCTGAATTTTCGCCGATATAAATTCCAGGTTCTACGGTATAAACCATTCCCGGTTTTAAAACCCTATTGGCAATAGGATCGAGGGGATTTATTCCCACATCATGAACATTTAAACCTACCGGATGGCCAATGCCATGCATAAAAAAGCGTCTCATTTGGGGATAGGTTTTTTCTTTAATGATACCCAGGTTAAAAAGACCTTCCGTTATCACTTCCTCGGCTTTTAATTGAACATCCCTCCAGGAGGTTCCTGGCTTTACCAAGGCGATACAGGCATTCTGGGCTTTCAGAACCAGATCATAAATTTCCTGCTGGGCCCTCGAAAAATGCCCGTTTGCCGGATAGGTCCGGGTTACATCGGAAGAATAATTATGGTATTCAGCTGCGCAATCGGCCAGTAAAATATCCCCATCCTGAATTTGCTTCCGGTTAGCTTCATAATGTAATATCACCGAATTTTCTCTGGAGCCCACAATACAAGGATAGCCCGTATATTCTGCCCCTTTTGCATGGTATACGTATTCATAAATTCCTTGTAATTGATATTCATACATTCCCGGTTCCAGGGATTTCATGGCTTCCTGATGGGCAAGGGCCGAAATTTCAGAGGCTTTTCGGATCAGCGCAATTTCATTGGGGGACTTTATAGAACGCAGTCCAAATAGAAGGCTTCTGGGGTCCAGAAAAGTTTTTCGGGAATGGGCAATATCTACCGCATTCAGATAGGTGCGAAGGGGAGACAATAAATCCTTCATAGACCCATTCGCGTCTTCCGGGAGGGGAGTAAAGTAAAGGCTTTGTACCGATTCCATCCGGACTAGTTTTGAAAATAAGGAAGGAAATTGATCGTTGGTCAGGGCATAATCTAAACCGGAAATACGCATGGCACCTTCAGGGCCAAAGGTTCTCCCTGTCCATTGTTCCCTTTCCCGTATCCTTTTTTGAACCAATAAAATTTCTCTGGTCCTTACCCGGGTACTGGAGTCGGTAATTCCTGGAAGGCTGATACCAGCCGGGATAAGGATTAAAATTGCCATAGGCTCGTTAAACCCTGTCAGGTAAAAGAAATTCTCATCCTGATGATAAAGGAAGTTAACATCCCCATTCCTTACCCTTTCCGGGCCGGAATAAAATATAGCCATAGAACCCGGGTTCATTAATTTCATCAAACTATCCCTTCGAGACTTGAATTCTTTGGCAGGGGTTAAATCCGTATCATAGCTAAGGTATTTTATGTCCTGAGACCTTGTTGGGAAGGATAAAAGGAGGAAAACGAGAAAGGGGTAGAAATTAAATTTCATTTTCTGGATTGCTTGGTTAATCAGGATAATATTTTTGATTAAAAAATTCAATCTATTAAATGAAATCCGGATTACCATAGGTAAGTCTATTTTTACCTAAATTCATGAGATGAAAGTCGGCTATATTTTATCTGGTATTTTATTTATTTCTGAATTTCTTCTATTTACGATGAAGCGTTCCGAAAAAACTTCGGAAAACAGGGACCAGGGTAGTCTGAGCCTTTTTTGGATCATGATCCCGGTGGCTATAACCCTGGGTTTTACCTTCTCAAATCTGAATTTGATAAAGCTAATTACCTGGAACCTTGTTCCCTGGTGCCTGGGTCTGTTTTTTATCGGCTTGTTAATTCGTTGGATAGCCATTATTCAGTTAGGGAATCGGTTTACGGTTAATGTGGCGGTGGTCAAAGAACATACCCTGAAAAAGGATGGGATTTATAAATTTATTCGTCACCCAAGTTATTCCGGATTATTGCTCCTGTTTCTTGGCATTGCTTTATCCATGAGAAATTATGTTTCCATTTTGCTGGTCATCGTTCCAGTCTTTTTTGCTATTCTTTATAGAATAAAGGTAGAAGAGAAATCGCTGAAGGGTTATTTTGGCAAGGATTACGAGGACTATAGCAAGGCCACCAAGAAAATTATTCCATTTGTATATTAATTCTGCTCCATCTTTAGTCCCATTATGAAGACAAGCCTAGTAACCTTTTACCTTTTCCTTTTTATTTCCTTATTTAATATTCAAGCTATAGGGCAATCCCTCCCAGATACAAGCTGGGAGAAAATTACCCCAAAATCTTTCGAAATGCATTCCAGTTTGATAGATTCTACCACTCCAGCCGTAGAGCTTTATAGGGAGGGAAATGCCGAGGTAAACTACCTGAACGGATGGAATTTTATTTATAAAGTACGGGTAAGAAAAAAAATTTTAAAAAAAAGCGGATACGATTTTGGTAAAATTAGAATTGCTTTTTCCTCTCAGGAAAATTCCTCAAAAAAGTTAAATGACATAAAAGCCAGCACCTATAACTTGGTTAATGGAGCTGTCATTGAGACAAAATTAAAAGAATCTGATTTTTATCAGGAAATGGATAAAGGGGATGATGAAGTGGTAGAGTCCTTTACTTTCCCAGAAATGAAGGAGGGTTCCATTATTGAATATAGTTTTACCATTCGTTCCTATGAAATTTCCTATCTAGAACCTTGGCAATTTCAATTTTCTATACCCTGTCTAGTAAATAATTTCAAACTTAGTTTCCCTTTTTTAATGAACTATGTGGTTTTTAACCAAGGATTATTACCCATAAAACCCGTTCAAATAGATTCCGTTAAAACTTCTATTTGGACGGGATACGGCAATGCGTATGGAAATATCTATTCCTTTTCTTGGCATCAAAAAAGCATTCCTCCCTTAAAAATGGAAGCGCAAGTATTTTGTTTAAATGATTATTTTTCTCGAATTCGTTTTCAAATTCAATCTAATAGCGCCAATTCCCGTTTTAACTATAATTTATTTCGCAATTGGCAGGATTATTCCAAATATTATAGGGATAGAATGTCGCATGGGGGCCTGGTTTTTAAAAGTGCTAATTTATGGTTGAATAAACCCGAAATTCAAGATTTATTAAAAGATACAATCAGAAATCTGGATCATGCCGAAGCGATTTATAATTATGTCAGGAATACATTTACTCTGAATCCAGGTATATATGTGAAATTTGGGGATTTAAATGATGTATTTAAATTAAGACAAGGAAATGAGGAGAAATTAAATCTTATATTATTGGCCATCCTAAAAAAAGGTAAATATGAGGCAGATCCGGTATTAATTTCAAAAAGAGAAGATGGGGTCCTGGATCCAAATTTTCCTGATTTGAACAGGTTTTTTTATATCGCCATTCGATTGGTAATAGGCAAAGATGTTTTCTATCTGGATCCTTCCAGAAAGGAATTATGCTTTGGGAAATTATTATTATCCTGTTATAATGGACCTGCCATAGTATTGAATGAAAAGGCTTTTACCATCCATTTAAATCCAGATACGGTTTTGTCAAGTCCTATGGTTAGTACTTTGGTCAGACTAAATGAAAAAAATGAACTTATTTCCGAAATACAATATTCCCCTGATTATTATACCTCTTATCAAATCCGATATCTAAAAAATAAAGACAGTCTAGGGTATTTAAAATTTTTAAAGAATTTAAAATCAGATTTTCGTCCATCTCAGGTTGATTCTTTTACTGTAAATAATTTAAAAGGATTAGAGAGCCCAATTGAATTTAAAATTAAAACCAGCCTTTTCCTGGGTTCGGATAAAAAGCTATATTTCAACCCTATTTTGGATTTTTCTATAGAAAAAAATCCCTTCAAGTCTGACAAAAGAACCTTACCCATAAATTTGGATTCCAAGATATTCAGTTTAATCATTTTTGATTTTGAAATTCCATTGAATTTTAAATTGGAAGATTATCCTAAATCAGAAAAAGTGGTATTGAATGAAACCGATGGTTATTTCGAGTATATCTCTAAAATAGAAGATAATCACCTTTTAATCCGGTGCATAACAAAATTAAACAGGACTAATTTCATGCCAGACGAATATCAAAATCTGCGAAAATTTTATCTGGAAATTTTAAAAAAAGTTAGTGATCAGGTTGTGCTTACCAAAATATAATTTACTTTTCGGAATTATTAAATAATTATAATGAAGCAATTTTTTCTTTTTTCTTGTCTATTTTTTTCCCATTTTTTATATGCCCAGAAAGCCGATCTGGTTTTGCGGGGAGGCAACATTATAACCCTAAAATTTAAAGGGGATAGGGCAGAGGCTCTTGCCATAAAGGGGCAGACTATTCTGGCCGTAGGTACCAATGCTGAAATTCAAAAATTTATTGGTGATAATACCAAGGTTATGGAACTTAATGGGAATACCGTTGTACCGGGATTCAATGATGTTCATATGCATCCCAATGCCATTTATCCTTTTGAGGCTTTATACTCCGATTTGGAACTGGACACGGTAAGTTCGATGAGGAATTTAATTGCCCTGCTGAAAAAGAAAGCGGCCATTACCCCCAAGGGGATGATGATACGGGGGGTAGGCTATAATGAAACCAAATTAGGGGGGCAACCGGTTCGGGATAGCCTGGATAAAGCTAGTATGGACCATCCCATCCTAATAAGTCATGTGAGTGGTCATTTAAGTGCTGCCAATTCTTATTTAATGAATCGGGCCGGAATTAATGAAAGCACCGCCGATCCTGCGGGAGGGGCCTTTGAACGGTACCCAGGAACGAATATGCCAGATGGGGTTTGTAAGGAATCGGCAGCGGGCTATTTGCGTAGAGCGAAGGGTATTATATCCCCTCCAAAACCCAGCCATGAAGAAGAAATGAATGGGTACAAACTTTTCTTTAATCAGGTCCTTGCCTCCGGAATAACCAGTATCGGGGATGCCGGCATTTCTCCTGAGAAAGTGAAAATATACCAGGAACTGGTTAGGGATGGATTCCCTATGCGCTTTAATCTTATGATATATTATTCCTATTTAGATAAGATTTTGGATGGTTCTATCCCTAAAATAGAAACTGACTATTTACGGATTGCTACGGTTAAAACCTTTCATGGGAATTCCTTAAGTGGTAAAACCTGCTGGTTATACCAGCCCTATGATATGGTGAATCCCAGAACGGGTAAAAAGGATTATTATGGCATTCCACCCGCTAGGAGTCAGGCAGGATTGGATTCTCTTTTCCTGAAAATTCATAATGCTGGTTGGCAAATTGCAGTGCATTCCAATGGGGACCGAGAAATTGAAATGGTTTTAAAATCTATGGAGAATGCAGAGAAATTAAACCCCAGGAAAGATCCCCGTCATAGAATTGAACATTGCAGTATCACCAACCAGAATATATTAAATCATATTAAGGCAGACGGGATTATTCCTGTTTTTCATAATTACCAATATGAATTAGGAGAAAAATTATTGGTTTATGGTCCTGAACGTTTATCCATGTTGCATCCCACCAAGACCGCTATGGATATGGGGATTATTTTTGCCCTCCATTCCGATGCCCCTATATCTCCCTTTGCCGCAATGCCCAGGCTTTCCAGTACGGTAAGTCGAAAGACCAAGGAAGGAATTGTGATTGGGGCTAACCAACGAATTGATGCCGAGGAGGCTATTAAAGCATATACCTTTGGAGGCGCTTATACCAGCTTCGAGGAAAAGAAAAAAGGGTCTGTTCTGGCAGGCCAATGGGCCGACCTGGCTATTTTAAATGCAGACCCCACCAAAATGGATGCGGATAAGATTCGGGATATTCAAGTATTAACTACCCTGGTTGGAGGAAAAATTGCCTACCAGAAACCCTAAATAAATTATAAATCTGCTTTTACTTCTTTTAATAATTCCCTGAATTCGGAGGTGTCCTTTATTCCCTTCTGCCAGCAAAGGCCACGGGAAATTAAATCGATTTCCCGGGTAATAGTCGCACCTGGTTTTCCTTCCTGCTTGGAAAGGATAAAAACGGTATCAGAAATTGCCAGGGAATTGGATAAATCGTGGGAAATGATAATCAGGGTTTTCAGCTCATCATTTTGACTAACCGTATCCAATAATTCGGTTACCTTATCTACCATAATACCATCCAGACCTGAAAAGGGTTCATCCAGCAGAATAAAATCATTCCCAATTAATAATTGTTCTGCTATTGAAACCCGTTGTTTCTGTCCCCCACTTAATTGAGAAGGAAATTTTGATAAATGATCTGTTAATTGAAACTTATCCGCAATTTCAACAATGGCCTTTTCCTGGTCTCCAGGAGAAATTTTTGGATTTTTTGAAACTGCGAATTGCAGAATTTTTTTAACCTTTCTCCAAGGATAAATATAATAATCCTGAAAGACTACCCCCATTTCTCCAATTTGGGCTGGTCGAAGGTCTTTTCCAACCATGACTTTCCCGGAATCGGCCTGGAGCGTACCCGACATAATATCAAATAGAGTGCTTTTGCCCATACCACTTTGGCCCACCAGGGAAACCACCTGACCCTGGGCCAAACCTGGTCGAATGATATCCTTGATTTCCAGATTAATATCTCTGAGAACTACTTTCCCATCATAGGATTTATGGATATTTTCCACCTTTAATAAAGTATCTGCTTTTAAAAATTGCATTTCTTTAGTTTTTGGTTAAGTAAGGAAATGACCATAACCGAATGATCTTCAACATATAATCAATTAATACCCCGGTTAAAAGAACAATTAATAAAAGAGCAAAAACCTTATCCATAGCCAGCACCCTTCCTGCCTTTATAAATAAAGTGCCCAATCCCCCCTCACTCATCGCAAGCCCTTCTACCCCAATAATAATTAGCCAGGCCATGGCAAAATTCTGACGGAGTATCTCCACCATAATATCCAGTTTACCTACCACCAGGACTTCCCAAATGGTTTCCCAACGGTTTTTCTTATTGATCAAGGCCTTGTTGATTTCCCCGGTTAAAACATCCGTATTAATCATGGCCAGGGAGGAGGTTAGAAAAAATGGAATAATACCAAATAATAATAAGGACATTTTTAGGCCACTCACGTTACTCGATAAAACGGTAAAAAGAAAAATAACCCCGCTTAGGGTTAAATACCGGCATTTGGACACGAACTGGGCTATAGGGTTTATTAATGGAATCACCGATAAATAAGTTAATATCATGGTGATAATTAGAGAAATAAACATTGCCTCAAAAGTGAATTGCATACTGGAAATAAATTCTACCCATAAGGCGGAAGTTTGAATAAGTTCCAGGAATTTCAGGAAAACCTTCAAAGGTGAGGGTAAAAGGGGATTATGGAATATGGTGGTTAATAGGGTAAGGAAAATTATCCACCCCAGCGATATAAAAGCCAGGGTGGATTTTTTTACTTTACCAAATGGGAGAAGGATTTCTCTGAATTCATTCATATTCTGGAATTATTGTCCTAGTACAATTTGTACTCGTCTGTTTTTTGCTTTTCCGGACGCTGTTTTATTGCTTTCTATGGGCCGAGTATCCCCGAATCCTTTCGATTCCAACCTGGTTTCCTGTAGTCCTTTTTTGATAAGATATTGTTTTACCGCATCGGCTCTTTGTTCAGAAAGAATTTGATTTTTGGCTGGGTCACCGGTATTATCGGTATGCCCGTAAATTCCCACTTTTAATCCTTCCGCTGCCTGGGCTCCGGTATACACCTGGTCGAGGGTTTCGTACGAAGAAGGGGATATCTCGGCGCTTCCGGTTTCAAAATTGATCTGAACGTTTTTAGAAGCCACTGTTTGGGTCATTTTACCCGCATACTTGGTTTCCAGGGCTTTTCCACTTAACAGTTCCGGATGGTTGGCTACCACTGAAAGCATAAAGGATTTATCAAAAGCCTTTGGATAATCGATAAAGCTGGGCAGATCCTCCTTGTATAAACTCGATTGCAAGTTTCCGAAGGTATTATAAACCTCCTTATAAATATCGGAACTTCCCTGTAAACCAAAAGTACGGGACATATCGGCCAGGTTATAAACCATAGAGCCACCAAGGCCATTTTCACCATTATAATACTTATACCAGTAGTTTTCATCCTGTTCGTTCCAGATCTTGGCATTCAATCCGCAGGCATATTTTTTAACATCCTCAAAAGAACGAATCTGGTCTCCACCCTGGGCAATTGCCATTAACATGGCTTCTACCTTTTCCCGATTATCGTTCAGGAATTTCTTATTGGAAATCAGGATGGCTGGCATGATGGACGAATATTCCTTCGTAGAGATAATCTCAACCCCCCCACGACCATTTTTGGCATTTACATCACCGGGTGTCCAGGTGGCCACTAAATCCAAACCTACCGAAGTATCCCGGGTAGTGGTTTTACCGTTCACCACGATTTTTCTGGTTTCACGGAAATTGACATTATTATAATCATTCACAGCAGTTAAAAAGGAACCATCTCCTCCCACATAGGAGAAATTCAGGGCATCGGCATCATAAAGTTTTTCGTTTTGGTTTACTTTAATTCCATTATCTCCGCAGAATTTCAAGGCGATATCCAGGTCACCGTCCATTTTTACCCCACGTATCACTTTTCCTTTTAATAATTGAGGATTCTTTTTAAAGGATTCATCTCCAATAACTTTATCTTCCCCATAGGATTTTCCTACTGCGGCAAAACCTTCCATTTGGACGTCCGGGTAATCCTTTAATAATTCATTCATGCTATGTAAGAATGCCGGGACCCCGGAGCCCATATAAATAGCAAACTGGCCATCCTTGGTTTTTCCATCGTGGTAATCCTTTGCCCATTTTACTAAATCGGTATTGGATTGTACACAATTATCCTGTCGGGCAATTTTCAGATCCCAACCGGCTTTGTCAAAAAGAGAACCTTGGGTAGTTCTTTCTCCCCCATTGGCATAATTGACATTGGTAGCTGCCTGCCATGCCATCTCATAAATAGTACCCTGCAAACCCCCGTTTAATGCAGGAGTGGCATTGGGTAAGGGCAGTTTTACAGCGGCATTCCCCTTTAAAGAAGCCTCCGGAGCATCGGGTAGAGAGATTTTACCCAGGATTTTCGATTCACCCACTTGTTTAGGGGCATTTAAAAAGTATTTGGCTGCAAAAAATCCACCTATGACCACCAAGGCCAGTAACAGGATTTTTCCGGGAGTTTTCAGTTTCATAGATCTTTAATTTATTGGTAAATAAGGAATTGATGTTTTTTTATTTTTTTAAGAAATCCAGGTATTTATTTCCTCCGGTGTTTAATTTATCGATCCCAGCTGATGAGGAGGTCACCGTACTGGAATAATTAAAGGTATTATCCACATCCATTTTCTCGGCTGTATCGACCGCCAGGGAAACTTTTGCCGCATCCCTTAAATCTTGTTTATCCATAATCTGGGAGGTAATTTGAATAGCCGATTTAATTCCTCCGATTTTTTCCGCAACATCCTTTCTTAATTTATCGAGCGCCAGATCGGCATCGTTATTTAAATCAGAATTTCCTGTAAAGGCTCTCATGGCCTTATTCATGGCCACCGAAGCGGTGGTAACGGCATCATATTTTGCTTTTTGAATTTGGATGGTGCTTTTTGCGTTTTGTAAAGCCACCCCCGATTTTCTATAGGCCTTATCGGCAAAGTCCACCAGCTTTTTCACATCATTGGAAATAGGCTGAACCCCATCAATAAAATCTTTAGCATTATTAAAATTGGTAGTCGAAGTTTCTAAAGCGAGTTGGGTATCCAGGTCGTTTGAATTGGACGATAGTTTTTGTTTACAGATTTTGATTTCCGCCTGGGATTGTTGCATTAACTTTTCGTTCTCGGCCAATTGGGTGGTTAATTTGGAGTCCTGAGCCTTTAATTTCTCTCCCTGTTTGAATAATTCGGCTCGGTCTTTTTCTGAATTTTCAACTTGTAGGTAAAGAATATTCCAGGGATTCATTTCAATAGCAAATCCCAGGGTCCACTGGGCTATGGCTTCACATAAATAGCCCAAACCCCTCCAGAATTTTTTATTTGTAAGTATCATGAGGAGAAAGAAAACCACCACGGCCCCAATCGCTAATTGAACGGTACCCCAAACTACTTTCAATAAAAAAGGAAGTATATAGGTATAGAATAGAAAGCCTAATCCTCCTAAAAATAGGAGGGCGATAAACCTGCCAGATACCTTTTTTGCATCCCAGGTAGGAAGACTAAAATTGGATTTTATTATATCTTGTTCCATAGTTTTTTTTGCTTGAGGATTAATGAATATAGCTTTGAATTTTTTCTAATTCTGCACTTATTTTCTGCTTATGGGATTGGGCAACATTTAAAAAAGAATTTTTGGCCGATTCCAGCCTATTTTTATTCTCAACCAATTCCTGATTCATTTTTTTTATTTCTTCGTTTAAGGAAGAAATTTGCTGGCTCAATGCCTGCATTTGAAGGGACTTGGCCTCAATACCCAATTTTTTATCTTCCACCTGTTCTTTTGCCTCTTTTTCATAACCCGCATTAAATTCGTTCATTTCCCGATCCACAATCTTTATGTATGCCTGAGCGGTTTCAATTAAATGGTCCCTGGTTAAACCCTGGGTGGCAGAGAGGACATTGAACGCACTTACATATCGGGCAGATTCTACGGGCACATCCTTCATATTTTCCAGTGCCAATTCAAATTCATAATAATCTGCCCCAGGGAAATTCTTTCTATTTTCTTCTTCAATAACTTTATTCAATCGCTTCTCAATTTCTTCCAAATTAGCCGGATGTACACTGGCAGGTGTAGGATTTTGGCCACGCTCAGGTATATCCTGGTAGCTTATGGGAGTTCCGGAAGGGGTTGAAAAAGAGGTTTTTTGGGGATTTGGATGGGTTGAGGTATTGGTATCTTCTTCATTGAGTTCAACAAAGGTTCCCAGAATTTTTTTAAAATTTACCATAGGGTGATTCCAGTTTAGGATTTGGATAATTTAAATTCCACTTAAAATAGATGAGCTAATAGTCGAAAGAAGTTTTATTTTATTTTAAAACTTTCAAAAAATTACCAAAGCTCCATTCTAAGCTATTATAAATATGTTAATAAATTTTAGAATGAATGAAATGATCGAGGTTAATTCCTTTTATTCTTTTACAAATGATAAATTTAAAACGGATAACGATGGGAATTTATAAACTCATTTTTCTTGGATTATTTTTTCTGGCCAGTTTTGTAAAAGGAGCAGGGAAGATGCACCATCTGCTTCCCGACGAGGATTCCCTAAGGGATAAAAAAGGGTTAAGAAGTGAATTAATCAGGCTTAGTAAATCTATTCACGCCAGGGTAGGGATCTCCATTACCATTTTAGAGACCAGGGATACCCTGGAAATAAACGGAAATGATCCCTACCCCATGCAAAGCACGTATAAATATCCAATTGCCCTATTTGTTTTGCATGAGGTAGATTTGGGAAAATGGAAACTCAATCAGGAAATCCAACTAAGATCCAATGAGATTTTAACCAACTTATGGGGTACCATTAAGGATAGTATCCCGATGGGGGGTAAAATGAAATTGTCCTCCCTTATTTCGCATATGATTCAGGAAAGTGATAATACGGCCTGTGATGTTTTAATCGATAGAATGGGGGGATGCGAAACTATTAATCGTTGGGTACATTCTCTTGGAGTTAGGGAAATGGAGATTAAAACAAATGAAAGGATTCAACAATCTCAGGAAAAAATACAATATAAAAACTGGGCTTGGCCCCGAGCCTTTAATGAACTTTCAAAATTATTAGTGGAAGGAAAGGTTCTTTCAAAAGAATCAGGGAATTACCTTTTGTATTTAATGGCAAATTCCAATACCGGTGCGAAAAGGATTCGGGCCGGCTTACCAAAGGGGACCTACCTTGCCCATAAAACCGGATCATCCAGTACAATAAATGGATTCACGGCCGCTACCAATGATGCAGGAATTATTAGGTTACCCAATGGAAATCACCTTGCCTTAACAGTTTTTGTTTCTGATTCTAATGCCAGCCAGGAGAAAAATGAGGGCTTGATAGCTCGAATATCGAAAGCGGTCTGGGATTTTTATAAATAATGCATGACCTCTCATTATTATTCTTATTCAAAAGGGGTACTACATTATTATAAAATTGGGAATGGGAATAAAATAATACTTTGCTTCCATGGATTCGGTATGCATGGTCGGCAGTTTAAAGATTTAGAAGAAACCCTGGGGGAGGATTTTACCCTTATTTCCTTCGATCTCTTTTTCCATAAAGAAACCCGGCTCTTTGATCAAAGTATTGAGGCCATTCAAAAGGGGATTTCCAAAAAGGAGTTTTCCCTATTAATTCAGGAATTTTGTGTATTTGAAGGGATTAGTCGATTTTCAGTCCTGGGCTATTCTATGGGAACGCATTATGCCTCGGTTTTGGCAGAGGAATTACCCAACCGCATAGACCATTATATTCTTGCCGCGCCTGCCTCTATCAGACCTACCCATTTGGTTCGGTTTCTTAGTACCAACTGGCTCGGAAATCGACTATTGAAATCGCTCATTTTAAGTAAAACGGCAGTACCCTTTCTATTGGGAAGCCTTAAAAGATGCGGAATTTTAGACCAAAAGACCTTTTCCGTTTTAATGGCAGAAGTAGAAACAGAAGCCCTACGCCTGGATTTGTATGCCAATTTCACATACCTTCGTTTTTTCGATACCCATGAAACAAGACTAATTGAATCCATAGAAAAATATGCTATTAAAACCTATTTCTTCTTTGGAGAATATGATCGAAATTACCCAGTTCATATAGGAGACCGATTTTTTAAAAAAATGAAGCCTACTCGAATTATCCTATTACCCATTGGACATGATATGATTAATTATGATTTTGGGCTTTCCTTATCCTATATTTTATCATGATTATAGAGGCAAAACCCTTATCGAAAAGAAATTTTGTACGACTTTTTCGGTTTTTGAAATTTATTTTCAGATTTAAATTCAATAAAATAATAATCCGAGAATGTGAAATAAGGCCGGATATATCCTACCTCCTTTTATGTAATCATTTTAGCTTTTGGGATGGTTTTTGGCTGGCCTATATGGTACATATTGTATTTCAGAGAAGAAATCTATTGAATACCGTATATACAATGACCCTTAAGCAACAAATGCTAAACTATAAATGGTTAAGGAATGTAGGTTGTTTTTCTATTGAACCAGGGAAAATTTCTGTAGTAGAAAGCATCCAGTACGCAACTAAAGTAATGGATACCCCAGGGAATATCCTTTTCATATTTCCACAAGGGAAATTGGAATCCTCTCATGTCCGTACAATAGAAATGGAAAAGGGAATAGCCTCCCTCATACCTAGAATTAAAGCTCCTTACCAAATGATTTGGTGTTCCAACATCACCGAATATTTTGAAAGCATTAACCAAACCTTGTATATGAATTTATTGGATCTTGGACCGGAAAAGAAATTTGATTTTGAGGAATTAAAAGGTAGGGTAAATACATTTCATCAGGAATGCCTGGATGCTTTGGTAAGAAATAAAAAGTAAAATCAAAGAATTTAAACAGTTAAGGATCCTTGTCTTTACATTTTGACCCGAATCCATTTCTGCCCGCTTATACATTATACCGAATGGAAACAGTAGATTAAGGGATCCCCAATTGGGGGGACAATCCCTTTAGGGAGGGGTTAACTCGCCCTCTCTTCGTTCGGGCTCGTTGATCCCCAATTGGGGGGACAATCCCTTTAGGGAGGGGTTAACTCGCCCTCTCTTCGTTCGGGCTCGCTGATCCCCAATTGGGGGGACAATCCGTTTAGAGAGGGATTAACTCGCCCTCTCTTCGTTGGGGCTCGTTGATCCCCAATTGGGGGGCAATCCCTTTAGGGAGGGGTTAACTCGCCCTCTCTTCGTTCGGGCTCGTTGATCCCCAATTGGGGGACCTTACAAAATAAAAAAAGAGCCTTTTTGGGCTCTTTTAATTTATTACACATCTCATTCTGAAAGTAAACTTTCCGATTCGCTACTCCATAAATTAGGCTCCTTTCGGAGCCTTTTTTCTTTTGTGGAGCTGGAGGGATTCGAACCCTCGTCCAAACATGGGATTAAGTAGGCTTTCTACACGCTTATTCTATATTTGATTTTCGATTGTTAGCTGGTTATAGACAGCCCACTAACAACTTATTTCCTTGGTTTCAGATCAATCTCGGAACGGCCATGATCCTATTTCAGCTTTATGGTATCTCACTATCGGACGCGGCTGATCGGCGCTTCCGGGAGACATCTCGCTTCCCCGATCTTATCAGGGACGTTGAGCCATCTAGACTTGGTCTAAATTAAGCAGCAAGAGCGTAGTTATTTTCGCCATTTATAGGTTGAAGATTCAGATTTACGAGCTAGATCAACAATGCTCGGCGTGCTTACATATCAATCATCCACCCTGTCAAATCCGGTCAGCCCCGATTATAGTTTTGAATAATTAATCTCACAAAAATAGTAAATTTTGAGGTTTTTAAGGGGGCGATTTTTTTGAAATTATTCATATTAAAATATTAAAAGAAAAAGTCTTATGTCAGAATACTTTAAACTGTCTTTCAAGATAGAAAAAAAGAAACTGTTTAGAAATTTGGTACTCGCTATTACTATTTGCAGTCTCTTTTTTACGGCTTTTTATCTTCATTTCACTGAACCAGATTTGAAATTATCTGAAATTGTGAAAATTATTACTGGAGGTTTTGTTGTGGTAGGATTAATTTATTCTGTTATGACGTATGAGTTAAATCAAAGAAAGAATTCACATGATACTTTTATTCTCTCGAAGAAAAGCATCGCATTACTTTTCCCGAAGTGTCTTTAATTTTTAATGAATTAGGGGATTTGTTTAAAGCTTTTGCCAAAGAAGACGATATAAGGTCAATTAAAGAGAACATAGAATTTTAGTTTCTATAAATGAACCAATCTCTGGATCTGACAAAGTTTGATGGACATTAAGTTAAGGAGTAAAAACCTTAATTTTAATCAACATGTCCAAAAGAAAGCAGTACAGTAAAGAATTCAAAGTAGAAGC
>Ga0209067_10000124_pt1 | contig 52199 bp, 35 predicted proteins | sample ColStrG_CSR_2013_FD_187199 | JGI IMG/M metagenome (GOLD analysis project Ga0209067, IMG submission 187199) | Freshwater sediment microbial communities in response to fracking from Pennsylvania, USA - Cold Stream Run_MetaG_CSR_2013 (SPAdes)... | ecosystem: Environmental > Aquatic > Freshwater >... | reverse complement strand
CCTCCCCCCCCACCCCCTGCACCCGTACAAGAAAATCCGACTTATCAAACGTTTTATGATGCCCTGGCCCCCTATGGAACCTGGGTTGAAGATAATGAATATGGATATGTTTGGGTACCGGAGGTCGGTCCAGATTTCCAGCCCTACCAAAGTCGTGGGCATTGGGTCTATACCGAATTTGGATGGACCTGGGTATCGGATTATCAATGGGGATGGGCCACCTTTCATTATGGAAGATGGCGATTTACTGGTGATTACGGTTGGATTTGGATACCCGGTTATACCTGGGGACCTGCCTGGGTGGCCTGGAGAACGAGCGGAGATTATTTTGGATGGGCTCCCTTAGGCCCTCCTAGTCATCTCAGACAGGATGAATATTATCGAGAACACCCTTCCGAGCATATTAGTATAGGGCTTAGTTTTTCCTTTAATGATGCCCCAGAGCCTTCTCATTGGGCATTTGTTCCAGCTGGGCAGATTGCAAGCCCCCAGATTAATAATTATTATGTAAATCGTAGCCAGAACAATATCATTTATCAAAAAACCACCATTATTAACAATGTAACCGTTATTAATAACCAAACGGTCAATAATACCACCATAAACCATTATGGAAATCAAGCTCAATCAGGATATATTGCCGGGCCCCGTAGGGAAGATGTAGAAAGAGTTACGGGAAATCCTATTTCCCAGGTTCCCATCAGCAATAGTTCAAGACCCGGACAAACTCAGGTAAATGGAAATGCTCTTACCTTTTATCGCCCAAATATAAAAGCGCCCGATCCAAGCCCTGTGGCAACCCAGTTCAAGCCAGCCCCCAAACAGGTCATTTCTTTGAACCAGGTAACTCCCGTATATAATCGAACCCAGGAAAAAGGGGTTGGTAATTTCAATGCCGCCAGCTCTATTTCCAGTACAGATAATAATCCTATAGAGGCAGCCAAACAAAGGGCTCAATATCCCAACCCGAATTTCAATCGGCCTCCTCAAAACAATCCAAATACCATAACCAATACGCCCAATTCTATAAATAATAATGGGCAAAATAGAAACCCAAATGGTTATAATTCAGAATTTCGGAATAATGATGTACAGGATTTTCAAAGAAGACCCAATAATAATCCCAATTCCAATAATGGAAACCCAAATGGAAATATTGTCAATCCAAATAATGTGAACCCAAATACAACAAATTCCAATGCTCCAGTACTCAATAATGGCAATCAAAATAATTTAAATCAAAATAACAATGGGGGATTCAATAATTCCCGATTTAGGAATGACCGTGGCTTGATTAATCCAAACCCTAATCTAAATGGAAATGGACCCATTCAAAACCCAAATAATAATCCAAATCAGCGGATGAATACGCAACCCAATCCGGTAAACAATAATAATCCCAATAAACCGGCACCAAATAATCAACCTAAACCGAATCCTCCTCGAAAAAATACACCGAAAATGATCATAAAACCGGTAAATAATGAAAAACCCAAGGAAACCCGGAATTTAAACTAAGGTGATTTTCATAGAATAAAGCCCCTAAAATTCTCCCAAAAAGATTTTAGGGGTTTTTTATTTGTATTGAACATGGGTCAGGATCCATGATAAATGCCGGAGACTGTAATTTTACTGTTGTAAATGCCCATTTAATGGCCCTAAAGGGTTTTCGAATAAATTACTCTTAGCAGGGCCTTCCTTAATTTTTATATTTACAAGTCTGATGGGCATTCATTTGCATTTTTAGATCATTATCTCTATGAGGGATACTATCCTTCATAGAATTCCCTTGGTTCAATAAACCTAGAACCAGTCCCGAGCGGCTTCTTCTTCGCATTACCTATTTGGTTGCTCAATAAAAGTCAATATGAAAATCCTTCCCGGTGAAATTCTTTCCTCTATACGTGGAACCTTTGCTATGAATTCTAAGCTTCAGAAATTCTTTCAAGAAACACCGCCTCTACGTTCTGAATTATTTAGTGAGGAGCAAATGAAGGTATTTGGCAAGGTTCTGGCAAACAAACATAAAGTTTTGGAGGGAGGGGCCCCCAATACCCTATTAAAACGATTAGATGAAAATGAGGAATTATTGATTGAGGTTCATGGGATCTTAACCGAATCGGTTCGAAATAATCAAAGAATAATTCCCGCGGGTGAATGGCTTCTGGATAATTTTTACCTCATACAGGAGCAAATTCGCACCGGAAGGAAACATTTACCAAAAGGCTATAACGAGAATCTTCCGAGAATCTTAAATGAAGATCAAATCAATATTCCAAGGGTTTATGATATTGCTATTAATATCATTTCGCATACCGACGGAAGATTAAGTACACAAAACCTATATAGCTTTATTAATTCCTATCAATTGGTCACCCCTTTAAAAATGGGTGAACTTTGGGCCATTCCGATAATGCTTAGGCTTTCCCTGATTGAAAATCTGCGAAGAATTTCAACCCAAATTGCCAGCGATCGAATCAACCAGAATCTCGCCAATTTCTGGGCCCTTCAAATGATTAAAACGGCCGAAAATGACCCAAAAAGCCTGATTTTAGTAATATCCGATATGGCCCGATCGAATCCACCCATGGTTAGTTCCTTCGTGGCTGAACTTACCCGCCAATTACAGGGAAGAGGGCCTTCCCTTGCCCTAACTTTAAACTGGATGGAACAGGTACTTTCCGAAACCGACCAAACGAGTGATCAATTAATCCATTTTGAATTTCAAAAGCAAGCTGCCAACCAGGTTTCCATGAGTAATAGTATCGGAAGCTTGAGATTCCTAAGCACGATGAATTGGCAGGAATTTGTCGAAAACGAAAGTATTGTAGAACAAATTTTAAGGAAGGAAAATTTGGGAATCTATCCTATTATGGATTTTGCCACCCGGGATCATTACCGTCATATAATTGAAAAATTATCTAAAAACAGCGGCCAAACCGAACCTTTTATTGCCGAAGCGGCATTAAATTTATCAAAGACGGCCTTTATTTCCGATCCGGCCGATACTCGATTATCCCATATAGGCTATTATTTAATGGACGATGGGCTTCAAAGTTTAAAGAATGAAATTCAATTAAAGGATGGGATACTGGATAGGCTTTATTCCCTATTAAATACTTATCCTTTGTTTTTTTACCTCAGTAGTATAGGGCTCCTAAGTTTTGTTTTTAGTTATTTATGGCTTACCAGGGCATTATTTATGGGCACCAGCTTAAATGGAATTTGGGCAGTCGGAATTCTTTGCCTGATCTGCACATCTCAGGTAATCATCAAAACCGTGAATTGGGCTATAACCCAATGTATTAAACCCATGGTACTACCCAGAATGGATTTCGAACTGGGTATTGATCCAAAATCCAGCACTTTAGTAATCATTCCTGGGATGATTACCGGCACCAAAAGTATAGAGACCCTATTCGAAACACTACTCGTTCATTATTTAGCCAATAAAGATTCTTTCATATATTTTGGACTTTTGACCGACTTTGTGGATTCGGATCGAGAAGTGGAAATAGAAGATTCCTTTCTTATTGATTTTACCCGCCAAAAAGTTGATGAACTTAACCTGCAGTATGACCCTGACAAAACTGGTAAATTTTACTGGTTTCATAGACCCAGAAAATGGAATGCCAGTGAAAAAATCTGGATGGGATATGAAAGAAAAAGAGGTAAACTAACCGAACTCAATAATCTTCTTAGAGGAGAATCAGAGAATGATTTTAATCATATTATCGGTAAAAAGGCTATATTTTCGAGCCTTCAATATATTATCACCTTAGATTCGGATACCCAATTACCTCGTGATTCGGCCAGAAAAATGATTGGATCCATGGCCCATCCCTTAAACAAAGCCGTATTTAGTGATAAGTTAAAAAGGGTAATTAAAGGATATGGAATTCTCCAGCCCAGGGTGGCATTAAGTTTATTAGGCTCATCGAACTCCTTATTTGCCCGAATGCAGGGTAATGATTTAGGTATTGACCCCTATTCCAAAAGCAGTTCAGATGTTTATCAGGATTTATTTCAAGAAGGTTCTTTTATAGGAAAAGGAATTTATGACCTGGATATATTTCGAAAAGGCCTGAATAAAACCTTTCCTGAAAATAGGATTTTAAGCCATGATTTACTGGAAGGGAGTTATACTCGATCAGGGCTTTTATCGGATATTGAATTATATGAAGAATACCCTTCCCGTTACCAGGAAGATGTAGATCGAAGGTATCGTTGGATTCGAGGAGATTGGCAAATTGCTTCCTGGATATTACCCTTTGTACCGAACGCGAAAAGGGAATGGGTTCGTAACCCGATTTCTGGATTATCTAAATGGAAAATTTTTGATAACCTTCGAAGAAGTCTGGTTGCCCCAGCCATTATGATGCTTTTAATTTTGGGCTGGACCATCCTTCACGATGCTTGGTTTTGGACCTTAACTATTTCATTTTCTCTAATCCTGCCCTCCTTTATAAAGGCTTTTAAAGATTTATTATACAAACCCAAGGAAATTGTTTTTCGACAACATTTCAACGATTCCATTTCCAGTATTCTGGATGACCTTCTACAAAATGTTTTTTTGATCACCTGCTTACCCTTTGAGGCTTATTATTCTTTGAAGGCGATCATTAAAACCCTTTTTCGGGTTTTGGTCAGTCATAACCATTTATTAATCTGGAAACCTTCTTCCATGATTAAAAAAAATAAAAAACATACGCTTCGGAGCTCCTATCGCATAATGGCCATTTCACCCCTTTTGGGTTTTGCTGGCCTATTATATCTATCCATTTTTTCAGCTATGGATCATTTTGTAGCCGATCCAGTTTTATTATCCTGGATTGGGGCCCCATTTATAGCCTGGTTTTTGAGCCGCCCCCTTTCTCCCCATAAGGATAATTTATACCCTGCTCAAATAAGCTACCTGAGAAAAATTGCCAGGAAAACCTGGTCCTATTTTGAAACCTTCTCTATTGAGGCCGACCATTGGCTATTCCCCGATAATTATCAGGAGCATCCAATTGCCAAAATTGCGCATAGAACCTCCCCCACGAATTTAGGCTTGGGTTTAACCTCCACCCTGGTAGCAGCTGATTTTGGATTTATAACTCAATCCCAATTCATCCTACGGATTTCCAATTCTGTCAATACCCTTAATAAAATGGAAAGGTATAAAGGGCATTTTTATAATTGGTATGATACAGAAACCCTAATACCCCTGCCGCCAAAGTATATATCAACGGTGGATAGTGGAAACCTTTCGGGGCATTTATTAACCCTTCGAATTGGCCTGGATCAAAAAATCGATGAACCGATTTTAAATTTAAAATTGTTTTTGGGCTTAAAGGATACCCTAAATATGTTTAGGGATTCAGCTGGCAACCGTTTATCGTTTAAAGCCTATGAAAAATCCCTTGAAGGGATATTGGATTTAAGCATTCATAATATCGAAATCTTACAAAAACCTCTTGAAAACTTAATAGTCCAAGCGCAGGATTTAAAGGATTTTTATGATAAGGATCCGATGAGCCAGGAGGAAATCGCATCCAAGGGCTTATTGAATCAAACCAAAGGTATTCAAGATGAGATTTACAACTTATTTCCCCAATTTTCTTTGGAACAAATCCCCAGCCTTTTTCGGGAACTTTTGGCCTATTCCCATACCTTTTCTTTAAGGGATTTATCAGGATTATATAGGAAATGTCTAGAAATTTTTGAGCAGGAAATCGTGGAATATAGCCCACCTGATCTAGCAAGCCTGGAATTTTTCCTGGAAAAAATAAAAGGATTTGGAAAAAAGGCCGAAAACCAAATCAGGCAATTGGAAAATTTAAAATCACAGGTTCTGGATTTATCTCAAATTGAATTCGATTTTTTATACGATAAGGATCAAGCTTTATTTTCAATAGGCTATAATATCGATGAGAATCGAAAGGACCTTGGATTTTATGATTTATTGGCCTCAGAATCCAGGCTAGCCACCTATATAGGAATATCTCAAAATAAAATTCCACAGGAAAGCTGGTTTTCATTGGGTCGACAGTTAACGCATACGGGTGGGGTTTCTACTTTACTATCCTGGAGTGGTTCCATGTTCGAGTACTTAATGCCCCTTTTAATTATGCCTACCTATTCCAATACCTTACTCGATCAAACCTACCGCAGTATGATGGATCGGCAAATCGATTATGGAAAACAATTAGGTGTGCCTTGGGGAATTTCTGAATCGGGTTATAATTTGGTAGATACCCATTTGAACTATCAATACCGAGCATTCGGCGTTCCTGAATTGGGATTAAAAAGAGGCTTAGGGGAAGATTTGGTGATTGCCCCTTATGCTAGTGTTATGGCCTTAATGGTAGACCCCAAAGAAGCCTATAGAAATCTGGAAACATTGAGAAACTTGGAAATGGAAGGAGCCTTTGGATTTTTTGAGGCTTTGGATTATACCCCGACCCGAGTTCCTCGAGGCCAAAACTCCGTAGTCATTCGTTCTTTTATGGCCCATCATCAGGGAATGAGCTTATTATCATTGGCGTATCTCCTATTGGATAAACCTATGCAAAAACGGTTTGAAGCTGAACCTGAATTTCAATCCAGCTTATTATTATTACAGGAAAGAATTCCCAGGTCGATCAAATTTTTCAATCCACCTCCCGATGTAGCCGATATAAATCCTTCTACCGAAGGCTCTGTTTTAAGGGTTTTAAAAGGTCATGACGGTTTGGTTCCAGAAATTCAATTGATTTCAAATGGGAATTATCATGTAATGGTCACCGGTTCAGGATCGGGCTATAGTCGATATAAAAATATAGCGCTTACCCGATGGCATGAGGATACTACCCGTGAAAATTGGGGATCCTTTTGTTATATCCGTGACCTGGACCGGAAACAATTCTTTTCATCGGGCTACCAACCCAGCTTAAAAGATTCACCTTTTTATGAGGCTGTATTTTCACAGGGTAGAGCCGAGTTTAAACGAAAGGATTGGGAATTGGAAACCCATACCGAGATAGTCGTTTCTCCTGAGGATAATGTAGAAATTCGTAGGGTCAAAATTTCAAACCGATCCCGAAAAATTAGGACCATCGAATTAACAACTTATGCGGAGGTGGTCATGGCCACTGCCATATCTGATGAATTGCATCCGGCCTTTAGCAATTTATTTGTAGAAACCGAGATATTAGAATCCAAGAATGCCATTTTATGTACCCGGAGGCCCCGCACCGAGGATGAAAAAAATATCTGGTTTTTTCATATCCTTAAAACCGGGGCTGGGGATATCCAAAAAATCAGTTTCGAAACCGATCGCCTTAAATTTATTGGCCGAACTCGTGATCTGGAAAACCCAATTATAATGCATCAGGAACAGGAATTATCAGGCACACAAGGCCCGGTATTAGATCCTATTGTTTCCATTCAAAATCGTATTAAAATTGGGCCTCAGGAAACCATTACCTTCGATTTAATTTTTGGAGTGGGTGAAACTCGAATCCAAGCCGAAAATCTGATTAATAAATATCAGGATCCAACCTTTATTGAAAGATCCTTTGAATTGGCCTGGACCCATAATCAGGTCATTTTGAGGCAGATTAATGCTACTGAATCGGATGCCCAATTATATGAGAAATTAGCGGGATCTATTATTTTCTCGAATGCATCCCTTCGAGCGGATCCTTCTATTCTCATCACGAATCAAAGAGGTCAATCCGGATTATGGGGATATTCCATTTCCGGTGATTTACCGATTGTTTTATTGCGAATATCGGATCAGGAAAACTTAAATCTGGTTAAGAGCTTAATCCAGGCACATGCCTACTGGAGGCTAAAGGGACTTATCATCGATCTGGTAATTTGGAATGAGGAGCATTCGGATTATCGACAGGTATTGCAAAACCAAATTATTGCACTTACCAGTGATGGAATGGATAAGGAAGCCATTGAAAAACCGGGTGGTATTTTTGTCAGGGTTATTGAGCAAATCGCCCCAGAGGATAGAATATTAATGCAATCAGTTGCCCGAATTGAAATTTCAGACCTAAAAGGTACCCTCAGCTACCAAGCCAATAAGAAAAATCTATTAAAAAATAATTTAGCCTCCATAATTCCTCTTCAACCCCCATTTGCTAAAACTTTGGAAATCCTGTATAGCCCACCCTGTATTCAGGACAATGGATTAGGTGGTTTTTCATTGGATGGGAAAGAGTATATCATGAATTTAGGGCCGGAAAAAACTACCCCTATGCCCTGGTCAAATGTGATTGCCAATCCCGATTTCGGAACCGTTATTTCTGAAAGTGGTGGAGCGTACACCTGGGCCGTAAATGCCCATGAGTTCCGTTTAAGCCCATGGGAAAATGATCCTGTATCGGATGGATCAGGAGAGGCCTTTTATATACGAGATGAGGAAAGTGGTGATTATTGGTCACCGAGCCCCCTACCCTGCCCCTCCTCGTCAAATTATATTGTTCGACATGGGTTTGGATACAGCCAATTTGAGAATCTCGAAAATGGTATTTATTCCAGGATGAAACAGTATGTGGACCTGGAGGAAAGTATAAAATTTACCGTCATAACCCTAAAAAATCAAAGTGGTAGACCTCGCAAAATTTCAGCGACCGGCTATGTTGAATGGGTTTTAGGGGATTTACGATCAAAAAGTTCGATGTATATCGTAACTGAAATCGATGAGGAATCCGGTTGCCTTTTTGCCAGAAACCTGTATAATAAAGATTTTAATGATCATAGGGTTTCCTTTTTTGAGGTTAATGATCCCTCCCATTCCTATACTGGCGATAGAATGGAATTTATCGGAAGGACCCGATCCCTCAAACGACCAGAAGCCATGGAAAGGACCCGCCTATCCAAAAAGGTTGGAGCCGCTTTGGACCCCTGCGGGGCCTTGCAAAGTCATATTTATTTAGCTGATCAGGAGGAGTATGAAGTGGTTTTTCTGCTGGGAACGAGCCATAATGCCGATTTAGCCAGGTCATTGATTCAAAAAATGAAGGAGCCTAATTCAGCCCAGGAGTCTTTGAATAAAGTAGGGCAGTTTTGGGAAAATACCTTAAATATCATTCATTTGGAATCGAAGGATCCGGCCATGAATTTATTGACCAATGGCTGGTTAGTATATCAAACCCTTGCTTGCCGATTTTGGGCTAGAAGCGGATATTATCAATCGGGAGGCGCTTTTGGCTTTAGGGATCAACTTCAGGATACTATGGCTTTGGTATCTATTAAACCCGAATTAAGTCGAAAACATTTATTGCTTTCGGCCTCCCGCCAATTTAAGGAAGGCGATGCTCAACATTGGTGGCATCCTCCCGGGGGTCGAGGGGTTAGAACCCGATGCTCAGATGATTTTTTATGGTTGGTATATGCCACCTCCCGGTATGTTCGGTTCACCCAGGATTATGATATCTTGAAGGAACCCGTCTCCTTTGTAGAAGGAAGAATTCTCAACCCCGGTGAGGAATCCTATTATGATCAGGTCAATATTTCGAATGGGAAAACCAGCCTTTACGATCATTGTGTTCGAGCTTTAAAAAATGGAATGAAATATGGCCTTCACCAATTACCCCTAATGGGATCCGGTGATTGGAATGATGGAATGGATAAGGTGGGAATTGAAGGGAAAGGCGAAAGTGTATGGCTGGCTTTCTTTTTATTTGATATCCTTCAGGAATTCTCCAAAATATCGCTCAAAGAGTCTGATTCTGAATTCTCCGCTTTTTGCTTAGAACAGGCTGGCTTATTACAAATTCATATCGAAGAATCTGCATGGGACGGTAATTGGTATAAACGCGCTTTTTTTGATGACGGTGCCTCGCTAGGATCCAACGAAAATATAGAATGTCGGATAGATTCTTTAAGTCAAAGCTGGTCAATCTTATCGGAAGCAGGGAAACTCGAACGGTCTAATTTGGCCATAAACTCGGCCTACTCTGAATTAGTGGATCATGAATTAAGTCTAATCCAATTATTGAAGCCGCCTTTTGATAAAGGTCCAAAAAATCCGGGTTATATAAAGGGTTACGTACCAGGGATAAGGGAAAATGGGGGGCAATATACCCATGCGGCTATTTGGATGGTCATGGCCTTTGCCAAATTAAAGAATAAGGAAAAAGCCTGGGAATTGTATTCAATGATAAATCCTATTCACCATGGTAATTCACCCGAAAAAATCAATATCTATAAGGTGGAGCCCTATGTTATGGCGGCCGATGTTTACAAGGATACCTTACACCCAGGTCGTGGGGGTTGGACCTGGTATACGGGTTCGGCCGGTTGGATGTACCGGTTATTAACCGAATCCCTTTTAGGTATTCAGAGAGAAGGCGATTGGATTATTCTTGACCCCTGCCTTCCTAGCAAAATGGAAAACTTTCAATTGAAATACCGATTTAAGGACACGGAATATGTGATCGCTTACCAATTAAATAACCATGACGAGGAAATCCTATATCAATTTAAGCATTCCGCCAAACCCGACAGTATTATAAAATTGGATGGAATAGATCAAGAGAAAAACAGACTATTATTAATCAATGATAGGGAACCCCATGGAATTGAGATTCATATAGGCTAATAAGAATCCCTGAATTATACTAGTTCAGGGATTTCCCTTAGAAAAACAGTGAACTTGGTTCCTTTGTCCAATTCACTTTCTACCTGGATATCCCCTCCCGATGCATGGATGATTTTTTGTGCCAAATATAATCCTATACCCAGACCTTCTTCATCTTGCTTTAAACGTCCATAAATATCAAAAATCCTTTCCATTCCTACTTTTGATATTCCAATCCCATTATCTTCCACAATGAATTGAATGAAATCCCCTTCTTTTTTGGTTAAAATATAAATAACAGGGTTTCTATCACCTTTAAATTTAATGGCATTGGATATTAAATTAAAAAGAACGCTTCGAAGATTCTTTTTTGAATACATAATTCTTTCAACCTGAAGATTTCGTTTGATTTTGGTGCCGCTCTCCTTGATTTTATTGGATAGACTCCATTCGATATTATTTATAATCTCCTCGATATCCACCCATTCCATAATCTTAACTTCCGATTCCAGTTTGGCAATGACTGCCATATCCTTTATAAGATTTCGAAATTTAACTACCGATGCATTGATTATTTCAAGGAAATGGGAAAGTTCAGGATCCTTCACCTCAATCATATTCATGACATTGATACTCAGTTCAATATTCCCCAAAGGGGCCAATAAATCATGAGAAGCGGCCAATACAAAATTGTCTAAATCAGCATTAATTCGTAATAGGCTCTGGTTTTTTTTGTTCAATTCCAATTGAATTCTCTTCAATTCGGTTACTTCGGTGAAAGTAACAATTGCTCCCTTTCGCTTGTTATCTGATTGATGAATATAGGGCATTGAATTTATCTGAAACCATCTACGATCAAAGGTTTGGATTTCTCTTAAAGTGGGAGTACCCTGAATCAAAACCGATCTAAGGTCATCGGCCAGGGTCTCCACTTTAAAATTGGTGGAAATATCACTAATTGATCTACCTATATCTGATTCCAAAAGATTGATAAGCTCGGTACAAATAGGAGAAAACCGAATGATTTTTAAATCCTTATCGACAAATAACTGCCCGTTCACATTACTTCTAAAATAATTATTCAAATCATCGTTCAGCTCCGTTAATTCCCTGTTTTTTATTTGAAAACTATTATTAATGGTATCCAGTTCCTCGTTAACCGATTGCATTTCTTCATTGGAACTTTGCATCTCTTCATTGGTCGACAATAATTCCTCATTAAAGGATTGAAGATTCTCGTAGGAAGCATCTAATTGATCACGGGTTAGAAATAGTTCCTCCTTGAGTCGCTTAATTTCATCTTCCAAATTCAAGCAATATTCTCTATTAATCTCTTTTAAGTTGAAAACCGGATTATCTTCCAATCCGTGGCTCTCTATTTCCTCTTTTATCAGAACCATTAAAAAACCCGTCTCCCCAATTTCCTGTTCAATTGGGGTGATTTTTATATTGACAATTAAGGAATGGGGCTTATCATGAATCCGAATATGATTTAGAAATACGGGTTTAGATTCCTTGTCTATCTCCGAACATAAATAGTTAAAAGCATCCGCCAATGGACCCGGTAATAGTTCCGGTAAGTGCAGATTGAAATTCTTTTGCAATAATATTCTTGAGGTATCTCCATAGGATCTTACCACATTTTTATTTTCCAATTCACAAATTACAAGGATGCCAGAATCTGGGATTATAGCCTTTATGATAGATTCAGTCAAAAAGCGACTATGCGTTGATTTTTCCTGAATTAAATTTACTTTGTTGAAGGGCTTTATGTTTATCGTTTCTGGTAATAAAAAAGAATCAAAACGGGGTGAGGTATCCAATCCCAGTTTTTTATAAATCTTCCATTTATTTTCTATCACCTCCAAATTTTGAATAATAGAAATAGGGTTTTCGCTTGAACCTAGAAAAAGAAATCCTCCTTGTTTCAAACCGAAAAGAATCATTTCAAATATCCTTTTTTGCAGCACCGGAGTCATATAAATCAACAAATTCCGACAGCTTATAAAATGCATATTGCAGTATGGGGGATTTTTTACCAAATCATGGCGGGCAAATATGACCATCTTTCGAATCTGACCCTGAATTCGATAATGGTTGCCTTCCAAATTAAAATATCGATCGATATATTTCTTTTCGACTGGTTTTAAACTAGCCGATGTATAGAGACCCTTACCAGCAAAATTCAAAGCCAGTTCATCAATATCCGTAGCAAATATTTTCACATTATGGGTACTCTCGGTTCGACTTTGCTCCTCAGCAATCAATATGGCCAGGGAGTAAACCTCCTCACCAGTAGCACAACCTGCTACCCAAATCTTAAGTTCCTCCTCTTCATTAAGATTCTTAATTAAGGATGGTATTAAATGTTCAGCCAAAAACTGAAAGGCTTCTTTATCGCGGAAAAAGGACGTTACGGAAATTAAAAATTCCTTTGAAAGGGATTCTATTTCCAATGGATCGGATTTGAAATAGGGTAAATAAGCCGATAAGGTATTATAATCCAATTGATAAGCCCTTCTTTTAGCCCTCCTTAATAAAGTAGAAGGTTTGTACTCAGAAAAATCCAACGAATTTTGAGCTTTTATATATTGAATGATTAAATTGAGATTTAGATCATCGAATCCCATTTCGAGAATACTTTCCTTTCCATATTGAATAAATTCCTCTATGGCTTCAGGCATGGCCTCAGGCTCTAAAATAAAATCAACTAAACCCGTTGAAATCGCATGAAAAGGCATACTTCCATATTCGGTCGTTTCCGAAGGACGCACCATAACCATGCCACCCGCTTTTTTAATGGCTTTTATTCCCTCGGTACCGTCTGATCCCAAGCCTGACAAAATGATTCCTATAGCCCTGGGTCCGGCATCTAAGGCCAGGGATTTAAAAAAAGTATTAATGGTTAAATTCGATCGATTCCCTTTTAATTTTTGGCTTAGGTATAATAAGCCTTTTTCAACCGTCATAACCTTATCATTGGGAATCAAATACACCTCGTTAGAAAGTACCCTCATTCCATCCTCTGCTTCCTTTACCTTTAGTTTACTATGCTTGGCCAATAAATCGACCATATGGCTTTTAAAATCGGGCGATAAATGTTGAATAATAATATAGGAAACCTGATCCAGAGGGGTATGATCAAAAAATGAATTTATTTCCGATAAGCCACCGGCGGATGCTCCAATGGCAATAATATGATGAGGGGATTTCATGGTTGAATCGGTTTAGTGAAAATTCGGTAATCCTCAATCCCATTCAAGTTTTGCCGAGAATCGGGTCAAGGTTCTAAAATCCCTGCAAAGAAGAAAAGGTATAGGCTTAAAAGGCTTTTAACCCTTTAAGGTTGTATTATTAAAAGGAAGGAAATATAAGGGTAAAGGGAATGTTAATGACTCAAGAGAAAAATTTCTAAATAATAAATACCAGGATTAAAAGCATTGCTTAACCCCGGTATAAACTTGAAAAAATAACTGTACTAAATCCTTTGGCCAGAAATCACTCTGAATAAAACGGCAATGATGGCTATAACCAAAAGGATATGAATAATCCCCCCGGCATGGTAACCCAAAAAACCAATTGCCCATAATATTATTAAAACGACGGCTATACCATAAAGTAAATTTCCCATTTTGGTTTGGTTTAGTAGGATGAACTGGTAAGAAACTAAAGATACCTTTAACTTAGGCCAAAAATGCCTTATCCTCAAACTGTTACATCCTATTACTATTCAAGAAATAGAATAGAGGATTTTATTCAAGTAATTTTCTATTTCTATCAATAAAACTTTCGAAATTCTGAGGCTCCCTTCCAAGAATGGAACGAACCCATGGGCTAGGTTTAGGGGCTTTTTGAAATCGGGGTAAATAATGGAGCATAATCAAAACCAAAATATAGGCGGTAGGCCTTCCTTCAAGCCTTTTCTGAATAAAAAACTTAAGCAGGGAAGGTGAATTGAATTTTATCCGTCTACCCAAAACAGTACTTAATAAAGTGGCCATTTCGGGAAAACGCAATAAATCATTCGAGGTTAAATCCATTTTAGAATTCAAATAGAAATCGGGATTATGAATGACGTTTAAAGAAACCAATGCCAAATCCTCTACATCTAAAAGGGTAAATTGGGCGGAACCCGCAGGCAAAATCAAACGGTTCTTTTGGATTAGATCCCGTCGAAGGCTTGTTGTAAAATTCTGCATAAAATAGGCAGGGCGTAAAAAGCAATAATTTATACCCGATTGGAGTATTTCCTTTTCGATTTTATAATGAGGGATCAATGAACTTTTCTCCACTCCCTGTACAGAAACAAAAAGTATAAATTGAATGCCTACTTCTCTTGCCACTTTGATAATGGATAAAAAATAAGGACCCACCTGGCTTATCTGAGGGGGCCGCAACAAGAATAGGATATGCATTCCCATTAAAGCAGGCTTATGGGTTGAGATATCTAAAAAATCAAAATTTAAAGGCACAACCGGATATCCCTGAAGTTTAATGCTGTCGGAATCAAGGTGGCGTACCCCCGCAAAAAACAGAAGTTCAGAATCCTGAATTTTTAACTGTTTTAGGATTTCCATACCCACATTGCCTGTAGCTCCTGTAATAAAAACCTTTTTAGAGGAGGGTTTTGTCTGGATATTTTCCATAACGAAAGGGTAAATGTGATCCGAATCAAAAACAAAAAAGGGTTGCTTTTATTAAAAAAGCAACCCTTTTGGTTATCAAAATAGTTTGAATTATTTGCTTCCGAACAAATTTTTTGCCTGGTCAGCTAGATTATGTAAAGCATCCGTAGCTTTTGCTTGCCAGTCATGTGCTGTATCAGCCAAAGAGGTTTTTACAGAATCCAAATTAAATTCATGACCATCCATCACTTTATGAATTTCATCACCTAAGGAAGGAGGAATTTTTGATTTAATAGTTTCCAATACATGATCATAAGCTAATTTAGCTTGATCTACTGTAATGTTTGCTTTTGCTGCGATTTCTTCTTGTAAAGTTGCCATGAGAGGTTTTTTTTGTAAATATAGTATTCTTAAATCAATTAATTCTGGTTTCCCCCACCTTGCATTCGAGCCCGTCTTTCTGCTTTCACTTGTTCATAGGCCTTTTTCTGATCATCCGTAAGGATAGTATTCAACTTTGCATCCGTATTATCCATTATCGTTTTTCTGGCAGCCCCCATTGTGGAAAAATCTCCATTACTGTTTGAACGTAAACTGTCCATACTTTTGGCCTGGGAAAGAAAAATCGCCTTTACTTTTTTAGATTGATCATCAGTTAAACTTAGTGCCTTGGTTAAACGGGAGGTTTGCATATTGGCCCGATCTTCTGGAGTCATATTAGCCTGAGAATAACTTTGCGCCTGACTCAAATTGGCGAACCCTAGTATTAGGGCGACCATTAACATTATTTTTTTCATGATAGGTTTTTTTTAAAAGTTCAGTTCTAATTTAAGCTTAAATCAAATAAGTCAATGTAAAATTATAATACCTTCTTTTATATCGTCATTGGCACCTTCAATAACCGTTTCTCCTTCCTTTATATTCCCGGCAATTTCCACGAACTTATCATTGTAATTACCTGTTCTAACATCTACTTTTTCTGTTTTACCGTTTCTCACTACCCAAACATATTTTCTTTCCGTTGAGGTAACGACACAGGATTGGGGAACTGAAAGGGTTCCCGGATAACCTTTGGAGACAAAAAGAACATCGGCATACATTCCAGGAGCCAAAACTTCATCCCTATTAAAAATATCCAATTCCACTCTTTCTGATCGAAATTGGCGACTAATATTCATAGATTTTCTGTTGATAATCCCTGTAAATTTTTTTCCAGGAAACGACGATAAATAAAATGATAGTGAATCACGGGTACGTAGAGCAGGAGCCATACTTTCTGGAATATCTACTTCCAAACGTAAACGTTGGATGTCTTTCAGTTCCAACATCGGTACCATTTCTTTGGATTCAGCACTTACCAAAGCTCCAGGATGTACATTTCGAACAGTAATTACCCCATTAAAAGGCGCAGTGACCTTTAAATAATTTAACATAGTGCCTTGCATTTTCCAATTGGCCTTTTCAGCATTACCTAATGCACTATCGGCTTTCATTTTGGATTTTGCCGAGGCAAGATCCATTGGAGAAATAGCTCCTTCAGTGGCGGCAGCAAGTTTTAAACGCTCATAGTTTTCCTTGCTTATTGAATAGTCTGAAATAGCCCGGGCATATTTTTCACGAGCCTGAATAGAGGCCTCAACCAGTTCAGGTGCTTCCAGAATCATTAACAATTGACCGGATCGTACATGGGAGCCTATATCAACTAGTACCGATTTAACATATCCATTTACTTTTGGAAATATACTTACCTCTTGATAGGAGCCCAGCTGAGCCGGTAGTTTCATCGATTGTTCAACTTCCTTTTTCAATACTTTAACCAATTTATACTTTGGAATGGAATGTATGGCAATGGAATCCTCCGACTTTTTAGTTTCGGTATTACAGAATTGAAGTCCAAAAAACAAAAAAAGAATATATATATAATAAATAGGTTTCATAAAATTTATTGATTAGAATCTTCGGGTAAAAGTGAGGCAGAACGGAATCCGGTGTTTTGACATATCCAAGCATAAACCAATGGAACCACAAATAATGTAGCGAGAGTCGATGCGGCAAGACCACCAATTACGGCTCTACCTAAAGGTGCTGATTGGTCACCCGCTTCGCCTAAACCGGAGGCCATAGGAATCATTCCTACTATCATAGCTAAACTGGTCATCATAATAGGTCTCAGTCGCATTCCTGCTGCTATATAGGCAGCTTTGAAAGGGTTTCTATAATCTATCCTCAATCTTTCAGCACTGCTTACAATAAGAACAGCATTAGAAACCGATACACCCGTTGACATAATTATACCCATATAGGATTGTAAATTAACTGTGGAACCTGTTAATAATAAAAGAACGATAGACCCAATCAGCACTGCGGGGATAGATGATAAAACGGCCAATGAAAGTCCAAAAGACTGGAAATTAGCTGCTAATAATAAAAAAATTACGAGAATGGCTGCTATTAGACCTACTTGAAGGGAATCGAGGGTTTGTGTAAGCAAAGCGGACATGCCTTTCACCTCAACCAATAATCCGGGAGGAGGTGGTTTTAGACTTTTTAAAATAGAATAAATTGTTTCTGTAGCGCCCCCTAAATCCTTATGATATAAATTGGCACTTAATGAAATATATCTTCTGGGCCCTATACGGTCATATTCGGCGGGCAATGAATCCACCTCGAGGCTGGCTACATCCCCCAAAACAGGTCGCATTTGATTTTTAACCAAAGAAATTGAAAGAAGTTGGTTAGTAGAATTCATAATATATTCCGGAACCTGGACCTGACTTTGGTAGGTATAGGAATTACCCTGATCCAGCCATAAATTTTTATCAGTATATCGACTCGATGAAGTGGCATCCGTAATACTTTTTGAAACTTGATCTATCGTTAATCCCATCAAGGCTAGTTTATTTCGATCAACATGAATGGAAATAGTAGGGTATTTCAAGGGCTGTCGAATCAAAATATCTCTTAGAAAATTCACTTTTAAAAGCTTTTCCCGAATAAGAGAAGTATAATCTTCTATTTCCTTCATATTCTTTCCGGCAATCTGAATCTCAATAGGCGTTGAGGCCCCCTGAGCCATAATTTTTTCGGTTAATTCGATGGGTTCAAAGGAAATTTTCAATTCCGGAAATTTCGAAAGAATATTTTTTCGGATCTCTTCCTTAAGTTCTTCTAAAATCGGTTTATAGGATTTAGCCAAATCCATTTGAATTACCGCTTCATGTGTACCACTATTAAAAATATACAGGTTACTGGATCCAAAATTGGCCGGTACTACCCCCACGAATGCTGAACTTATGGCTATATGATGGTGAACCGAGGAGTCTAAAATTTCTAAAACCATTTTAGTTACTTTTTCAGTAACTTCTAATCTAGTTCCCTCCGGCTCCTGGATCCGCAATTGAATTTGACCATTATTGGTTTTAGGCAATAAATCCTTTCCTATATATAAATAAGCGAGTGCTGCTGCGACTAAACTTAATATTAGGTAGATGATCACCCTTAACTTCCGAGTAGGCATCCCATTCTTTAATCCAAATACCAAACCTGATTTCAAGCGTTGAAAAATGGGAGGCTTAGCCAAATGAACTTCTTCCTCATTATTATGCTCATTTATTTGATCTGGATGTAAAGAACTTACTATGGACTCGGGCAAGGCTTTATGACTATAATGCCCCTTTTGAAATTTTTCGGCTTTTAATATCCAAACGGATAAAACAGGTACCAAAGATTGTGAAGCCAGGAAACTAACGATCATGGCAAAGCCAATGGATAAAGATAATGGCAAAAACATTGCCCTAGGAACCCCCGTCATAAAAAAAGAGGGGGCAAAAACGGCTAAAATGCAAAGCAGTATCAATAATTTAGGAAACGAAATTTCCTGACAGGCATCCAGAATGGCCTGCTTTTTATTTTTACCCATTTCAAAATGTTGATGGATATTCTCAATGGTAACAGTGGATTCGTCCACGAGGATTCCGATTGCTAGTGCCAATCCACTTAAAGTCATTATATTGATAGTTTGTCCTGAAAGTTTTAATAGCAAAACGGCGATCATGACTGCAACTGGAATGGTAATAATCACGACTAAGCTACTTCGCCAATCTCTAAGAAATAAAAGGACCATTAAGCCAGTCAAAACCGCTCCAATGATCCCTTCTGACAATAAGCTCATGGCAGAATCGATCACAAAAACGGATTGATCAAATTCATAACTTAGCCGAACATCCTGGGGTAATAAGCTATTCATTTCAGGAATCTTTTTACGGAGTGCCTGAACCACATCCCAAGTGGAAGCATCCGCCGTTTTAACCACAGGTAAATAAACCGACCGTTTTCCATTGACCAAGGCATAATTCATAGTAATATCGGCTCCATCTAAAACTGAGGCAACATCCTTCAAATAAATTGCAGTTGTTCCATTGCTTACCAACGGGATATCTTCAAATTTTTGAACCTTGGTTTCTAAAGTATTGGTAGAGGTAATATACATGGTGTTACCCATTCGAAGATTTCCCGAAGGACTTATTGAATTGTTCCTTGCAATAGATTCAACTACCTGGTCGGCCGATAAATTATACATTTTTAATTTATCAGGATCTACATTAATCAAAACGGTGCGAGCATTGGATCCAAAAGGCAATGAAGCCGAAAGTCCTGGAACTGTAGCAAACAAGGGACGGACTTTGGTCAGTGCTAAGTCAAAAATATCCTTTAAAGGGCGATCTTTTGAACTAAAAACCAATTCCCCTACAGGAAGCGAGGATGCATCAAAGCGAACCACCTGCGGAGGTAAGGCGCCAGGTGGAAAAAAAGCCATAGTCCGATTCACTTGTAAGGCAACCTGAGCAGATGCTTCGCCCATATCCGTTCCTTCATAAAAGTTGAGTTTCAGTAAGGATAATCCTTGGATATTTTTACTTTCAATATTTTTTATCCCATTGACATAGAGAAATTGGTCCTGCATTCGGGTAGAAAAAAATCCTTCCATTTGGTTTGCCGACATTCCTCCATACTGTTCAATGACATAAATAGTGGGAGCATTGAGTTTAGGAAAAATATCAATTGGAATGGTTTTTAAGGCCACTATTGAAAATATTAGCAGACCCATAAAAACTACTAAAATAGTTATGGGTCTTTTTAACGAGAGTCGTATCATTTTATTGAATGTATTGAATGAACTGATACAAATTTCCTATGGCAGCTGCCTGATCCAAATGGGCTAATAACCAATCACTTTTAACCTGAACGAAATCAGATTGCGCTCTGTATAGCACATAGGAGGCATTGGTTAAGTCCACCAAGTTGATAATTCCGGCTTTATATTGTGCAGTTTTTTGACGAAAGGCATCCTCAGCGGCCTTAATTTGAATAGGGATTTCACGAAGATTCTTATCTGCCGTAGAAATTCCCACCTGGGATAAATTTTCAAGATTTTTCATATTAAGTTGCTCCTGTTTAAGTCGATATTCAGAAGCCAAATAATCAAAATGAGCTATAGAGGCCTTATCCTTGGTATGAATCAGGTTAAAAAGATTGTAAGAAAAGGTAATGGCTCCCAGATAATTATATCGTTGAAAGGTTAAGCCGGTTGGAAGTGAACCAAAATTATTATTAAAATCCAGGCTAGAACCCCTTGCCCAGAAGATACCGGTTAATAAAATTTTGGGTAGATAGGATTTCCGAATCAATCGTTCGTTTTCGGCCGCCAAAATACTTTCGTTTGAATAATAATCTACCAGAGGGCTTGAGGAGATGAAAGGTTCTTTAAATTTTTGAAAATCCAATCGGCTAATCAGATCATTCACTTTGGTAGAATCGAACCGAATTTGATCATAAGGTATCCCGGATAGATAGCCCAATTGTACCAAAAGCTTATTAACTTGTCCTAGTGTCTGGTTATAGATTATCTTGGTTTTAGATAACTCCGCCAAGGCTAGGGATGTATCAGCACCCGGCTTAATACCTGCTTTGGCTAATGCCTGAATAACTTTAAAAACAGTGGTATATCGTTTAATATTTTCCAGGTCAATACCTAATTGAGACTTAGATTTAAGAACCTGAAAATATAATTGCCCAATATTCCATTTAAGTTGATAGATTTCCCTTTCTAAATCAGATTTAGAAAGATTTACAGAAGATTGTGCATAATGAACAGAGGTTTTGCGTAATCCAAAATTAACCAGTTCATATTCATTATATAGGAATCCTATATTTCCGGTAGCCGAGCCAAAGGTATTGTAGGATCGAACCCCAGACGAACTGGAGGGAATTGCCCCATATGAAATATAGGAACCTGGTATAGAATTATTGGTACCTAGGGTAATTTCATCCCCAATAGTTGATTTAGGTAAAAATTCATGACGGGTATCCTGTACCCGTTTGATGGCGGATTGATAAAGCGCTTGCTTTTCTAATATAGCCGGATAATGAACCTGGGATGAGTCCAATAATTCATTTAAAGAGTAAATTCTAGATTGACCTTTAAGGAATAAGCTGGTTAAACAGAAAAGAAGTGAAATAATATGAAAATTCTTAGGAAACCTAAGGATTGGAATCATAAACAGTGATTTAAATAGTGAAAAGATGGGTGAAGTCATTTAAAAATGGTTTCCAAATAAATTTAATTTTCAGAAATCCATATAATTAAAAAATTAAATGGCCCAATAACTATTTAGAATATGAATTTTAGGCTTATTTAATGCTTGGAATTCAGATAGACGATTCCGATTAAATTTCGAAAAATAAAATGTAAAATAAATTAAATAACTATCATTAAATTGGAGCGGAATGCTGTTTAATTTAAACTTAAAATCTCTTTGCCTTTCGTTTAAGCCTTTAATTCGAATAATGCAACTCCGATTTATTGGCTGATTTTGAGTTAGGTTTTTAGTAAAATCCGTTACAACCTCTTGCTTATACGAATTAGGTATAGCGTTCGAACATTCTGTATAATCCTGCTTTAAAAAAAGAAAGCATATAACTATAAAGAATGATCCCCAAATATATTTCATGAAGTCAATAATTTTTCTTTCAAAAACGATCAAAGTTACCTAAAGTAATCAATTGATAGATATTACTTTAGGTAACAAAAATGAAATCTTTAAGGAGAAATTGTTTTAGATTTAATAAACTCACTATTAATCCAGAAATTTTTCTCTCAAGGTCTTGATTTTGGAATCATCCAATCCTATTTCCGTTTTTAAGAAACTATCAACACTTCCAAATTTCTTTTTAATGGAGGAAAAAGTGGCATCAATATATTCCTTTTTTACGCCCATCATACTTTTTGCCACTTCGGCATTTAAATGATAGGTATTTACCATCATATTCATCATTTTATCGTTGTCGGCCTTTCTATAATAATTACTGGCTAAAAAATCCTCTACAATTTCCTTGTAAGGAACACCCAAAGCATACAGGACCAAAGCAGCCCCCATTCCGGTTCGGTCTTTACCCGCTGTACAATGAAACACTAAACTTTGATCTTGGGGCAAATCCAAAAGAGCATCAAATAAAGGTTTGTATCGATCCTTGAAATACTGGGCTTTGCTATAAAAATCTTCCATTAATGAATCTGCCTGTTTTGGATTTTTCAAAACCGCAATGGAGCGCATCATTCCATCCACATTATCACTACCAGCCGGGCATAGTTGATAATGCATGCCCGGAAGCATTTTATCAGGGGCTTTTTGTGATTCGGCAACCCCTCTTAAATCAATATCATAGCTAATTTTAAGGTTTTGCATCAAGCTTAAATCCGAATCCGTTAGCTTACTCATATCGGCACTTCTATACAGTTTTGCCCAACGAACATGGTGTCCATTACGGGTTTTATAACCCCCTAAATCTCTGAAATTAGCAGCCCCTTTAACCTTAACTTTTCTTTGGGCACTATCGGCCACTTGGGCCTTAATATGAGTGAAAACCCCGAAAAGAAATAAAAATACAATCAGCTTTTTCATAGGTAAAATTTTAATTGGTTTAAAACAAAAAAGCAGGGAAACCCATAGGAATCCCTGCTTTTAAAGTATAACAAATAAATTATTTGGTTAACCAAGTATCTTTGGTAAGATCATCGGTTCCACCAAACTGAGAGGTAATAGATGCTGTATAATTAGCATTATTATAAGTCTGTTCAGCAGACGAAATCTGCCATCTTCTTGGAATATTTCCAGTAGCCGTTCCTATACCTGCTCCACCTTGTGAAAAAGCTGGAATACCCGTTCTTCTCCACTGATAAAATCCTTCATAACCGCTGTTATTAAATAGGGCAACATATTTTTCATTCAAAATTTGGGCTAGCCCTGTTGCATTATCACCGGCGTAAGCGTTTAGAGTGTTAAAGTTTGAAATATTTACTTTAACCATTCCCAAAACATTAGAATTTAAATCCGTTACTGGAACCATTTGGCCATCGGTTAATCCTAGAGAACTAAAACCTGCAGCCAAACCCGAGTTATAATAAGTAGCTGTGGTTAAGCTGGGAGCCCAACCACGATTTAAACCTTCCGCAATATTCAATTGTTGCTCAGGAAATCCGAAAATTATAAATGGATCGGCTGTTGAACCATTTGTCGTAGCATAATAGCGAGAATTATTGGCAAAGGAATAAATTCCTGTAACAGGATCGGAACTATTTAAAATAGATGCCTGAGTAGAATTATCATCGGCACCCACATATGCGGTAAAATCACTGATTGATTTTCCTCCAGCCACTAACGATGGAGCTGGTGTGGCAAATAAAAACACTCTTGGATCTTGAGTTGAAGATAAAATGCTCATAAAAGTTTTATTCATATCCGCATATTTATTATAAGGCTGATTTCCTCTTGCCTTAATAGGATATGGATTTACTGTATTAAACTGATAGATACAATTATCATTATTTGAACTCATTAAGGGATACTGGGTTGGATTAGTAACAATTTTGTTGAATTGAGAAATCACATTCAAATCAGCATTATCCACTGCACGCTTACTCAAACTTACCAAAACTCTTAAGGTATAAGCATTAATAACTTTTTGCCATTGAGCGCATGTTAAAGGACCAGAACCTGTACCATTAAAGAAAACATCTCCACTAATAGTTCCCGATGCATTACCTGAACCAGCAGCAATATAGGCCGCCATTAAAGTATTCGCCGAATCTAATTGAGACAATGCCAATTTATAAATATCGTGTTGAGTATCAAACTTCGGAGTAATACTTGTTCCCGAAGCTTGGCTATAAGGACAATCACCTACCCTTTGGGTGATCCAAATTCCTGAATAGGCCTGAAAAAATAAACCTAATGCATAATATGGATTGTTGATTGTCGGAAACTGTGCTTTTGCCTGCTGTTTTAAGGCAATTGCATATTTTAAATTTCCTGTATAAGGATCCTCGGTAGTTGACCAATTATAAAAATTGGTTCCCCTATAATATGAATAATTAGAAAGCCAATACTGACCAAAGTTGGACGCATTTCCCCAAGGCTGTTCATCCCCAAACATAAGGTTAGAAGTAAGGTGGTTAAACAGCAAGCTAACTGGGATTAGGGTACCAGGACCAGCTATATTTGGGTTATCAACCAGATTACCTTTTTGGCAACCGGTATTGAATACCAAGCCAACCATAATTAGGAAGGCGAGGGGTAAAAGAATTTTTCTTTTCATTTTCTTTTCTATAAAATATTAGAAACCAATATTAATGTTGAAGCCATATCGACGGGCAGTCTGAGTTTGAAGATCAATACTTCCTGAAGCTCCTTGTATCGATCTATCCTGGGCATTATAACCTGCTGCGTACTGATCAATATCAATATCCTTTCTAGCTGCAAAGTATAATAAGTTCCTTCCTACTAAGGTGAATGAAAGTCTTTTAATAATTCCATTTTTCAACATAGCTGAAGGAACAACATACCCAATTGTAACTTCTCTTAATTTGGCAAAAGAACGACTAATGGTATAATATTCATCATTACCATTGATACCCGATGATATATACGATTGAACCGTAACCGCCGTAGTATTAGGGGCAAAAGTTAAGGCACTGAAATTATTTATTAATCCATTTGTATACGATGGAGTACCAGATACTATCTGAACCCCTCCACCAACATAAGCAGGTGTAATAGGCTGAGTTTGATTAGAGGTGGACTGCCATTCTTTTAATCGCGCAACACCGAAGGCGCCACTAGCCGATTCAATAGAAGTTCCTCCATTATCAGCATGGTAATGGGTTTGGTCATAGATCACACCGCCAATCCTACCATCAAATTGAAAACTGAAAGTCCAACCTTTGTATGCAAATTTATTATTTATACCAAAGGTAAAATCGGGATCCGCGTAACCCAACAAAGAGGTATAATTCGGATCTCCTGACTCAGAACCATTAGGAAATAAAGGAGTACCTCCAGCATGAACAATATTTCCACTAGGATCTCTCACAAATTTAGTACCATAGATTCCATCCAAACGTTCACCAATCTTATAATTATGATTGTTTTGCAACAAAGAGCTTTGATTCTGATAAATATCCTTTAAGGTTTCTCTCAAGGTTGAATAATTTAAATTGATGTCCCAATTCAAACCGTTCTTACTCCTAAGAGGAGAACCTTGCAACTGTAATTCAAATCCTTTTTTCAGGGATGTAACACCATTCACAATTTGAACTTGATTACCTGTGGATGGGGCAACTGGTAATTGATAAATGTTTGGACCATTTATTGTTCTAAAGTAAGTTCCAACAAATCCCAAACGATTATTTAAAAATTTCAAATCCAATCCAGCTTCATCAGAGCTAACATTGTAAGGATTTAAGCTTGAATTAGTAATGGTATTGGATAATGAAACAGAAGAGGTGTTATTATAATAACTAGCGGAAGCTGCACCTGCACTGTTTTGATAGCTTGGACCATCATATGAGGTGATAGGCTCCGAACCATACCCTAATAAACCACCATTAAGGGAATTTCCTGTATTAGCCTGATAAGCAGATCCAATAGTAGAAAGTGTCAAACCACCTTTTGCAACGGCATAAGATGCTCTGACTTTTACAAAAGAAATAAATTCAGGGAATTTTAAATAATCAGAAACTACTGAACTCACAGCAACTGAAGGGTATAAATAGGTTCGATTACCGGAAGATAAAGTGGATAAGTTATCTACACGATTGGTATGGTTAATATTAATATAGTTTTTATAACCTAAATCGAATGAATAATAACCACTATATACCTGCATTTTAGAATTAAACGACCATTCTCGGATTGGATTTATAGAATTGTTGAAATTATAAACTCCCGGAATTGCTAACTGCACAGTGGTTGTCCATGTGGATCTAAAGGTGTATGAACGATCAGATGCTCCAATTAATCCAGAAAAATTAAAATTTTTCCAATTATGGGCATAATTAAGGGTTAGATCATTATTATTTTCCAATAGGTTTCTATGGTCTTCCCTGTAATCACCATACCAGCCAAAATACCACCAAGGAAGATAAGTTTGCAAGTTTACTGAGGCGGGAAGCTTCTCAGTTAATAATTGATCCCAAGTAGTTACCTGTGAACGTAAACTTAAACTTAAATCGTTATTGAATTTATAAGTAGCCTTCAGATAACCATAAACGTCAGACTTGTTTTTACCTCTTAACCATTTTTTGGCAATAAACCAAGCCGAGTTTTCACGACCATATTCTGGAGCGTACTGGATTAAGTTGTTAACCCCTTGTGGTCCTTTGTAGATATCTTTCAAATCATTGATATCATAATCAGAAGAACCATAAACCTTAAACATATAAGAATAGGAATTTGGACCGTAAGAAACGTCAGGAACGTTTGGAGAATACTGTAAGTTAAAGTTTAAATCACCTTCTAAACGTAATTTCTGAGTGATATTATAACCAGCATTAATTTGAAAATTATCCAAATTTAAACCTGTATTAGGGAAAATACCCTTTTGGTAGGTATGGGAATAACTCATGCGGATATCATAAAGAGTACCTCTTGCAGCAACAGCAATATTATCGGTAGTAATTAAACCGGTTCCAGCAAAAGTGTGAAAGTTATTAGCTCCACGCGCTAACCAAGGTGTGGTTGAGCGAATACCGGTAGTAGTATTATATGGTGAATCATATTGCTTAATTTGCTGACCTTCGAAACGAGGACCATATTCCTGTAAACGTTGCTTATAATCATACAAAACGTCTCCATATGAATACTGAAACTTAGATCCACGACCGTATTCAGTTTGCGCTTTAGGCTCTACAATAAATCCATGCTCAGCATTATTGGTACTATTAAAATCTACCTGCCAACCTTTTTTATCAGTAGTTCCTCGTTTAGTAGTAATAATTATAGCTCCATTAACTCCTCTAAATCCATAAAGAGCCGAGGCATTTGGACCTTTTAAAACGGTATAGGACTCAACATCATCTGGGCTAAAGTTATACGTATCGGAAGAGATGGGAACTCCGTCGATTACATATAAAATTTCGTTCGCCCCACGCAGAACCACTTGAGGGCGACCGAATAATTCGGCACTCGCTCCAACCGATAAACCAGCTACTTTACCAGCCAATCCGTTAACCGGGTTAGGATCACGAGCAACGGTTAAATCTGCTCCTTTTAATTCGGTTAAGGCATAACCTAATTTCTTTTCTGTTTTTTTAACACCCAAAGCGGTAGTTACAACCACCTCTGTAAGAGTTTTAGAAGTTGTACCTAAAACAACAGAAATTCTGTAATTTCCATTAGATACAACCACTCTTGAATCAGAGGCAATAACAACCTCGGTTCCAGTATATCCAATATAGGAAAATACTAAAGTTTGGTTTTTATCTGCTTTTAATACGTAGCTACCATCGATTTGGGTTTGAGTCCCTTTGGTAGTACCTTTAATTAAAACAGACACCCCAGGAATGGGCTGATTGCTTTCGTCCCGGACAATACCGGTAACTTCGATTGCTTGGGCGAAAAGCGAGCCGCAAACAAAAAGTACGAATGCCAGGGTTAGTAGCATCCTACTTAAAATAGGTAGTTTTTGTTTCATGTGCACTATTAGTTGTTTGGACAAAGCTATCCTGCCAATGTTACCCTGATGTTAAGAATACTTAATGAATATGTAAAAGAAGGTTTACCGAATTACGATTTATTGACCAAAACCTTAACCTTAAATTAACCTTGTAGAACAAAAACCGGAAAATTCTTAACATTGACTTAACAATGAAACGATTTTACCATTTTACCCCTTTTAATAATATATTGCCTTATGGAAAATATAAAATACCCTATCGGACCCTTAAGCCTTCAGGTGGATTATACAGCCGAGGAACTGGACGGACTCATTCAGGATTTAGTACATTACCCTCAATTATATAAAGAAAGGCTCGATAGCTTGGATCAAGATTCCTTAAAAAAAACATATCGGGAAGGTTCCTGGAATATTGCCCAAATTGCTCATCATGTGGCCGATATGCAATTATTGCATTATTTCAGAATGAAAAAAGCCTTAACCGAACCAGATTATAAGGAGGTTACCCTGGTCAATATTGATGGCTGGGCCCAATTACCGGATGCCCGAAAATTTTATATTCTGGATTCATTGGAATTGCTCGAAAGCGTTCATGCCCGCTTTGTATCTATGGTCCGATTCCTTAGCCCTGAACAATACCATATTACTTATTATCATGCTACCCGAAAAATCTATATAAATCAAAAACAGGCTATAGCCATGGCCGCCTGGCATGTAAAACATCATTATGCCCATATCGGTATTGCCCTGGGCTTGACCCATCCTTAAAAACCTTAATAGTTTTAACTATATTCGTTAAAGACTCATTCTAATTCCTTTAATTTTGAAAAAAGGCTTTACCTATTTATTCCTTCTGGTTTTTATCTGGAGCCAATTTGGTTTCCTGATAAATCGGTTCAATCAGATGCGTTTGGATAGGATTATGGAATCCAAAATTGAGAGCCATGATTATAAGGATGAATATCTCCTTGAATTAAAAATCCCGCTTCACCTTCCCTATTATCTGGATCAACCTGATTATAAATCCAGCAAAGGGGAAATCAATTATCAGGGACATATATATAATTATGTAAAATCCCGGGTTAAATCGGATACCTTATATATACTTTGCCTTCGAAATGATATTAAAACGGAATGGGTTCATCTTAGTTCCTCTATTTTAAAGATTAACCATCCAGCTTCCATTAAAAACAATACCCATTTCTCGTCTTTTTCCTTTATTCCTCTTTTTTTCCCACCTTCCTTATGGGGGCTTCAAAAGCCATTGGCTCAAAACCAGGCATCTATTTTTATTCCCCATATTAAAATTCTGAAGCCGTTTTTAGGTACCGATTTTATACCTCCCGATTATTCCCATCCGAAAATTTCTTAATCTCTTAATGGCTTTGGTTCAGTATTAGGCTCAATTTTAGCCCTTAGCCTTGTCTATTTTCCCATTTCTATAAAAAAAATTCTATGAACCCAGTAAAACTATGTTTTCGAACATTCGTTTTTATACTCTTTTTATTTGTATTCCGTTTTATGGCTCAGGCCCAAACGGAGGATGATGCCTTTACCATGAACAAAAACCAAATTTGTTTAGGAGGCATGTTTAGCCAATCCCAGTTTGATCATTATTGGGAAGGAAACCATTTGCGTGACAATCTAAATTTTGGTACGGTGACTTATCAGAATTATTCCATAATGGGTATTTATGGAATTACCCATTCCTTGAGTGTTCTGGCGTCTCTTCCCTATGTTCAAACCCATGCCAGCGCAGGAACCCTTCATGGTATGAGTGGGCTTCAGGATATTGGTCTGGATCTGAAATTTAAAGCCCTCCATATCCAGAGCTCAAACGGTCAATTTACCCTATTCGGTATTGGCGGGATAACGGTTCCAGCAAGTAATTATCTGGCTGATTATTTGCCTCTTGCAATTGGTTTAAAAAGCCGTACCCTTTCCGGACGAATTCTGGGAGATTTTCAATGGCACCATTATTTCATCACGGCTTCGTATTATTATACCTTTCGAAGCAATATTGCCATTGACCGAAATTCGTATTATACAAACCAGCTTTATCTTACCGACCAGGTTCAAATGCCCAATTTGGATGGTTTTTTAATTCGGACCGGATATAGAAGTACCCATTTTATTGCTGAGGCACTCCTTCAGAATTATACCACCTTAGGAGGTTTTGATATTACCACCAATAATACCCCATTTCCAAGCAATCGAATGAATTGGAATGCCATTGGCCTTAATTTAAAATACGAGTTCAAAAAGCCACTCAATGGTTTTACACTCTATACCGGTGGTAAATATGTATTTCAGGGGAGAAACGTAGGCCAGTTGAAAACCTTCGATGCCGGCTTGTTTTATGCTTTTTACCTATCTAAAAAACATCCTCAGAGCGCAAGTCAAAAATCTTCGATCCAATAATTATATCCGATCATGAAAAAATTCCATTCCTATATTATTTGCCTATTGATGGCATTTGTCCTTTTATTTTTAAACGAATGTTCCAAAACCGTTTTGAATACGACATCCAATCTTCCTGCCCTAAAACCCCAATCCACCGATAGTTCTGCAGGAAACTGGATCCCCGTTTTATTAAGTTCACCAAGTCAGGTACCGGTAAATGCCCCTTCAGGAACCAACAGCGCGACCTATTTAGCCGAATTGACCTCTATTAAATCCGAACAGCAAAATTTAAGCAACGACCAATTATCTAAAATTCAGTATTGGTCAGCGGGCAATGTTTTACGTTGGAATGAAATATTAAGGGGTTTAGTGGCCGAACATAATATTCCTCCCTATCAAAACCCCGATGGATCCTATCCCATTCCCAGTTCAACCAATCCGTTTAATTATCCTGAATATCCTTTTTCCAATCCTCCCTATGCAGCCAGAGCCTATGCTTATATCGCAGCGGCTCAGTATGATGCCCTGGTAGCCGCTTATTATTATAAAAACCTATACCATAGAGGGGCGCCTTATGTTCAGGATCCGGGTATCAAAATGTATGGCACTAAAACCAACCTACCCTCCTATCCCTCCGAAGCCGGGGTAATTGCCGGGGTTACTTCCGAAATGATGAAGCTATTATTTCCAACAGACTATACAGCTATTTTTCAAAAAGCCAATGATGCTGAAATAGCGGCCGTACAATCGGGATCTGCAAGCCCCTCGGATATTCAGGCCGGAGATTCCTTAGGGAGGAAAATTGCCGATTTATTTATTGCACGAGCTAAAACCGATAAAACCAGCCTGGCAGTAGGTAACCCCAGTATTTGGGCGGCCTTACAAAGTCAAACCGCTGCCACAGGCGAAACGCCGTGGATCAGCCTGGAAACCCCAGCCCGACCACCCATGCTCCCCCTTTTTGGAAATGTTCATTCGCTTATATCTGATTCGGCCACATTGGTTTCCTTACGACCAGGCCCTCCCCCATCCACCTCCAGTGCGGAAATGAAAAAAGAATTGAATGATGAACTCCAATATACCCTTCATCCAACTGCCGAAAATATCCGAATCACCCAGTTTTGGGGTGATGGGGTGGGAACCGTCACACCACCCGGCCATTGGAATTCTATAGCTTGTAATGATTTTATAAATCAGAATTATTCCGAAGTACGATGGGCCCGCAATCTGGCTTTTTTAAATCTGGCCTTATTCGATGCAGCCATAGTATGTTGGAATACGAAATATTATTATTTCAACCCCCGACCCAGTCAATTAAATCCAGCCATCAAAACCCTAACCGGAGTTCCAAACTTTCCATCGTATATATCGGGCCATTCTACCTTTTCAGGGGCCGCCTGTGGGGTATTATCCTTTTTAGTGCCCGCTCAGGCCAATGCCTATGTTCAAATGGCTACTGAAGCCTCCAATTCAAGAGTCGTATCAGGTATTCATTATCAGATTGATTGTACTACTGGTTTGCAGGTGGGCACTAGTATCGCGAATTTGAGTATCAAAAAATTAAAAGCTTCCGGCGGAAATTGATTTTTTTTTGAAAAAGGATAAAGCTTATTTGCATTTATTAACGAAAAGAAAGTATTTTAAACTTATTTTGAAAAGTTTTCGTTTAAAGTTTATTCACCAGAATGGATTTATCGATTCTGGTGAATTGAACTTAATTAAAATAGGATAAAAGAATAAAAATACTCTATGAATAAAGGTGGATTTCGTTTTTTGAATGTTTCAGGAATCATGTCCACCCAAATTCAGGATTACGATTGGTCAAAAACGAGTTTAGGGCCTATATCCGATTGGTCTCCTATTTTTCGATCCCAATTATTTATGATTCTCAATCATAATTTACCCATGACCTTATTATGGGGGCCGGATCTGGTGATCCTTTATAACGATAGCTTTATTCCCTATTTATCAGAAAATGAAGCGAATAATCCTTCATTTGGGAAAAAACTAATGAAACATAATTGTCCCAATTGGAATTTATATAAGAATAGTATTAATCAGGTTTTTTCGGAGGCTAAACCCCTATTTATTGGGAATCAGGATTATTCGGACAATCCTGAGGATAGTATGTATCAGGTTCATTTTGGTATTCATTTAAGCCCCATCCTGGATGAACAGGAAGAAACCAATGGGGTATTGGTTACCTTAATCGATGAAAGTCAGAGAATTGAGACCCTAAAGAAAATCCATGATCAGGATCTGAAAATAAAAATTGCCATGGAGTCGTCCGGAATTGGCTTTTTTGAAACCCATTATACCCCCCAAAATACCGTTGAATATGATTTTTCAGATACCTTCGAAAAAATAACCTCCATTAATGGCAATTCTACGGTTGAGGAAATTGATTTATTATTCCATCCGGAGGATCGACCTATTCGGAAAAAGGCCATTGAAGAATCCTTTAAAACCGGTAATTTATTTTATATAGCCAGAATCTTTAGGGAAAAAAATATCCGATGGATATTGGTTAAGGGAAAGGTGTTTCCCCAATCAAAAAACAATTCCTACAAAATTATTGGTGTGGTGGAGGACATTACACAGATTAAAAAAAAGGAAGAGGAATTAATTCAATCCCATATAAAACTGGAGGAAGCCTTATTTGAACAAAAGGCCCTTCAAAAACAAAAAAATGAATTCCTCCAAGTGGCCAGTCATGAATTAAGAACCCCCTTAACCACAATTAAAGGGTTTGGACAACTAGTAGAAGAAATTATATTACAAAAAGGAATGGTTAAGGAATCTACCATGGTTAGAAAGCTCAACGAACGAATTAACCATTTACAATCATTGGTCGATAACCTTTTTGATGTATCCAAAATTCATTCGGAGAAACTGGATTTTGCAGAAACCACCTTTGATTTAGTTTCCTTGTTGGAAGCTAAAGTGGAAGATTTGCGCTTTACAACCTATCAACATAAAATAATTGAGGAATATAGTTTTAATGCACCCGTGAAAGCTGACTGGGACCGAATTTCCCAGGTGGTTTCCAATTTATTGTCGAATGCAGTCAAATACTCACCGGCCAGTAGGGAAATTTATATTCGAAGCTATAAACTCGAGGATTTCATAGCGGTAGAAATTAGGGATCAAGGCCTTGGCATACCCAAGGAGGATTTCCAGAATATTTTCGAACAATTTTATCGGTCTCCACCCGATAATTCACCTATGATTCGGGGTCTTGGCCTAGGTCTATATCTTTCCTGTCAGATTATAAAAAATCAGGGGGGCAAAATATGGGTGGAAAGTGAGTTGGGAAAAGGTTCTCGATTTACATTTACCCTTCCTATTATAAACTATTGATCACTAAATTCTTACAATAGGAATTAGATTAATCCATTTCTTTTCATTAATTTTTGAAATGGATATCCATACTCCTGTCAATAATATACGCCAATTTAATGGAACCATTGGGCAAGAAATTCTTGCCTATAACTGGTCGAGTCATAGTTTAGGCCCCATTGATCAATGGCCCATTAGCCTTTGTTTGTATATCCAAATGATTTTAAAAAGCAAAACCCCTATGTTTTTGCTATGGGGAAGGGATAATTCTCTTTTCATCAATGAAAGTTTTCAGGAAATAGGGATTGAATTAAATCCATACGATTCCCCAATAGGAAAAACGGCTAGAGAATATTTCAAGGAGTATTGGGATATTTGGGAAAATCGTCTCGAATCTTTGCATTACCAGGGAAATATATTCTTTCGGGAGGATATACTTTCCCAGATTAATAGATTACCATACCAAAAGGAGACTTACCGGTCGTATCATATCAGTCCAATACTGAACGAGGAGGGTGAGAATGCCGGGATCTTATTTTTAATCATCGATACCTCTGAGAAAGTATTAGCCTTTAAAAACCTGGAGGAAAATCAAAGGAGATTATCAGAGGCCATTAATTCGGTTGAAATGGGAACCTTTGAATATCGGATCGATACCGAGGAAATGATTCCCTCCGAACGCTTTATTAATTTAATGGGTGGAAAAAAAGGAATGACACGCGAACAATTTGTCAATCTCTTACATCCTGATTATGTTGAAGTTCGAAATAAAGCCTATCAAGAAGCCTTAAAAACCGGTAATTTAAAATATCAAGCCCGGACCTTAAAAGACCCTACCGTTTGGGTAGAAGTGGAAGGGAAAATATATTACGATTCCAAAGGAAACCCCAGCAAAATGGTAGGAACTATTTTCGACATTACCCGTGAAAAAAATGCTGAATTGGAATTATTAGAATCCAAATCCCATTTAGAAAAGGAATTATTGGAGAAACTGGCCCTTCAAAAACAAAAAGATGAATTTTTACAGGTAGCCAGTCATGAATTAAAAACTCCATTAACCGCAATCCGTGGATACGCTCAATTGGTGGAGGAAATTCTCCTGGAAAAAAAACTGGATTCCGAATCAAAAATGCTCGGGAAATTAAATCTCAAAATTGACCATCTCAATAGCTTGGTTCAAAACCTATTTGACGTTACCCAATTAAATATAGGAAAGCTCGATTTTGTAGAAAATATTTTTGAATTAACCGAATTGCTTCGTTTTTTAACCGATGATTTTAGGTATATACGGAGTAATAATTATATACGGGAGGATTATTCCTTTAAAGGATTGGTTAAGGCAGATCGGGAAAGAATCTCTCAGGTTATCACAAATTTAATATCCAATGCCATTAAATATTCTACCCCCCGAAGTGAAATTTTCATCCAAACCCGAAAAGTTGAAAACCAAATTGCGGTGGATATTATAGATAAAGGAATTGGCATTGCCCCCATCGAATCCTCCAGAATTTTTGAACAGTTTTACCGATCTCCCAATGCCCTCAGTCCAAAATATTCCGGGTTGGGGCTTGGATTATATATTTCCTCACAAATAATAGAACGACAAGGGGGTAAAATTGAAGTTAAAAGCACATTGGGTAAAGGGTCAACCTTTACATTTTCACTCCCCATTTATAATCCATAAATAGTAAATTTTATATACAAACTATGATAAAAACCAATTACCCTGTTTATATTAAATTGGCTTCCGTTTTAATTTGCTTGTTGGCCATAGGATATTTAATCGTTTTAGGGCGTGATTTATTAACCCCTCTGGCATTTGCCGGCCTTTTATCCATTTTATTAATACCACCGGCTCATTTTTTAGAAAATAAATGGCATTTATCCAGAGGTTTCGCCTCTGGTATTACCATTTTAGGCTTATTAACCATCATTATTGGATTATTTTATACATTGGGTTCACAGATTTCGGATTTATCGACGGAATTTCCCAGTTTTAAGCGTCAATTGGGGGTATCCTTTTCAGAAATTCAAAACTGGATTTCGGCCACCTTTCATATCAATACTTTCAAACAATCGAATTATATAAAATCTGCTGAGGATAGCTTACTGAATACCGGATCTTCCATGATCGGGAGTACCTTAATCGGTATATCCTCGATGGTATTATCGACCATTTTTGTTTTATTGTATTCCTTATTCTTTTTAATCTATCGTTCCTTGATCAAAAAATTTCTCATTGGAGTTTTTAAGGAGGATAATTCCGATTTGGTGAATGATATCATTGAAAAGGTTCAATTTATTATTCGAAAATATATAACCGGCTTATTGATCGAAATGTCGATTGTTTCTGGGGCTATTAGTATAACTTTTTGGGCCTTAGGCATAAAATACGCCTTCCTATTGGGTTTATTAACCGGATTATTGAACCTGATTCCTTATATAGGAATGGCAATCGCTCTAATTCTATCTATTTTGGTAACCTTTGCGACGGCCACATCCATAAAAATTCTATTTGTAGTCATAACCTTGGTTGCCGTTCATTTAATTGATGCCAATGTTCTTCTACCGGTAATCGTTGGATCCAAGGTAAAAATCAATGCCTTGATTACTATAATTGGGGTGGTTATTGGAGAAATGTTTTGGGGTATTCCGGGTATGTTTCTCTCGATTCCTATCCTTGCCATCTTAAAAATAATTTTTGATCGGGTAGAAAGCCTCAAGGTTTGGGGTTTACTATTAGGTGAGGAGGAAAAAACAAGAAAAGTTAGGGGCCATAAATCTTCTTAAATAGCTTCCTTATAGTAACTATATCGTTTCATACCAAGGTTATGAGTTATTAGTCCTTATTTTGCCTCATTCTTAAAGCCATGATAAAGGAGGATTTTTTTTTGCAGGGTAATTGGATCATGTCGGAGAGAATCCGGGCATTTGATTGGTCAAAAAACCCATTAGGCCCTCTAGACACTTGGCCCATTTGCCTTAAGCTCTATGTTTCCCAAATTTTAAGCCATCAATTTCCGATGCTATTATTATGGGGTCCGGAATTTATCCAAATTCATAACGATCCCTTTCTATTTAGCAGGGATATTCATGAGGATCCTCCGGTTTTAGGGTCGAAAAGCGCTGAATTCTTCAAAGAAACCTGGCATTTGGTAAGACCCATGTTAGAGGAAGTATATCACAAGGGAAAATCATTTTATAATGAAGATCAGGGATTTCCGGATAATCGCCATAAAAAACTGAATTTGGCCTATTATACCTATAGTTATAGCCCATTGATGAATGAATATGGAGAAATTCAAGGAATCATGGTTACCAGTATTGAAACCACCGATAAAGTAGAATCCTTTAGAAAACTGGAAGAATCCGAACAAATAGCTCGCTTAGCTCTTGAATCGGCCGAAATGGGTTCGTATGAATATAATTATTTAACGGATAAAGTCATTTCCTCTGAATCCCATTCCAAAATTTTGGGGGTAAATGGAGTAGAAAAAATTGATGAATACCGTACCCTTTATTACGAAGATGATTTAAAAATACGGGATCAGGCAAAACGGGATGCCATTAAAACAGGAAAGTTGAATTATACCGCCCGAATAAAAGTAAAGGACGAAATTCGATGGATCCATGCCTTGGGTAATGTGCTCTATGATTCGGACAAGGTCCCCGTTAAACTTATAGGCGTTATTCAGGATATAACGGAAAAAAAACTATTCGAGGAAAAAATATTATTGGCCAATAAAAAACTTCAAATTGCCAATAAGGAGCAAAAAGAACTACAAAAGCAAAAGGATCAATTCTTACAAATTGCCAGTCACGAACTTCGAACCCCATTAACGGCCATTAAGGGTTTTGCCCAATTGGTTCAGGAAGTTTTGGCAGAAAATGGTCATGAACGGGAATCCAAAATGCTGGAGAAACTTAATTATCGAATTGATCATCTGCATGCTTTGGTGGAAAACCTTTTTGATATATCCAAAATCAATTCCGGAAAACTAGACCTAAACCTTCAAGTGGTTGAACTTACCAGTATCTTAAGGGTTTTAGCCGAAGATTTACGCTTTACCCCTATCAAACATACTTTAATAGAGGAATATAATTTTTCGGCCAAGGTAAATGTGGACCGTGAACGGATTGCCCAGGTGGTTACCAATCTACTTTCCAATGCGGTAAAATACTCACCGGAGGGTAAAGAAATTCGGATTCGAACCCGTAAGCTGGATGATTTTATAGCGGTTGATATTATGGATCAAGGCATAGGCATTGAAAAGGATGAACTTGAATTCATTTTTGATCAATTTTACCGTTCAAAAAATCTGGAGAATAGTGGAATCGGTGGTTTAGGATTAGGTTTATTTTTATCTGCCCAAATCGTTCAACGAAAAGGCGGTAAAATCTGGGTGGAAAGCGAAGTTGGCAAAGGCTCTGTTTTCACGTTTACCCTCCCCATCTATAAGGAAGCCTAGTATTGTTTATTTTAAAGAGGATTTCCAAATTGCATAATCCTTTTTTTGACAATGTCCACAAGGTCTAAAACCCCTATTAAAAGCCTCCTCCTTGGATGAAAAAACCACGCGATTTTCCATATTCATCCGTTTGCCCGAACTACAATCCAAACTCCCATAAATTTTTAGTCGATTATTTCCGCTCAGTTTTATTTCTCCCATTTTAATACCTGCAATTAAGGCCCGTAATCTGCCTATTTGGGTAATTCCTAAATTCCTATAGTATATCATGGTACAGGTATTTTAAGCAATGGCATCATGAAAAATAAGTCCTAAAGTATATCGTTCACCCGATTGAACCTCGCTTACTCCATGTTTTAGGTTTACCCGATAATACCCTTTAATTCCTTTTTCAGGTTTAAACTGCGTAGCAAACAACAATAAATCCCCTTTAGATGCCTGTATTACCTTAACACTGCTTTGAGCCCGAGGAATTTGCCGGGTTAACACAAATTCTCCTCCCTCAAAATCGATACCGGGCTGGCTTAGAAAAAACACGGCCTGGATAGGAAAATAAACCTTTCCATATAAATCCTGGTGAAGGGTATTATGCCCTCCTTTACCATATTTTAAGATTAATGGGGTGGCAAGTCTCTGCCCATTCTCTTTGCAAAGCTTCATAAAATCAGAATAATTTTCTGGAAACTGAATTTCTACTTTCATCAATTCCATCCAAAAATTCGCCAGGGGCATCAAGGCTTTGTAAAGTTCCTCCCTAATGAAGGATAAGGCAATCGGCAAAGGGTAATCAAAATATTTATACTCTCCCATTCCAAAACGGTATCGTTCCATTACCACGGTTTTTCTAAAACCGAGTGGTTCATCGTATCCTTTTTTCCATGTTTCGATCATGGTTCCGGGAATCATTTCAGGAATTAGGATATACCCCTTTTCATGGATGGTATCTCGAATTTTATCCCAATTCAATCCCTGAATTTTCTTTTTGACTTCCAATAAATCTGGATCAATTTCTAATATAGTGGTTTCCATTTCTATAATTCCAATAAGGCGATTTCCTGAAAAATGCTGACCAATGATTCGGGCATACTAAAAAAGGGTGAATGGCTGGAGGGGAGTTTATAAACCTCGTTTACCCCCATTTCCAAATACATTTTTTGCTGCATAAATGGGGTAACCGCTCTATCTTCGGTACATTCAATATAATACCTGGGGAGAGATCCGAAACTCCTTTCGGTTAATTTCAAACAGAAGCTTCCTGATTCAATGGGTTCATGGCTAAGAATCCATTTTGCCATTTGACTGATGGATGGATCGCAATCATGATAAAGCCCCTCTCTGTAAATTTCCGGGTTTAGTGTAGTAGATTGGGATTCTGGATGAAATTCCACAAAAGGTTTAAGCCATCCATGAATATCCTGTTGTGAATATTCCTTTTGGGTTTTTCCATCGGGAATCAGGTAAGCGGCCAGGTAAATCAACCTTTCAATTTTATTGGGTATACATTCCGCTAACTGGGAAATCATTATTCCATTTTTACTATGGCCAACCAAAATAACCTTCCCGGGCAGGGGATTGATAAATTCCACCAGTTTTTGAACCGTCTCAATCATTTTGACAGATTGAATAGGGGTTTTATCCCTCCCCATTCCTGGCAAATCCAAAGCAAATACCTTATGCCCCAATGCATTCAACAAGGGAACTACTCGATGCCAGTTCCAGGCATTATGCCAAGATCCATGAATTAATATAAAGGTCTTCATAAAAATACCGGCCCCTTATGGAAGCCGGTACAAACATGGCAAAGTTCAAAGCCCAATAAAACCCGAAAATTGCGTTTCTACCTAAAAGCTAAGGCTGAGAGATTATATTATTTGGTTTTACCAGCCCCTTTCATATAATCCAAGGTAAGATTACAAAGGGTTTTAACTCCTAAAGAAAACCCGGATTCATCTATATAAAAATCAGGGGTATGATGGGAAGGTGCTTTGGCGGGATCCCCTCCAATGGGCATTCCCCCTAAATGCACAAATAAGCCGGGAACTTTTTGCTCAAAAAAGCTAAAATCCTCTGCACCAGTTGCAGGAGGGGTTAGAATTACTTTATCTGCACCAGCAGTTGCCTGAAGAGTGGGTAACATTTTTTGAGTTAAATCCGGATTATTATAGGTTACAGGATAATGAGTTGTATATGGGCAAGTAACCTCTGCTGTAGCGCCTTGGGCTTCAGCCGTTTTAGTAGCTACTTCATTTAACCTTGAAATTAATAAGGCTATATCATGATCAGAAAAGGCTCTTAAAGTTCCGGTTAATTCAACGGTCTCTGGAATAATATTCCCACGGTTTCCACCATGTATAGAACCTACGGTTACAATGGCCGGATTTTCAGTGATATTGACATTTCTGGCAACAATCGTTTGAAGGTTATTGACAATTTCTGCCGCCGTAACAATAGGATCAATACTATTCCAAGGAGCAGCCCCATGAGCGGAACGGCCCTTAATAATTATTCTATAATCATTGGCAGCGGCCATAGCCCCCCCGGGTCTATAGGTTATTTTACCAACCTCGGTTTGAGAGGAAATATGCAAACCAAAAATCACATCTACTTTTGGGTTTTCTAAAGCACCTTCTTTAACCATTTCTTCAGCACCACCTTTTTCACCTACCGGGGCACCTTCCTCGGCTGGCTGAAATATAAATTTAACAGTCCCATGTATATCCTTTTTCATGCCCGCTAAAACTGTAGCAGCACCCATGAGCATAGCCACATGCGAATCATGCCCGCAAGCCGCCATTACCCCAACTTCAGATCCGTTGTACTGGGTTCTTACCTTCGAGGCGAAGGGCAATGGAACCCTTTCTGTTACGGGTAATCCGTCCATATCGGCTCTTAAGGCTACAACAGGACCCGGATGCCCTCCTCTCAAAATTCCAACCACACCGGTACTGGCAACCTTGGTCTGTACTTCGATTCCCAAAGAGGTTAAATATTTGGCTACAATTTCTGAGGTTCGAAATTCACGGTTTCCTAATTCTGGATGCTCATGAAAATCACGCCTCCAGGCTACAACCTGTTCTTGTAGGGCATCTGCTTTTTTACTAATTAATGCCTTAACCGGGTCGGTTTGAGAAAAAGCCTGAAACGATAGAATAAGAAATAAACCTGAGAGATAATTTTTCATGAATTAAGAAAATTTAAATTAAATATTTGGTAAATTAAGAAATACTACAAATAATTTGATAGAAAAACCGAAAAAATTGAGCATTATTTAATAAAACAACTTAATCATAAAGGTTAATTTCAAAAATGTAGACATAAAATTGAAATTCTCTAAAAAATCTCTCAAATCAAAAAACCCTAAACTCTATTTAAATCATAACTTAATTTTTTACCTTGCAAGGATCTCCAGAAAGTTATCCAATTATCAAATATTTAATAATCAATTATTTAAATGAAAAAATTGACCGATAATCCCACCATAAAAAAATTAGTATTTACGATTACCGCATCTACAGTGGGTACTATAATTGAGTGGTATGATTTTTACATTTTTGCCGGTCTAGCTACCATTCTATCATCGCATTTCTTTCCTAAGGAGAATCCAACGGCTTCCTTCTTGGCCACACTGGCTACATTTTCGGCTGGATTTGTGGTTAGACCCTTTGGAGCCCTTTTTTTTGGTCGATTAGGGGATATTATTGGAAGGAAATACACTTTTATGGTCACCCTGGTTCTTATGGGGGGCTCCACTTTTTTTATAGGATTAGTACCTGAGTATAAGCTTATTGGTTTTTGGTCTCCTCTAATCGTTTTAATTTTTCGATTGTTGCAAGGCCTGGCCATTGGAGGTGAATACGGAGGAGCCGCTACCTTTGTCGCTGAACACTCGCCTCTAAACCAAAGAGGCTTTTGGACTTCCTGGATTCAATCGACCACCACTGTAGGATTTGTTATTTCCCTGGTCGTTATTTTAATTACCAAAACCAGTATGGATTCCGAAGCATGGGAGAGCTGGGGTTGGAGAATCCCATTTTTAATATCTTCCATAATGGTGATCATTTCGGTTTATATCCGAAGAAATATGGAGGAATCACCTTTGTTTTCAAAAGCCAAGGAAGAAGGCAAAACCTCTAAAAACCCATTAAAAGAAAGCTTCGGGAATCGAGCGAACCTTAAAGTAGTTTTATTAGCCTTGTTTGGACTCACTATGGGCTTAGGGGTGGTTGGATATTCAACATCCTTCTATGCTCAAAGTTTCATGATAAAGATCATGAACCTAGATTACGATCAGGCCAACCGAATTGTAATAATTGGCGGACTTTCCAGTATTCCTGTATTTATTTTTTTTGGATGGCTTTCGGATAGGATTGGTAGAAAATATATATTAATGGCTGGCTTAATGGTTGGAATTCTGTTTTTCAAATTTGCTTTTAAACAAATGTATCAAACCACCGATTTAAAAAATAAAACGGAAAACCCCTCGGAGTTAAGTATTGAAACCCAAACCGATCTAATTAAAAACACCAAAATCAATCAAATAACCACAACCATCACTCATCATTTTTCGGATGGAACCCTTCTGCATGAAGTAAAAAAAGAAAAGGAAGCCCTTGGAAAAAACGATAAACCAGATATTTCAAGCTCGATAAAAGTTAACCTTAAAGCGGAATGGACCCTAATTTTCTTTGTTTTCCTCTTATGTTCAACCCATGCTATGGCCTATGCTCCCGTAGCAGCCTTTATTGTTGAAATGTTTCCCTTGAAAATACGATATACTTCTATGTCCCTACCCTATCATATCGGCTATGGAATATTTGGAGGGATGAGTCTGGTTATTTCGACCTATTTAATTGAAAAAGCAAAAATCTTGAAAACAGCCGATTTTTATCTTTCTGGTTTAAACTATTCAATTATTTTAATGGGGATAAGTTTAATTATAGGGGTTTTATACCTCAAGGATTATTCAGAGTCGAAAGGACTTCGCTTATTTTATTCCAAAACCCTAAATAATATTAAGAGATACCTAGGAATTGTATGGATTTTATTGGGAATTTCGGCAGCCTACTTTGGAATAGTTCAGTTAGGAATTCCCAAACTAGGCTCAGGAAAGCAGGAAGATTTAATTTTTGCTATTATTGAAATGTTCCTCATTACCCCAATCGCCTCCATTGGATTAATCCTTTTTGGAAAATACGCCTTGGAAGGAGAATACGATGATGTCAAAACCCATTAAGGACAAATCCAGAACCTCTATAAAGAGGTCTTGTAAATCTTTCCCATTTTCATAACAAAGCTAACCTTAGTCATAAGGCTAATATCGGCTAAAGGGTCACCATCAACCGCTATAATATCCGCTATTTTTCCAACCTGTAATGAACCTCTTTCCGAAGAAATGCCTAGTAAATCAGCCGCATTCACCGTTGCAGCTTTTATAGCCTCCATTGGTGGCATGCCTGCCTCAACCATATAGGTAAACTCCAAGGCATTTTTTCCATGGGCATAAACCCCCGCATCGGTACCAAAAGCAATCTTAACACCTGCTTTATAAGCCTTTCCAAAGGTCGCCTGAATTTGAGATCCAACGGCAATGGCCTTCGTTACAATTACAGGAGGAAAAAAACCGGGTATTTTTGATGAATCCGCTACAGATCGACCCGCAATTATTGTAGGAACCAAATAGGTGCCATATTGCTTAGCAAGAGCAAAATCTTCCTCATTCATATAGGAACCATGTTCAATGGAACTTACACCACCCAAAATAGCTCTCCGTATTCCTTCAGCCCCATGAGCATGGCAAGCTACTTTCATACCATAGTCCTTGGCTGTTTCAACAACCGCCTTAATTTCTTCAATACTAAACTGGGCACCCGAACCATCCTTACTTAAATCCAAAACACCTCCCGTAGAAGCAATCTTAATCAAATCGGCTCCTCGTTTAAATTGAAATCGAACCGCTTTTATTAGCTCATCCTTTCCATCGGCAATTCCATCCTCAGGACTTGGGGTATTGCGAAAAAGATCCTCACGAAAACCGTCGGTATAATCCATATGCCCACCTGTTCCGGAAATGGCTTTTCCTGCACTGAGCATATAGGGGCCCACCACCAAACCTGAAGCAATGGCATTTCGAAGGGAAGTATTCACTCCTGAACCGCCGCAGTCTCGAACGGTAGTAAATCCTGCCATTAAAGTACGTTTAGCAAATATGGTCGAACGAAAAGCGATATCGGCCTCACTCATTCTAAACCTTTCAACCATTGTGTTTTTTCCAAATTGATCCTCAAAATGAACATGGCAATCAATCAAACCCGGCATAACTGTTTTGGAATGCAAATCAACTACCTGATCAGCTCCCCCTCCCGAAACATACCCCTTTTCAATCGAAGAAACCTTATTCCCCTCAACCACGATAGTTACCTCTGATTTAACCGAACCGGATACGGGATCAATTAATCGACCACATTGAACATACGTTTTTTGAGCACTTGCAGAAAAGACCCCAAAAAAGAACAGAAAAACAGCAGAAACAATATAAGAACAGAAAAAGGAGGAAAAAGAAAGGCGAAAAATAGATTTTGAGCGCATAAAGTTTTTATTTCAAACCAATATAGCCCAAAAAATAAAAAATTTTAATAAAAAGATTAAATAAAGACTAGAAAACCAGTAAATCCAAATTATATTAATCTATAAATCAGGAAACTTCTTTCACAATTTTTTAACAGCCCTATTGGGAAATTTTATCATTTGGCCTATTGTACTTTTAACGTTTTCCCAAGAATATAGTCCCGATACAGTTTGTATGGTTTCCTCATGAATAACATCTTGATAGTATGGTAATGCTCTTAAAACATTGACAGGGTCTATTTGATATTTTAGATAAAATGCGTCCTGCATTTCTTTCAAGGAATATCGTGATGAGAGTTCAGCGATATCATAAAAGTCCTTTACTCGCGTTCCAGATATGATGATGGCATTGAGTTTCATAGCTATTATATCCTCTATACTAGCCATCCGAATGCCTTCTTCTAGTTTCCAGGGTCTTATATATGGATAGCCATGGGTTAAAATATCAATCTTAATCCCTTCTATGGTACCGTGCAGAGTGTTTTTTCCATAACCGGTATTTAGAAATCCATAATTTGCTTGAAGGATTTGGGATAAATCCAGTGAATTAAAGGGCGATTCAGAAAAAAGATCAATATCTATACTGATTCGGTGACCAATCTGTAAAGCGAGGGCTGTCCCATCCGCTAGGCAAAAGGAGGTTAGAGCTTCCTCCTTCATGAGTTTCTTTAGGAGTTCCAAGACCCCAGGCGCCACGGTGTTTTTTTCGAGCATTGGAGTTCTTCTAGGGGTATTTGCAATATATTGGAAATAAAAGCAATATTTCGATCACTCAATGAAGGCAATTCTTTAACGACCTTGAAAACGGTTTCTTCTCCATATCGCTGAAAAAGTGCATAAAAATCGTTGGTAGACCCCCGTTCAATTACACGTAGAACCACCAACCGAATCATTCTGGTAAAATCAAAAGTTTTCATATCATACTCCCAAAATAAAGTTGGAGATATTTCCTGATGGGGGTATTCCTTATAATCTGAAAAATACATGATCAAAAATAGTGAATAAACACTAATACAGTTATTTATGAATATTTGTTTTCGAAATCTGAAGCTAATTAGACCTTCCATTTTGCACCTATTCGAATTGAAAAAGTTCTTTAAATAGAATATTTCCACTTTCTACTCAATATTCAGAGCAAATCCTTTAAGGATAGATTTGATAAATGTTCTTAGCAATCCTTTTACAATATTTTCTTTAATAAATTAATTCATTATCTTATTTTTCTTTTAGCACAAATAATGATAATAATTTTTAAAAAAATATTGGAATAATAATTTATTTAAAAAGCTTATAGATTAAAATGAGATTTTTAAAAATATAAAAACAGATAAAATTATAAATATTTGATTGCTAATATTTTATACAAATAGGATCCAGTTTCATTACTTAAACGTAAAGAATAATAATCCTTACATTTTTGATTTAAAATTTGTCTACTTAAACGACTTGGTCCTTCATTGTAGGCTGCTGCTGCTAATGTCCATGAATGGAATTTATTAAATAAAAATTTAATGTACCAACATGCCATATTGGTTGATTTAATAAAACTCCTTCTTTCATCCAAATTCGAATAAATATTTAAGCCAAAATCGATAGCTGTTTTATCCATTATTTGCCAATACCCTAATGCACCCTTACTAGATTTTAAATCTTTCAAAAGGCTCTCACTTATTAGTAAGTATTTAAAGTCATCTGGTATATTGTAATGACCCAAAATTGCAGACGCAACTGGCAATAATTTTATTTGACGAATTTTAAATCCTTTTTCTCTTTTAATTATTCTATTCATAATAAACCGTTGTCTAAATAATTTAATCCTAAACTTGCCTGAATTAATGGGGCAGGCTTCACCAGAAAAATTATAATTAATCATGGTATCTAGGACTTGAGCAATAGAACTGAAATTTACCTGAGAAAATATTATAAATAATATAATACGCTTTAAATACATTATAATTGAGCAGAAATACTAATTCTAAGGGTATTATCAATTGTGCTTGTTGGAACCAAGTTTACGTTGTAGGATAGGTTTAAATCCAAAAAAGATTCAATTCTTAAGCCAATTCCAAAACTTAAATATTTCCTGTTTCCAAAATTTTTATTTTCTAAATACATTCCAGTTCTTAATGAAAGTATTTGAGCGTATTTATATTCAAAACCTGGAGAAATGGAAATTTCTTGTAGCTCTTCCTTAAATCCTCCTGGAGCATCAAAAAAAGACCCAAAAATTCCTGACAATAAGCTCCTATTAGGATCAAGACCCGATATAATGTTTCCATTAGCATCTGTTAATGGGAGAGTAGGCACCAGAAGCTTACTAAACTCTAAAGATAAGCTGGTATAATGAACATCATTAAAGGTACGTCCAATTGAAATTCCTGTTCTTAAATTTGTTGGAATAAATGATTTATCCTGTAAATCATATGAAATTTTAGGTCCTAAATTCGAAATGGTTAACCCAAAAGCAAAATGAATTGGATTTCTTACCTCATACTCTTTTTTATAAAAAATACCCCAATCTAAAGCAATTGTATTTCCTGGTCTCAGCTCAACACCTTGATAAATTTGTCCATTGGTTAAATCTGAGTGTATATATTTTCCATTTAAACCTATTGAAAAATATCTTCCTATCCTTTGAGAAAAGGTGCCTTCTAAACTAAATTCATTAGGATAACCAATTCCGTTTTCATAACCCGATTCATCTTTAAAAATCGTTTGGCCAAGGCTAAAGTAATAAACACCAAATCCTACACTTGTTCTATTATCAATTTTTTTATAACCCGTGCATGAAGCCAAATAAATATTTGGATCAATATTTCTTAACCAAGGCACAAAGCCTAAACCCAAACCATATTCTCCTTCTATTTGAGATAATTTTGCAGGATTCCAATAGGAAGAAAATGCATCTGGTAGGGTAGAAACACCTGCATCCCCTAAACTATTGGCCCTAGAATCTGGACTAATTAGTAAAAAAGGGACAGCAGTTTGAACTCTATTTCCATTTAAGCTTGTTGGTTGACTCAAAAGATTCTGAGGGAAAGATAATTTTCTAAAAAAAATGATAAAAAGAACCAAAACAACCTTCTTCATTTTTAATTAATTAATTCGGACTGTGAAATTATATTTGAAAGCGCATTATCATTATCTACTACCTGAAGGGAAATTGAATATTGACCTGGACCTGGAAATATAAATTTTATTACTGGATTGGAAGTTTTTATGGTCTGTCCATTTATAAAAAATATATAACTTATAATTCCTCCCCCATAGTTTTGGTCTGTATCATAAGAACCAGTCGCATCTAAAACATATTCAAATGGATCTACAATTCTTATTGGATATAACGAGAATTTTCCAACTGGAGGAAGGTTTTTAAAACTTAAAATTTTAAAAATACAAGAGTCTATTCCTTGAAACCTATCTTTAACTCGGAAGTGGTATTCTGATATTCCAACACCGATTGGAATATATTTTAAAACAATTTCTCCATCCATTGGATTAAGACTATTTCCTGTAATTGAATCGTTTTTATACCGTAAGTATCCATTTCCAGAAACTTTTGAGAAGTTGAGCCCAGAAATACCGTCCTTTCCGCTGAAAATTAAATCAATACTTGAATAACCCTTTAAAGTTGGGTTCAATTTTACGCTGTCTTGATAAAATTTTATCAAACTATCGCCTTCTTTTATTTTGATATCAGGTTTAATATCTAAACTTGTTATATAATCCTTTCTGTTGGCACAAGAAGTAAATAATATTTCCAAAAAATTCATTAAAATTATAGCTTTAACTAATAATACTTTTTGAATCTTCATTTTTCTATATTTTATTGTCCTATAGTTACAATTTTAGAATCTTTGAGTATTGATTTAATTCTTGACTATAAACTTTTATTAAATAATAAACGCCGACACCTAGCTGATTTAATTGATTTATAGAAAAATTATTTTCTCCCTTTTTTCCATCAAAATCAGAATGAATCAATCTATGTCCCTGCAAATCAAATAGGTCTATAAAAACAGGCTGATCTTTGGAAAGCTGACAAGAGATATTTATAAAATTTTTAAATGGACTCGGATAAATATTAAATCCATATTGACTAGAATCATATCCATTCCCTCCTGGTTGATGAATAACCAGATTAGAAGGAATTTCGGATTGCACGGAAATATAATTAGCTTTTAAGAAGTTACTAGAACATCCTTGTGCAGAATTAACGGTTAATTTAACATTGAAGGTACCTGAGGAATAGTAATAATGGGAAGGATTTTGTCTATTGGATGTACCCCCATCACCAAAATCCCATTTATAGCTAGATCCAATTATATTTGTTTTAAAATTAACCAAACCTCCAAAAGGAACCTTTGTAGTATCTGCCTGAAAATCACCAATTGGATTAAAAGATATTATATTAATAGTAGCGCTGGGATTAGAAAAGCAACCAAAACCATTTAGCCCTTTACAAATCAAAGTTTCACTCCCTTTAATTGTATAGTTAATTGAATTCCCTAAATAAAAAGGAATGGTGTCCCCACTTCTAAACCATTGATATCTTGTATTTAATAGGTTTCCATCGGATGCCTGAATACTTAGTATGTCGCCATCACATCCCGAAAGATTTCCAATTATGGTTGGTGTAACAGGTGCGGCAAGAACTGTAATAATTCTTGAATTTGAAGCTATACATCCCAAAGAATTTGTAATAGAATAAGTGATTGTATAATCTCCGGGATTAAGATTTTGTGGATTAAAATTGTTTCCTTCAACACCTGGACCCGAAAAAACGCCTCCTTTTGGATTTGCATCTGCAAGCAAATTATAATACGACCCATTATTACAAATTGAAAAATCGGATCCAACGACTGGTATAATATTAATATTTCTATTTATAGTTGTTGAACAAAGTGTAACAGAATCTATTACTGTATATGAAATTTCGTTATTGCAAATAGCACCCAAGGAAGGATAAAAAGTATTATTAACAACTCCAATGCCGGAGTATGTACCATTATTTGGTATATCACCTTTAATTTGAAAAGGATCTGAATTAAACAAAACTGTTATATCTGGACCTTTTATGATTATTGGTGCCGAATTAACAACTATGGGAAAATCCTTAAATCCAGTACAGTTTGTTTTGGAATCTACATATGTATATCTAAGGGTAAAATTTCCAGTGCCACTTATTCTTGGATCGAATTCATTTCCTGATAATGCTTTATTTGATGAATTATTTAGGTCAGTCCAGGTTCCTCCGGAAGGATTTGCCAATAATGTAAATGGCGTACCATTGGAACATAAAAACGCATTATTTGTAGGAAATTGAATTGCAGGAGCTGTAACAGTAATAAAATAAGGTGAACTTATGTAGTCTCCGTTCATTCCCCATCCGGAGTTTGAATTACAATATGTTTTTTGGGCTGTAATAATATGATTACCAGTAGAGTACTGACTAGGATCAAAAATGGATCCTGTAATTGGCATTCCATCAACAAAATATCTAGCGTTTTGAATTATTCCTCCGTACTTACTTGAAATAGTATTTATTAAATATTTTGAAATATCAATTGGTTTCTCACCCTGACAAATTGATGTTATTAGTTGACTTTTATCCCAATCCGGTATTTCGATATTGGCAATTATATGGCCATATGGGGACATGGGTCTGTCCAAACTACATTGATGGTTCCCAAAAGCTCTACATGTTCTTAAATCACAATCAAGAATAAAATCAACCTGATTACCTTGATCAGTTTTTGTATTTTCATCTATCTGAAGTGAAAAATCAGGCCCCTCATTTATTCCTAAGTAAAAGATATTATACCTCTGGACGTGTAGATAGTTCAATTTCCATTGTCTCGCTCCAAAATGTAAGGAAAGATTTATGGATTTATTAGTTGAAGAAGGATAACCAAAAATATTAATTGTGGTTGATTGATTATCAGAATACGGATACCAAGCATCTCCCGAACCGTCAGAATTATTAGGTGGGGCTGATTGAAAGGTAGAACATGAAACTTGTGCAATAATTCCAAGGGGAAAGATATTGATAAATAAAGCCGTAATTAAAAATATAGTTATCCTCATAAAAATAAGTTTAATTGGAAATCTTATTCCCGTAAAAATGACTTTGTTGCTTATTTAAATAGTTCTTATAATCTATGACAAGTAGCTTTTGATTAAAATCATAACTTACTTTAATAATTGAATAAGCATTAGAATCAATAAATTCCATTTGATTTCTTGGCCCTTTAAATAGAATATTAGGAATCACTTTCCAATAATTACTTAAAGAGGTATCGATTTTTACAAAATCGGAGTCAGTATGAAAAAATAACCCTGGATAAGCATATAGATATCCTACATATCCCGAATTCTTCAAAGAAACATTTACATTATTAAAAATTAGGTCAGAAATAGTGCTTGTATAATAATTAACTACCGTCCCTTGATAAATTCCTGGTAAATTATCATGAATTTCAGTTCCAGTAAGTGGTTGGTCATTTAAATTATTTTTTTCACATCCTAAATCGAATAATAGAAAAAGGAACACGAAAATTTTAAATTGTTTCATTGATAAAGAGTATTTCATTGGGGAACCATTATTAACTATTTAATCATAAACTTCAATCCAATTCCAAAATCCCATCGATGATCACCAAACTTGGGATTTAATAAAATATATTGGTAACCTCCCCCAACAAAAGCAACATATTCATTTACAAAGTATTCTCCCTCAAGACCCAATAAAATACCTGTATTGATTGAACTTTTATTGTTTAGGTCTAGGTTTAGTATATACTCGTAGTTGGCAGTTAAACCCCCAACTACATTGAAAAATGCGTCATAATTTATATTCCAGAAGGAATAGCAGGCCATGGCTTGAATACCTATATTATGATAATCTGTTTGGTATGGTCTTCCAGATTCATAATAAACAATTCCTTTATAGTACCAATTGTCCTTGAAATATTTGGAATATCCTCCCTTGAACAAGTAACCAATATCCGATTTGCCCCAGGTAATTTCCATCCCCTTCTCACCTTTATAGTGATATTGAGCCATTATTTTAAATGGAAAGGAATGATTTATTAAAATCAATAAAACCAAAATTTTAGGATCAAATTTTAAAATCATACTTAAATTTTAAAAAAATCTATCTAAATG
>Ga0209067_10000122_pt1 | contig 52773 bp, 53 predicted proteins | sample ColStrG_CSR_2013_FD_187199 | JGI IMG/M metagenome (GOLD analysis project Ga0209067, IMG submission 187199) | Freshwater sediment microbial communities in response to fracking from Pennsylvania, USA - Cold Stream Run_MetaG_CSR_2013 (SPAdes)... | ecosystem: Environmental > Aquatic > Freshwater >... | reverse complement strand
ATGTGGATGTGAGGGAAAACCGGCTATGTAATCTGTTGCGCTTTCTGAACCAAATTCATCGAGCATTAAAAAGGGATCGAAGCGTGCATGTTGCGACTGTCCTAAGCTGCGTTTAATTCGCACGCCAGCACCATCGCTAGTGGCATGACCGGCAATAATTTGCTGGAGTTGTTTTTGCATTGTCGTCCCCTTAATGAAAATTAAATGTGATACACAAACGTCATCCTTGACTATCATACCTCGACTTAGCTGTATCGCTCAAAGTTAAGCGGCGGCGGCTTCTTCAATTTCTTTACGCGCTTCATTCAAAGCATTGTCTTTCGCATCAGGAATATTTAAACCTTCGGCATAAATATAGTGTATGGAAGATAGACCTAAAAAACTCAAAAAGTTTTTCAAATAAGCGGTCTGAGTATCGGAAACCTTACCCACATGGAAACCGCCGCGTGCCGCAATAATATGCACGGGTTTATCCGCGAGCAAACCAACTGGGCCGGTTTCAGTGTACTTGAAGGTTATGCCGGCACGGGCAAGTTGATCAAAGTAAGCTTTTAGCGTTGAAGGAATACCAAAGTTATACAAAGGTACGCCAATCACAACCGCATCGGCATTCACTAATTCAGCAATCAGATTATCTGAGTAATCTACCAGAGCTTGTTGTTCCGCCGTACGGCTGTCTGCGGGTGTAAAGAATGCTTGTACTGTGTTCGCATCCAAATGTGGGATTGGGTTCTTTGCGAGGTCGCGCACTACTACCTTGCCATTTGGGTGTTTAGCTTGCCAATTTTGTACAAATTCATTGCTCAATGTACTGGAATTCCCGTGGTCGCTAAACAAACTGCTATTGATCTGTAATAAGGTACTCATATTTGTCATCCTCAAATTCATGGAGTGGGTTCGTTTTGTGGCTTAATTGCCATGAATTCATTTAATGATTTGACGAGCGAATGATAAATAGGGATATTTAGCACAATTTAATCGAAAAAATGGATTGATTGTCTATGAACCCTCCCAATAGCATCACCACTACTGAAAATAAAGTTACCTTGGAGCAATGGCGAGCCTTGCTGGCTGTGATAGATGCTGGTGGTTATGCTAAGGCCGCAGAACAGCTCAATAAAAGCCAATCGGCCGTTTCCTACGCGATTGCCCAACTAGAAACAGCTCTTGATGTAAAGGTCTTTAATCTCCAAGGGCGCAAAGCTGTGGCTACACCAGCCGGTGAGTTGCTGTATCGCCGTGCAAAATTATTGTTAGAACAAGCGGAACGCCTGGAAAAATCGGCGGAATGCTTAGCTGTTCATATTGAACCAATTGTCAAAATCGCTGTTGATATGATTGTGCCTCCCGCCAAAGTGCTCTATTGCTTATCGCTCTTCGCTAAAGACTTTCCAGATACTCGTGTCGAATATTACGAAACGGTGCTCTCCGGTACGGAAGATGCGCTGTTAAAGCGGCAAGTCGACTTAGCTATTGGCGGTTTTGTTCCTGCGGGATTTATCGGTGAAAAGATAATGACCGCGGTATTTCATGGAGTTTCTAGCCCTAGTCACCCATTGCAACTCTTAGGTCGCCCGGTAACCCTTGACGATATGCGCGAGCACCGGCAAATTGTTATTCGCGATTCAGGGCAATACCGCCGCCATACAGTAGGCTGGCAGGAGGCAGATCAGCGCTGGACCGTCAGCACCATAAAAACCTCTCTGGATGCCATCCGTATGGGTTTGGGCTATGCCTGGTTACCCGATGCCTATACCAATGACGATATACAAGCAGGCACGTTGAAATACTTGCCGGTAGAGATAGGTGCGGAACGTGAGGCTCCGGTTAATTTGACCTTCGCGGATAAAGAATTTGCCGGCCCAGGCAGCCGCAAGTTGGCTGAAATCTTTAAAGAATATTTGCCAAAAGCATGTAGTGGTAAAAAAGCCTAAATACTGACAGGCTTTGTCAGATGGTTTTGTTATCCTAGCGCCCTTATTTCCCTAAAGTATTTGATTGATACATTTATGTCGAAAGAATTTGTTGTACAGAGTGACTTTGAGCCGGCCGGTGATCAACCAGCGGCTATTGCTGGTTTAGTACAGGGTATTGAAGCGGGGTTAGCCCACCAAACGCTGCTGGGTGTTACGGGATCGGGGAAAACATTTACCATCGCCAATGTTATCGCCAAATTACAACGTCCTACCTTAATTATGGCGCACAACAAAACGCTGGCTGCACAACTTTACGGTGAGTTTAAAGAGTTTTTCCCCAAAAATGCGGTGGAATATTTCGTTTCCTATTACGACTATTACCAACCCGAAGCCTATGTGCCGTCGTCTGATACTTTTATTGAAAAAGATGCCTCCATTAACGAACACATAGAGCAAATGCGTTTATCTGCCACCAAAGCATTAATGGAGCGCAAAGATGCTATTGTGGTTGCCACTGTGTCCGCTATTTACGGTTTGGGTGATCCCGAATCCTATATGAAAATGCTATTGCATTTGGTGCGTGGCGATAAAATTGATCAGCGTTCGATTTTGCGTCGCTTGGCAGAGTTGCAATACACCCGCAACGATATGGATTTTTATCGCGCTAATTATCGTGTGCGCGGTGATGTGATTGATATTTATCCCGCTGATTCAGATTGTGAGGCGGTGCGTGTTGAATTATTTGATGACGAAATTGAAAATATTTCAGTGTTCGATCCGCTCACAGGTGAAGTCTTACGCAAAATTCCGCGTATCAGTATTTACCCAAAATCTCACTATGTAACGCCTCGCGAAAAAATTGTAGAAGCCATCGATAAAATAAAAGACGAATTAAAACAGCGGTTAGAGTATTTGCGTGCGAATAACAAATTGGTAGAGGCCCAACGTTTGGAAGAGCGTACCCGCTATGATTTGGAAATGATGCAAGAGTTGGGTTATTGCAACGGCATCGAAAACTATTCACGCTATTTGTCGGGACGCAACGAAGGTGAACCTCCTCCCACGTTATTTGATTATTTGCCCTCAGAGGCATTGTTGGTCATTGACGAGTCTCATGTGACAGTGCCACAAATTGGCGCAATGTATAAAGGCGACCGCTCGCGTAAAGAAACACTGGTGCAATATGGTTTTCGTTTACCCTCTGCATTAGACAATCGTCCCATGCGCTTTGATGAGTGGGAGCGTTTAGCGCCACAAATGATTTTTGTATCAGCTACACCGGGCAAGTACGAAGCAGAATATGCAGGGCAGGTAGTTGAGCAAATTGTGCGTCCAACGGGACTAATTGATCCGCAAATTGAAATTCGTCCGGCAGGAATACAAGTGGATGATGCCTTATCCGAAATACGTCTGCGTGCTGAACGCGATGAGCGCGTATTAATTACTGTCCTCACCAAACGAATGGCTGAAGATTTAACGGAATATTTAGCTGAACATGGTGTGCGTGTGCGCTATTTACATTCGGATATTGATACCGTTGAACGTGTGGAGATTATTCGCGATTTCCGCATGGGTGAATTTGATGTGTTGGTGGGCATTAATTTACTGCGTGAAGGTTTGGATATGCCAGAGGTGTCTTTAGTAGCGATATTTGATGCAGATAAAGAGGGCTTTCTGCGTTCAGATCGTTCGCTTATTCAAACTATTGGCCGCGCCGCACGTAACTTACATGGCCGTGCTATTTTGTATGCGGATAGAATTACTGATTCCATGAAACGCGCCATTGATGAAACTGATCGCCGCCGTGAAAAGCAAATTCAATATAATACCTTGCACGGCATTACCCCCAAAGGTATCCGCAAAAATGTCGCGGATATTATGGAGTCCTCGGTTATTCCCGGCGCTGGTGGGCGCCATTCACGCAACCGCGCTGCTGTTGCTGAAAAACAAGGCAAATACGCTGTGGATATTAATCCTAAAGACATTTGGAAAACCATTGAGCAGATGGAAAAACAAATGTTTCAAGCGGCTAAGGATTTGGAGTTTGAAATGGCTGCAAAATTGCGCGATCAAATTGAACAATTAAAGAAAAAGGCGCTGTAATAGTGTTGCGTCTTTTACTACCTGTGCTTTTCCCATCATGGCGCTTTTTCAGTAGCATAGGGCCTTCGCCACGGATTCATATTGCCTTTTTGGATAAAGTAGACCAAATTCCTACTGAATGGATCGAATTTCGTCCACTCCCAGAGTTTATTAGTGTTAAAAAAGGATTATGGCGTTTAGTTCACAATCCTCAATGGAATGAAACGCTTTTTGTGAATACCTGTGCGGAACATTTGTTTGAGGCACATTCGCGTATGCGTGAGCAGGAGATCATGTGGAGGATTTTACGTGCAATTCATTCTGGTGAAATAAATCATACGGCAGAAGCAAAATTTGTAACCTATCGTATTTGTGCACTTATTCGCGAGGGCGCAACGGTAACGCAAACCACAACATTTATTGCGCGACCTGCAATGATTACCGTGGCTCTTGGGAAGAGTAATGGTGAGTCATGTTAGCAGAACAGGCGATTCGTGCTTCTGAAATAATCCTTGCCGTTGCCTATGTACAGCAAAGTGCAGAATTTATTCGTGGGCTATCGCCAGAAAAATTATGGGGATATATTCGGCTTATACTTTCGTTATTGTTACTCTGTAATGTGCAGCCTCTTTTTGTTGAGCTGGGTTTATTTGTTATAGCTTGTATTTTACTGCAGCGCTTTCAAGGCCCCTATTGCGGTGGCAGTGATTGCATGAGCATTTTAGTCTTGTTGTGTTTATTGCTTGCACATGCAGCGCCCACACTGTTTTGGCAAGAGGTTGTATTAGGCTATCTGGCTTTTCAGTTGACCTTTTCGTATTTTCAATCTGGCTATATAAAAATTATTAATGCTGACTGGCGAAGTGGATGTGCTCTTCACGATGTATTTTTCATTACCGCTTATCCTGTTAGTCAGCATGCGCGCACTTGGGCCAATTCGCGTCGGCTACTGTTTCTAATGAGTTGGGCGGTCATGTTGTTTGAGTTGTTGTTCCCCTTGTCATTATTAAATCACTATGCACTTATAATGGCGCTTGTGGTGGCCGCCAGTTTTCATTTGGCTAACGCTTGTCTCTTTGGTTTGAATCGTTTTTTTTGGATTTGGCTAGCAGCTTATCCAATTATTTTGTGGTTTCAAGGCCGATTAATGAGTGGCTAATCGATAAATCATCAGGATTTGATGAGCTGATGAATGATCATGCGTATAATGCGCGTCAATTTAAATAGTTTTTTGGACTCTACAATGGCATTTCCCGACAAAGTTCCCTACGAAATTTTATTTGATTTATGGCGCAACTGGTTAGCGCAGGGTGATTGGACTCCTTTAGATAAGTGGTTGAAAAACGAGCTTCGTCAAACAGCGTTAAGCCGTTTAAATGATGAGCCTAATAATAACCGAGAGCTTGGTCTATGCATGTTCTCGGCGATGCGTTATTTGCAACTAGCTTGTGCATTAGAGGAAAGTTACAAGCAACAAAAATTATTGAATTGGGTAGAGTGGGATAAATCTTGGTCATTGTCCGATGTAAAAAAAATGCCAGTAGCACCATTCTGGTTTTGGGTTGCGCAACGCGAAAAAAATCAACAAGCTGCACCTAAAGCACTACGTGATTCAGCAGATCGTAAGGCGTGGTTTGAAAAAATTGAACAGCATTTTAGCGTCACTGAACAGCCGGAAGAATTGCTGTTGTGGAATGGTTTACGTCCAAGCTGGCTTCAACTATTAGAAGATCGCCGTATTGCGAGTGCTTGGACTCATGAGCAAATGACAGATTTTATCGAACTACAAAATATTGCGCCGCCATTATGGTTGCGTTTGCAGAAAGCGTGGAATGCCGAAGCGGCGAAAAAACGTTTAGTGCAAGATGGTATTCACGCAGAAATTGATGCGCAAGGAAATTTATTTGCGACAGGTGGTAAGCACTTATCCAGTAGTTCCGCGCATAAAGAAGGCTGGGTCGAAATTCAGGACTTGGCGAGCCAACAAATTGCCGCTGCGGTAGACGCGCAGCCCGGTCAAAAACTGTGGGATGCATGTGCGGGGGCGGGGGGGAAGTCATTAGCAATTGCTGCGCGTATGAAAAATAAAGGCGCTGTATTTGCTACTGATTTACATGGCTATAAATTGGATGAGGTAAAGCGTCGCGCGAAACGTGCTGAAATTTTTAATATACGTACCTTTGAATGGAGTGGTGATGCACCTCTACGTTTACCCAAAGAAGTTGCACAACAAAAGGGATTTGATTGGGTGCTGGTTGATGCCCCTTGCAGCTCTTCAGGAACTTGGCGGCGTAACCCAGATGCGCGCTGGCGTTTTAGCAGTGAAGATTCGCAAGAATTAATTTTATTGCAGCAGCAGATTTTAACCAATGCTTGCCAAGCTGTCAGAGAGCTGGGTCACTTGGTTTATGCAACTTGTAGTTGGCAAACGAGTGAAAACGAAGCGCAAATAGAGTGGTTTTTACAACAACATTCGAAATTTGTATTAGTTCACCAATTAATGGTGGGATCCCCAACGCAAAATGCTGATGCAATGTTTGTGGCTGTGCTCCAGCGAACACTTTAATTTTTATTGGTGTTCAAGGCGCATTTTAAAAACTAACTCGATTCATATTTTGGGATTGTATGAGTGGCGACCATAAACTTAATAAGCCTAGTGTTGCAGATCCTGTTAAGCAGAATATTCGACAACTAACTATTATTCGCAGCCTCCTGCTAGTTTTTTTCTGGTGTGGATTGTTAGCGAATTTTTGGGCTGGCAATCTCATTCATCTGAATAAAGAAATATTAATTGTATTAATTGTTTTTAACGTTATTCATGTACTGACATTTCTTCGTTTGCGTCGACCACTTCCAATTACACATATCGAATTTTTTATTCAGCTGTTGTTCGATGTAATTTTTCTCAATCTCGTATTTTATTTTTGCGGCGGTGCAAGTAATCCTTTTATTTCCTATCTCTTGGTTCCTGTCTGTATCTCTGCAGCAACTTTGCCTTGGCGATTTACATGGATTATCACAGCTCTCTGCGTCGGTGCTTACTCGATATTACTTTTCTTTTATGTGTCTATGCCGATTTTTGCAGTGGACCATACGCATATTCATTCGCAGTTGAATTGGCATATATTGGGTATGTGGTTTAACTTTTTTCTTAGCGCTATTCTTATTACATACTTTGTTGTAAAGATGGCTGGAAGTTTGCGCCAGCGGGAAGAAGCATTAACCAAAATGCGTGAGGATGAGTTGCGCAATGAACAAGTTATTGCTGTTGCAACACTTGCGGCTGGAGCCGCGCACGAAATTAACACGCCTTTAGCAACTATGGTGGTTTTGTTGAATGAATTGCTTGTCGAGTATAAAAATAATGCCCATCTTGTTGCTGATTTGACACTTCTATCGCAACAAGTCTCTCATTGTGCGGACAGCCTTAAACAAATGGTTCAAGATTCATCCTCAGCAGTTAATGGTGTTTGTAAGCAACAAAATATTACATTTTACTGCCAATCAATCCTTGATCGTTGGCAGCTAATCCATCCAGAGGTTACAGTTTTTTTAGCGCTTTCATATGCCGCAGAATCACAATTGATAGCCTATGATACAAGGCTGGATCATGCCATTATTAATTTGTTAAATAATGCTGCTGAAGCAAGTCCCGAGAAGGTATCAATTAACATCAAAACAGATGCTAAAAATCTTTATTGGCAGATAATTGATGAGGGCGCGGGTATTGATGCAGATTTATCTCAAATGCTGGGTAGGCAAGCCGTTACAACGAAAAAATCGGGATTGGGATTAGGTTTGTTGTTATCTCATACCACTATTAATCACTATGGAGGTTCTGTTAGTCAATCTAAAAATTTTCCGCATGGAACTATTACTTTAATTACATTACCTCTTGGGAATATGGGCAGGCTGAGTTGATGAGATTATTTGACATACATGTAAAAAACTATTTTTTGGTGTTTATATTTTTTCTGTTGAGTCAGTCAAGTCAGGCATTAACGGAAGGTAAGTTGGCGCCCGTATTTAGCGCCAAACTGCTTGATGGGACGAGCGTGAGTTTACGAAATGAAATAGGGAATGTAGTCATTTTAAATTTCTGGGCCACTTGGTGCGAGCCTTGCCGGCAAGAAATGCCGGCTTTTGAAACCTATTATAAAATACATAGGTCAGAAGGGTTACGTGTTATTACGATTAGCATGGATGAATCCACAGAAGATGCTGCTGTGCAAAAATTTATGAGTCAATTTACTTTCGTTGGCGCTTTCTCTCGCGATGCAAACTTTAAGGGTTATGGACGTATTTGGCGTATGCCTATGACGTTTATCATTGATCGGAAAGGGATTTTGCGTAAGGACGGAAGTGTGGGTGAATCCAAGATGGATCTTCCATTGTTGGAGAAATTGGTTACACCGTTGTTGGTTCAAAAAAGCGATTGATTAACGTGACATAGACAAAGAGTATTTTTCACTCAATATAGAAGTCTTGACTGGTCATTAGGCTGGGACGTATAAAAATATAGCATGCCCATTATTTATAATCGCCGGCATTAAATTAAAATTTTGCTCTTTGTTGAATCTGTATAAATGTTGCTGCGTCTAACACCTGTGCCGCGAGAATTAATTTAACTCCATCGCCAACCGAAATCCAAGTGTTTCATTAAGAAAGCCGGCTGGAATGTTATCGCGTACGGTAGAAGTTAGATGTTGCACATTGTCTTTGGTTGAGCCGCCTCGAACTACGCGGCCAGTGCATTGTTTTTCTTCGTGAGCGGCACCTGTTTGGCTGGCCGAATTGTAATTATCCTGATAACAATCTTGTACCCATTCAGAAACATTGCCCGCTGTGTCGTAAATACCAAACGCGTTTGGTGTATAGCTGCCAACGGGTGCTGTTTTACTGCCAAATAAACCCGAGAAACTACTGTAACAACCGCGGCGACAATTTGCTTTTCCTTTGGCTTCACCTTCATTGTCACCCCACCAATAGCGTGTGGTACTGCCAGCACGTGCTATATATTCCCATTCGGCTTCACTGGGCAGCCGAAATTTTCTACCCGTTGTTTTGCTTAGCCATTGTGCGTAACCTTGAGCATCGTCCCAACTGACGTGAATAACGGGGCGATTGCCGCGCCCCCAGCCATTATCTCCTGGCAACGGTTTTTCGGTCGCTTGTGCATAGAGATCGTATTCTTCAAATGTAATTTCGTAACGGCTTATTGCAAAGGCTTTTGCAAATGTTACTTTGTGAGCGGGCGCAGTGTGCATTCCTGCATCGTCCCCCATAATAAAATTACCGGCAGGAATGCGTACCATTTCCGGTGCATTTTTGCCTACAGGAATTGTGACCGGGCCAGTTATTTTGGTGTCCGTACTTTCTTCAGGATCTGGATCTAACTGATAGGCAACGGTCATAGGCTGATTGCGAATTTCCAACCATTCTGTACGATTTTTATAGCCACTTTTGCTCAATTCAATATGATAGCGTCCCGCAGTCAGTGGTATTCCTTCTGTGTATTTTTCTGGAATATTCAAGAGACGAATATGAGCGTTTTCTGGAGTTACTTTAATGGTGAGTGCATAGCGTGGTAATTCAATTGACGACGATTGACTGGAGTTTTCTATTGATGATCGAGTATCACTGAGTGTACTGGAAGCGCTGGTCGTGAGTGCAGCGGATGAAAATGATTGAGCTGAGCTGTTTGTTGACGCAACTATGGTGTTATTTACGACAGCATTGTGCGCAATAAATAAATTGGCCGTAATTCGCGTGGCTTTTTTTGCAAAACTGGGCCAATGATTGGTGTGTTTCTGTAATGTTGTATGGGCGATAACACTAAAACCGCACCATAAAATGGATAGGACGAGAAATACGACTACCGCTTTAATCAAGTGTTTATGCTTTGCTATGAGCAGTGGGTTAATATGAGTCTGTTGTTGAACGCGTGTTGAAAATAATGTGGAGGGAACCTCGCGGCCAAAAACGGAATGATTGGGTTCATGTTGTTGATGGAAGCCTTGGCTGTTATTCCAGCGCAAATTAATTAATTTATTTATGCGTCCTTTAATCGCATTGCCCGTTGCAGCAATAAGCGCGCGCACCAGTGCCATCACCGATAAATCTTCTGGCACCGTATTGCTAATATAGGGAGTGCGAGTTGTTATCTCCAATTGATCGATAGCTGCACTAATGTCGCGGCCAGATTGAAAACGCTGATCGGGATTTTTTGCCAGCATTTTTTCTAGAATTTTTTGATACGATTGATACTGAATAGGCAATTTGGGAATGGGGGCGCTAATATGTTTTAGCGCGATAGTGACTGCATCTTCACCCTGATAGGGCAAGCTGCCCGTGAGCATTTCATAAAATACTACGCCGAGACTGTACAAGTCAGAGCGGGCATCTACGGTTTGTCCGCGAGTTTGTTCTGGGCTCATATAATGCGGTGTGCCCACGACTGTACCGACATGTGTCATGCGTGAGACACCGACAATGCCTTTGGCTACACCAAAATCAGACAGAACGGCAGAGTTGTCTTCGCGAAATAAAATATTTTCCGGTTTAATATCGCGATGTATATAACCTTTGTCATGTGCGTGATCGAGCGCATTGGCAATTTCTTTGGTAATGCGCAGAGCTTCTTCACCGGTTAAGCCTTTGATCATCTTGTCGTGAACAGAGCCCCCGGGCAAATAATCCATGGCAATATAATTCAAATCTTCGGTACGGCCAATATCGTAAATGGCCACAATATTGGGATGCGACAACTGACCGACAATAGTCGCTTCGCGTTGAAAACGCTCGCTGAATGCGGGGTCACTGGTGAGACTGGGGTTCATTACCTTGAGTGCAACTATACGCCCCACGCTAATTTGAATTGCGAGGTATACAGTGGACATGCCGCCCTGATTTATTTTACGGATTATACGATAACCCGGAATTTGTAATGCCATAAGAACCGAAATACTGTTGCTAATATTAATGGGGGTTAGCGTGTTGTTAATGTAGTTGCACGTAATGTATTTTTTGCGATTGCTATTTTAGTGTAGTAATCAGTAAAACCAGTAACGCACTTAATGCAGTGAAAAATAACACTACATCGAGAGTGCGACTACTTGAAACTCGTGGAATCCATTGCCAAAAACGAGTTTCAGGAGAATCTTCGCGCACCGGTGATTCAATAATTTGTACGGTAATATTGTCGTTGCCGCCGTTGGTTAAGGCTTCATGCAATAGTTGATCTATTGCAACAGTACTGTTTGGGCTCTCTTGCAAAATGTGTGCAATAGCAGCATCGCTTAACTCATCAGTTAAGCCATCACTGCACAATAATATCCACTGATTGTGTTGCCATATGCCTTGAGCTATATCCACTTTTACTTGTGTTAACTCTTGCATACCCAAGCATTGGGTAATAATATTTTTTTCGGGATGATTATCAACGTCTTCTGCGGTAATCGCGCCCGACATATACAGCATTTGCACATAGGAGTGGTCAGTGGTAAGGCGTGAAAGGTGACAAGCTTCTGGCGATGCTGTCCATAAATACGCGCGGCTATCACCTACCCACGCAACTTGGTAATTCTTTTTCTGACTGAGCAGCGCTACCACTGTAGAGCCCATACCAAAGGCGCCAATACCTTTTTCGGCAGCATTTAAAATCGCTTGATGGGATTTTTGAACAGCATCAGAGAGAGAGAAGAGTGTGCTAGTGCGCGCGATAGATTCAATGGTGTCGCGCACTATGGCGCTAGCGACTTCGCCCGCTTCGTGTCCACCCATTCCATCAGCTACCAACCAAACACCAACATCGGGCAAGCTGAGAAAACAATCCTCGTTGTTTTCCCGTTTTAGCCCGGGGTGTGTTGCTGCACTGTATTCGAGTAGATAGGCTAGCGTCATTGCTAAAGCTCTGGCGTTTTGATTATGAGTGCCATAATCGCCGATTGTGAGTTTTTTTGCCATTTTTCAGTTTTGCCAGTTGAATAAATCATCATCAAACTGGCAAAAGCGCGGCCTCGATCACATTTGGCGCTTATATCGATTCCTTGCTAAATGTTTTTATTGAGATTAAAGGTAGTTAATTTCTAAATGTAATGATTCCAATTTATCTTTGAGCCCACTGTGGCTGACTACACCAATACTGGCTTTTTCGGGTTGCAGATAGGTGGCGGCAACGCGATGTAAATCCGCTAGCGTAACTTTAATAATCCGACTGCGGAATTGCTCACGTTTTTCTCGTGTGCGCCCAAAAATCTCGGCTTGATAAGTGCTTTTAGCTTCTCCTGCGGGTGAGCCGGGTTTGTCAATACTGCCAATAACCCCCAAAATAGCTTCTTCTAGCGATTGTTCAGTGTGCTGGGTTTCCTGTAGCCACTTTAGCGACTCATCAAAATCTGTCAGAGTTTCGGTTAACCGTGGATCACGATACGAATAAAAACGGAAAGCAGCAATCGTGTTGTCCTGACTTGCACCACCGCCATAAGCCCCCCCTTGTTCACGAATCACGCGGTGTAAATAGCCGTTGCGTAGGAAACCCCCGAGAACGGTAAGCGGCGCTGCATCCGGGTGATCGGCTGGTACGGTTGGATAAGCCTTCGCACAAAAATTAACTTGGGTATTCGTAAGCCAAGCTTGCTTGATTTGTGCATTTACGGTGGGAATTGCAAAATTTTTAAAATCACCGGCAACATTATTTTGAGACCACAGCGATGCTAGTGTCGCGCGATATTCTGGTAAATGCTCATCCTCACCTACAATTAAAAATTGCACGGGTGCCTGCAATATCAACGCGTGAATTTGTTCAAGTCCTTGTGCGAACGCGTGCAATTTTTCCGCATCATCTAATTGTGCATCAAGCGCTTTTAATTGTGCGATACCGGCTAAACCACCTAGCTCATGGGCTAATTTAGCGGCCGGGCTCATGCCGGCGCTAGCCAATGTCATGGCTAAACTATGGCCTTGATTCGTCACATTTTGTTCTGCACGTGCACGCTTTTGTGCAATTAATTCGCGCAAGCGCTCATGTTCATCAAAACGAACTTGTTGCAGTGTTGCTTGCATAAGTTCTGCCATGGCTTTTTGATTGCGACTTAATGCTTTTGCAGAAAGGGTAATATATGCATCAATTTTTTGTACATCATCACCGGTACCGCGAATGCTACTAAATGCACGAATAGCGCCCACAACTTCTGCTTGCCAACGCTGCACATCTAAATAATCTTTATCGCCTAGTGCAAGTTCTGTTAAACACGAACAATAGAAGGGCAATAATTTTTGTTGTGCTTCTGTAAGTAAGGGCATTTTAATAGTGATTTGCTGATACGCCAAACCATTAGTGCCGGCGCTATAACAGCGTAGCGGAAAATTATTAAATTGCTCGTGCGTACCGGCTGTGTAATGTAAGTGTTCAGGAATGTCCTCAATACCCACTTTAGGCAACACGGACTCATCATCAACTTGTAGTTGACGAGCTTGTAAAGCTTGCGTGCGTTCAACTATTTTTTGTTTCTCGTCTTCATTTAATTTAGCCTTAATCGCAGCAAGACGTTGTGTTTCAGAAGACTGAATACGTTGTTGCAATTTGGTGTCCGGCTTCATTAACAGACGCACACGATGGTTGTTGTTGAGTAGCCATTTATTGATTAGGCGCTGAATAAAATCAGGTTGATTAATTTTTTCGCGCAAGCTATTTAATGCTGCATCCATATCTAATAAGGCAATTGGATCACCTCTATGAGTAGCAGAGGTTAAGCCGGTTAAAATAAGCTGTAAACCATAGGGGTATCCATCGCCACCGACTTCGCGCTGCTGTAATTCCAGTTGATGTAGTGCTGCCTCAACTTCAGATAAGGCCACGCCTTCATTGGCAACTGTTTGTAAGGTAGATAAAATAAGTTCTTCAATATCATTCACATCTTTCAGTGTACAGCCTTCAAGGCCGCACACAAATGCTATTTCACGTGATGAGTCATCCATACCACATAAAGGCGAGGGTGCTTGGCCTAAATTAGTCGTTTCCAACGCTTGTTGAAGTGGTGAGGCTGAGTTGTCGAGTAATATATTAGAGAGTAATTGAGCCTCTAGGCTTTCCTCTAAATCTGTTGTTTTACCGAGCAACCATGCGAGTACCACATGATTTTTTTGCGCCAAATCTTCTGCTTCTTCAGCGGGATAATATTCTTCTACCGCAAGTGGTGAGTGGTAGCGTTTTTCATCGGGAACACTAATAACTTGGTCAAGCTTTTGAAAGCGCGATAACGCTTGGGCTTCAAATTTTTCTTGATGCGTTGCGGCGGGAATATCCCCATACGTCATAAAAATAGCATTGCTGGGGTGATAATGAGTGCGATAAAAATTCTGCAGTTGTTCATAGGTTAAATTGGGAATGTCTTCCGGTTCGCCACCACTATTGAAATGATAAGTGGTGCTAGGGTACAAATATTTACAGAGAGTATGCCAAATCTGTGAGGGCAGCGAGCTCATTGCACCTTTCATTTCATTAAATACAACGCCTTTGAAAACCAAATCAGAATTGGGATTTTCAGCTTCGGTGAATTCAATGCGGTGGCCTTCTTGCGCAAAATCTAATTCATCCAAGCGTGAGAAGAATACTGCATCCAAATACACATCTAATAGATTATTAAAATCTTTTTGGTTTTGACTGGCGAAAGGGTAGGCAGTCCAATCTGAACTTGTAAAGGCATTCATAAAGGTGTTAAGTGAGCGTCTTACCATCATAAAGAATGGATCGCGGACGGGATATTTTTCACTGCCGCACAACGCGGTGTGTTCTAAAATATGAGCAACACCAGTGGAGTCGTGCGGTACTGTACGCAGTGCCACTAAGAATACATTCTCTTGATTATCTGTCGCCAAATGTATGTGCTGCGCACCAGTAACCTTGTGGCGATACTCTTCCACGTGTACTTTTAGCGCATCAATGGATTGTTGGCGAATCAATTCAAAAGCGGGATGAGTCATAGTATTTCCAATATTTATAATGTGCGCGGTAGAAAAAATTGTAGTTGCTTGTTAAGTGCCATAAAGGCATTTAACACGGGTGCATAGTCAACTTTGTGGTGCTCAAGTTGCTGTAAAGCGTAGCAACTTGCCTCCAAGGTGGAAAGTTGATTTTTGCTATGTGCCTTACGTACTGTGTAGAGAGTTGGGGGGCAATTTTGCAAACTCAACCTTGGCATAGTTTGCAACCCAGAATTAAGGTAAAGCATTTTGCGGCTTTTTCGCCATGTTGCATCCAAAACCCATAAGCGTAGTGGTTTTATATCGAGTAAATTATCGGCAATCAATCCTTGATGGGATGCCCTTGGTGATGCAAGTCCCAAAGAGTTTATCTCGGCTGTTTCAGGGTAGAGTAGTAGATTGCTATAGTCTTCATCTTGAGTAAACAAGCTCTGATCAAAAGTTTCACCCGTAAAGAGCTGGCTATTCTTTAAGCATAAATGTAGAAGTCGCCCGCTATTTTTGGCTTCGTTAATTTCGAGAGGGTGCTGCAAGATGATTAATTGAACATCATTATTGATACGTTGAACTAAGTTACAGATACAGGTTTTTAAGGGGCGCAAACAATTCGTACAGCATTTTCTACTCATCAAGCAGTCCTTTTCCCATTTGCGGTAATAAGCTAGGGTCTTGCGTTACAATCAATGCCTCTTTTGCCAGTCTAGAGAGTTTTTTAATCGCCGCTTCACGAATACTGGCTTTACTTCGGTCGGGATGTTGCTCTAACAAACACAGTACTTCGGGTTTTCGCCCCCTAAAATAGCGTGCTCCGGCTTTGCTATTGGTATGTTCTTGCCAGCGCCTTTGGATATCTGTTGTTATGCCAGTGTACAATTGGTTATCGTTGGTTCGAATCATATAAACCAGCCAAATTTTTGTGCTCATACTGAGAAACCAAAATGCGAGATACAAATACGCCGAATCAAACACATGACAAATGGTTAAATTGCAGTGCAATTAATCGTGAGTTTCGTGCTATCGCTACTGCAAATGCATGGCAAGCATACCATACACCTAAAAACCTGGCGGCAGCAATTAGTGTAGAAGCCGGAGAATTATTGGCTGAATTTCAATGGTTAACGCCGGAAGAGTCACTCAATCTTTCTATTCAGCAAGCTGCGCAAGTCGCTAATGAGGTGTCCGACATAGTGATGTATTTAACGGAGCTTTGTGAGCGTTTAAATATTGATATTGCTGCGGCAATAGCCCATAAAGTCCAAACCAATAAACAGCGCTTTATTGTACAAGACATCACTATTTAATTTACTTAAGAATTTTTTATGGCGAAACAACCCATTCACCAAGACCGTAATTTTGATGATCTAGCCAAACGCTTCCAAAAAAATATTTATGGTGGGCTAAAAGGTGATATACGTTTAGCAGTTTTAGCGCGTGATTTTGGCGAGCAAATAGGTGTTAAGCCTTTTGGTGATGCGCACAAGCCGTTGCGCATATTAGATGCGGGTGGTGGACAAGGGCAATTTTCATTGCAATTTGCTAAAGCGGGACATTCTGTCGTGATTTGCGATATTTCTGCTGAAATGCTCAAGCTTGCCGAACAAGAGGTAGATGAACATCATCTCCAGCAGCAGGTAAAACTGATTCATTGCGCGATTCAAGATTTACCCAAATTTTTGCCTGACCATAATTGCAAATTTGATATTGTATTGTGCCATGCCGTGATGGAGTGGATGGCTGAGCCGCAGTGTCTTTTAAAGAGTTTGAATGCATTTCTTAAACCGCAAGGTTTTATATCACTGACTTTTTACAACCTGCATTCATTGATTTACAAAAATTTGTTGCGCACCAATTTTAAGAAAATTCAGGATGGGGACTTTGGCGGTTCGCTTGGCAGCTTAACGCCTATTAACCCATTATATCCTGAACAAGTATTTCACTGGTTGCAGGCATTGCCGTTTCATATTCTAGCAACCAGCGGTATTAGAGTGTTTCATGATTATATTTTTAATCATGAACACCGTGAACGCGATCCAAAATCAGTGGTTGAGTTGGAATTAAAATTTTCTCGCCAACAGCCTTATCAATTGTTGGGGCGTTATATTCATGTATTGGCGCAAAAAAATAACAATTAAGTTAATCACTAAGCACGAATTTACTTGGTCTAGACGTCAATCTTGACTATGCTAGCTCAAACATCTGGGGTGGGGTCATTGAATGTTGTCATCTTTGCATCGCCTATGGACAGCTCAGCTATTATTGCTAACGATTTCCATCGTCTTATCTGCCTGCGGTGGCGGTGGCGGTGGTCAAAAAAGCTTTAACACTACGTCTAATCCAACACAAATAAATCTCTCAGCTGCTAGCTTAAGCTCATCATCTAGTAGTAGTTCAAGCTTGTTAGATAATATTACCTTAAGTGGAACAGTAACTTATGATTACGTTCCCCACAATGCCAACCATATCGGATTAAATTATGCGGCCACCGAACCGCGCCCAGTTAGGGGGGCGTTACTTGAGCTGCTGTCAGATACTAATCAAGTGATAGCAAATACTGTTACCGATAATAACGGTGGTTATTTTTTAAATGTTCCAAAAAATATTCAGGTAAAAGTTCGTGTGAAGGCGGAGTTGTTAAATACCAATTCACCCACCTGGGACTTTAAAGTTACGGATAATACTAATAACAATGCACTCTATGTATTGGAAGGGAGCCTTGCTACAACAGGTGCACAAAACTCTCAGCGCAATTTGTTGGCAGCTTCGGGTTGGGACGGTAGCAGTTATTCATCAGTGAGAGCTGCTGCACCGTTTGCAATATTGGATGATGTTTATATTGTTGTGAATCGTCTTAAAGCGATAGGTAATACACACAGTTTTAGTCCGCTTGAACTGCGTTGGAGCACCAAAAATACAACTGCAGATGGTGATTTTACCAAGGGTGAAATTGGCACGAGTTTTTTTAATGGTTCTGCTATTTACGTCTTAGGGGATGCCGATAATGATACCGATGAATATGACAGCCATGTTCTTATTCATGAATGGGGGCATTATCTCGAAAGCGAAATATTTCGCTCCGATAGTATAGGGGGTGATCACGCTGACGGGCAGTTATTGGATTTTCGCGTGGCCATGTCAGAAGGATTTGCTAATTCATTCTCCGGTATGATGATTGATGATCCTAATTATTCTGATGCATCTGGAGCCTCGCAAAGTTCAGGATTTACGTTCAATGTTGGAAAAATAACTCGGATTAATAAAGGTTATTTTAGCGAAGGATCAATAGGTGCTATTTTTTATAATTATTACATTAGCGCAACAGATAAGTTGGCTAATGATTTTACACCTATATTTCGTGTGATGAGTAATCCTATTTATAATGCCAACGATGCACTGACAAGTATTTATTTGTTTTATGCAGGATTAAAAAGTGTTTTACCTACACAAGCAGCGTCATTTAATCTGTTAATGCAAGGTCAAAGTATTTTTGGTGTGGATGCCTATGGCGCAAAAGAAACCAATGATGCGGGGATTGCCTCTACCTTGCCGGTATATAAAACGATCAGCCCCAATAATACTAGCGTGAACGTTTGTAGTATTGCAGATTTTGGCAAACAAAATAAATTGGGCGATTCGCAATTTTTGCGTCTATCTATTACCCAGGCAGGTAACTATGCAATTCAAGTGAATAAATTCGGTGGTGCTTCTGTTGCTTCAAAACCTGAATTTACCGTTTCTCAAAAGGGTAAGATTATTTATTATGTCGCAAATACAGTAGTAGATACAGTCTCAAACTCATTGAGTTTATCCAGTGGCAATTACGTGATTGAAGTATATGATTTAAATAATCATGATGATAAAAATACCGATAAAAATACGACTTGTTTTAATGTGCGTGTTGCGCCTACTAATTAATGGCATAGTGAAATGACAAGGTTAATCATGAAAATTTATCGGCATGTGCATTTAATTGTTATATTTATAATCTTTGTGGTAGGTAATTTTGGCTGCGAGCCTCAGCCTCATACCTTAAATAAAAACACGCCTGATAATTCCCCTAAAAAGATATCATTGAAAACTCAAGAGACCAAGCCCGGGGCGCCCATACATTTGATGTCTACGAATTTTTTATCTCTTAATCCCAATCAAGCTACTTATACGGAAATTGTATTGTCTGCACTTGGCAATGAGGGGGTTGTCGATATTGAAATTGTTCCATCATTGGGGCTGCAATTAGTTGATACTCAGACCACATTAAGTTTTGATTTAAGAAATGCGACTAACTTAAAAGTACCAGCGACATTGTTCGCTACAACTGATGGGCATTATTACCTGAATTTACATATCCAATATAATACCGTGGATGCTGTGTTAACACGCAATCTTTCAGTGATAGTTCAGGTGGGTACTCCGATTGAGAAGGGCACGCAACTCAAAAAGTCCGCAGGTGAAAATATCATTGTTCTTCCAGCGCAAGAATCTACCTCTAAATTATAATCCTGCCAGACTTTTTTATATTTAATTAGTTATAATTTTGTTGCCTAATTATTAACTTAATCTTGATGAGGTAGATCATGAACACTCAGCGCCTTCCCGCCGAATGGGAACCTCAGGATGCTATCTTCCTAGCTTGGCCGCATAAAGGTACTGATTGGAATTTAAGTGAGGTTTTGCCTCTTTATGAAGCCTTAGTTTCTCTAATTTGTGATTATGCTGATGTTGTTGTTGCTATTGCAAACGATGATATAGAACCGGTGCGTGCACGCTTGGAAGCCATGGATATTCCCCTTGAGTATGTTTATTTTTATCCTGTAGAAACGACGAGTACCTGGACACGATATTACGGCCCTCTTTGTGTGCAAACCGAGAGCGGGATGAAGCTATTGGATTTTACGTTTAATGCTTCCAGCTTAAGTCGCCTGCCGGAGCTGGATAACCAGATTTCTAAAAAACTTTACGCCCTTAATGCGTTCCCTTCGGCAGATTTTGAAACGCTAGAGTTTGTGCTTGAGGGCAGTGCTATTGAAACGGATGGGCAGGGCACTTTATTAATTAATAGTGCATCGTTATTGACAAAAAATCACAATCAAAATCCATCTAACACAGAAGTAGACACGCAATTAAAACAATTGCTGGGAGCACAAAAAATTTATTGGCTTCATTCAGGTTATTTAGCCGGCGATAATGCAGAAGGCCATATTGATAAATTGGTGCGATTTTGTCCAAATAATACTATCGTTTATACCGCGTGTGATGATGATCGGGATGAGCACTATGTTGAATTAAAAAAAATGGAGCGGGAACTGGTATCTATGACCAATAGTGAGGGTGTTCCGTATAGATTATTACCTTTACCTTGGCCAGGTGAAATATATGGCAATCAAGATCAGCGTTTACCTGGAAGTTATGCTAGTTTTTTAATTGTGAATGAAGCTGTTCTGGTTCCTACTTATGACGCGCTTAGTGATGAGGATGCATTAGAAGTTATTGCGCAGGCATTTCCTGGGTATGAAATTTTCGGTATTCCTAGTTTGAGCTTAATCGAGCAGCGTGGTAGCCTTCATGCTATCACTATGCAGTTACCTGAGGGTGTATTGTTTTCGTGCTAATTCGATCTGTTATTGTATTACCTACATATCAATATAGAACTATACTTTGACTTTCAATTCTCTGTGGTTTTACATTTGCTATGGAAATACTCTCTGATAAAAACAATCTTGAATCCTTATCTTGTGCTCAGGGAAGTGCTTGTCAATTTATGGGTGAGATAACGCAGTTGCGCCAAGAAGTTAATTCACTGACTGAGTTAGTGCGTACCGATGCATTGACGGGATTATTTAATTTTCGCTTTTTTAATGAAAACCTTGAGCTTGAAATGGAGCGTACACGCAGAAGTGCACAATCGCTCTCTATGATTATCTTGGACATAGATTATTTTAAAAAATTTAATGATCAGTGGGGGCATGAGATAGGTAATCATGCCCTTGTACACATTGCCAAATTGATAAAACTTGCTATCCGTAAATTGGATTTGCCTTGTCGATTTGGTGGAGAGGAATTTGTAATACTCTTGCCCAATACCCAATTGCATCAGGCTATTAATGTTGCTTCACGCCTGTGTGAAATGATTGCAGGTACTGCGCTTGAACTTGAAAATACGCAGAAAATTACGATTACTGCAAGTTTGGGTGTGGATCAATTCGGTGTACACAACAACGAAACGACAGAAGCTTTTATTCGTCGAGTGGATAGTTGGTTATATAAAGCAAAAAATGCTGGACGTAATCAAGTTGCTCATCCTGATCTGATTGCATTGCAGCAAAAGGAATCGGTTACGCTTGAAGAAAAAGATGCGTTGTTTAATTTACTTAACGACAATTTATAATCACGAGGTCTGATAATGTCGTTTCCAAAACTTGGAGAGTTTCCCCCTGATTTTGCACTTTGTAATCAGGATGGCCGACTCGTTAGCCTAAAAGACTTTCATAATAAAAAGAATGTTATTGTCTATTTCTACCCGAAAGCTGCTACGCCTGGTTGTACTACCCAAGCTTGCGGTCTTCGAGATTATTTGACCGAGTTTGCCCAATTAGATGCAATTGTTGTTGGTATTAGCCCTGATGCACCTTCAAGGCTGCATAAATTTGCTCTGAAGTATGATCTTAGATTTGATTTATTGGCTGATGAAGATCATGAGATTGCTGAGCGTTATGGTGTGTGGGGATTAAAAAAATTTATGGGGCGGGAATTTATGGGAATATTGCGCACTACCTTCATCATCAATAAAGCCGGAAAATTGGTGCACCTTATAGATAAAGTGAATACCAAAACCCACAACGATGAAATATTAACGTATATGAAGGCTTGCTTTTAATTCATTGTGATATATTAATCACAATTTTTACGATTACAAACAGTTTTTGATGGCGCATAAATTTTATTAGCTATAATCTTTTGAGTGCAGGGATATGCCTCAATAGAGTTGCGGTCTAAATTTGAGGTTTATGCCTGTTTTTTCACACATAATGCCTGCTGGCGTAAGGAGAGGCCTAAATGATACAGCTACAGCGCAATTATCGAAATGATGCTATCGCATCTGGTGGTGAGTTTAGTCAATCAGATGTTCGTTCTTATGAAGAATATTTGTCATTGGCTCGGGTTCCTCATTGTGAGGGTGTTTCTTTCCGGGTCGTCAATGTCTTGCGCGCGCGCGTGGGGCACTCTGAGTTGTCTATTGATTGCATCGCGGAAGATCTGGGTTTATCAAAACGAACCTTGCAGCGTAGGTTGCAACAACAAAATGCTAATTTTGCACAGCTGCGTGACGATGTTAGATTTCACTACGCTATTAAGTTTTTAATAGATGACCATATGAGCGTGGATTTGGTTTCTAAATCATTAGACTTTTCAGATCGGACGAGTTTTACCAATGCTTTTAAGCGTTGGACTGGATTGTCTCCTAGTGTTTTTCGTAAGCTATTCCGCGACTACGCTTGACAGTATTCTTGTACGCCTAATGATAGTGCTAATTGCTTGCCCTTATTAAAAGGGGTAGAGTTAGCGCTTTTTAATTGTTAGGGGTTTTCTATGAGTTTTTTCATTTCTTCTGCTATTGCGCAAACATCTGTTGGTCAAGCTCAGCGCTCAGGTTTTGACCCCATTATGTTAATCATGATGGCAGTTATGTTTGCTTTTATGTACTTCGTGATTATTCGACCTCAGCGTAAGCGTCAAAAAGAGCATCAGAATTTAGTTTCTGCAATTGCTAAAGGTGATGAGGTGGTTATGACTAGCGGTATTATCGGTAAAATTCTTAAAGTCGATGAAAATTATGTGGTGATTGAAACCGGTAATAGTGTTGAGCTGAAATTTCAAAAAGTGGCTATTCACGCAGTATTGCCGAAAGGCACCATAAAATCTATTGATGCTGCTTAATTGCTGAGTTAATCAGAGGCAGTTTGGAGGCTTAGGTAGCCCTGCAATTTTACAGGCGTATTTTGCAGGGCTAGTGGGAAATAATTGCAGTAAGTAAATGCTGCGGCCCTTGTCCTTTCCAAGGATATGTTCGGTGCGTTTTGCCAGTGCACGCATGGACGGTGATATCTGAAATGTTTGATAAAATTCGCGCACGAGATGAATAATTTCCCAATGTTGTTCGGTTAGTTCTATATTGTCGGTGCGCGCTATTTCTATTGCGATTGATTCGTTCCAATCTTCCAGTTTTTCTAAAAACCCTTCTTTATCTAATTCAATAGTTTTTTCGTTGATAATGAGTTGCATGCTAATACCAGCTTTGTACACAGCGATGTTCAGTGCTTAATTTTACAAAGCCGTTGTAATCAGTTAGTTCTATATCGCTTCGTAATTTATCGTTAATTCCTCGAGCTTTGACATCGCTATAAAGTGCGTAAACCTTTACGCCTTGATTAATCAGTTGCGATAACTCTTCTTCATAGGGGGCATTTTTAAGTGCGCCAAAGACCCCATCTTCTAACAGCAGTATTCCATCCTGATTGCCGCACACTTGTAGGCAGGAGGACAGTGTTGAGTGAGTGAAGGGGGATTTATTAATGGTGTGTAATGTGCTCATACTAAAAACTCAGCAGTTGATCTTGCTGGGCCAGTAAAACGCCGATAGCTTGGCTATCTAATACCTGGATACCATCAAAGACGAGTTCATTTATTGTTATATGTCGTTTTTCAAGCGATTCATAGTGGACGTAAATTGAATCAATTTCATAAAGTGACAATACTGGCAAAATTGCAGAAAAGCTTTTTTGATTGATTTCATTCGCTATTTGGTTTTTCAAAAGTTGGAATACGCCATCATCCATAAAGAGAATGCTAAGATCTTGATCGTAAGCTGAAGCTGCCAAAAGAGCGTCTAACGCATCTTTAGGTAGGCTAGAGCCATAGGGCGCATGTCGGCTAATAAACAGTAATTTCTTTTTCATTATTAGCTGCCAAAGGTAATGAATCTATCGGAGTTTACTGCTGCGTCTAATAGTTGCCCAAGACCACTAATCTCAAAACCTTCTGCAAGGTTTGCTGCCGGTTTATTGTAGCGATTTGCTTCCTGTGAGTTGAGGAGGCCGCGCTTAAGTGCGGCAGCGATACAGACAACTAAATCAATTTTATGGGTTTTAGCTAAGGACTGCCATTGTTGCGTAAAATTTGGTTCATCTTGTTGTGGAGTGGTTAATGCGGATGCATGATGAATGGCATCATGATAAAAAAAAATTCGATAAATTTTATGATTGTTGGCAAGCAGTGCAGTTGCAAATTTGTAGGCGGTATCTGGTGCTTGTGAAGAATAAGGCGCGGCGTATATAGCTAATGAAAAAATCATCTTGTTGCGATGCTCGTGGCATGGATGATTGGTTTAGTCTAATACCAATAGTGCGAAGGTACAAATAAAAAAGGCATCAATCATTGATGCCTTTTTTATTTTTAAATGGCGGAAGGGCAGGGATTTGAACCCTGGGTAGGCTATAAACCTACGCCGGTTTTCAAGACCGGTGCATTAAACCACTCTGCCACCCTTCCGTTGTGGCGCAAATTATACATGTCTTTTAAATATGGGCAATATATAAATCATGAAAAAATGTATTCTAGTAACTTTTTTTTCATATTTATTTTTGACAAAAGAAAAAGCCGAGCAATTAGCTCGGCTTTTGTACAGTTCTGAATAAATCTTATACGGAGTTTTCGTTATTTTCACCAGTTTCCGTGTGCGGTTTTTTGGCGAGACGTGGATCGTTTGCAGGTCTAACAATTGGGCGTGGATTGTGAGTCACGCTTGGCGGCAAGCTGGTATCCAAAGCTCTCGATTGCTGACGCACTGGCATTTCAGTGACAATTTGAATTGTTGACACTGGTTTTGGTGCGAGGCGTGGATCATTGCCTGCACGAGAAATTTCGCCAGTTTGAAGATCATTCGTTTCGGCAGCTTTGTGGACTTCTTGCGTTACTGGGGTTTCGGTGATGACTGCTGCCGGAGTAACGTTTGTAATAACTTCTGCTGCAGCTAATCCCACTACATCAATGCTCCCATTATTTTGTGTAGCGGGAACAGCCAGAGTCTCATTTGCGATTGTAGCGATTTCGACAGAAAACGATGGTGCTGTTTGTGTTTGTGAAATTGCTGCAATTAAATTGGATTCTAGTGTTTCCAATTCATGAACTGCTGGCTTTTTTGGGGCTTCTGCTATGTCTGCTATGGGTGTTGCAATAGTTACCTGTGCTTCTTGTGCGTCAATTGCCGAATTCAATTGTTTATTGAGTTCGCCATTGTTTTCAGCAAATTCAATTTCACCTTGTTGTTCTGCAGGTGCAGCATCGTCACGGCGTGAGCGACGACGTTGTTGCGAACGTGTGCGACGTCCAGCGGGGCGTTTTGCTGGGCGATCATCATCAGACTCTATTGATGTGTTTTCTGCTTCAAGTACACTCAAATTTTCTTCTGGCAGTTCTTCGGATACAGCTGGGCGACGAGGTTCTCTTGGCTCACGATTTTCGCGTGGCTGACGATTTCTTTGGTTGCGATTTTCGCGCTGTTCACCACCGTTCTCTGATGAGGCTTCACGTTGATGCGGACGTGACTGGCGATTGTTCTCGCGCACCTCTGTTTGTTCGCGCTCAGTAGTTGGGGGGCGCTCGTTAGTGCGGGGCTCAAGGTTGTCGCGCAACTCACGGTCATCTTTGCGATCGCGACGATTTCTTGAGTCGCGACGATTGCGATTTGGATTTTGTCCGCGGCTACGACGAGGTTGTTCGCGTTTTGCAGATTTATTTTTGTCTTCCTCTTCACTGCTAAATACCGACGTAATTGAGCTGATCAAGCGAGCAAGTAAACCAGGTTTCTTAGCGGGTTCAGGTGCTGGTTGCGTTGGTGATATCGGCTGCACGGCGGGTTTATTAACAACGAGCGGCTTGGCATTAATTTCTTGCTCGTCATCTTTGGTGTCGTCAATATGTGACACTATTTTATAGCTGGTTTCCAGAGTGCCTTCATCATCATCACGCAAACGTTGAACTTCGAAATGCGGCGTCATCATATCGGCATTGGGCACAATCACTACGCGAGTGTTGTTGCGCATTTCAATACTGGAAATGGTTTTGCGTTTTTCGTTAAGCAAATAAGTGGCAACTGAAATAGGGCAGATTGCACGAATTTCTACGCTGCGTTCTTTTTGCGCTTCATCTTCTACCAGGCGCAAAATAGAAAGAGCGAGTGAGCGGGTGCCGCGAATAGTGCCTTGGCCTTCGCAGCGTGGACACACTTTGGAGTGTGTTTCACCCAATGATGGGCGTAGGCGCTGGCGCGACATTTCGAGTAAACCAAAACGTGATATGCGGCCAATTTGTACGCGTGCACGATCCATTAGCAGTGCGTCGCGCATACGGTTTTCTACTTCGCGTTGGTTGCGTACTGGCTGCATATCAATGAAGTCGATAACTACCAGGCCGCCCATATCGCGCAAGCGCAACTGGCGCGCAATTTCGTCAGCTGCCTCAAGGTTGGTTTGCAGTGCGGTCTCTTCAATATCGCCGCCTTTGGTGGCGCGTGAAGAGTTGATGTCGATTGCAATCATCGCTTCAGTAACGTCAATTACGATGGACCCGCCAGAGGGTAACTTCACTTCGCGCTGGAAGGCGGTTTCAATCTGGCTTTCAATTTGATAGCGATTGAAGAGCGGAATGTCGTCTTGATACAGTTTTACTTTGCTACGGTAGTTGGGCATTACCTGTTGGATAAAGGTAGATGCCAGATCAAAGGCTTCTTTGTTGTCCACAATTACTTCGCCTACGTCTTGGCGCAGGTAGTCGCGGATGGCGCGGATAATAACGTTGCTTTCTTGGAATAAAAACTCTGGCGCGGGCAGGCGTTTGGCGGCGCTATCGATAGATTCCCACAGTTGTAAGAGGTAGTTCAAATCCCACTGTAATTCTTCGGCGCTACGACCAACACCTGCAGTGCGGATAATGACTCCCATGCCCTGGGGGACCTCAATCGCACCCAGTGCATCTTTCAGGTCGGCGCGCTCTTCGCCCTCGATGCGGCGAGAAATGCCACCTGCGCGTGGATTGTTGGGCATCAATACCAAGTAGCGTCCAGCAAGGCTGATGAAGGTCGTTAGAGCTGCGCCTTTGTTACCGCGCTCTTCTTTATCGACTTGAACAATTACTTCGGTGCCTTCTTTCAGCACGTCTTTGATTTTTATGCGACCATCTATCTCACCTGGGTTTTTGGTGAAGTATTCTCGCGAAATTTCTTTGAGTGGGAGGAATCCGTGTCGCTCTGCGCCGTAGTCAACGAAGGCGGCTTCTAAGCTGGGCTCTACGCGCGTAATACGCCCCTTGTAAATGTTGGATTTTTTCTGTTCGCGGTTGCGGTTTTCAATGTCCAAGTCGTACAGCCATTGGCCATCTACCAGTGCGACACGCAACTCTTCGGGTTGAGTTGCATTTATGAGCATTCTTTTCATGATTTACCTAATCAATTAATGAATGCGCGGCAAGCTAGACGGGAGTATTAACGTGAATGACTTGTGCAACCTTGTGGACTGCTGTGCTACAAAAAATGCTCACGGCAGCGGTTGTAGGATGGGCTCAGGGTGATCGCTACGCAGCGTCTGAGCTTTTACATCAGTAAAAAAACTGATGACTCCTATTTGACTCGCATAGGTAAACTGAGGTTTACCTTTTATCTACTTGTTTTTGAGCGACGTCGTGTTGTTGTATTGGCTGGCACGCGGCCAGTTAGCAAATGGCGTACATCCATTTGCGACACAGCTATAAACAGCTGAACTGATTGATTTTTGCTATTGCAAAATTTGCCGATCAGTTAGGAATCAGGCACTTATAGTTGATATCTAATGTGCGATTCATGTTTAAAGGATCAAAATGTCTCGGATTAATTGGGCGTTATCAACCAGTGTTTACGCCTCGAATCCATAAAATAACAACTACGAATTAACAAACAAATAGAAAGCAGAGTTCAACAAAACATTCACATCAACAACAGCGTCATTATTTGCAGCGCAATTGTTACAGTGCCGAAGCTACACAAAGCCAGGTCACCAAGTTGGTTTCGCTTGTAATTCAGGTCGTCTTTTGCTCTTTGGGCGTGACGACACTGAGCCACTCCACTGTCAGCGGTATTTCCTAGCGGTGCGCCTTAGCAATTAGGTTGCAACTGCGGAACCCGGAAACCAGCCTGTATCAGCCCATTGACTATAGCAGCAATCCGTAATTCCAGCAATCTCAAGTGCTTAGGTGGCTTAGTTGAGGTATGATGGGCGCCATGAAAACCTCTACTCAGTCTTCAATACACAGCCAGCATCCGCCCGCCAAAGTCAGCTTTATTCAGGTTGATGAGGATCAGGCAGGTCAGCGCTTGGATAATTTTTTAATGGCGCGTCTTAAAGGAACGCCCAAATCCAAAATCTATAATGTCATCCGCAAGGGCGAGGTCAGGGTTAATAAAGGACGAATTAAACCAGAATATAAGCTGCAAGCTGGTGATGAGATTCGCGTCCCCCCCATTCGTATTGCCGAACGCGAACCGGCGGCCAAGCCCAGTAACGTGATGACTAAATTGTTAGAGTCATCCATTCTGTTTGAAAATGATGGATTGCTGGTCATTAATAAGCCGCCCGGTTTAGCGGTACACGGCGGCAGCGGAGTAAGTTTGGGATTGATTGAAACTTTGCGCCAAATGCGCCCAGAAGCTCGTTATTTGGAGTTGATTCACCGGCTGGACAAGGACACATCTGGCTGCATTATGGTTGCTAAAAAGCGCAGTATGCTTCGCCATCTCCAAGCAGCGTTACGCGAGAAAAGTGCGAGCGGCATTAGCAAGGTTTATCACGCCTTGGTTATAGGTCAATGGCCCAAAGCATGTCGGAAAGTGGATGCTCCATTGCTAAAAGTCGAAGTGGCGGATGATGAAAGAGTCGTCAAAGTTCATCCCGACGGTAAGCCTAGCCTGACTGAATTTAGGTTGTTGCAGGCTTATGATAGCTGCTCACTAATCGAGGCTCGCCCTATAACGGGCAGAACCCATCAGATACGTGTCCATGCCAAGCATGCCGGGCATAGCTTGGTGGGCGATGAAAAATATGGTGATGATGAGTTCAATAAAACCATGCGCGCCCAAGGTGTAAAACGCCTGTTTTTACATGCGGCTGAATTGGGGTTTTATCTGCCCGAAACCACCGAAAAAACCTTTGTTAAGGCGCCGTTAGCGGCCGACCTTGCTGAGGTTGTGAATAGATTATCCCCGCTGAATTAAGTCATTGTTGTTGTGGAGAGCCCCTCTTGCTGTTTATTTTTGATTGGGATGGCACCCTGATTGACTCAAAAGCCAAAATCACCCATTCCATGCAAAATGCCGCGCGTGATATGGGTTGGGAGCCACTTGAGGATGCAGTGATCCACAATATTATTGGCCTTGGGTTGCCGGAGGCTATAGCCAGCCTTTATCCGCAGGTGTCGCAGCTGGATCGGCAGACATTGCGCGACCATTATGCGGCAAACTTTATTCTTCTCGATGAAGAAAAAGCCTCGGATTTATTCCCCAATGTGCAAGAAACATTGGATGCTTTGCGTGCTCAAGGGCATGGCTTAGCCATTGCCACAGGTAAAAGCCGTAAGGGATTGAACCGGATCTTGGGTGGATTGGGGATGGCCGACTATTTTGATGCGACCCGTTGTGCTGATGAAACCGCGTCTAAACCACATCCTCTAATGTTACAGGAGTTGTTAGCGTATTTTGGCATGCCAGCCCATGACGCGGTGATGATTGGCGATACCGAGTACGATATGGAGATGGCGCAACGCTTGGAGATGCCGCGTATAGCGGTGAGTTATGGTGCGCACCATGTCAGTCGATTACAGGGCTATGCACCAGAAAGATGTATTGATCAAATTGATGAATTGTTAATGTGGGTGCGTGAGCGCTAGTGCGCTGCCATTAAGAGTGGGTCTATACCTTCATTGCGCAACATGGCGACTAAGCTAATCAGCGGTAAACCTACAAGGCTATTGGGGTCCTTGCCTTCTAATCGGCTAAAAAGGGCAATGCCTAAACCTTCGCATTTAAAGCTTCCGGCGCAATCGAAAGGCTCTTCGTAATCCAGGTAATGCTCTATTTGGGCATTGCTTAGTGTATTGAAATTCACCTTAAATTCTTCAACCACAATTTGTTGGCGGCCTGTTTGAGCGTTAAGTAGGCACAGGCCTGTTTTAAAAATAACGGATTTGCCGCTCGCGCTTTGCAGTTGCGTGATGGCGCGTTCGCGAGTATGTGGTTTGCCGATAATTCGCCCCTCCAAAACAGCGACTTGATCTGAGCCAATAATCAATTTGTCAGAATGTTGCGCCGCAAGTGCGTGGGTTTTGGCGGTCGCTAGGCGTCGTACCAGTGCATCGGCAGACTCATTTTCCATGGGGGATTCATCCACTTCAGGGGGTGCCCAAGTAAATGGCAGGCCAAGCTTAGCTAATAGTGCGTGTCTGTATTTGGAGCTGGAGGCCAATAGAAGAGGCTGCATAAGCGATGCTATCCCGCGAAAACCATAAATAAGGGGGTAATTCTACCTGTAGAACACTAAATAGCGCCATTTCCGTAGTTTTTCTTTGACAGATGAGGGGGAGATCCCTATTATGGCGCGCTTATGTTTAAGACCCCCTTATCAAAGCCTCTGCCCAAGCAAGCAGACCCTCGAAAATTTGCCCAGCAGGGCATATCACTTCAGGGTTTTGTGTCTGTGTCAGCACTTCCGCGCTTAGTGGATGCTGTGCAGGATTCGGCCGGCGAACTGCAAGTTGATTTGGCGTTTGGTCTTAATGAGGAAAAGAAAAAGGTTGTTACTGGCCACGCATCTGCAGATCTTGTTTTAGTCTGTCAGCGCTGCTTAGAAAAGGTAACAGTTCCTGTTCAGAGCAATATTTCACTTGCTATTGTGTGGGATGAAGAAGCAGCTGAGGCTTTGCCTGAGTCGCTTGACCCTTGGATAGTAGGTGAAGGTTTGGCCGACCTCTTTGAGATGATCGAAGAGGAAATGCTGTTAAGTTTACCCGCGGTAGCCTATCACGAAGAGCCATGCGTTGATCGCCAGCTGTTCAGTAGTGGGAAGCCAGTCGAGGTAAAAAAAGTGAAAAACCCATTTCAGGTGTTGGAGCAACTCAAGAGCTCGCCGAAAAAAGATTGAGCAAATGCAGTTTGGTTTGCAAAGTTTCAGAGGCGCCTCGGCTTCAACGAGTAAGTAAATAGGAGTAGACCCCATGGCTGTACAACAAAACAAAAAATCTCGTTCAAAGCGTGATATGCGTCGCGCTCATGATGCATTGACTGGCCCAACCTTGTCAGTAGATGCAACCAGTGGTGAAAAACACCTGCGTCACCATGTTACTGCTGACGGTTTCTACCGTGGCCGTAAAGTGATCGACAAAGGCAGCAACGAGTAATTTCTCACAAGACGATTACATCTTGTCTGCAAGAATTCGAATAGCGGTAGATGCTATGAGCGGGGACTTAGGTCCCCGCGTTGCTATTTCGGCTGTGCAAAAATTCACAGCCCATTATCCTGACGTTGACATTGTGTTAATCGGCAATGAGCAACAGCTTCTTAGTTTTACTTCCAGCAAAAAATTATTGAAACATCGCATACAACTCTTAAATGCGGTTGAGGTTGTTGCGATGGATGAAGATCCACTGCAGGCGTTGCGCCATAAAAAAAACTCATCCATGTGGATTGCAATTGAAAGCCTTAAAAATAATCTAGCTGATGCCTGTGTTAGTGCGGGTAATACCGGCGCACTTTTAGCAATCGGCAAACACCTATTAAAAACTGTCACTGGTATCGAGCGTCCCGCCATCTGCAAAGCTATGCCTGCAGAAAAGGGGGCTACTTTTTTGTTGGATTTAGGTGCAAATGCTAACTGCTCTGCTGAACAACTACATCAATTCGCACTCATGGGTAATATATTGGCGTCTGCCACCCATAATTCACCGTGTATTGGGCTTTTAAATATTGGTACAGAATCGACCAAGGGTACTAATAGCATTAAAGCGGCGCAGGTATTATTGCAGCAGGATTCGCGTTTAAATTATTGTGGTTATGCTGAAGCTAGTCAGATATTTTCCGGTCTGTTTGATGTTATTGTTTGCGATGGATTTCATGGCAATATCGCCTTAAAAACCTCTGAAGGCACTGCGCGATTTATTGCAAAAAAAATTCAAAGCGTCTTTAAAAAGAACTGGTTAAATCGCTGTGCTGCAATCTTGATTTGGCCTTTGCTAAAACAGCTGCGCGTTGAGCTGGATCCATCCATGTATAATGGTGCCAGCTTTTTAGGTTTGCAAAAAATACTCGTCAAAAGCCACGGAAATGCAAATAAAAAAGCATTTATGCAGGCATTGGTGGTGGCACGCGAGCAGGTTATTCAAAATATTCCAGCGCGAATTCAACAGGAGTTCGCAAACTACACAACCGTTTCCCAGCAATAAAGTAATTATTTTATGACTCAAAAAAATCTTGCTTTTGTATTTCCAGGTCAAGGCTCTCAAAAAATTGGCATGCTTGCCGAGCTCGCTGCACAATATCCTATTGTTACTCAAACCTTCGCTGAAGCTTCTGCGGTTTTGGGTTACGATTTGTGGGCGCTGGTTCAACAAGGGGCGCAGGAGGATATTAATTTAACCGAACGCACGCAACCTTTGTTGTTAACTGCGAGTGTTGCAGTTTGGCGCGTGTGGCAGGAAAAAGATGGTGTGCAACCCGCTTTGTTATCGGGTCACAGCTTAGGGGAGTGGTCAGCATTAGTATGTGCGGGTATTGTAGCATTTGCTGACGCCGTAAGACTTGTGCAGCAGCGTGGCAAATATATGCAGGAAGCTGTGCCTGCAGGGCAGGGCGCAATGGCTGCTATTATTGGTTTGGATGATGCAGCAATTATTGACGCTTGCAAAAAGGCCGAACAAGACGAAGTTGTTTCAGCAGTAAATTTCAATTCGCCCGGACAGGTAGTAATTGCCGGAACTGCCGCTGCTGTCGAGCGTGCAAGTGTATTGTGTAAAGAAGCTGGGGCTAAGCGTGCCTTGCCATTGCCGGTAAGCGCTCCATTTCACACGTCATTAATGCGTCCTGCTGCAGAACGTTTGGCAGAACAAATTAATGCAACAGAATTTAAATCACCAAAAATTCTCGTTGTACATAATGTAACAGCGCAAACGGAAACGGATCCGCAAAAAATTAAAATGCTAATGATTGAGCAAATTTATAGTGCGGTGCGTTGGGTTGAATGTGTAAATACCATGAGCAGTGAAGGAATTAGCATTACAGTAGAGTGCGGCCCAGGCAAAGTGCTATCTGGGCTTAATAAGCGCATTAATGCAGAATTAATCGCACTCTCTATGGAAAAGCCTGAAGAGATTGAGAGTGTTTTAGCGCAATTCTAATAAAGTTTTCACAAGAGAAATAACTATGAGCATGAATGAAAAAGTTGCCTTGGTAACCGGGGCGAGCCGTGGAATTGGCGCTGCAATTGCTGAGCAGCTGGGTAAGGCGGGAGCTACGGTGATTGGCACCGCGACTAGTGCATCTGGCGCGGAGAAAATTTCGGCGCGCTTCGCGGAATTGGGGATTCGTGGTGCAGGCAAAATACTGAACGTGACCGATGCGGATTCGGTGGCAGAATTATTGAAAAGCGTGACTGAGGAATTTGGCGCGCCCGCTATTTTGGTCAACAATGCGGGCATCACAAAAGATAATTTGTTGATGCGAATGAGCGATGAGGAATGGTTTGATGTGATCAATACCAACTTGAGCGCCATTTATCGCTTGAGCAAAGGAGTCTTGCGTGGAATGATGAAGGCTCGCTGGGGGCGAATTATTAATATCAGTTCCGTCGTCGGTGCTATGGGTAATCCGGGGCAATCAAACTATGCCGCAACCAAGGCGGGTGTGGCAGGTTTTGCGCGCTCTTTGGCGGCAGAAGTGGGCTCGCGTAATATTACGGTAAACACTGTGGCGCCGGGCTTTATTGATACCGATATGACCAAGGTATTACCCGAAGAACAAAAACAACAATTGCTATCGCGTATACCGCTGGGGCGTTTAGGCGCTCCGGAAGAAATTGCTGCTGTAGTAGTTTTTCTGGCTAGTGATGCTGGCGGTTATATTAGCGGTGAAACTATCCATGTGAACGGCGGCATGTACATGTCTTAAGTTTCACTTGCAACCCTCTGTTTTTGATGGGGAAAGGGTAAAAAAGCCAAGTTTTTTTTATCGGATGCGTTACAACTCGGTCAAATAGATGTAGAATGCGCCTCGATTTTGGCCGAAACATATAGCTGTGCTCTCTCGTCTGGGAGAAGACTTCGGCTTATTAACTGACGGTTTTGTCTATAACATTAGGAGTTACATAACATCATGAGTAGCATTGAAGAACGCGTAAAAAAGATCGTTGCTGAGCAACTGGGCGTGAAAGAAGATGAAGTGAAAAACGAAGCTTCTTTCGTAGAAGATCTGGGCGCTGATTCTTTGGATACCGTAGAGTTGGTAATGGCTCTCGAAGAAGAATTCGAAACTGAAATTCCTGATGAAGAAGCAGAAAAGATCACTACTGTTCAATTGGCTATCGATTACATTAACGCCAACTTGGCGTAATCTGCTCAGCTGATTACCTATTCTTCTTGGAAAAGCCGTATTATTGCGAAATAGTACGGCTTTTTCTTTGCGCCATTTATGGTGTATCAAAAGCTTCACAGCTTGCAGCTAATCTTATTCAGACGCAGGTTTAACACTGAGGGGTTCTCTAAAAGTGTCACGCAGAAGAGTTGTTGTTACTGGTCTGGGTATGATCAGTTCTCTGGGCAATACGGTTGCCGAGACTTGGCAAGGTATAGTCAATGGCAAGAGTGGTGTATCTACGATTTCCACTTTTGATGCATCGGCTTTTACTACCCAGTTCAGTGCTTCGGTTAAAAATCTGGTGGTGGATGATTACTTCCCCAGTAAAGAAGCACGTAAAATGGATCCATTTATTCAATACGGAATGGTTGCGGGTATTCAAGCGCTACGCGATTCGGGTTTGGAGGTGACTGAAGCAAATGCCGGCCGCATTGGTGTATCTATAGGTTCAGGAATCGGTGGTATTGGCACCATTACTGAGGGTGCAATTACGTTGTCTGAAAAAGGCCCGCGCCGGATTTCTCCCTTCTTCGTGCCTAGTGCCATTATCAATATGATTTCTGGCAATTTGTCGATTATGCATAATCTACGCGGGCCTAACGTTGCCATTACTACCGCTTGCACCACGGGTACCCATAGCATTGGTTTCGCGGCACGTATGATTCAATACGGCGATGCCGATGTAATGGTTGCCGGCGGTGCTGAAATGGCAACTACACCTTTAGGGTTGGGTGGCTTCGCAGCAGCCCGCGCTTTATCAACCCGCAATGAAAACCCACAAGCGGCGAGCCGTCCATGGGATAGGGATCGCGATGGTTTTGTGTTAGGTGATGGTGCTGGCGTGCTGGTTCTTGAGGAATACGAACACGCTAAAGCTCGTGGTGCGCGAATTTATGCTGAGCTTGTTGGCTTTGGTATGAGTGGCGACGCCTATCACATGACTTCACCGCCAGAGGACGGAGCTGGCGCGGCAGCCTCTATGTTGAATGCCATTAAAGATGCACAGATCCCTGTGTCGGCTATCAATTATGTTAATGCCCATGGTACATCCACGCCTGCGGGCGACAAAGCGGAGTGTCAGGCGGTTAAAACTGTGTGGGGCTCCTCCATTAATGATGTCGCTGTCAGCTCAACCAAATCCATGATTGGTCACTTACTGGGTGCTGCCGGCGCGGTTGAGGCTATCTTTAGTGTATTGGCGATTCGCGATCAGGTTGCGCCACCTACTATTAACTTGGATAATCCCGATGAGGGTTGTGATATCAACCTAGTGCCGAATGTTGCCCAAGAGCGCAAAATCGATGCGGTGCTTTCTAACTCATTTGGCTTTGGTGGTACTAACGGTTCATTAATTTTTAGAAAAATTTAATGTCCAATTCATGTTTAAACCCTAAGCGCCGAACCTTTGTTCGGCGTTTTTGTATAAGCCATTTTACTAGGGCAAATTATGCAACACACACTTCCACTCATAACTGTTAATGGTGTGCTAGGTGCTCAAATATCGCCCTTAGATCGTGGTTTTACTTATGGTGATGGCGTGTTCGAAACTTGCAACATTCAATGTGGAAGCATTCCTTTGTGGCATTTGCATAAGGAGCGCTTATTGAATAGCTGTAAACAACTGCTTATTCCCATTGAGTCAAATATAGTAGAGTTGCGTGTAAATCAGCTGTTGCAACAACTGGAGCAGGCACAAATTGAACATGCGATATTAAAAATTACAGTTACGCGTGGCGAGGGTGGAAGAGGTTATCGCTTACCCGAAAACCCACAGCCAACCATTGTAGTCGGTGCTTTTCCTGCTGCAGATTATCCTGCCGATTTTTTTGTAGAAGGTGTGTGTGTTCGGATCTGTACGCAGCGCTTGGGTTGTAATTCAAGCTTGGCTAGCTTAAAGCATTTAAATCGATTGGAACAAATTTTGGCGCGGGCTGAATGGCAAGATACTAGTATTGCCGAAGGCATCATGTTCGATACGCAAAATAATTTGGTTGAGGGTATTTTTAGCAATATTTTTCTGATTAAGGGCGGACAACTTGTTACGCCAGATTTGTCGCAGTCAGGCGTTGCCGGCGTAATGCGTCGATTTATATTGGAAATAATAGCGCCCCAAGCGCAGCTAAAGACCCATATAAAAATTTTATCTCACACAGATTTATTCTCCGCCGATGAGATTTTTTTATGTAATAGTCTTTATGGAATTTGGCCTGTGCGTGAAATTGTAAGCAATCAAAATCTACGTTTAAAGCCAGGAAAAATAACCATGCAATTACAACATTTAGTCAATCAATTCATGATTGATGCAGCAAAATAATTAATCATGTCATCTGCAAAGTTTTCATTGGGCTCTCGCATCGCTGCCATTTTACTGAGTGTCATTCTGTTGGTGGCGCTAACTTCAGGGTATTTATGGTGGAGTTTTCAAGCATGGCTAGTAGCCCCTCTGTCTATTCCGAAAGATGGTGTTCATTATGATTTGGATGTAGGGAAGTCGCTGAGTCATCTATCGCAAGATTTAGCCAATCAAAATATTCTCACTCATCCACGCTGGTTAAATTGGTATGCGCGCTATTACCAAAAAGAAAAAATTCATTCGGGCGAATATTTATTGGAAGCTGGGTTAACACCACTGAGCCTATTGGACAAGCTCAACAAGGGTGAGATCATTCTGCACCAAGTGACTTTGTTAGAAGGTTGGAATTTTCGCCAAATTATGGTGGCGTTGGACGAAAAACCAGAATTAAAACACCTGCTCAGTCATAAAACCAATACTGAGAGGTTAGCCTTATTGAAACTTCCTATTGATGAACTTGAAGGCTGGTTCTTTCCTGATACCTATACGTTTTCAAAGGGAACTTCAGACATTGAAATTTTAATTCAATCCTATAAAGTCATGCGCAAGGTATTGGATGAGTTGTGGGCTGGAAAGTCACCCAACTTGCCTTATGCCAGTGATTATCAGGCATTAATAATGGCATCAATTGTTGAAAAGGAAACGGGCAATTCTAATGATCGCGAGCAGATTGCGGGTGTGTTTGTCCGTCGCTTGCAGCAGGGGATGAAACTGCAAACTGATCCGACAGTTATTTATGGTATGGGAGAGGCTTACAACGGGCGTATTACACGTGACGATCTTGGTCGCCCAAGCATTTATAATACCTACGTTATTCAAGGATTGCCGCCCACACCTATAGCAACACCAAGTAAGGCATCCCTTTATGCTGCGCTGCATCCAGATAGCGGAAAATCGTTGTACTTTGTCGCCAAAGGTGACGGAACTAGTGTATTTTCAGAAACTCTGGCTGAGCATCAGCGCGCTGTAGCGCGCTATCAGCTTCAACGCTCTGCGGAATATCGGTCAACGCTTAAATGATCCGACTGTTACCCATGACAATTCTAATGTGCTTACACTACAATAGCGGCAATTATCGCCATTTCGCTTATATTTTGGAATTCATAGCAGCATGACTGAACATCACGTTTCCACCGAAGCAAATTCAAACCCTGATACGAAAAAACCATTGAATTTTTTACAACAAATTATTCGTAAGGATTTAGAGCAGGTTGTACATACCTCGATTGCTACACGCTTTCCACCTGAGCCCAACGGCTATCTTCATATCGGACATGCCAAATCGATTTGTCTGAACTTTGGTTTGGCCGAAGAGTTTGGTGGCACCTGTAATTTACGATTTGATGACACCAATCCCGAAAAAGAAAATGAAGAATACGTAAACTCCATTAAGCAAGATGTGGAGTGGTTGGGTTTTAAATGGAATGGTGATGTCCGTTATACCTCTGATTATTTTGATCAATTACACCTGTGGGCCATTCACTTAATTGAACAAGGTTTAGCGTTTGTGTGCGATTTAAATGCCGAACAAATGCGAGAATATCGTGGCACTTTGGTTGAGCCCGGTAAAAATAGCCCATATCGCGATCGTTCTATTGAAGAAAACCTAACGTTGTTTGAAAAAATGCGTTTAGGTGAGTTTGAAGAAGGCGCTTGTTCGTTGCGCGCAAAAATTGATATGTCATCGCCTAATATTAATCTGCGCGACCCAATATTGTATCGCATTAAAAAAGCACATCACCATCAAACTGGCGACAAGTGGTGTATCTATCCGTCTTACGATTTTGCTCACGGCCAAAGTGATGCGATAGAAGGCATTACGCATTCTATTTGCACTTTGGAATTTGAGGATCATAAACCGCTTTACGATTGGTTTATTCAACATTTGCCAGTGCCAGCAGTACCACGTCAATATGAATTTGCGCGTTTGAATATAAATTATTCTGTGACGAGTAAACGTAAATTAAAGCAGCTTGTCGATGAAAAGCATGTTGATGGTTGGAATGATCCGCGTATGCCAACAATTTCAGGGATGCGTCGGCGTGGTTTCACACCAGCAGCCTTACGCGATTTTTGTGAGCGTATTGGTGTAACCCGTTCCGATGGTATTGTGGATGTGGGGGTATTGGAATTTTGTGTGCGGGATGATCTAGACAAAAATGCACCTCGCGCCATGTGTGTATTGCGTCCACTCAAAGTAACACTGATCAATTATCCTGCGGAGCAAGTAGAAATTTTAACGGTACACAATCATCCTAATCGCGAAGATTTGGGTGATAGAACAACTCCTTTTACACAAACAATTTTTATTGAGCAGGAAGATTTCCGTGAAGAAGCCAATAAAAAATACAAACGTTTGGTATTAGGCAAGCGTGTTCGCTTACGTGGCGCCTATGTCATTGAAGCGGATGAAGCTCTAAAAGATGATGCCGGTAATATTATTGAAATTCGCGCACGCATTATTGAAGGCACTTTAGGCAAAGACCCAGCCGACGGTATTAAACCCAAAGGCGTTATTCACTGGGTATCAGCTACTCAAAACCTGGATTGCGAAGTGCGTATTTTTGAGCGCTTGTTTACTGATGAGGCACCAGATGCAGGCGGCAAAAATTTCTTAGATTGTATTAATTTGAACAGTTTGGAAATTTTGTCTGGCTGTAAAGCTGAGCTCAGTTTAGCTCAGGCTAAAATAAATGATCGTTTCCAATTCGAACGTCAAGGCTATTTCTGTTTGGATAGTAAATATTCCAATGCTGAAAAAATTGTGTTTAACCGTACTATTGGGTTAAAAGACAGTTTTGCCAAAATTGACGATCAAGAATAGTTGGGTGGAATTACCCTCTCAAGTTTTATGTAAGACATAATTTCTACCGTCATTCCCGCTTAGGCGGGAATTATATTTTTTGCTTATCACAACACAAAACTCGCCCTCTGCTACGCGAGGATGACGACTCCCAACTCGTTACGGAATTAAACATGCTTCAAATATACAACACACTGACTCGTCAAAAAGAAATTTTCAAACCGATCCAGCCGGGTAAAATTTCTATGTATGTCTGCGGTATCACCGTTTATGACTTTTGCCATATTGGGCATGCGCGGGTGTTGGTAGCGTTTGATGTGATCACACGTTTTTTGCGCACGCAAGGCTGGGAGGTTAAATATGTACGTAACATTACCGATATCGATGACAAAATTATCAAACGCGCCAATGAAAATAACGAAGAATACACGGCACTGACAAAGCGCTTTATTGAGTTTATGCATGAGGACGAAACACGTTTGGGTGTAGCTCATCCAGATATTGAGCCTCGTGCCACCGCTTATATCAATGACATTATTGAAATGAGTAAAACCTTGATTGAAAAAGGATACGCCTATTCAGCAAGTAATGGTGATGTGTATTACCGCGTTACTCGTTTCAACGATTATGGGAAATTGACCAATAAAAATGTTGCCGAACTATTGTCAGGTGCGCGCATCGAGGTTGATGAAATTAAAGAGGATGCGCGCGATTTCGTACTTTGGAAAGGTGCTAAACAAGGCGAACCTGCATGGGCTTCTCCTTGGGGGGATGGGCGCCCAGGTTGGCATATCGAATGCTCTGCCATGAGTAAACGTTGCTGCGGTGAAACTTTTGATATTCACGGTGGTGGGCCAGATTTACCTTTTCCTCACCATGAAAACGAAATCGCTCAGAGCGAAGCTGCCAATGGTTGTAAGTATGTTAACTATTGGATGCACGCTGGCGCTGTACGAGTAGATGGTGAAAAAATGTCAAAATCTCTTGGCAATTTTTTTACCATTCGCGATGTGTTGGAAAAATATCACCCGGAAGTGGTTCGCTTTTTGTTAATTAGCAGCCATTACCGCAGCCCAATTAATTATGCCGAAGATAATTTAATGGAAGCGCGTGCAGGGTTGGAACGTTTTTATGGTGCTTTGCGTAGTCATGTTAATGTGGCGCCTTTAGCCTTGAACGAAATGCAAAACAGTGCGTACTATCAAGCTTTTGTAGCAGCTATGAATGATGATTTTAATACGCGCGTTGCTCTTGCTGGTATGTATGATTTGGTGCGCGATCTGAATAATGCTAAAGCAGATCCAGCGCTTGCACAAAATCTGGCGGGGCAATTAAAAGCCTTGGGGTTGATTTTAGGTATCTTGCAGGCTAACCCAGAAAATTTTTTACAATCAGGCGGCAGCGATGTTATTGCGGCTGAAGAGGTTGAACGTTTAATCGCTGAGCGTGTACAAGCGAAGGCCAATAAAGATTATGCGCGTGCAGATGAAATTCGCAAATATTTACTGGAGCAAAAAGTGGTATTAGAAGATTCGAAAGTCAGTGGAACCTTGTGGCGCAGAGAATAATTAAACACAGAGTAATAAAATGATGAAAAGGTATTTAGGGTTGGCATGTTGTTTATTTTTGGTGGCTTGTGCTACCCAGTCTCATGTTAAGAAAGAGACTAATAAAGAGAGCCAAAATATAAAGGGCGCATCTACAAGCAATGAGTCCGCAAATTCACAACTACTGCAAAAAGGTGTGGAAAAACTTAAAGCAGGAAGTTTGAAAGATGCTATTGAAAGCCACTTCGATCCCATTATCAATGATTGCCAAGTAAATTATGAAGGCAAGAAGAAACTTTACTTTGGTGCAAGAACACCAGTAGAGACCATTATGTATGCGGCTCTTGGCGGTAGTTTAAAGAAAGATACGGTCGTTTTAGATTCAACGTGTGGTGATGCCAATTTTTTTAAGGGCTTTGCGTTGATTGATTTGGGGCAGGTTAACGAAGCTAAAGTTTTTTTTGAGGCTGCGATTAATTGGTCACCACAAAACTCCATGTATTTGGCGGAGTTAGGTAACTTGTATCAATTGAAAAAGAATTGGAAAAAATCTTTAGACTATTTCACGCAATCGGAAGAGGCAGCAGTATTTTCACCCGAATCAATTAAAACCCAAGAGTTGCTGCGAGCCAAACGTGGTGTAGGTTATAACCTTACCGAGTTAGGCCGTTTAGATGAGGCGGAAGAGAAATACAGAGAATGTTTAGCTGTGGATAAAAATGATAAGAAAGCGCTCAGTGAGCTCGCTTATATTAAAAATCTAAAAAATAAATAAGCGGGATTAAGTTCTCTAGGGTGCAGGTCTTTACGTTTAAACTCTATGCAAAATAATTTCCAGCACCAGTTTACTACCAAAATAAGCCAGCATTAAAAACACGAAGCCTGCCAAGGTCCAGCGAATTGCAGTTATTCCGCGCCAACCTAATTTGTATTTACCGATTAATAAGAAGCCATACACAAACCACGCAACAATCGAAAAAATAGTATGGTGAACTACATGCTGTGCAAAAAGGCTGTCCAGAAAAACAAAGCCAGAAATGATCGACAAGGTTAATAATATTTCGCCGGCCAGTACGAATTCAAACAATAAACTTTCCATGGTTTGGAGTGGTGGTAGGTAACGCACATAGTGTAAGCCAGATTTATTTTTTAAATGACGGTTTTGATACGCCAGCAAAACTGCTTGTAAGGTAGCGATAGTCAATAAGCTGTACGCAAGAATGGATAAAATGACATGGCTTGCGAGGGTATAGTTGAGTTGCAAAATGCTGCTGTGTGAGTGGCTTAAAAGGGTAGTAATTATCGCAACGGCGGAGCAGGGCAGTAGAAAGATGAATAAGTTGTGTAGCGCTTTTTTTAAGCTACTCAAAAGTACAATCGCATTAATCACCCAAAAAATTTGCGAAGAAACTGCGAAAAAACTGAGTTGAATTCCCTCAGGTTTAACGCTGATGCCGTAAATACCCACTGCATGCAGCAGCAAGGTGACACCAACAGTTGCCAATAATCTAGGTACTTTAAAGGGCTTTTGCTGGATAAGTTGACCAGCAAGATAAGCACCCAAAGCGGCATAGAGAAAAGCGGCTGCAATATTGGCGATTAAAAAGGGCATAAACAGAACTCAATGATAAATAATCTCAACAGCGAGTTTGTCACAAGGTTCGCCTAATTGCCATTGTTGGCTTTTAACCAATCAATTATTCCGTGCAATTTTTTCGGAATTTCTCCCCAGAAGCAGTTTTGGCGTTATAATCGCGCCCATTTTCTGCCTGCTATGCAGGTGCAACCACCAGTCGTAGATTGAGAAAAGTTATGTTTGAGAATCTAACGGATCGTTTATCCCACACCTTCCGCAGCATTACTGGCAAGGCTCGTTTGAGCGAAGACAATATTAAAGATGCCTTGCGTGATGTTCGCAAGGCGTTACTGGAAGCCGATGTGGCTCTGCCGGTTGTTAAATCCTTTATTGATCAAGTACGCAGCCGTGCCTTAGGTCAGCAAATCAGTAAAGCCCTGAATCCCGGCCAACAATTCCTTAAAATTGTAGAGGCAGAGCTGATCGCCACCATGGGGCAGGCCAACGAAAGCCTGAATCTCGCCCAACAGCCACCAGCTATTGTGCTTATGGCCGGTTTACAAGGCGCGGGCAAAACGACTTCTGTTGCAAAACTTGCACGCTTTTTGAAAGAGCGCGAAAAGAAAAAAGTCTTGGTAGTGAGTGCGGATGTGTATCGTCCTGCGGCGATTAAACAACTGGAAACACTTGCAAACGAAGTGGGTGTGGATTTCTTTCCATCGAGTATTGAGCAAAAACCGGTCGATATTGCTCGTGCAGCTATTGACCATGCCAAACGCCAATTCTTTGATGTGCTTTTGGTGGACACTGCTGGTCGTTTGCATGTTGATGAAGAATTAATGACCGAAATTCAGGCGTTGCACGCGGCTATCAAGCCTGTTGAAACCCTGTTTGTGATAGATGCCATGATCGGTCAAGATGCGGTGAATACAGCGAAAGCTTTTAACGATGCACTACCTTTAACCGGCGTCATTCTTACAAAAGCCGATGGTGATGCGCGAGGTGGGGCAGCATTGTCTGTGCGCCATATCACTGGCAAACCCATTAAATTTTTGGGTATGGGTGAAAAAGTGGACGCGCTTGAGCCGTTCCACCCTGATCGCGTTGCTTCGCGTATTTTAGGGATGGGCGATGTGCTCTCGTTGATCGAACAAGCTGAGCGCACCATCGATAAAGAAAAAGCTGACAAGCTAATTAAGAAGGTTACAAAAGGCCAAAAATTTGATTTGGAAGATTTGCGTGATCAATTACAGCAAATGCAAAATATGGGTGGTCTAACGTCAATGTTGGACAAATTACCCGGTATGGGAAATGTGGCTCAGTTGGCGCAGTCATCTAATATGAATAAACAGTTTAAAACGATGGAAGCGCTGATAAATTCCATGACACCCGCAGAGCGTCGCAACCCAGATGATTTAAGTGGTTCACGCAAACGCCGTATTACAATGGGTTCCGGCACACAAATTCAAGACTTGAACCGTTTGTTGAAACAACACAAACAAATGGCAAAAATGATGGGGAAAATGAAAGGTGGTGGCATGGCCAAGATGATGCGTGGCATGGGCGGTGCCATGGGTAATTTGCCTGGTGGTTTAGGTGGCTTGGGCGGCTTACCCCCGAAGCACTAATTGCAAATATTGCCCATCTATTTAAAGGCGCTTTTCAAAAGCGCCTTTATTTTTAGTCACCGTTTATTGTAAGAACCAAACTGCGACTGCCGCCGTGATTGCGGTGTTCACACAAATAAATCCCTTGCCAAACTCCAACAGCTAAAGCCCCTTTGCTGATAGGAATGGTTATATTCGCACCTAAAATACTGTTTTTGATATGGCTTGGTAGATCGTCAGATCCTTCATCAAGATGACGATAGTATGGTTCATCTTCCGGTACAAATTTATTAAAATAATTTTCAAAATCTTGTCGAACTGTCGGATCTGCATTTTCATTAATTGTTAAAGATGCGGAGGTGTGCTTAATAAATACATGCAATATCCCTACGCTGATATATTTAAGTTCGGGCAATTGTTGCAAAATTTCTTGAGTAATTAAATGAAAGCCGCGTATTTTGGGTTGCAAGCGAATTTCTTTTTGAATCCACATAATAACCTGACTTATTATCTGATGGTGGTGTTAATTAATGAAAGATACAGCTGACTAACTGCGCGCACTTACTCCACAATTTTTAACTTGTGTGAATTGTTAATTTTTACATCAACGTTGAGCAGTAATAGAGCTAAAGCGCTTTAAGTGCATCACCACCAAATTGAATCCCATCCCAGCCTTGAAGAATAAAATTACGAATATTTTGATGATCACTTGCGTGCGGATGTTGCAATACATCTATGCGATAGTAATCCCCAAAACAGTGCAGTGTTTGTGTTGCAGTTAATTGATGCAGTTTCGCAAAAGAAAATATTTTACATGAACCGGAATTTTGTCCTGCAGCATTCTCAAATTGGCCATTTTTAAAGGCAGTAGGCGTGAATTGGTAATTAGCATCCACAGTAGCGATGGTTTCCACAAAAGAAATTTGCTCTGGTGAAGCGTTGAGTTTGGTTAAAAAATCGTTCAATTGCATAATGCGACTCCTACAAAAATGATGCATTCTAATCCTTGAGGTATTCGGTATCCACTCGTTTTAACCTGATAAGTTTTATTTAAGGTAGCTATTAAGGTTATTCTGCGCTATGTTTCTTTGTAGCAGGGTTGTTATTGTCCGAATAGTAATTCTTATGATGGATTTGTGATTGTGGCCAGCAAAAAACGTCCTATTTATATTCCTTTCGCCGGACCAGCCTTGCTGGAAGCGCCCTTGTTGAATAAAGGGAGCGCATTTAGCGAGCGAGAACGCCAGCAATTTAATCTGGAAGGTTTACTCCCGTATAAAATTGAATCAATCGAAGAACAAAAAGCCCGCGCCTATCATCAACTGAATACCTTTCAAAGTGACATAGATAAGCATATCTACCTCCGCAATATTCAAGATACAAATGAAACACTTTATTACCGGTTGGTAACTGATCACCTTGAAGAGGTTATGCCATTAATTTACACACCTACGGTGGGCCTAGCCTGCCAGCAATTTTCTAAAATTTATCGCCGCAAACGTGGGCTGTTTATTTCCTATCCTGATCGTGATCGTATTGAGGATATGTTACAAAACGCTACCAAGCAAAACGTTAAAGTCATAGTGGTCACTGATGGCGAACGCATTTTGGGTTTAGGCGATCAAGGTATTGGAGGCATGGGAATTCCTATTGGAAAGCTCGCCCTTTACACTGCATGCGGCGGTATAAGCCCAGCCTATGTATTACCGGTTATGTTGGATGTAGGTTGTAATAATCCATCCCTTATTAATGATCCGATGTATATGGGCTGGAAGCATCCACGCATTGCCGATGATGAATACTATAACTTTGTCGATGCCTTTATTCAGGCCGTAAAAGTACGCTGGCCCAAGGCGCTTCTGCAATTTGAAGATTTTGCTGGAAACCATGCCACGCCACTGTTAAATCGTTATCGCAATGAGATTTGCTGCTTCAATGATGATATCCAAGGGACAGCGGCAGTTGCTCTAGGCACTTTGTTAGCGGCTTGCTTTGCAAAAGGAGAGCGATTGTGTGATCAAAAAGTTGTTTTTGCTGGTGCGGGCTCTGCGGGGTGTGGAATTGCGGAGCAGTTAGTGCGACAGATGATGACAGAAGGCTTGAGCGAACAACAGGCTCATGACCGCATTTTTTTGGTTAGTAAAGATGGCCTATTGCAGACCAGCTCACAAGGTTTATTTGATTTCCAAAAGCACCTGTGTGTACCTGATTCTGTGGTAAACCGCTGGAAACTGACCCACGGGCGCTATGAAGATGTGGTGAATTTGTTAGATGTAATCGTCAATGCCCAACCTACTATACTTATTGGCGTTTCAGGACAATCTGGGTTATTTACCAAGCAAATCGTGGATTCGATGCAAGCTTATTGCGAGCGGCCAATTATTATGCCGTTATCCAATCCAACCTCCCAGGCGGAAGCTCAGCCGGTTGATTTACTTCGTTGGACATCGGGTAAAGCTATGATCGCCACAGGTAGTCCATTTGGCGCGATTGATATGGGAAGTCGGCATTTTGAGATTGCGCAGTGCAACAATAGTTATATTTTTCCCGGTTTAGGCTTGGGTGTTATTGCTGCAAAAGCTGAGCGTGTTACTGACAATATGTTGACCACAGCAAGCCGCACCCTAGCCGAAGCTTCTCCTATTTTAGGCAATACCACAGGTGCTTTGCTGCCTCCGCTGCGGGACATTCGGGATTTAAGCAAAACGATTGCATTAGCAGTATTCAAACAGGCGGTTAAAGATGGCGTCGCAATGCCAATCCCTGAAGATATAATGTATGAAAAAATTCAGGCGGAATTTTGGTATCCAGAATACCGAGAATACAGGAGAACCTCTTTTTAAAACTCTCATTTTAGTAGCATAGCGGCTAGGATTAAATGATGTATTCAGAAGCAACTGCGACAGGTAACAGTAAAGAACCGTCATTGTTATTTACACAAATTTTAAAGGATTTTTTGGATTCCTCTTGTTGTCCTCGCTACACTATGAATATGTACCAGTTGGATGGTTACGTGCGTGCACTTGCTGCGGGGCCAGGTGAGGCCAAGATAGAGGATTGGAAGCCCTTGGTGTTTGGCGATCAAAAGCCGCAATATGACGACAAGTTTCGTGAAGATACTATTACCAAGGCGTTAATATCTCTCTATAATTCCCACAGAGATCAAGCTTTAGGCAATGCTTGTACTCTGCCTTTCATTACGGGCTATTCACCTGAAAAAGAATTGAGGCTACAAGGTGAACAGTGGGCTAGAGGCTTTATGCAGGGTTACATCTTCTGGCAGGATATTTGGAGCCAATTTTTAGATGAAACCCAGACGAGTTCGAATCTAACTGTTATACTGCCAACATCGATTTATGATGAAATGGACGACATTCTTGCCACTATATCGGCAGTTGCTGACGCTGAGTACGCAACTGAGACAGGTGTTAGTTTAGAGAATCTTACGAGGATGTTTACCCAATTACCCCAGAAGGTGATTGAATATGGGCGAATTGCCCATATGATTCGCACAAGGGGTTAATCTTGGCAATGGTTTCAAGAAGCTGCCGCAGTTCCTGTTTTCCTTGTCAACCAAATGATCAATTAGAAGTCATTAAAACGTAACACATGTACATTCAACCGTTTATCTTTTCGAGATGTTTAAAAAGGACTGCATGATGGATTTTTCTTCTGCACAAAAATATCTACTTAGTAAAAAACAAGCGGTGCAAACATTTCCGCAAGACCCCAATATTGGGGTTTATAAGGTTTGTCATAAGATGTTTGCCACCTTGACGTCAGGCGTAGCATTTGCGCGGATCAACTTAAAATGTGATCCCGATTTAGCTTTGGAGTTGCGTGCTCAATACGATGCCGTACAACCTGGCTACCAAATGAACAAAAAGCACTGGAACACAGTGATTTTTGACGGCAGTATCTCTGACGAAGAAATTTACGAGATGATTGATCATTCCTACAATCTGATTGTCAGCAATTTACCTGATGCTGAGCGTGAACGATTGCTGAAAAATGACTAATCAAATCCATCAAGATGCCATGGTAAATCATGGGGAATTGGATCTTGGTGCCCGTTTGAAGTTTATCCGGGAGCATAATGGATTATCCCAGAGGGAATTGGCAAAAAGGGCTGGAGTCCCGCACAGTAGTATTTCAATGATAGAGCAGGGCCAAAATAGTCCTTCTATCAACTCTCTCGCCAAAATTCTTGGCGGCATTCCAATGAGTATTGCGCAGTTTTTCAGTTGTGATATGCAGCTGCTAGATAGGCATATTTTGCGTGCAGAAGATTTACTTGCCCAGCAGCGCACCTTTTCTAATAAGTTTTTCATCCAGAGTATTCCCCTGAAAGGACTAGCTACAACTGCTCAATTTGAGCGTGTCTTATATGCTCCAAATGCGGATACAGGAGAAACTCCACATTACTCTGCTAAGGCCATTAGTGGTTTTATCGCCACTGGAAATCTTGAATTGACTATCAATGCTGAAGTTTCTCTATTAAGTAGTGGCGATGCCTTTGTGCTTAGTCATATGCAGCCCTATCGTTTACGTAATCCATCACTCGATGTTGATTGTATCGTGTTAATTTGTATTAGTTAATTTCGTTCATGTCTCAGACAAACTATCAGTACGCATAAGTTTGTGACTGTCTTTTTTACCCCAACCTATTTGCCTGCTACACTCAACTCAGTTTCAGCATTTTATATCCACATCTAAGAAGAGAAGATGCTTATGTTCCAAGGAAAAGCGCTATCCCTTGTTAAACATCCAGATGGAGTCGCCGAACTTATTTTTGATTTACAGGGCGAATCAGTCAACAAATTCAACTTACTTGCAGTAAATGAACTTGAGCAGGTTTTGGGTTTACTTGAGCAAGCAACCGACATCAAAGGTCTGATGGTTACTAGTAATAAAGACGTATTTATCGTTGGTGCAGACATCATGGAGTTTGGTGCGGTATTTGCCGCTGGGCCAGAGCAGATTATCGGTCATCTTGCCAACAACAATCGCAACAACTGCCGTTTAGAAGACTTGCCATTCCCCACGATAGTGGCCATTAATGGCATCGCTTTGGGCGGAGGGCTAGAGTTTTGCTTATCCTGCGATTTCCGCGTAGCCAGTACGGCAGCCACGAAAATTGGGTTACCGGAAACCAAACTCGGCATTATCCCTGGTTGGGGTGGCACCGTGCGTTTGCCGCGTGTGGCAGGCCTAGATACCGCCGTAGAGTGGATTGCTGCGGGCAAAGAAAATACTGCTGAGCAAGCGCTAACCGCGCACGTGATAGATGCCGTTGTCGAACCGGCCAAGTTGCGCAATGCAGCATTGTTTATGCTGCAGGAAGCTATTGTTGGAAAGTTTGATTATCAAGCCCGTCGTTTACAGAAAAAAGCACCACTTAAATTGAATTTTATTGAATCCATGATGGCTTTTGAGACGTCCAAAGCCTTTGTGGGTGCACAGGCGGGGCGCAATTATCCTGCGCCGGTAAGCGCCATTAAATCCATGCAAAAAGCAGCCGACAAAGGCCGCGATGAAGCCCTCCAAATTGAAGCAGAAACTTTCGCCAAAATGGCGCAGACGCCTGTTGCTCAATCGCTCGTGGGCATTTTTGTTAACGAACAGCTACTGACAAAAAAAGCCAAGGGCTGGGAGAAAAAAGCCGACAAAAAAATCACGCGCGCGGCGGTATTGGGTGCAGGGATTATGGGCGGCGGTATTGCATACCAGTCGGCGCTGCGCGGTGTTGCTATTAAGATGAAAGACATTGCCCAAGCTGGCATAGACTTGGGTTTATCCGAGGCCAATAAATTACTCAGTAAGCGCGTAGATCGCAAAAAAATGTCTGCCTCTGAAATGGGCGATGTCTTGAACCGCATTGAGCCAGCTTTAACCTACGATGGTTTTGACCAAGTGGATATAGTGGTAGAAGCTGTAGTTGAAAACCCCAAGGTTAAACGCAGTGTGCTCGCGGAAGTTGAATCCAAGGTTGGCACTGACACTGTACTTGCCTCTAACACCTCAACAATTTCAATCACTTATTTGGCAGAAGCCTTAGCGCGCCCCGAAAATTTCTGCGGCATGCATTTCTTCAACCCCGTGCACATGATGCCGCTAGTGGAAGTTATCCGCGGCGCTAAAACCTCAGATAATGCTGTTGCTCGTACCGTCGCCTATGCCAATGCCATGGGTAAAAAAGCCATAGTGGTTAAAGACTGTCCCGGCTTTTTAGTCAACCGTGTGCTTTTCCCTTATTTGGCCGGTTTTGCTTTATTGGTTCGCGATGGCGTGGACTTCCAACGCATCGATAAACTGATGGAAACCTGGGGTTGGCCTATGGGTCCCGCGTACTTACTGGATGTAGTGGGCATAGATACGGCCGTACATGCTGAAAAAGTTATGGCGGCAGGTTTTCCAGATCGTATGCAGCGCGATTTCACCTCTTGTACCGATGCACTTTTTGCGGCACATCGCTTAGGTCAAAAGAACGCCAAAGGTTTTTACAACTACGAACTGGATAAAAAGGGCAAGCCCGCAAAAGTACCCAGTGCAGAAACACTGGCGCTATTGAAGCCGCATATAGCAGGGGTGCTAGAAATTAGCGATGAAGATATAGTTGCCCGCATGATGATTCCTATGGCCACCGAGCTGGCGCGTTGCTTGGAAGAGGGTATTGTAGAAACCGCCGCTGAGGCGGATATGGCACTGGTTTACGGTACCGGTTTTCCACCTTTCCGTGGCGGTGTATTCCGCTGGATAGATGCGATAGGCGCGCAAACTTTCTGCGAAATGGCCGCTAAGTTCAGCAGTTTGGGTGCACTTTATGAGCCGCCAGCCAGCTTAAAAGCAAAGGCTGCCAATAACCAAAAGTTCTACGGCTAAGGAGCAAGAATAATGAGTTTACAACCACGTGATGCCGTTATTGTCGATTTCGCCCGCAGCGCTATGGGTCGCTCTAAAAATGGTTGTTTTCGCCATATGCGCGCGGACGATATATCTGCTGCCATTATCAAAGGCTTATTGGCGCGTAATCCACAAATAGACCCAGAGATTATTGACGATATGCTCTGGGGCTGTGTTATGCAACGTGAAGAGCAAGCCTTTAATATCGCCCGCAATATTCTGTTACTGGCCGGTTTGCCACACACCATTCCTGCGCAAACTATCAATCGTTTATGCGGTTCCTCAATGGCTGCTTTGCACACTGCAACCGCCAATATTCGCGCCAATATCGGTGATGTGTATTTGATTGGTGGTGTGGAACACATGGGGCATTTGCCCATGTATGAATCCGTTAGTATCAACCCATTGTTGGGACTTTCGGTCGCCAAAGCGGCGGGTAATATGGGGATGACCGCAGAATATTTGGCGCTGTTGCATGGCATTAATCGCCAGCAGATGGATGAGTTTGGCGCGCGCTCCCATCAGCTAGCGGCCAGTGCTCGTGCAGAAGGGCGTTTCAGCCGTGAGATTATCCCCGTCGAGGGTCACAATACTGACGGTTTTATGATCATGGTGGATGAAGACGAAACCATTCGCCCAGAAACCACGGTTGAGGCACTCTCTAAATTGCCGCCCGTATTTGATCCGAAAAATGGTCAAGTGACGGCGGGTACATCATCGCAATTGAGTGACGGTGCATCGGTGATGTTGGTGATGTCTGCTGAGCGCGCGCAAGCCTTAGGATTGAGACCTATTGCGCGAGTGCTCTCGACAGGTTTGGCGGGGGTAGATCCTTCTATTATGGGCTATGGTCCCGTACCATCGACAGAAAAAGCCTTGAAAGTGGCTGGTTTGACGATGGATGATATTGAAGTTCTTGAGCTTAATGAGGCTTTTGCCGCGCAGGCATTGCCAGTTCTAAAGGATTTGAAACTACTGGACACAATGAATGACAAAGTGAACTTGAATGGTGGCGCCATAGCACTTGGGCATCCATTTGGTTGTTCAGGTACACGGATTACTGGCTCGCTCTTGACCGTTATGCAGCAAAAAGGCGCAACCTTGGGTGCCGCGACTATGTGTATTGGTTTGGGGCAGGGTATTACCACGATTGTGGAGCGTTTGAACTAATTTAATTCGGTAAATTCACGTAAAAAACTCGGCTTCGGTCGAGTTTTTTATTGCTGGTTAGCTCCCCATCTTCTGTTAGAATGCCGCCTTCATTGATTTGGAGTGGCTATGTCATCTTCTTTTTACGAAATTCTTG
>Ga0209067_10000121_pt1 | contig 52796 bp, 48 predicted proteins | sample ColStrG_CSR_2013_FD_187199 | JGI IMG/M metagenome (GOLD analysis project Ga0209067, IMG submission 187199) | Freshwater sediment microbial communities in response to fracking from Pennsylvania, USA - Cold Stream Run_MetaG_CSR_2013 (SPAdes)... | ecosystem: Environmental > Aquatic > Freshwater >... | reverse complement strand
GGCACATCCACAAAGTATTGCGCACTAGCAGCCGCTTCAATCAAACGCACACCCGGGTCGCCCGCGCTCAAGCTACCACCTACTTCTGCTTGGAACTTATTCCATGCTTGTGGCGAATTCCAACCCGGTGCCCACGCGAATGGGATAAGTTGGGAATCATTGGTTGGACCAGACACACCTTCCATCGAGAAGGACATGGCTGAATCTTGATCCTGAGGAGCGCGCGGCTCATGTACTGACAAATTAGCGCGCATAGATGTGCGGCCAGAATAACGGCGCGGCTCACGAGCCACGCGAGAGCCGTGAATACGCAATTTAGCATCAGGCGCTGCATGAATTACTTCAGCCAGTAAACTGTTGCTAGCGGCCAATTCAGCTGTCACATCATCAAGCACTGAGTAATCTACACCTTTGTTATCCACAGTAGCCTTGATGGCATGCAACCAACGCCAACCTTCGCGAATCATATTGGCTGGGTTGTAGTAAGAGGCATCAAACACTTGGAAGAAGCGCTGTGAGCGACCTTCCATATTCACTAAAGTACCATCACCTTCTGCAAAACTTGAGGCGGGCAAGGCCAAGGTTGCTTTCGACAAAGTGGCTGTGGTTTGGTGATCAACTACTATCACTGCGTTAGCCGCTTTAAGTGCAGCATCAACTAACTCTGCAGGCGCACGTTCATACAGATCGTTTTCAACGACCACCAGCACATCGGCAGCGCCATCGCGAACTGCGGTCAAAATAGCTTCAACCGATCGACCGCCTTGGGTATCCAGCATGGCAGTACCAAAGCTGTTGGATTCCAGCAGCGTCAAGGCAATACCAACATCTTTACTACGGTTCTTCAATGCGTAAGCAATATTCGCCGCAGCTTGCACTACCGCCAGTGATTTCAAGCCAGTGCCAGAAATGACCAGAGGTTTATCAGCAGCCAATAAATCTTCAGCAATTTTTTGCGCTTGCGCGCTTAACTCAGCACTCAACCCAGGAACGGCTGGAGAGCTTGCGTCGATAATATGAGCAACCGCGAAACCTAAGCGCGCAATGTCCGCGCCTGAACTGCGTGCTGTCGACGCCGCAATATCATCCAAGCGAGTTGCACCCACACTGGCAATGAACACGGGGCTCTTTTCAGACTGGGCGATATTTTTGATAGGTGCGGCGTTCCACTCAGATACTTTTTTCTGGGCAGCCAGTTTGAGTGCAAGTGTTTTAGCGGCTTGACGAACGGCCAAGGCAACGCGCGGTGCGGTTTGGGTAATATCTTCACCCAATACCAAAACTGCATCAGCTTTTTCAATATCACGCAGGCTTGGTGTAGCGACATTGCCTTTGCTTAACACGTGATACACCAAGCTATTTAACGCTTGTTCTTCAGCACTGGCACCGTAAGAAATATTGCCCTGCCCGACCAATGCCGCCAAGGTAAAGTTAGCTTCAAGTGAGGCACGAGGTGAACCTATCCCCACAACGCGCTTACCGCGCAGTAATTCAGCGGCTTTATCCAAAGCGGTATCAATCGTAAACGTCTGCTCGCTACCCGTTAAACGCGGTGCAATTGGGCGATCTTTGCGGTTGACAAAACCATAACCAAAACGACCGCGATCACACAGGAAATAATGGTTCACCGCACCGTTATAGCGGTTTTCTACACGGCGGATTTCACCATAACGCTCACCTGGGCTGGTGTTACAGCCCACAGAACAGTTTTGGCAAACGCTGGGCGCAAATTGCATATCCCATTTACGGGTGTAATGGTCAGCGTGGGTTTTGTCGGTGAATACACCTGTCGGACAAACTTCCGTCAAATTACCCGAAAACTCGCTTTCCAGATCGCCACTTTCTGGGCGACCAAAATAAACATTGTCATGTGCGCCATACACGCCGAAATCTTTACCGCCAGCGTAATCGTCGTAGTAACGCACGCAGCGATAACAGGCAATACAGCGATTCATTTCATGATTAACGAATGGGCCCAAGTCTTGATTTACATGAGTGCGCTTGGTGAAGCGATAGCGGCGGGTATTGTGCCCCGTCATTACCGTCATATCCTGTAGGTGACAATGACCACCTTCAGCACACACAGGGCAATCGTGCGGGTGATTGGTCATCAACCATTCAACCACGCTTTTGCGGAAGGATTTAGCTTCCTCATCTTTGATTGCGATATAGGTTTTATCATTGGCAGGCGTCATACAAGACATGACCAAACGACCGCGAGTATCATTTTCGTCATTGAATTGTTTTACGGCACATTGGCGACAAGCACCAACCGAACCCAACGCGGGATGCCAACAAAAATAGGGAATATCAAGTCCGAGGTTCAAACAGGCCTCAAGGAGGTTGTTCGAGCCCTCAACTTCGTATGTCTTACCGTCTACGTGAATGGTCGCCATTCTGCGTCTTACCTATTTACCGTCTTGCGGCTTTAAAGTTTAAGTGATCCAGTGATCACCACGTGAATGCCAGGTTTAAGCCCTTACGCTTTGATGCCTTCCGTAAATTTAGCGGGGAAGAACTTCAGGGCACTTTGCAGCGGCTCCATAGCACCCGGGGCATGGGCACAAAAAGTCTTACCTGGGCCGAGGAAACGGGTCAGTTGTTGCAGGGTTTCAATATCCCCCGCCTGCCCTTCACCAGCTTCAATGGATTGCAAGATTTTCACTGTCCAAGGCAATCCATCGCGGCAAGGTGTACACCAGCCACAGGATTCACGGGCAAAGAATTGTTCAAGATTGCGAACAACCGAAATAATATTTTGCTTATTATCAACCACCATGATCAAGGCGGTGCCCATGCGGCTACCGGCTTTCATAATGGTGTCATAGTCCATCGCCAAATCCAGATGCTCTGGCATCAGGAAATCGGTAGAGGCTCCACCGGGTAACCAGCAGCTCAGCTCATAACCATCGGCCATACCACCACCGTGGGTGTACAGCAGTTCACGACCCGTAGTGCCGATAGGCAACTCCCATAAGCCAGTGATTTTTGCCTTACCGGAAATACCATACATTTTGGTACCCGCATCAGGGCTTTTACCTTGCGATAAACCTTTAAACCACTCAGCACCGCGCAATAAAATGGCGGGGATGTTCATCAAGGTCTCCACGTTATTCACGATGGTAGGTTTACCCCAAGCACCAGCTTGCTGCGGAAATGGTGGTTTGGTGCGCGGGTTGGCGCGGCGGCCTTCCAAGCAGTTAATTAATGCAGTTTCTTCACCGCAAATATAACGACCTGCGCCCAAGTGCACATGAAGTTCAAAGTTGAAACCTGAACCCAAAATATTGTCGCCAATGTAACCGGCTGTTTTAGCCTGCTCAATAGCGGCATTCAAACGCTCACCAGCAACCACATATTCACCGCGCAGGAAGATATAACCTTTGCTGGCACCAATGGCATAAGCGGCGGTAATCATGGCCTCAACCAGCTGATGGGGAAGCTCTTCCATCAACATACGGTCTTTAAAGGTGCCCGGCTCCATTTCATCGGCATTGCACACTAAATACTTTTGACCGGCATCAGGCCCCATAGGGATCAAAGACCACTTAATACCGGTAGGAAAGCCCGCACCGCCACGCCCGCGCAAGTTGGACGCTTTCACTTCGGCCTGTACGTCTGTAGGTGGCATGGCTATAGCTTTCTTAAGTGCTGCATAGCCCTCAAGTGCTTCGTATGCTTTAATATCTAAAACCGATTTACCGGATTTTGTGTAACGCCATGTCAAAGGATGAGTTTCTGGACCGACATTCGTTAAACCTAGGTTCACATTGGAGGTCATTTGTATTGCTCCAAAACAGCATCAATGTTTTCAGGCGTGACATTGAAATGGGTCGCATCATTGATCATCAATACCGGTGCCTTATCGCAAGCACCTAAACAAACCACTGGCAACAAGGTAAAGCGATCATCCGCCGTTGTTTGGCCGGGTTTGATCCCTAATTTCGTCTGCAAGCTGCCGTAAAGTTCATCGAAACCCATCAAAAAGCAGCCAATGCTATCGCACACAGCAATAACGTGGCGGCCTACTGGCTGACGATATATGCGGTTGTAAAACGTCGCAACACCTTCCACATCACCTGCACCTATACCTAACATCTCTGCAATGGCATAAATAGCGCCATCTGGCACCCAGCGGCGTTGGCTTTGGACGATTTTCAGCGCATCAATTGTCGCCGCTCGCGGCTCCGCATAATGATGAATAGCGTGTTCAATTTGCTCACGTTCAAATTCCGTGAAGGCAAAATTGTCGCCACGGTCAGTGGCAATTGTCTGAGTAGTATTAGCGGTCAACATCGGCCATCACAAAGTCAATTGAGCCTAGGTAGGCGATAAGATCAGGGATCATAGACCCATTGATCACAGACGGAATTTGCTGCAAATGCGCAAAACTGGGTGTACGAATACGCGTACGATAACTCATGGTACTGCCATCAGACGTGAGGTAGTAGCTGTTGATGCCTTTAGTAGCTTCAATCAACTGACAACTTTCGTTTGCCGGCATAATCGGCCCCCAAGAGACCGATAGGAAGTGCGTAATCAGTGTTTCAATGTGCTGCAAAGTACGCTCTTTTGGTGGCGGACACGTCAGAGGATGATCTGCCTTGTAGGGGCCAGCAGGCATATTTTCCAAACACTGCTTGATGATGCGCACGCTTTGATGCATTTCTTCCAAACGCAATAAAGCGCGGTCGTAAGCATCGCCGTTATTGGCCAAAGGCACATCAAACTCAAAATTTTCATAGCCTGAGTAAGGACGTTTTTTACGCAGGTCAAAATCCACGCCCGTTGCACGCAGGCCTGGGCCAGTAACACCCCACGCCAAAGCTTCGTCTTTATTGTATTGGGCGACGCCCACAGAACGAGCCACCAAAATCGAGTTTTTAAGAGCGGCTTTTTCGTACTCTTTCAAACGCCCCGGTAGCCACTCAACGAATTCACGTACTAGGCGATCCCAACCCTTAGGTAAATCATGCGCAACACCACCGATGCGGAACCATGCGGGATGCATACGGAAGCCGGTGATAGCTTCGATTACATCATAGGCTTTCATACGGTCGGTAAACATAAAGAACACTGGCGACATACCACCCACGTCCTGAATGTAAGTACCCAAGTAGAGCAAATGCGAAGTGATGCGGAAAAACTCAGTCAACATCACGCGGATGGTTTTTACGCGATCAGGCACTTCAATACCAGCTAGTTTTTCAACGGCCAATACGTAAGGCATGTTGTTCATTACACCACCGAGGTAATCAATTCGGTCAGTGTAAGGAATGTAACTGTGCCACGACTGACGCTCTGCCATCTTTTCGGCACCGCGATGGTGGTAGCCTATGTCAGGTACACAATCGAGAATCTCTTCACCATCCAACTGCAAAACTATACGGAAAGCACCGTGCGCCGATGGGTGATTGGGGCCAAGATTGAGGAACATGAAGTCTTGGGTATCAGTACCGCGCTTCATCCCCCACTCTTCGGGCTTAAACAACAACGCTTCTTGTTCTAAGTCTTGCTTAGCAGCATCAAGCTTGAAAGGATCAAATTCAGTGGCGCGAGCCGGATAATCTTTGCGCAGCGGATGACCTTCCCAGTTACGCGGCAACAAAATACGCGTCAGGTTTGGGTGGCCATTAAACACAATGCCGAATAAATCCCAAACTTCGCGCTCATACCAGTTGGCATTGGGCCAAATAGCTATGGCGGTAGGCAGCTTCAAGTCGCCTTCTTTCAAGGCAACCTTAATGCGAATATCGCTGTTGCGTTCAATAGAAATCAGGTGATAAAAAACCGTGTAATCAAGGCTAGGAGTTCCTAAACGGTTTTGACGCAGACGCTCATCAGTCGCAGAAAGGTCATAGAGCATCACATAAGGACGCGGCAAATGACGCAGAAAAACTAATATATCAATCAGCTTTTCGCGAGGCACCCAAAGCGTAGGCACATTATCAAGAGTTGTCTGAAAGGCGAAAGCATCAGCGCCAAACTGCTCATGCAGTTCACGCACAACTTCGTGTTCAGATCCCACTGCAAGTGGGCTGGGAGTGACGTTTTCGGTCATTATTACGGTCGCTTAGGTAATTTTTGTTGAATAAATCAAACTTCATCAGGAGAGCGCAGCTCAGTAACAGCGATACGCTCGGCTTGCTTCCGATCACGCTCTGGCTGCATGTCGGCGCGATATACGCCCTGCTCACCCACAACCCACGACAAAGGACGACGCTCTTTGCCAATGGATTCCTGTAACAAGGTTAATGCCTGTAAAAAAGCTTCTGGGCGCGGTGGGCAGCCAGGAATGTAAACATCTACAGGTAAAAACTTATCAACACCTTGCACCACAGAGTAAATGTCGTACATACCTCCTGAGTTAGCGCAAGCACCCATAGAGATTACCCACTTGGGCTCAAGCATTTGCTCATATAAACGCTGCACAACTGGAGCCATTTTGATGAAGCAAGTACCAGCCACCACCATCAAGTCAGCTTGACGTGGCGACGCACGGATTACTTCAGCACCAAATCGCGCCAAGTCGTGAGGCGCAGTAAAAGCAGTAGCCATTTCTACATAACAACATGACAAACCGAAGTTATAAGGCCACAAAGAATTGGAGCGCCCCCAATTGACCACACCGTGAAGCATATCCTCAAGGCGCCCCATAAAGACACTCTTATGGACCTCATCTTCCATCGGATCCGCAACAGTTTGTTGCGTTTGCATAGGGTAGCTGCCTTGAGCACCTTCGGGATTTGCACGAGTGAGTGTGTACTTCATTCAAAAAACCTCAATTCTTCTGCTCTGCCTGCTGTATAGCGGCGCGACGGCGACGCTGCTCAGGCGCCCAATCAAGCGCACCGATGCGAATCAAATAAACCAAACCTGCTAAGAGTATGACAATAAAAAGCACAGCCTCAGCAAAGCCTACCCAACCACTCTCGCGAACAGACACTGACCAAGCGTAAAGATATAGAGCTTCAACGTCGAAAATTACAAAAAACATCGCAACCAAATAAAATTTGGCAGAGAGCCTGAGACGAGCACTACCTTGGGATACAACACCAGACTCAAAGGGATCATTTTTCGCTCGACCCCAAGCACGCCCACCCAACAGCCATGGGATGCCCAGCATAAAACAGAGGAGGAAGATTACGCCACCAAAAAAGGCGACAATAGACCAGAAATCTGTAATGTTTTCTACTGGCAAGTTATTCACCTAAAAAAGCAAAATAAAGAAAACAAAATGCGCGATCAGTACAAAAAACAACCCAACCACAACATACCTATAAAATTCAGTGCCACAATATAGCAAAGATAAGAATTGACGACAAATTCTTATTCCTTAAAAGCAAAATTTTTAGCTAAAAACGCTTAAAAAAACGGCAAAATTAGGCTAATGATCTTCTGATATTTGTCTGATTCTCTGTTATTCTTCAGTCCTTCATATTTACCCGATAGAAAGCTGCCATGACTGATTCATTAATTGACCTTGTTGACTTGGAACAAAAACTCCAGCAAGAATCACCACAAAAAATTATTAAATATGCATTATCCAAATATCAGAATATCGCTATTTCATTTAGCGGTGCCGAAGATGTTGTATTAATTGAAATGGCCCGAAATTATCGGCCAGACATATCCGTGTTTTGTTTGGACACAGGCCGTTTACATGCGGAAACCTATCGTTTTATTGAAAAAGTACGTAAACACTACGGAATAAAGATAGACGTTATTTCGCCAAATGGCGATGACGTACGCAAATTAGTCAACGAAAAAGGCTTATTTAGCTTTTATGAAGATGACCATAAAGAATGCTGCGGTATTCGCAAAATCGAGCCGTTGCGCAAAAAGCTACTGGAAGTAGACGCTTGGATTACCGGCCAGAGAAAAGACCAAAGCCCTACGCGCGCAATCATTCCAGTAATTCAAGACGACAAACTCTTTGCTCGATCTGGCGCAAGGCTTACTAAGTTTAATCCTTTAGCAAATTGGTCATCTAAAGAAGTCTGGGACTATATTCGCATGTGCGAAACACCCTACAATGAACTTCACGACAAAGGCTTTATCTCGATTGGTTGCGAGCCCTGCACCAAACCTGTAGGCCCAGGCCAACACGAGCGTGAAGGGCGTTGGTGGTGGGAAGAAGCCACCAAAAAAGAATGCGGCTTACACGCTGCAAATATTGACACCTAACTTTACTCACAGCGTTGATGCTAAGGTTGCGCATAATTATGCAATCGGACTAAGCAAAACGTAATTTATAATAATGTTAACTCCAGTTGTCGGAGTGTTTATTCGGTGCTAAAGCCCGCCTAAAAGGGCGCAGCATACAGCCAATACCCATAAGCAACTACTTAAAAGCAATAAATTGGTGGCCGAATAATTTTCAGGCATAATGCCCGACCCTTTGATAGGCAATGACTTAATCATGGCGAAATTCTCAATAAAAAAATGGATACCATCCGCTGAATCAATTAAAAGCAGCAAATCATTGCGCTTTTTAGGGAAGTTGATCGATGACCCCAATTTATTTCATTTCAATCGCCGCTCAGTATCGCTCGCTTTTTTTTGGGGAATAATGATTGGCTTGTTGCCCCCAATCCCTGTTCACACACCTGCCGCTGCACTAGCCGCCCTGGTTTCCCGCTGTAACCTCCCCTTAGCGATTGCCGTTGTATGGGTGGGCAACCCAGTGACCATCCCCTTCATTATGTTTATGTCATATCATCTGGGGCGCTTTATTTTGCATGTTGAACCTATTGCCAGTTTGGAGTTTTCTTGGGCATGGTTATCAACGCAATTTGGCTTAATTTGGAAGCCATATTTGGTGGGCTCATTTGTTGGTGCATTTGCTATTGCATCCGTTTCGTACTGCTTAACTAATTTCATGTGGCGCTGGAATGTGAGAAGAAAATGGCAAGCACGCCAAGAAAAACGTAAGTTACAGAAAAATTGACGGCGCATTATTCATAACGCAGCGCCTCTGCAGGCCGCACACGGCTTGCACGCCATGCGGGATAAAGCGAAGCAAAAAAACAAATAAACAATGAGGTAAGCACTACTTGAACAACATCAGACCAATACAAATTGGATGGCAAATAACTAATTGGATAAACATCTGAATGCAAAAACTGAATGCCAAATAATTTTTCAATACCCGCCACAACATCTGTCACCACATAAGATAAACAAACGCCCACTGCAGCACCAATCAAGGTTCCCATAAACCCAATCAAACCGCCCTGCACCATAAATATACCAACAATCTCTGTGCTTGACGCACCTAAAGTCCGTAGTATTGCAATGTCACCCTGCTTATCTACCACTACCATGATCAATGTAGAAACCAGATTGAATGCTGCAATCGCAATGATTAAAAACAAGAGCATACTGACTAACTGTTTAGACATTTTTATAGCTTCGTAGATGGTTCCATGGGTACGCGTCCAATCTGAACCAAAATATCCTGCCGGTAATTTATTGATTGCATCCATAACGATATCAGTTGCAGCAAATAAATCATTGACCTGCAAACGAATACCGCTAATCTTACCCGGGAATTCCGCGGCTTGCGCTGCCGCATTTAAATTCATGAGCGCAAGACTTTGATCAACATTGGTATTGCTTTTTAAAACAGCAATAACTTCTAACATCAAAATACCCGGAGCGCTATTGGCATCTTTATCACGCGGTATAATTAACGTAATTTTATCGCCGCTGCTTACGTGTAATTTATCGGCAACGCCCTGCCCAATTATCACCGCCTGAGAGTCGCCCGCAAGTTTTGTAAAAGTATGTGGCGGTAAATATTGTTCGAGAACACTTACTTTTGCTTCTGCGATTGTATCTATACCAAATAAATTTACCGGCGCGACATGTTTTTGATGAGAAAATAATCCTTGTATTTGCACAAAGGGAGCCGCCGCTACAATCCGTGGATCAAGTTTTAATTGCGCAATAAGCGCCTCATAATTTTCAATGCCTTCACGATGATAAACCGTCGCCTGTGGCATAATTCCTAAAATACGCTCACGCAATTCGCGATCAAATCCATTCATTACCGACATCACTACAATCAGCAATGCAACGCCAATAATTAAACCTGCCGTAGAAAGGCGCGAGATAAACGATACCAACTGGCTATGCTTGCGCGAAATACCATAGCGCGCCCCAACCAACAAGGTAAATTTATTAAAAATAGAACTCAGGCGAATCATGCCAATGCACCAGCGGATAATACGCCCTCGACCAACACACCATCAGATAAGGTTAATGTGCGATCCATCTTTGCGGCAAGGCGTAAATCATGCGTAACCACGACAAAGCTAGTGCCAATTGATTGATTCAGTTCCAACATAAGTGCTTGAATACTATCAGCAGAATGCGTATCCAAATTGCCTGTAGGCTCATCCATTAAGACACAACTAGGTGAGGTTACCAGCGCGCGCGCAATAGCCACTCGCTGACGTTCACCGCCGGACAACTCAGACGGCTTATGATCTAGTCTGTGCGACAAACCAACACGCGTTAACATGATCGCCGCTTTTTCTTGCGCCTGAGCCGGCGCCATTTTACCAATCAACAGAGGCATAGCCACATTTTCCAGCGCAGTAAATTCTGGCAATAAATGATGAAATTGATAAACGAAACCCAAATAACGATTGCGCAAATAACCGCGCTCATCCGCATTCATGAGCGATAAATTTTGCCCACCCACCAACACATCACCAACATCAGGAATATCTAACCCGCCTAAAATATTTAGCAGTGTTGATTTACCTGAGCCAGATGCACCCACAATTGCTACTCGCTCACCCGCGTGAATTTGAATATTAATAGAACGCAATACGCTCACAGCTAAATTTCCCTGCCCATAATGCTTGCTCACATTAGCGCAAGAAAGAACAGAATTGCATGTAACATTATTCATAACGCAAGGCCTCAGCAGGCTCAATTTTACTGGCTCGAAACGCAGGATAGAGCGTGGCTAAAAAACTTAATAACAATGCAATACTCGCAATAATAATTACATCTTGCCACATTAAATAAGATGGCAGAGTTGTTATATAAAATGTTTCAGGGTCAAAGAAGTGAAATCCGAAAACGGTTTCTACAAATTTCATAATAGGGTCGAGCAGTAAGGTCATGACGCAACCTAAAATCACACCGGCAATCGTGCCAACAAAACCAACCGCACTGCCCTGCACAATAAAAATGCCCATTACTTGTTTTGCGGTTAAACCGAGTGTACGCAATACCGCAATATCTGAACGCTTGTCTGCCACCATTAACACTAAACTGGAGACAATATTAAACACAGCAATAAAAATTAAAATATTCAGCAAGGTGCCGGTCACAATTTTTTCCATTTTAAGTGATTGAAATAAACTGCCTTGAGTCTGCGTCCAATCTTTTACTTTGTATTCACCACCTAATTGTTTAGCCAACGTTGCCATTACATTAGCAGCATCGTAAAGATTCGTTACTTTTACGTGTAAACCCTGAGGTCCCGGCACACGGAAAAATTTTTGCGCATCCGCCAGATGAATAATTGCCATTTCTGCATCCACTTGTGCGCCCACCTCAAACACACCAACCAAGATAAAACTTTTTTTGCGGGTATATACCCCCGCTGGGGTTATATTAATATCTGAAGATGTGAGCACCACTTTATCACCCAAGGCGAGATTGAGTTGTCGCGCCATAAGTACGCCCATAACAATTCCAAATTCACCTTGCTTCAAATCCGTTAAAGAGCCCACCAACATATGCTGGTTAATGACGGAAATTTTATTTTCTTCTTCTGGCAAAATACCTTCAACCTGTATCCCCTGCACACCGCCCTCGTAACTTACCAATGCATCGCTAGCGATATAAGGCGCACTACCAACAACCTTAGATTGTTGTTTGATTTGCTGAGCCAATGCAGACCAGTTATCCAAAGCTGGATCTTTGTCTATATAACCATGAGGCACAACGCTAAGTAGCCTCTGTTTCATTTCACGATCCAAACCATTCATGACTGACATCACCACAATCAGAGCAGTAACGCCTAAAGCCATACCGATTAGGGAGAATCCACTAATGAAGGAGATAAACTGGTTGCGACGTTTGGCGCGGGTGTAGCGCAAACCTATATACAGAGGGATATTTTTCATCATGAAGCGCATTAAACCTAAGTCCATCGCAGAGCACAAGACCAGAATAAATACACAACAAGGTCGCCGCCTCGCAAAACAACCTATGCACGGTTAAGAAAGCCAAGTTTCCTAACAACTCCAGCGACAAAAGCTGACTTTGTGCTATGTTTAGAGCAGTTACTTGAGAGAAATATCTATGTCCGAACGCCGCAGTTTTTTCCGTATTGACGAAACCATTGCCTTAGAATTCAAGCCAGTGGATGAAGCCACCACTACAAAATCGCAACCCGAAACTCTTTTTGGCAACGCTAATTCATTAAAACTTTACAGCGAGCTTAAACGTATTGATGCCGAAAATGCCCAATTTTTGTTTCAGATAAAAGAACTCAGTCGCCCACTTGCTGAATATTTGCACAATCTCAACCGCAAGATTGAACTATTGGGGCAAGAATTAATGGCCGAGCAAAAACCACTACCACCATCAAAAACGATTCGGCAAGTGAATTTAAGTGAAGGAGGCATAGCGTTTGGTAGCAGCCATTCACTTGAAGTAGGTGATTTTATTGCATTACGTTTAGTATTTTTACCCAGCAATGCTGGATTAATTCTTTACGCTAAAATTATTCGTTGCGAACCAAGTGGTAGTGGGGAATTCCAGATGGCCGCAAAGTTCCATCGCATTAGCGAACTACAACAACAATTAATTGGTCAACAAATTATGCGTGCCCAAATGGCCGAAAAACGCCGCACCCAGCAATACAATTAAAAGGCTATTACCATGAAAAACCTTTTGACTCTCATAATCTGTCTACTTATTGCACCGCATACACTGGCGGAAGACATAAAAATCCCCGTAGGTTCACAAACACCCGAACTGCAAAATATCGCTCGTCCCATCATGGGTATGACAAAAAGCCACGTCAAAACTAGATTTGGTGATCCGCTAAAAGAAAATGCAGCAAAGGGACAACCACCCATTTCAAGTTGGGAATATCCTGATTTTGTCGTTTACTTTGAAAATGAGCATGTGATCGACAGTGTTTTAAAACCAAAACATCATGAAAACAAAGAGATCATTGTGGAAAAAACAGATGTTATGTCGGAGGATGAATTAAAAACAAAATAAAAAGCCCACTCTTTTGAGCAGGCCTTGAAGAAAAAAATTAACGGCGTGTAATTCTATTCATACCATCTAATGCAGCAATCCGATAAGCTTCAGCCATCGTCGGATAATTAAAAGTCGTACTGAGGAAATATTGTATGGTATTTCCTCCACCTTTTTGACTCATTATTGCCTGGCCGATGTGTACAATCTCCGCCGCCTCAGCGCCAAAACAATGAACCCCCAAGACTTCAAGCGTATCGACATGAAATAATAATTTCAGCATGCCTACGCTCTCACCGGAAATCTGCCCTCGCGCCGTATTCTTAAATAACGCCCGCCCGACTTCATAGGGGATACGTGCTTGCGTTAACTCAGTTTCGGTTCGCCCTACAGAACTAATTTCTGGCAAGGTATAAATTCCTGTGGGAACATCAGAAACTTTTACACAAGCCTCACCTAAAATCCCACCCGATACAGCGCGCCCCTGCCCATAAGACGCACTCGCTAAACTTGGCCAGCCAATTACATCACCAACAGCATATACATTATCAACCGATGTACGATAACACTCATCTACTTTTAAATTACCGCGATGGTCTGCCTGCAATCCAATAGCATCCAAATTTAATGCGTCTGTATTACCACTTCGACCATTACACCATAAAATAGCATCTGCCTTTAGCCGCTTACCCGATTTTAAATGTAATGTAACACTTTGTTCACTAGCTTCTATGGATTCAAATTCTTCGCTGTGTCGAACTGTCACTCCGCTATCGCGCAAGTGGTAACTCAACGCATCAGAAATTTCGTCATCTAAAAACGACAACAAACGGTCTCGGTTATTAATTAAATCAACGCGCATCCCCAAGCCAGAAAAAATCGATGCGTATTCGCAGCCAATAACACCAGCACCGTAAATAATTATGTGACGCGGCGTGTGTTGCATCTCCAAAATAGTATCGCTGTCATAAACTCGAGGATGTGTAAAATCGATATCTGAAGGGCGATAGGGACGCGAACCTGTCGCAATAATAATATCCTCCGCGGTAAAGGTTTCTTTTGCGCCATCTTGCAAAATTAACTGCAACGAATGGGCGTCAATAAAAGACGCTTGCGCGATGTGTACATCAACACGATTACGAACATAAAAATTGGTGTGCAATTCAACTTGCTTAGGAATCACTTTCGCGGCAGATTGCAGTACGCGCGGAAAGGTTAGGCGACGGCTATCGCCTATTTCACGAAATAAACTATCGGCTTTAAAATGGATAATTTGACGTACTACATGGCGCAGTGATTTGGAAGGAATCGTGCCTTTATGAGCACAACTACCACCCACAAGACTTCGGTTTTCAATAATACCAACTCGTTTTCCGGCCTTAGCGGCAGCAATTGCCGAACTTTCACCCGCAGGGCCAGACCCAATAACCAGCACATCATACATATAATCAGCCACGTTTCTTTATCCCCTTTGCAAGCTATGAATACCCACAATAACGTGACTATTGTAGCAATGAAACCTGTAGATTGCTCGGCATTGATTATATGCAGGTATTCTGCTTAGGTTTTAACCACCACAATTATTCAGCTCATCTGTCATGCACCACTTCTACAACACAATACCCGCCCCATAACAGAGCAAACAAAGTATTTGCAAGAAACAAAGTGGGACATGGGCAAGTTAAATTACGCACAAAAATTGACGAGTTAAACCCACTTTTAGTATGTCCACAGGTACAATAGCCACACTCATCATTTCTGTTAAAAACACCTAGACAATGGCATTAATTAATAAACCACCTGTATCTACCCGCCCAGGCAATAAACAATACTGGGGCCAATTACATGGCAGTGCCCAAGCCTTAGCAATATTACAGGGTGCTTATCAAACCCAAGGATTTAGTTTAGTTATTACTGCCGATACCAGCAGTGCTTTGCGCATCGAAAGCGAGCTGGAATTTTATAACGAACAACCTGAATTTAAAGTACTGCATTTGGCGGATTGGGAAACCCTGCCTTATGACACTATTTCACCCCATCAAGACATTATCTCTGATCGATTAAAAACACTGTATCAATTGCCGCAAACGCAACAAGGAATTTTGGTTGTTCCTGTTACGTCATTGTTACAGCGATTAATGCCTGTAGATTATTTAATCGGCAACAGCTTGATGGTCACTTGCGGGCAACACATTAATATCGACAATATGCGTCGCAATTTTGAAAAGGCAGGCTATCACTGCGTAGACACAGTCTACGAGCATGGCGAATATGCAGTGCGCGGCGCATTGATAGATATTTTCCCCATGGGCAGCCAGCAGCCTTATCGTATTGATCTATTTGATGACGAAATTGAAACACTGCGTACTTTTGATCCAGAAACCCAGTTAACGGTTGAACAAGTTGAACATATACAATTATTGCCCGCGAAAGAATTTCCGCTGGATAAGCTTGGCATCAACCGTTTTAAACAGCACTGGCTCGAAACCTTTGATGTCGATCATAAAGCTTGTGCCATTTTCCAAGATATAAGCGCAGGGATTTCGCCCGCAGGTATCGAATATTATTTACCACTGTTTTTTGACAGCTGCAGTACGTTGTTCGATTATTTACCAGAAACCACACAAATTTATGCGCTGGGTGATATTGAAAAAGCGGCCGAAAACTTCTGGCTGGAATTACTGCGCCGCTACGAAAGTCGCCGTGTAGATCCTCAGCGTCCTATTCTTGCACCGAAAATAATTTATGTAGCCATAGATGAATTATTTGGCTATCTAAAAAATTACGCCCGTACATTTATTGACTCAATCACGTTAGAAGAAAAGCAAGGCAGTAACAATTTTTCTACACAAATACCACCCAGCCTACCAATTCGATCTCAAGCGGAAACTCCATTAGGTGCAGTACAAGCTTTTTTAATGGATTACACATCCGATGACAAGGCGGGGCGTGTATTGTTTTGTGCAGATTCAGCTGGACGCCGCGAAACATTACTTGAATTGCTCGGACGCATTCGCGTTATACCAACAGTACTCGAAGGCTGGGGCACATTTATTCATGGCACGGATAAAGTGGCAATTACAATTGCGCCACTGGAACAAGGTTTATTACTAAATGAACCTTCTATTGCTGTAATTACTGAAACTCAGTTATTCGGCGAGCGAGTTCAACAACAACGTCGCCGCAAACAAACCCAAGACAATGCCGATTTAATTGTTAAAAATTTAACCGAGTTGAAAATAGGCTCGCCCGTTGTGCATATTGATCACGGTGTCGGACGCTATCGCGGTTTGCAAACAATTACTATTGACGATCAAACCAATGAGTTTTTAACACTCGAATATGCCGACCAAACTAAGCTTTATGTTCCTGTTACTAACTTACATTTAATTAGCCGCTACAGTGGCAGTGACGAAGAATTAGCGCCATTACACAAACTGGGTAATGAGGCGTGGCAAAAAGCAAAACGTAAAGCTGCCGAACAAATTCGCGACACAGCAGCAGAATTACTCGAAGTTTATGCGCGCCGCGCTGCACGTAAAGGTTTTGCATTTTCAGACCCAAAAGAAGCTTATTTGAATTTTGCGTCTAGCTTTCCCTTCGAAGAGACGCCCGATCAACAGCGCGCCATTGAAGCCGTAATTGCCGATATGTTATCACCGAAACCAATGGATAGACTGGTCTGTGGTGATGTGGGCTTTGGTAAAACGGAAGTTGCTATGCGCGCGGCTTTCGTTGCGAGCCATGGTGGAAAACAAGTAGCCATATTAGCACCTACAACATTATTGGCACAACAACACTATGAATCACTCAAAGACCGCTTTGCCGATTGGCCAATTACTATTGAAGTGTTATCGCGTTTTAAAACTGACAAAGAAATAAAAGAAGCAGCACAAAAAATTATCGATGGAAAAATCGATATTGTTGTAGGTACGCATAAATTATTATCGCCCGATATTAAATATAAAAATCTCGGATTATTGATTATTGATGAAGAGCATCGTTTTGGTGTACGCCAAAAAGAACAATTGAAATCGTTGCGTGCTGAAATTGATATTTTGACACTGACCGCCACACCTATTCCACGCACATTGAATATGTCCATGGCCGGTATCCGCGACCTCTCGATTATTGCTACACCCCCCGCAAAACGGTTATCTGTCAAAACCTTCGTGCGCCAACATGATGAAACTATTATCAAAGAAGCTATATTGCGTGAAATTTTGCGCGGTGGCCAAGTTTATTATTTGCACAATGAAGTCAGCAGCATTGAAAAAACGGCGCGAGAATTACAAGAGTTAGTCCCAGAAGCGCGGATTACAATTGGTCATGGACAAATGCGTGAACGCGATTTGGAACGCGTTATGTCTGATTTCTACCACAAGCGTTTCAATGTCATGGTGTGCACCACCATTATTGAAACCGGCATTGATATTCCCAACGCAAACACCATTGTTATACATCGCGCAGATAAATTTGGTTTGGCGCAGCTGCACCAGTTGCGTGGCCGTGTGGGGCGTTCGCATCATCAAGCTTATGCATATTTGCTCACGCCAGATAAACGCAGCATGACGACGGATGCAGTCAAGAGACTAGAAGCCATTTCTGCGGCAGAAGATTTGGGCGCAGGCTTCACCCTAGCCACTTACGATATGGAAATTCGCGGCACGGGCGAACTGCTTGGAGAGGAACAAAGCGGACAAATTCAAACCATCGGTTTCTCTCTTTATATGGAAATGCTTGATCGCGCGATTAAAGCCATTCGCCAAGGTAAGGTACCGGACCCCACTAAAGACTCTGATGGTTTGGTAGAGGTAAATTTGCGAATTCCTGCGCTAATTCCGGCAGATTATTTACCCGATGTACATTTGCGTTTAGTCATGTATAAGCGTTTAGCAAATGCGGAAACTGAAGAAGCCTTACGTGATTTACAAGTGGAAATGATTGATCGTTTCGGTTTATTGCCAGAACCAAGCAAAAATTTAATCCGCGTTACGCAAATTAAATTAAAAGCACAAACAATTGGCATCACGAAACTAGAAGCCAGTGCCCGCTCGGGTGTAATTGAATTTAGTAGCGACACCCGAGTTGAACCTTTAACGATTGTAAAATTAGTACAAACCGCGCCGCATGCGTACAAACTGGAAGGCGCGAATAAATTGAAATTTACATTACCCATGGAAACAACTGAGCAGCGCTTACAACAAGTCACTGAACTGTTAAACAAATTAATCCCTTAAGGTATTGCACACGGAATTTATCTTATGTCATACGTTAATTTATTAAAAAAAATACCGCTGTTATTTGGCCTACTATTAAGCGTGTCAACGCAGCCCCTTTACGCGCAAATGGAAGAGGAAAAAAGCGAAAACAATCACGAGCGCTGGTATCAAGTTGAAATGATTGTTTTTGCGCGCGCAGAATCCAATGCGCAAGAAACTTGGCCGAATGATCTCAAACTCAGTTATCCCACTAATCTCATTACCTTGAAGAGCGATAACCCTGCCAGCGAAGGATTTATCCCCCTTTCACCCAATGAACGTCTACTCAATACTCAAGCAGCTACTCTTGCAAAAAGTGGCACCTATACGGTTTTGTTTCATCAAGCATGGCGACAAATTATTCTTAGCCATAAAACCAATATTTTTATCAATGGCGGCAAAACTTATAATGGTCATCAAGAGTTGGAAGGTAGTATTGCGCTTAATGTAGCCCAGTATTTAAAAATTCAAACGAATTTGTGGCTTACTCAATTCGTACCTTCAGGGACTCAAGTCACTGAAACCTGGCCAGAACTACCAATACCGCCCGGTGCAACTATAAATGACACTGAAAAAACTCAGGATTATGTGATCAAACGTATTGCAAAAATCAGCGAACAGCGCACTATGCGTAGTAATGAAGTCCATTATTTAGATCACAGTTTACTGGGCGTGATTGTAAAAATCATACCTTACGATATGCCACATTAATCAACTAATTGAATAAAAAATCTGAGTCACAGGAGTTTTAAAGATGAGTATTAGCCCCTACGCTGGAAAATTGTTACCTAAAAATATGTTGGTAGACATTACTCAATTGACAGCCGCTTATTACGATAAAAAACCAGATCCTAGTGTTGCTGAACAGCGTGTTAGCTTTGGAACTTCCGGCCATCGCGGGTCATCCTTTAAAACAAGCTTTAATGAAAATCATGTATTGGCTATTACGCAAGCTATTTGCGATTATCGTACACAAGCCGGAATCACAGGCCCATTGTATGTAGGCATAGACACCCATGCACTCTCCGAACCTGCACAGATCAGTGCAGTGGAAGTTTTTGCCGCAAATGGTGTAAATATTATGTTAGCGACAGGCGGCGAATTTACCCCAACACCTGCTGTCTCCCATGCGATTCTTACCTATAACCGTGGCCGCACATCTGCTTTGGCCGATGGTGTTGTGATTACGCCATCACACAATCCACCCGATAATGGTGGCTACAAATATAATCCCACCAACGGAGGCCCAGCAGATTCCGATATCACCAATTGGATGCAAGCGCGCGCAAATGAGTTATTAGAAAATAATTTACGCGATATAAAGCGTATGGATTACAAAGCAGCCTTGCATGCACCGACGACACATCACCACGATTATGTTAATAATTACGTAAAAGATTTAATTAATGTGATTGATATGAACGCAATTCGCGATGCGGGTGTTCGTATGGGTGTGGATCCTCTGGGCGGAGCCGGTTTACATTATTGGAGCGCGATTGTAGATCACTACAAACTTGATTTACATTTGATTAACCAAATTATCGATCCTACGTTTGAATTTATGACCGCCGACTGGGATGGCAAAATTCGCATGGACCCTTCCTCTGCATACGCTATGCAAGGGCTGCTAGCAAAACGTAATGATTACCAAGTTGCATTCGCCTGTGATGCTGATCACGACCGTCATGGTATCGTCACACCAAGCTATGGCTTATTAGCACCGAACCATTACTTATCCGTTGCTATTGATTATTTATTTCAAAACCGCCCTCAGTGGAACGCCGCAACTGCTATTGGAAAAACCGTAGTGAGCAGTGCCATGATTGATCGCGTAGCTGAAAAATTGGGCCGACGTTTGTACGAAGTGCCAGTAGGTTTTAAATGGTTTGCACCGGGATTATTCGATGGCTCACTCGGTTTTGGTGGTGAAGAAAGTGCTGGGGCCTCTTTTCTGCGCATAGATGGCAGCGTGTGGACCACAGACAAGGACGGTTTAATACCGGCCTTGCTCGCGGGTGAAATTACGGCAAAAACTGGCCGCGATCCAGGTGAACATTACAAAACACTCGCCGATCAATTTGGTCATGCTGCGGAAGCTCGCGTAGAGGCTTCTGCCAATACCGCACAGAAAAAAGCACTGTCAAAATTATCGCCAGAACAAATTACTTCCACGCAACTTGCCGGCGAAACCATTGAAAACATTATCACTCACGCCCCTGGCAATAATGCAGCCATTGGTGGCATTAAAGTCATGAGTAAAAGCGGTTGGTTCGCCGCACGCCCATCTGGCACGGAAGACATCTACAAAATCTACGCAGAAAGTTTTAAAGGGAAAGATCATTTGCAGCAATTAATTGCAGAAGCACAAACAATTGTGGATAAAGCCATTAGTTAAGCCTCAGCACTTGACCAAAAAAAATGCCGCTGAAAACTTCGCGGCATTTTTTTGCTCAATAAATACAAAGACGCAAAATTAAAGCGTGATTTGAAACTCATCAGCATCCATGTAGGCGGGAAAATTAGAGCGATGCTCTTTTAATTTATCCGCAAACAATTCCACCACAAAAGCTCCAGCTTCTTGCGACGAAAACACCACCTCACCGGTTGAACCAAATACGCTGGAGTCACCAGAGTAGTGCTGGTGTTTTTCATCCATACCTACACGGTTAACACCCACCACATAACTTAAATTTTCAATAGCGCGAGCTTGCAATAAACGATTCCAATGTAATGCACGAGCACTTGGCCAGTTAGCGACATAAAAAGCTAAATCATAGTCATTGCGATTACGGCTCCACACAGGAAAACGCAAGTCATAACAAATCAGCGGCAAAATTCGCCAACCATTTAATTCAACCAATAACCGCTCAGTACCGCTTGCATAGCGTTCATGTTCACCCGCCATACGGAAGAGATGACGCTTATCGTAATGAATATAAGTACCATTAGGGCGCATCCATACCAAACGATTAAAATGATTTTCACCCTCTTTTACGACCAAACTGCCCGTAACTACAGCGTTTAGTTTTTGCGCTTGCTGCGCCATCCATTGATAAGCGGAACCATCCACAAACTCGGCGTAATTACGCGCGTTACTGCAAAAGCCGGTAGTAAAAACCTCGGGAAGAATAACTAGATCGCAGTCGCACAAACCATTCATGGCGTAGGCAAAGGCATCCAAATTTTGCTGTGGATTATTGGGGACTATTTCTTGCTGGATTAAAGCAACCGTTAAGTTCTGCATAACGTTCTGCTCAAGAATGAGAATAAATTAATAGGATCTAACTTTATTTAAATGTAATCCAAAAAAAGCAATTATAAAAGCTGAAAATGAAGCAATACTTGCCACCACAAAGGTCAAACTGGCACTGTGATCCCAAAGTAATCCGCCCACTAATGCTCCCACTGCGCCTCCCATACCAAAGCTAAATGAACTATAAAGCGCCTGCCCCTGGCCTTGATGCGCACCTTTAAAATGGGTACGAACTATTTCAATGGAAGCTGCGTGAGCGGTACCAAAACTAAAAGCATGAAGCAATTGTGCAAATATCAACATCCACAACCAATTAGCGCAATAACCGATTAAACACCAGCGTATGCCGGCCATAAAAAAACTAATCAACAATAAATTGCGTACACTAAAGTTATGCATAATTTTTGGCATCACCAAAAATATGCCCACTTCAGCCAAAACACCTAGGGCCCAGAGCAAACCTGTTGCAGTACTGGTATAACCGTAGTTCTCCTGAAGATACAAACTGTAAAATGTGTAATAAGGGCCATGCGCTAGTTGCAGTAAAAAACCAGATACTAAAAAACTGATCATTGCAGGTTGCATCACCAACGATAAAAAACCTGCAGAAGACTCACTGTGCCTATTCCCAAGCCTGCGTGTTAACGTAAGACTGGATAAAAAAATTAATGTTAAAAAACTTAAAATGGCCACAGGTAAAAAACGTACAGGTAGATAATCAAATAACCAACCCAACCCCACTACGGTCGCCATAAAACCTATCGAACCCCATAAGCGGATTTGACCATAACGTTGGTACTGGTTTTCTAAATATGCGAGCGTAATTACCTCAAACTGCGGCAAAACAGCATGCCAAAAAAAAGTGTAGCAACTCACCACAAATATTAACCACGAATACTCGTGATTAATCAGTACACCCGCAAAAAAGAGACAAGCAACGGCACTACCCTGTCGAATAATACGCAATCTTTGCTGAGTTTTATCTGCCAACCATCCCCAAAAATTCGGCGCAACAATACGAGTGGCTAAAATGATGGCACTGATGACACCAACATCTTGCGATGTATAGCCCAGTGATTTTAGATAGACACCCCAATAAGGAATCAGCGCGCCGACTACTGCAAAATAGAAAAAATAAAAACTGGATAGTCGCCAATACGGAATAGCTGCTGAACTGGGTGGTGTATTGGGCATAAATGTTGGGAAACTAAAATATTGGGAGGCTAAAAATTCTAGAAAAACAGCACAGAAAACTTACTGATTGTCATTTTCGGGCTACGAGAATGACAATCAATAAAAATTATCGAAACTCAGTCAAATAAAAACTACTTTTTTACCACGGCAGGAATCACTGGCACAGAATGCTTTACCGCACCATTTTGCCCACGCTGACGCAACATGTGATCCATTATCACCAACGCTAACATAGCTTCCGCAATGGGCGTAGCACGAATACCAACACAAGGATCATGGCGGCCTTTAGTGATGACCTCTACCGCATTGCCATGAATATCCACACTGCGACCGGGAATATGTAAGCTCGACGTAGGTTTAAGTGCGATATTCGCAATAATATCCTGACCTGAAGAAATACCACCTAAAATACCGCCCGCATTGTTGGATAAAAAACCTTCCGGTGTCATTTCATCGCGATGCTTACTGCCGCGCTGATCAACAACAGCAAAACCTTCGCCAATCTCTACGCCTTTAACCGCATTAATACTCATCAATGCGTGTGCAATTTCAGCATCGAGCCGATCAAAAATGGGCTCGCCTAATCCCGGTGGAACATTAGTGGCAACCACTGTAATTTTTGCACCAATAGAATCGCCCTCTTTATTCAGAGCCTGCATGAAGGCTTCCATCTCTGGCACTTTGTTAGCATCTGGGCAAAAGAATGGATTCTGCTCAACTTGAGCCCAATCAACTGTTTCAATTTTAATGGGACCCAGCTGCGACAAATAACCACGCACCTCAATTCCGTAAAAATCTTTTAAGTATTTTTTAGCCACCGAACCCGCTGCAACACGCATAGCTGTTTCACGCGCTGATGAGCGACCACCGCCGCGATAATCGCGGACACCATACTTTTGCATATAAGTGTAATCAGCGTGAGCAGGGCGAAATTGATCTTTGATATTGGAATAATCTTTCGAGCGCTGATCGGTATTTTCAATAATCAGACCTATAGGCGTGCCCGTGGTTTTACCTTCGAAAACACCGGATAAAATTTTCACCGCATCATCTTCACGGCGCTGGGTGGTATAGCGCGATGTGCCAGGTTTGCGTCTATTTAAATCAATCTGAATATCATCCTCGGTTAATTCAAGACCAGGAGGACAACCGTCAATAATACAACCCAAGGCCACGCCGTGGCTTTCACCGAAGGTAGTAACGGTAAATAATTTGCCGTAGGTATTTCCAGACATACTCATCTCTGCGCATAAATCAAAAAAGTGCGTTGATTATACGTGAAATAAACCTAGTTTTACACGCAACCCAGCCGCATTGAGCGTAATCTGTGCTATAAAATCGCCACAATAAAGCCAACAAGACAACTGCAATCACACACACGAGAATAAACATGATGAAACTATTAGCAGCCGTTGTACTTGTGACCGGTTTAGCTGGCAATACAGTGTTAGCCGAGACAACACGCCAGCCAGGCGACTACCCCTTTACACAAGATTCTCTTGAGCAATCCAATATTCCGAAAGGCACATTAGAGGGCCCATTTGAATTTCACAGCCAAACGATCGCAGGCACTGTTAGGCGTTATTGGATTTATGTTCCAGCCCACTATAGAGCCACTCAAAAAAACAAACCCACATTATTAGTATTTCAAGATGGTCAACGCGCGACAAACCCCAAAGGCCCGCTGCGAATTCCAACAGTATTAGATAACCTGATTGCACAGAAAGCCATCCCACAAACGTTGGGGGTATTTATAACACCGGGCAATTTGAGTGACCATTATCCAGATGACCTTGATATGGCAAACCCCAATCATCGCGCCGAAGAATATGACTCACTCAGCAATACCTATACACACTTTTTAATTGATGAACTATTGCCCGAGGTAAATAAAAAATATCCTTTTAGTCACAACCCCGATGACCATATTATCGGCGGCACCAGTAGTGGCGCAATTTGCGCTTTCACAGTGGCATGGCATAGACCCGACGTTTTTCATAAAGTTATTAGTATTATTGGCAGTTATACCTCGATTGGTTTTCAGCCAGCAACCGCCGAAAAACCCATGACACCGGGTGGCGATTTGTACCCCGGATTGATTCGAAAATCACCGATTCGCCCAATAAAAATATTTTTGCAGGATGGCACTAATGATCTTAGCAACGAACATGGGAATTGGTTTTTAGCCAATCAACAAATGCTGTCATCGTTGGAGTGGGCAAATGCTAATGCAGATAAAAACAATGACCCAGGCCCACGCTATGAGATTAACCACGTGTGGGGCGATGGAGGTCATTCAGATCAACATGGAGGCAGCTTAATGCCAGACATTTTGCGCTGGATGTGGCAACCTAAAACAAAATAAATATGAGGAAAACGGAGCTGATCCAGTATTTTTCTGAAAAATATGATCCGCGCCACTATGATGAATAAAATGTGCGGTCTACAGCATTTCCAAATCCGCTTTTCGCAACACAAAAACCCCGTGACCACCGCGTTCAAACTCAACCCACGTAAATGGTAGTTGCGGGAAAGCTTCCTCAAGAGCAACCCAAGAGTTACCCACCTCCACGACCAAAAGCCCGTCATCGGTTAAGTAATGTTTTGCTTCTGCTAATAAGCGGCGCGTGAAATCTAAACCATCTGAACCAGAACCTAAACCAATATCCGGCTCAGCGTGATATTCAGGAGGCATAGTCGCCAAATCATCTTCATCCACATAAGGCGGATTAGAGACAATTAAATCAAATTGTTGACCTTGTAGATTTTCAAATAAATCTGATTGGATAGCGAAAACGCGATCTTGCACAGAGTGCCGCTGAATATTTTCTTCCGCGACAGCAAGTGCATCAAAAGAAATATCGCTTAATTGAACCTCAGCATCAGGAAAAGCATACGCGCAAGCAATACCTATGCAACCACTTCCAGTACATAAATCCAAAATGCTCGCAGGCTCAAAAGTGAGCCAAGGCTCAAAATGTTTTTGGATTAATTCAGCGATCGGTGAGCGCGGCACCAAGACTCGCTCATCCACCACAAAAGGCAAACCAGCAAACCACGCCTGACCCGTAATATAAGAAGCTGGGATACGCTCATTAATACGTCGATGTAAATTTTCCATCACTCGTTCACGCTCAGCACGCGTGAGCCGTGCACCTAGCCATTCAGTATCTAATGGCGGTGCGAGGTGAATAGCGTGAAGCACCAAATGCTCAGCCTCATCCCACGCATTATCGGTACCATGACCAAAAAATAAGTCAGCCCGCTTAAATTCACTGGTGCCCCAGCGAATAAAATCGCGCAAAGTTAATAATTCATCAAGAATGGAATGCGACATATGTAAAATCCGATAAAAAAGATTCATGTATTCTAACAGAGATGGGTTATTGACGATTCCATTTGCATGCAACACACCGCTAAAACTCGCTAGTTGAACCTCAATAACCCAATTAGCCACTTTTTGCCTGAAATAAATGGCCTTATGGAAACTCGCCAAGGTAAAATGGCGGCTTTTATTTCTACGCGCCCAAGGCGCGAACAGGCAGGTAAAAACAAATGAAAGAGCATTTTGCAAATATTATCAGCAGTATCGGTGAAGATTTGAGCCGTCCGGGTTTGCAGGATACCCCCGAACGTGCAGCTAAAGCCTTTCAGTTTTTAACCCGAGGTTACAACCAAACTATTGAAGAAGTGGTGAATGGCGCACTTTTCCCATCGGATTCCAGCGAGATGATTCTGGTCAAAGACATCGAACTCTACTCCATGTGTGAACACCATTTGCTGCCCTTTATCGGTAAAGCGCATGTTGCTTACATCCCTACCGGTAAAGTACTCGGCTTATCCAAAGTTGCTCGAATCGTAGATATGTATGCACGTCGCTTGCAAATTCAAGAACAACTGACAACCCAAATTGCAGAATCTATTTTGCAGATTACCGAAGCGCGTGGCGTTGGCGTCATTATTGAAGCTAAACATATGTGTATGATGATGCGCGGTGTTGAAAAGCAAAACTCTGTGATGAAAACATCTGCGATGCTTGGCAGCTTCAGAAGTAATCAGTCTACGCGAATGGAATTTTTATCGCTGGTAAATTAGTATGAAGATCCGGTCAGATTGACGCTCAATAACGAGCCTCAATCTACAACACCACTTTTATCGCAACGAAAATAATTTTTACGTTTCTCACATTTTTTAATTTAGATTACAGCCCTAATTTCATACGACAATATATTTTTGGCCTGTAATTTTTTGCTGCGTATAATTCACTCAGCACACACAATTATTATTTTCTTAATTATTTCTCTTGTACAAAAAATGAGTTGAATACGCTAGCGACATCGCTAACCTCTTGCTCCATATGTAGATGATGCCCACCACTGAGCATAACAATATTAATGTGCGCAAATTGCCTAACCTCCGACATATACGAAGGATGCATTTTAGGCATACCGTTCTGCGCCATTACCAAGGTGATAGGGCAATTGATTCGACGAATGAACGCGAACATTTGTTCAGGCAATAATTTAACAGCTGATGGCGCCAACAAACGCTGATCAGTACTCCAATGATAGCCCTCTGCTATTTTCTTTAAGCCGCGCTCGGTTAGCGCCTTTGCAGCACTGTGACCCAGAGGAAACAGACCCTTTTCACGCACTTGAATAGCCGTGACCATATTGGGATAAATGGTTAAGTTTTTTTTGCTTTGCTGTTGAATAGCGTTAATAGAGGTCGCTAATTGTTGCGGCGCATCCTCGCTTCGTGATCGCTCTGGCAACAGTCCTTCAATTAAACCAAGGCGGGATATGCGATCAGGGAAGGTACCCGCCGCCAAAGTCGCAATAATACCGCCGCGAGAATGCCCCAATAACCCAAATTTTTTCCAACCCAACTGATCCGCTATCGCAAAAATTTCTGCAACATCCTCCCAGATATTATAAGGACAGAATCCTAACCGGTGACTGGTTTGGCCGTGCCCTGCCATATCAATCGCAACGAGGTAAATATTTTCTAGCTGAGGACCTAACGCAAAAAAACTTGCCGAATTATCAAGCCAACCATGCAACGCCAACACCGGAAAGTCCTGTGGATTTCCCCATGCCTGCGCCGCAAAGTGCAAACCATCAACATTGAAACTCAATTGATTTGGCGCTCGATAATTATCCATGTACATGCCTTAACCAACGCAATATGCCTAAACCATCAGCAGCGACAGACACATCTACACAAGCTAACGAACTGGTATTCATCGGGTGAAAACCGCTCGCTTGACCACAGAGCCTATCCAACAAATCACCCACAAACGGCTGGTGACTGGCAAGTAAAATAGATTGTGCAGAACTGGATTGCAATGCTTCAAACAAACCCACCACATCGCCATCTGGAATAATTAAAGGCGTAGTTTTTATAGCAACATATTGCCCTTGTGCATGTAAAACTTCTTGCACAATTTGTGCAGTTTGCTGCGCACGCACCAAAGGGCTCGCCCAAATTTCATTGATTAAATGCAAATCAATTAATGAGGATCCTGTAATCGCTGCAACATCTGCGCGCCCTTGCGCCGTGAGGTTACGCGCTTCATCGGTGGTTGATTGTGGCTCTGCCTGACCGTGACGCAGTATAAATAATTGCATGGAATTCCCTCAATATTACTCTTTTAACTGTTCCTCAGCTTGCGGCCAATCAGCAAAAGGGAATGGTTTTTCCTCTGAACTGTAAGTTAAAAATTTCAACGTATCAAAAATATAAATGGATAACGCGTGACCAAACTTTCGTAGATTCGGATTGTCAGTTCCAGTAAGCAAAGAAAAAATAAACTGGGCAATCACCAGTACCCACATCACCACGCTGGCAAGCTGTAAAATAGCAGCAAATATCAACATAAAAACTAATCGTATCCAATGCTTACTCGATGTTAAATTTGATTTCAATTCTTCATTATTCATATCAAAGCCCCAAATAATCTACATCGGTATTTTGTTCACCCACCATTAAACTGCGCGCCACATCTGCAATAGATTTGTGCTCAAATAGAATGCCATGTAAACCGGTGACCAAGGGCATATACACACCCAACTCGTCAGCTTTCTGTTTCACTTGTTTCAGTGTATTTACCCCTTCCGCCACCTGTCCAAGACCTGCAACCACCTCATCCAAATTTTTGCCCTGCCCAAGTGCATAACCTACGCGGTAATTGCGGCTTAAATCAGATGTACAGGTTAAAATTAAATCGCCCACACCCGCCAAACCCAAAAATGTCATAGGGTTGGCCCCCATCAAATGCGCGAAACGTCCCATCTCTGCCAAACTGCGCGTCAGTAACATAGCCTGTGTATTCTGGCCTGCGCCCAAGGCCGCAGCCATACCGCAAATAATGGCATAGATATTTTTTAAAGCACCGCCCAGCTCTACACCATAGCGATCATGGTTAGAGTAAACACGGAAAGTAGCGGAACATAGGGTTTTTTGTACACAATTGATAACTCGCTCATCGCCGCTGGCAATAACCGAGCCCGTCTGCTGCTGGCGTACAATCTCCTTAGCGAAATTAGGACCACTCAATACTCCAATAGGATGATTCGGCAACTCTTGCTCCAGAATCTGACTCATCAAGGTAAAACCTTGAGGCTCAATACCCTTGGCGGTACTCACCACTATGGCATCATCACGCAAAAAAGGACGAATCGCTTGAGTCACTGCCCGGAATGAATGGCTGGGAATAGAAACGAACACTAAATCTGCTTGGCTGACAGCCTCAAACAAGTCAGCGGTAACATGAAGACTGGGAGACAAGGAATAACCCGGCAGATAATCAATATTCTCACGCGCCTTTTCTGCTGCCGTCGCACGCTCTGACGAGCGCATCCAAAGATAAGTTTTGTGATTATTATGTGCAATGATGTTAGCAATAGCTGTGCCGAAACTTCCGCCGCCTAGTACCGCAACCGTTAAACTTATAGTCATATTGAAAACCTGAAAAAAATTGAGGGAAAGTTCACCTTTCCAAATACACAAAAGAGTGAAAAAAAGTGATGTGAATACCAAACTGTAACTTTTTTTCTCAAATCAGTTTCATCAAAAATTGTCCACATTTTCTGTGGATAACTTAGTGGATAGATTTTGGGAAACAGGGGCAAAGCCTTATAAAATCTACTAGCACCTTAAATTGATCACTTTTTAATCGCTTAAATATTTTCTTTATTTTTCAATTAGTTACACTATTTTCAAAGCATTTTCTGATCAATTTTGCATTTAATTTAGCTTTTTTGGTTAGTCTACGAACAGCGCACCCTAGATGTGCATAAAAAAGTTAGTGTTCATTAACCGTGAATCCTCGGTAGAAGCAAAACATTTACATTGCAAGATAAATTAACAAAATTTTCATAATAAAAATGGTGGTGCTTTTTGTCAGCTGCAACATGCTCAAAACACTAATCTCTGCGCTGAAAATCACCATAACTTCCATCAGCATACAAGAGTGGTGCAAAGTCCACGTCACCCATTTTTACTCGCCGAATGTGAGCGATAACGATCTGATGTGTACCATAACTAATGAACATATCTGTTTCACAAAAGAACACCGCTTGGGCGTCTGCCAAATAGGGTGACGCCTTTTCCATGTGCCAGTCGCCCAGACTGAACCTATCGCGCCCCGGATAGCGCCCCGCACAAATATTCGAGATTTCCTGATGCCCTGTACCCAAAATATTCACCGAAAACTGGCTACCTTGCGTGGAAAAATAGCCTTGCTGGGATACCAGCTTATTGATGCAAACCAATAGCGAGGCAGGATTATCAGAAACTGAAGTGACCGATGAGGCCGTCATAGCAAACTTTTCGCCACCAATACGGGCTGCAATCACGCATACGCCTGACGCTAAACGGCGCATGCCAAGCCTCATTGCCTCGCTCACTGGTTTGTCGTGCATAATCTATCCTCTTGAGAAGGCGTTATTCTGAACAGAGACTTGTCACTAAACAAGTAAAACTATTTGTCGAGTTCATTAACCATTCAACTTGTTTATAAAACAACTGAATCGCACTTGTTGAATGCTAAGGCCGCGAAAAATTTGAATTTTTTTTGCATTTAACGTTGACGAACTTGGGGGGCATCGCTAATATGCGCACCACTTGAAATGCACAGCATCTCAACTTCGGAGTGTAGCGCAGTCCGGTAGCGCGTCTGCTTTGGGAGCAGAATGTCGGGGGTTCGAATCCCTCCACTCCGACCACTTTTTAGAGCCTGCGAGGGTTCACACTCCAGCAAGCGCCCGTAGCTCAGCTGGATAGAGCATCCGCCTTCTAAGCGGATGGTCGCAGGTTCTTATGATCAGTTATGTTTTGGTGCATCGTTTATCCCCTTTTTTGATAGTAAATCCCGTTACGGGGGTGTAGCTCATTTGGATAGAGCACCCGCCTTCTAAGCGGGTGGTAGCAGGTTCGAGCCCTGCCACCCCTACCATAAGTCCTTGATTTATAAGGATTTTTTAGTTAAAGCCCTTTTGTATGTTTTTATTCAATTGTTGAGTTAATGCACTTTAGTGCGTTGTTCATATTTGGATTTGTCATTACAATTTTGAATGCACTAGCGCTGAAATACCTGCTTCGCACCCCATCCAATAAACTTCAGATTCTTATTTCCCATTCCTGATTCCCGATCATTGCAATGCATCCCTGCCTTGGGAACATTATTTTTGGGTCATTTTTTCAATTTCATAAACTTTTTTTAACGAATTTTAAATCGTTAAATTGCTAGTCGGGACATATTTACTCATATCGTAGGTCCGTAGTCCCGAAGCCCTGGAAAATACCCTTTAAGCTGTAAAACAGGCGTTTTTCTTCATAGACAGAGTTCATCACGTTACAAAAATAACTTTAAGTTTTTAGAAAATTTGTTATTTATTTACCGTAATAATATGTTATATATCAATGACTTATGAATTATTTTGTACTTGCCAACCGATTTAAAAAGATTTAGCCTCCGAATGTCATCAATTTTACTCAGCTTTGCTCCCGGATAAAACTTAAGTGGGGGCTGGCAAGTTGAGAGTTCGGAGACCGCCAAATTGTCAGCCTTCATTTCCACGATTAAGTTTCAAGATCCCATTAGCGGGCGAACTAGCCACCAATTTTTTAACAAGGTGACTGGTGAGTCTGTGGAGTGTTGTAACGATTTCATCCTCACAAAAGTCAGATTAAATTGCCCCATGAACTCAATCGATTCTTGGGTTGGTGACCTTCGATGTTTTTTCGATTACCTTTTCGCAGCATCGGAATGCCTCACTGACCTGCCAAAATTTACTGCGACGGCTTTGGCAGAGGTAATCTCTGCGTTCCCCTTATACATGGCAGAAGCGGCTTATTCTTCGAATGTAATAGCTAAACAGGCAGCAAAAATCTGCTGTGCATCACCTCAACAAATCTCCACAGCAAAGCGACGGATAAGCACCCTAAAGGCACTGTTGAGTGAAAGCGCCAAGCATCACGAGGAGTTGATAGCTGCACATAAACTCAATTTGATAAATTTTGACGTTGCCCCCTCTAGCTTCCTCAAAGATTTCAATGGTCGCAAAAACACCTCTGAACAAGATAAGCAAATTCTTCGTCAACACTCCGTGATAGCGGGATTATAGGTTTTTGCAGAATCCCAGGCTTCACGTTGATGCTTAATAAGTTCGCGAGCGCCCTTATCTTCACTGCCGATTAGAAATCGTTTTCGATAAATGCCCATCTTCTGCTGCAAATACCAATAAATGACCCCATTTTTGACTTTCCTGCTAAAACTAAAACCCGTAGATTTCACCGGAGGTGAATTCCGTACCAAGTCAATGATTTCGGAATAGATAAGCGCGGCCGATGGAAGTAAATACTGAATTTTCACTGTGATAATGTACTAGCTTTTGCGGGTAACGCCATTTCAGTAAATCGTTGAACCATGGGATCTCCCCAAACCAATCGACGCCAAAATTTTAATTCTTTGATAGCTACGTAGACTTGATTAAATGATTTTTCTGCACAGAAATTTTTCCCTCGATCATTGGTGCTGCTTTGCTCTTCGAGATTAAAACAAATATCTCTAGCTAACGGTACAGCTCTTTGTTTTTTAGCTTCACGCCGTAGGTAAGTGAACGTATCAAGTGATCGGTCTGGTGCATATACGGACACTACATGTACAGGCTTCAATTCAATATGAGAAAGGAGATAATCCGGATAAGCTACTGACTCCAACGCATCAACTATTAACGTCGAACCCCTAAATCCACGTGAGACATCTGCAAAAAAAAATATAAGGGCATCACACTCCTTGAACTGCCGTCCCAGTTTCATCGGCGTCGTACCAATCGACGAAGACCACCATTCGAGAACTTTACCTGAATCAGTTTGATAACACGTAAGGAAGATAGGTTCATATTCCAGGTCGGGCAAGCTCCTAAAGTATCTAAACATGTCAAATATAATGCTATCAAATACTTGATCGTCATTCGGAGTCGCGATAACAACAGCTAATTAAATCTTTTTCATCTTTGAGTTCTGCGTAGTACTGCGCTATTTCTGGCATCTTCTCCAAGGAAATCGCGCTGATGTACTCTATCCTGAATTTGTTCATAGAAAACGGCTTGGACGCAAGAGCTTTGTTCACGAGATCTTTTGAAAAAATATTAAGTTCTTTGTTACTAATTCTCTTTGAAATTCTTAACGACTCGATGTGTTCATTTAGGCGGCTAGCCAATGAGGAAGATATCAAAATTTCTCTTGGAGATGAGTGTATGAAGTTTCTAGCAGAATAAGAATCCCGGCTCGAATCGAGCCAATGTATCAGCGATATTTTCCCAGTGCGAAAATCGAAGTCTCTCACTTGTAGCTTAAGTAGTTCAGTTTTGCGCAAACCAGTAACAGACATTATTTCACAAATCAGTAACAATACTGGCGCAACGTCATCGCTTTTAACACCAGTAACTTGAAAAAATTTTTCTTCAAAAGCCATTTTATGTCCCTCGCAGTAGTAACGCCAACTTTAATTGAATCATGAGAATTGCACATCAAAGATAGCTGCAAGAGCGCATGTTATTCTATATAAATCCAATATTTCTAATAACTTTTTTACTATCATTTCCAATATAATTTTACTAAAAATATTTAAAAGCGAGAAAAGTGAGTACAGTCATAGACTTAGAAAATAGGTTCAAAATGAAACTATTTTTTGTAAGAAAAAAATAAATATTTTTACCAGAAAAATCGGGATAGATTGGTTAATTACTGAAATTTACATTTTTTTAGTTATAAGCAGCTGCGCAATAACCAGAACGTGATAAGTTACTAGTGACTGAGATTAGGAGGACTTTTTAGCTAATTTATATAGAGAATCGACTATCACTTTACGCAACTGTTGTTCACGAACTAATAATCTACAAAGCTTCTCGGTGTCCCCATCTCGATCAAATGCGTCTTTACCGACTTCAATACCTCGAAGTGCAAGTGCCTCACCTAAATGAACTCTACGTCCAAATATTTCAGAGTATATTTTCCTGACATCGAAATGTTTAATTTTTTTAATGGGGTTGTCAATATCCTTTAATCTGCATTCAATTATAAATTGACTTGCTGCGTTTCCCCAGGACACATAGCCCACAATGGAATTGATTTGAAACCAAGCATCAAGATTTACTAAAATTTCTGAAAGAGATTTAGCGCAGTCAACTTCTTTTTGTTGAACACCGGTTAACTCAATGCAAAGCGGCGTCAACGTCGGGCTTAAAGTCGGCTTAACATGAGTCTCAATCGTTTCTCTTAATTGAAAATCATTTATGGATACATCGCATGCTGAGAATTGCAACCAAATTATTTCTTGCCCTTCGACACCTTGTAGCGAAGTTTTCTCGTAAGTTAGTTTAAAATCAATAATTGCTATTTTCAAACTCAACACCATTCTCAAATATAATTGATATGTAACTTTGAAAACTTTTGCTACAATACATATCGGCGGCTTCAGGATCGCTTTCACATCTAGCGATGCGCCCACCACCTCAATGGTCGACCACGTCGGGCAACGGTGCCCTGCTCCTGCAAAAATAACATGCAGCTGAGGCCCCCTAGAAAGGGGCCGCCCCTTCGTGCACAATTAATTCTTGTTAAAACTATTCAATGAATACCTTTGCATAAAAAGCTTCGGTCTTGCCTAGTGCGTGTTATTTTCCAGATATCTTAAAACCATGTAAAATTGCTCTACGGATTCACTATCTAACAAATAGCTTTTCAGTGATTGATAATTAAAAATTCGATTTGAATTATCCGCGTTGAAAGCCTTGAGAGATTGCTCTGCCCCCACCATAGCAGCCAAGTTTTTTGCGATTAGAATTAGTAGAACAAGTCTTTCCAAGACTGAAATAGCAAGCTCAGTTAGTGAGTTTCGTTCGTCTAGGTTGCGTAATGAGTCAAACTCCAAATCAGAAATATTTCCCAGCAACCTCAACTTTTCCTCGTGCGCCAAGCCCCACTTTTCTTCAACCGACATTAGATTTAACCATCTCAGACTGACGGATAGATGCTCCGCATTAAGAAGGATTTTTAAATTTTCATCAATGTGCATGCTGAAGTTTCATTTAGTTTTTAAACGATCGTGGTAGGTTTGAAACTCGACAACATTGAAACCGAGAGATTTCAAATAGTAAGAACATATTTCGCAATCGTAATTGCTCAAAGCCCTTTGGACACATCGCGCACACGCTAAGCTAGTAATATTGCAAACACATAAACTCGCGAGAGAATTGTTCAATACATCAAGACAATGCTGGCAAATTTTTTCACCGCTATTCATTACATGGATTTTAGTGAAATATTAGATATGTAATTATAAATTTTAATTCGCATAAGAATTTTACTCACGCTTTACATAAATTTGCGTCAAATTTTTGAGATGTTCGCGTGCGTCCTCGCGATTGGTTACGAACAAACATTCCTCCTGCTGAGCAACGCTGATTCTCATCGACCAGCCATTCGACAGCGTACCCTCAAATTCCACTTTTTCAACGTCAAATTCGGCTCCGTAATGTACTGAGTCATATAATTTCGCCGAAATAAATTTAAATTCAAATTCTTGCAGGCCTAAGTGGCCAATAAAATCCACGGCGTCAAATACTGAAAAGCATTTGATCCTCAACTGACTGTAACACCTTGGGTCCAGTGAATATATTGGAAGGAAAGGAACGTATCCCGGGAAAAACTTCGTTTTCAAAATAAATAAATTGCAGTCGTTTTCGTCAACTATGCCTTCATCATCGACCAAAGCCGACATAGTTTCAGCGGGTCGATAATCAATGCATAAGGTGCCGACCTTTTGTAAAAGTACAACCATTTGGCCTCCTCACAATAGATTCAATCTATCGCCGTACATACCAATAAATCATGCGAAGCGCGCACTTAACCATTACATACATAGTAAGTGAATAATAAATTAACAAATCAATAAATAAGACAATATTCCCGAATTTCGGGAATAAGATAGCATGAATATACAATGAAATACAATGATAAAGACAGTGCATGACAAGAAGTATCAAGCTTTACTCCGGTACCTACGGACTGCGCGAGAGTCGCAGGGAATCACTGTGACTGAAATGAGCGAGCTAATAGGTGAAACCTTTCAAATTGTCAGCAAAATTGAGACTGGGATAAGAAAGCTATCGGTCCATGAGTACGTGCAGTACTGCACGGCCCTAGGAATTGACCCCAGTGAAGGAATCGAATTGCTGAAGTAGGTACGCAGAAAATCATCCGACTGAAATTTCGCGGTACCGCAATCCCAACGCCTAAAGAAGTCACGCATACACTGAATGCCTATCAAATTTTGCTTACTATTCGGTCCCCACTGAACTCATTTCATGGAACAACCAAATTACCTCAATACGTGTCCATCAATTTAACTTCTGACATCCTAAATATCAGCGCAAAAATTAATTAATTTCATGGAAAGTCAACGGCTTACACGATAATGAATGCACCATCATGCACCGATTTTTTAATATTCAATGATTATTCCTTTGCACCGAGTGCATTAACTGTTGACTCGCGAGCGTTCGGTGGTATTATACGCGCCGCAACGATGGTGACCGCTTGGACGCAACGTAACATCGTGAATATTAAGGGATTTTGGCAGTTTGTTCCGAATCTGGGTCAGTGAAAGTTTTAAATTTCTGTTTGGATATTTTTTAACGGGTATTTTCTACTGATCATAGAGGTTCGAATCCTGCCGGGTGCACCATATCTACCAGTAACACCCATTTAAGTACCATATTTTCAAATCAGTTTTTACGCTACGGTGGCTGTAGCTCAGTCGGTAGAGCCCTGGATTGTGATTCCAGTGGTCGTGGGTTCGATCCCCATCAGCCACCCCATTCCCCCCTTTATAAAATTTCATATCGCAATTGCACAAAGCTTTACCTATTCGTTTTTCTTTTCATGATTTAGCGTTTTCATTGTTATTTATCAATCAAGCTGTGTTGCTGCTGTAGTATGGCTATGTGAAAATGCGCGCATATTTTTTCACCCTTCCGGAGATTCCCGTGGCCGCATTAGTACTGGATGGCAAAGCTCTTGCCGCAAAAACTGAACAAGAATTATCGCAACGCGTGATCAGCTTAAAAAGTGCCACTAATGGCCAAACACCAATTCTTGCCACCCTTTTGGTAGGCGATGACCCAGCATCTGCCACTTATGTAAAAATGAAGGGTAATGCCTGCTCACGTATTGGCATGGACTCTTTAAAAGTAGAAATGCCCTCTTCGACGACTACAGAAGAATTACTCGCTAAAATTCACGAATTAAATAATAACCCCAATGTCCATGGCATTTTATTGCAACACCCAGTACCAGAGCAGATTGATGAACGCCTATGCTTTGATGCCATCAGTGCAGAAAAAGATGTCGACGGCGTTACCTGCTTAGGCTTTGGCCGTATGGCAATGGGTGAAGAAGCCTACGGCTGCGCTACACCTAAAGGCATTATGCGCCTGCTTGAAGCTTACAACATTGAATTCTCTGGTAAACATGCCGTTGTGGTTGGTCGAAGCCCCATCTTGGGCAAACCCATGGCGATGATGTTACTTAACGCCAACTGCACGGTTACCATTTGCCATTCGCGCACTAAAAATTTACCTGAATTAATTAAACAAGCCGATATTTTAGTTGGCGCCGTAGGCAAACCGGAATTTATTAAAGCCGAATGGATTAAAGATGGCGCTGTGGTAGTTGATGCCGGTTATCACCCCGGTGGTGTTGGCGATATTGAATTGACACCACTCATTGATCGTGTCGCAGCATACACGCCCGTTCCTGGCGGTGTTGGCCCCATGACAATTAACACCTTGATATATCAAAGCGTCGATTCCGGCGAGAAAAAAATGAAAGCAAAAATAAAATAATTGTTTGGTTTTTCGCGAACACAGGCGCTTTTAGAGCGCCTGTTTTTATTTAGGTGTACCCTAAACGCATTATCAATAATCATTTGAACCTTATGAGCGATGAACTCGACATTTTGTATCGCGATGATCATCTCATCGCAATCAATAAGCCCAGCGGTTTATTAGTGCATCGCAGTGCTATTGATCGGCATGAAACCCGCTTTGCCATGCAGATGTTGCGCAACCAAATTGGCCAACATGTTTTTCCTGTACACCGGTTGGATAAACCCACATCCGGCGTGTTAGTGTTTGCACTCAACGCCGAAGTTGCTGCATTGATGGGACAACTTTTCTCTACACATCAAGCCCAAAAAACCTACCTTGCCATAGTCCGCGGCATAGCACCGGAATACCTATTTTTAGATTACCCGCTTACCGAAGAACAAGACAAATACACGGATAAAAAGGCACGCACAGCTGAAGCCAAACCTGCCATCACTGAATTTTTTCGCGTGGCGGATATTGCGCTACCGTACGCCATCGATAAATATCCAGAAAGCCGTTACTCGCTCGTAAAATGTTTACCTAAAACTGGCCGCAAGCACCAAATTCGTCGCCACTTAAAACATATCAGCCATCCCATTATCGGCGACGCCAAGCACGGTAAAGGCAATCACAACCGTTTTTTTCAACAAGAATTTAATGCGCACAGACTACTTCTTGCAGCAACCGAGTTAAGTTTCCCGCACCCAATCTCTGCACAACCAGTACACATAATTGCGCCCTTGGATAACACCATGAGCCAACTCATTCAACGCTTTGATTGGTATAATGCAATAAACAGCCAATGGCTTACCGGATTAGACAATGCGCATTGATAAATTTATTGGCAATAGCACGGGCTTGAGTCGCAGTGAAATTCATATCGCTATTAAGCAAGGGCGTATTTTGCTGAACGACATGGTCATCAACAAAACCAACGTACAGATGGCTGCAACCGACTTTATTTATCTCGACAGCAAAAAAATTGAAGCACGCCAGCCCCGTTACCTAATGCTGCACAAACCCACGGGCTATGTTTCTGCCAATCAAGATAGTGAGCACCCCACTCTATTGGATTTAATTAACTTGCCGTTCAAACACGAATTGCAAATTGTAGGACGTCTGGATGTAGATACCACAGGCCTAGTGCTATTAACTGACGACGGCCAATGGAATCATAAAATTACCTCCCCCAAACACCTGCACACAAAAACTTACTATGTGCATACAGCCAACCCAATAACCAATAATGCCGTGCAACTATTTGCGGAAGGATTAATGCTAAAAGGCGAATCCAAAGCAACGCTGCCAGCCGAATTATGTATTACGCAATCACACCAAGCGCGTTTAAAAATTTGCGAAGGCAAGTATCATCAAGTGAAGCGAATGTTTGCCGCGATTGGCAACCATGTTACACGCCTACATCGTGAAGCTATTGGCACCATTGCATTAGATGCAAGCTTACCTGAAGGTGGGTACCGCGACTTAACGCGCAATGAAGTAGAAAGTTTCGAGAAATAACCATGAATGATGCACCTACTCGCTGGTTAGTTGAACAACTTAAACAACATGCCAGCTCAAAAAGCCTATGGTTTAGCGATGAAAATGCACTACATGAATTACCGAACGCAAATAACTGGCCAGAAAAACCCACGCTCATCAGCAACCGTTGGGATATTGCCCAAGAAGCCAATCGCTTAGGTTTTACCGCTGTATGCAGTGACTTTGACCTCTCGCATTTAACCGACAATAGTATCGATAATATTTTTTATCGAATATCTAAAGAAAAAGCGATCACACATCATTTAATCAATCAGGCGCAACGCCTGCTCAAAGCTAATGGCAGCTTATGGATATGCGGTGAAAAAAATGAAGGCATCAAAACCTATATTGAAAAAGCATGTAAGCTCTTTAACTGTGAAAAAATCATTCAAAAAGATGGCATAAATTATTTCACTTGCATCCGTAAAAAATCGGCATCTGCCGGTAATCCATTACTTGACGACAACTATCCAGTGTTGCGCGAATGTTTTTTAATTAAGGGCGCACCGGTCTTTAGCAAACCTGGTCAATTTGGTTGGAGCAAAATAGATCAAGGCAGTGCATTTTTAATTGAAGAAGTTGAACCACTTATCCGTACAAGCAGCGTATTATTTGAACGCTGTTTGGATTTAGGTTGCGGCTACGGCTACCTAACACTGGCCAGCAAAGAATGGCCCATCAAAGAACGAGTGCTTACTGACAACAATGCAGCAGCACTTACTACAGCCGCATTTAATTGTGCAGCAATGAAACTCAATGCGCGAGTACAACCAAGCGATGCAGGGAAAGAGTTAACAGACACATTTGAATTAATTTTATGCAATCCACCATTTCATCAGGGCTTTAATGTAGATGGCGACTTAACCCATAAATTTTTACAGAATACACAAAAATTATTAACACAAGATGGCGCAGCTTATTTTGTAGTCAATCAATTTATTCCTCTCGAAAAAAAGGCGGCCCCGTTCTTTAAACAGATTAAATTAATCGCAAAGAATAAAAGTTTTAGCGTGTTTGAGTTACGAAAAAAATAGGCATTTTACGACCAATTTGTACGCAGTATTTACAACCCTCACACTTATTAAGCACTACCGCGAATAATGCTGATTTTTTATGAAAAAAGGGTTGACCAACCAAAAGCGCATCTATATTATGCGCTCCACTTCCACAGAGGAAGTCACCGATCCGCCTTAGCTCAGTCGGTAGAGCAAATGACTGTTAATCATTGGGTCGCTGGTTCGAGTCCAGCAGGCGGAGCCAAATTAAATGAGAAAGGCCGCATACTTATGCGGCCTTTTTTATGTATGCAAGATTTACGAGCCTTATACTACAGCCCCAGGCCTTTAGTTACCCTTAACCCTTTGGTGGAGATTTCCATGTTTAAAGTCAATGAATACTTCAATGGTGCTGTTAAATCTATCGCCTTCCAAACTGAAACACTGCCCGCCACAGTAGGCGTTATGGCTAAGGGCGACTATGAATTTGGCACCAGCCAAAAAGAATACATGACCGTGGTAAGTGGCAGCCTAACCGTTGTTTTACCCGGCGGGGAGAAGGCTGAAACGTTTAAGGAAGGCCAAACCTTCATTGTTGAAGCCAATCAACGTTTCAAAGTAACTGCAGACGTCGAAACCTCTTATCTCTGCAAATACGAGTAATCCCATCTGCGGGTGCCTTGGCGCCCGCAGATGCTCCACCCACCTACACCACTCCACTACCCCTTCCCAGCTCCAAATGTGTACTTTCAAGCCCCACGCCTTTCTTTTATATTCATCGAGTTATAAGTAAACCAATAGAGTCGATTTATAATACGTGACTCATTTCAACGCAGGGGAAAATCACAGATAAAGGCATAGCTATGTCCGACTTTTATACAAGTTCAGTATGAATGGAAATAGTAGACTGCATCATTAGTTTATGAACCGGGCACTTCTCCGCGACCTTTAACAGCATTTGTTGCTGCTCTATCGTTAACTCACCTAATAATTCCAATTTTACATTCAAAACATACTCGCCATTTTTTTCCCGACTATCATCGCGTATTACATCAATCTTCACTCCCGCCAATGGGATTCCTTTACGCTCAGCATATAAACTTACAGTTAAGGCCTTACAAGCAGCCAGTGCAGAATCAAACAAATCATGAGGCCCCGGAGCCGCATCATCACCGCCAGCTTGTAGATTCAAATCCGCGTAAACAAGTTGCTGACCTATAGTGATTTTCTGGAGAAATTTACCTGAACTTGCTTTTTCTAAATGAATCATACGAAATCCGATTGCAATGAAAACTAGAAACAATTAATGGGTAATAACCTATTGGGTATATCAGTTATGTTTTCACCCACCGCAACCATTCCATTGGGCGGAGTGGCATTACCACATATCCAAGAAATCGGACTTTCCGGTGAATTGTTAACTACGATTGGGCGAATGCTGAGGGTTTTATCTTTTAAACTTTTATTGGAACGCCCACCAAATGTAATTTGAAAAGCACCATTTACCAACTCTATACGCTGCACATAATTACCCAACAATAATTCCGGACGTGGAATGCCCGCATCTTTATTACTTGCAGGAAATTTTTTCTTGAGCAGATAAAAAATATTCACACTCTGCTTGAGGTTTCTAAGTAAATCAATTGACTCATTAATTTGCGCGCGAGCAGATCGCGATTCAAGTGAGGGCAGTGCCAGCGTGGAAAGAATAGCAATGATTGTTAATGCCGCAATGACTTCTAATAATGTGAAACCAGCATTATTCGTACGAATTTTAAGCATGGGCAATTGCATTTTGATTCCTTCGTGGCAGATCATATTTCACGAATAAATTTTTCGGCATACCAACAACTTGCCTGCAATTGATAACCTTCCATTTTTGCCCATGCAATCCCCGTACGAACTAGCTTTTCAGCCAATCCTTGTCCGCGCAATTCAGGAGAAACAAAGGTACTATTAAAATCTATTACCGTTTTAGCTGCCGCCTGATACAAGGTATAACGTAAAATAGCTGCATCGCCCAAACCCTCAACGACAAAGCAGTGTTGATCGACTTGGTGTTGAATATTTTGCATAGAAGCTCCTGCTATTCTTCCAAGGTAAATACCACTTCGCTAGCTGAACATTTTTCAGACTTATCACAGCGAGTATCGGAATCCAACAAAATGGTTTCACTCGCAACACCTAAATTTAATACAAAGTATTGTTTAACAGACTGCATGCGCTCATGAGCCAATTTATTCAAGCGTTCAGGGTCAACTATCTCTTGCGTAATTAATGTTTGATATTGTTCATCCACAAGCGCATTGCCAATAAGCCCTTTGGATTTATACTGAGCCGTAACGGCGGCAGCCCAAGTGTTATCATGATTTTTTAACGCACTTAAATCCAAACCCAACTTGTGTAATGTATTTTTAACTTGTTCTTCTTTTAATGCATTAAGATCTGCATGTTCATCATAAAGACCGTGAATATTTAAGCGCATAGTGGGACGCTTTTGAATAGCTTGCGCAAGCAACTTCAGCTTGGCAATTGCCGCATCGGTTAATTGTGATTCACCCGCCGTAAATTCAACTTTGCCCAAATCCTCTTTTGTACTGAGCAAATTACTTAAAAAACGAAATGGCGCAGTGATAATTTTTTTGAAGGTATTACTTAAGGCTCGCACAATCACTTCGCGTAAATTAAATGCAGGATCACTGGGTGCGCCAGAAATTTCAGTATCTAAAACAGCAATACCTTTTTCATCAGTTAACATGGTTAGTGCAAGACGTAACGGTAAATCCACTGCATGAATGCTGCGCACTTTTTCACCGAATTGTAAATGATCTATGACGACATGGTTTTTACCCAGAATTTTTCCATCTTCATAATGGTAATTTAAATCCACACTGAGCAAACCTTTTTTAATTCGCCACCCCGCATATTCTGCTGAATAGGGCGAAAAAGCCCCCATATCCATCTGCTTAAAACTAAATAGTGCGTCAAATTTTGGCTTAACGGCAAAAAATTGTGCATTACCAGTTAAAGTAACTGGGGCATAGCCATCCACATTACCTGCAAACTTTATGTCGGCGAGTATATTTTGATCAGAACTAATGTGCGCAATCGTACCGCTAAATTGTTGCACAATTGCCGTAAAGGATGGCGTTAGCGACTGATCGTAAAAACCGATTGCCGCTTTATTCATAATCAACTGATCAAGATTAAATTGCCAAGGGGTAGATTTTTCTTCAGCGCTAACAACCTGCGGTTTATCTGATTGCACCGGTTGCAAAATCATCGCTTGAATATTAGTACGCCGGTCCTTTGTGACAATAAACTGACCATCTAATTCATCCAGTGTCACTAAGGGAAAGTGAAGGCTTTTTTGCACGAGATCTATTTCTGCATTTTCCCACGCCAAATTTTTCCATTTCACAGCATCCTGTTCCATGCTGGTGGGGCGCACTTTTAAATCTTGTAGTTGGCCGCTGGTATGAATAGTTTGCAATTGCGCGTTAGCAAAGCTGACATGAGATTGGGTTGCAATGGTGCCGCGCACAATTTCCGCAGCTACATAAGGTTTTAGCAAATGACTAAACCATACGAAAGGTACATCTTTTGCCGATATATTAACGTCACCCTGCAAGTTTGCGAGGTTCACTTTACCGTCCAGTGCAATGGACGTAGTTTGATTCAGCGTCGCAACAAGGTTAAAAGTGAACGGTGTATTATCACGCAGATTAATATTACTCAGCTGAATTGAAACAGGAGCCAATTTAATCGACAGATTATTTAACACCAATAAATTGGATGTTAGCGCCGCCTTAGTGAAGTTGATATTTTTAATGACCACCGGCGTTTTGGTATGCGCGGTAGACGTTGGTTTAACATGACGAACACTTTCTTGGTGATGCAAAATATCGGCAAAATTCCATTGCCCATTGTCGCTTTGCAATGGATTAGCACTCAGTTGATCGACACTAATGCGATTGATCACAAGGCTTCGTTCACGTAGAGATTCCTTACAGGCAATATCAATAATAACGGAATCTGCCTGCCATAATTTTTTAGAATCATTTAAATGACCCAGCCCCAAGTTACACTGAAATAAATGTATCGCAAGCGGGTCATGCTGTAATTCATGGCCAGTTTGCTGCTGGTAGAGAAAAGAAATTTGGCGGTTAAGCCAAGGCACCAAGAAATAATTGTAGAAGCAAACAATAAATACCAGAAGGAATACTAATACTCGCAGAATAATGGAACGGCAAAGTGCCGACAGAAATGATTTTGCAGAACTCAAAATACGCAAGTTAAATTAACTCCTTAATTAGAAAATGGGAGCCACCGTCACCAGTGACTCCATAAAAATCCCTAATCGACTTTGGTACCCCACAAATCGTATTCGTCGGAGTGCTCAATAAGTACATTAACCAAATCGCCGGGTTTTACATTCTCTTCGCCGTTCAGATAAACGCAGCCATCAATTTCAGGAGCATCGGCAAAACTGCGACCAATCGCACCTTCATCATCCACCTCGTCAATTAATACTTGTAACGTCTGCCCTACTTTTGTTTTTAAACGCGCCGTGGAAATGTCTTGCTGCAATTGCATAAAACGATCATAGCGCTCTTGTTTAATATCATCGGGGACATGATCAGGTAAATCATTTGCTTTAGCGCCTTCCACCGGTGAATACTGGAAGCATCCCACACGATCCAATTGCGCTTCCGTCAAGAAGTCTAGCAGCATCTGGAAATCTTCCTCGGTTTCGCCGGGAAAACCAACAATAAACGTAGAGCGAATTGTTAAATTGGGCACCTGTTCACGCCAACTTTTGATACGTTCCAACGTACGCTCTACTTGCCCCGGACGACGCATTTTACGCAACAGCGTTGGACTGGCGTGTTGGAAAGGAATATCCAAGTAAGGCAGCACTTTGCCTTGCGCCATCAAGGGGATTACATTGTCCACATGCAAATAAGGGTAAACATAATGCAGACGCACCCAAACACCGAGCTCACCTAAAGCGGCTGCCAGTTGGTACATATCTGTCTTCAGTGGGCGACCATCCCAGAAATCAGTGCGGTATTTAATATCCACGCCATAAGCGGATGTGTCTTGTGAAATGACGAGCAATTCCTTTACGCCCGCTTTCACTAAACGCTCAGCTTCGCTCATTACTTGGCCGATAGGACGGCTAACCAGTTTGCCGCGCATATCAGGAATAATGCAGAAACTGCAAGAATGGTTACAACCCTCGGAAATTTTTAAATACGCATAATGGCGCGGAGTCAGTTTTACGCCTTGCGGTGGCACCAAATCGACAAAGGGATTGTGGTCTGCCTTGGGAGGCAAATGTTCGTGGACTTGATTCAATACTTCTTCATAAGCATGAGCGCCAGTCACACCTAATACATTCGGGTGAATCTGCACGATTTCATCTTTCTTGGCACCCAAACAACCCGTTACCAGTACCTTGCCGTTTTCAGCCAGAGCTTCACCAATAGCCCCCAATGACTCTTGAACGGCACTATCAATAAAGCCACAGGTATTCACGATGACCATATCGGCATCGTTATAACTGGGCACAATATTGTAGCCTTCCATCCGTAGCTGAGTGAGGATTCGCTCGGAATCCACCAAGTTTTTAGGGCAACCAAGGCTAACGAAACCAATAGTGGGATTAGCGGAAGATTTAGAAGTCATAGGATAAGGCCAACATAAGAGCTGAATAAAAAGGCGGTTATTGTAGGGGTTTAGGCGTGCTTTTGCATTGAAGTTCGAACAAGGCGCCAAAAAAATCTGTGCGCTGAGTTAGCTGCACCGTTTAGTTATAGCGTCCCGCCCATTATTCACGAAGTGCGACTAATCACTTTCTGTTTTTGCAGTAAGTGGAACGCGCAAAATCAAGATTAGGTTTAGCCTCGCGGCGTTTTTTTGCTTTGGCAATAAAACAATAACAGCGGTTTACGCCATAAAAACAATGACAGAGAAATAACTATGCGCAACATCCAACTTGGTACTTACCTACTCGCCATTTGCGCCCTTAGCGCTTGTGGCGGCAGCTCATCCACACCATCTTCAAATAATACCCCCAGCTCAGTCTCAAGCGCCGTGGCCAGTAGTCTGAGCAGCTCAAGTCCAATCAGTAGCTCGCAATCGAGTCAATCGAGTCAATCGAGTCAATTATCAAGCAATTTAGCCGCAGCGAGCGTGTTGATACAAGCCGAGGACTATATTGATTTTTGGGATACAACCCCCGATAACAAAGGTGGGCAATACCGTACCGACGCAGTAGACATTGAGGCCACTACCGATACCGGCGGAGGTTATGATGTGGGTTGGATTGATGCAGGGGAATGGTTAGAGTTTGGTATTAATGTCACCAAGAGCGGCACTTTCTCAACCGATGCACGCGTTGCATCCGCGCAAGACGGGGGCAAGTTTTACCTCGAAATTGACGGAATCGAAGAAGGCGATGAAATTGCCAGTACCAATACCGGCGGGTGGCAAACGTGGACTACCGTCAGCGGGGCATTAGGCAATATCTCTCAAGGCGCGCATAGCCTTTGTATTCACATGAAATCTGGGCCCTTCAACCTGAATTGGATCACACTCAAATCTGCCGATGGCGGAATGATTGAATTGACAAAACCCGCCAAAAGCGCCAAATCCGTGTGCGACCATCCGGTTGCTCCTCCAACAACAACCGTACCCACAAAGATTCGCTTAAATCAATTGGGCTTTTTACCCGCGGCACAGAAAATAGCGATAGTCCCCGGTGTTACAGCCACTACGTTTACCATCGTGGACGCTACTAATAACAACGTATTTAAAGGTGATTTAAGCGCAGCAGCTACGTGGAATCCAGCACTGGAATCGGTGAAAATCGCAGATTTCTCGGCATTTACAACACCCGGCACCTACACTCTTCAAGTATCCGGCGTAGCGGATCAACCCAGCTTCACCATTGCTGCTACTGCCTACAATGCGGTAAATGCGGCGGCCATCAAAGCCTATTACTTTAATCGTGCGAGTACCGCCCTGCTCGCCGCCAACGCAGGCGTTTATGCACGCGCTGCCGGACACCCAGATACGACGGTGAAAATCCACGCCTCAGCAGCAACAGATGCACGCCCAGAAGGTACTATTATTTCTGCACCCAAAGGTTGGTACGATGCGGGAGATTACAATAAATATATTGTGAACTCAGGCATTACTACCTACACCTTGCTTGCCGCTTATGAAAAGTTTTCCACATATTTTAATGCGCAAAACATCAATATTCCTGAAAGCGGCAACGGCATTCCCGACTTATTAAACGAGGCGATGTGGAATTTGCAATGGATGCTGGCGATGCAAGATCCAAACGACGGAGGGGTTTACCATAAACTCACCAGTAAAGGTTTTTCTGGTTTTGTAATGCCCGATCAAGACACGTCTGATCGCTATGTCGTACAAAAAACCACAGCAGCAACCTTGGACTTCGCCGCCGTAATGGCCACAGCGAGCCGCATTTATGCAAATTACGAAAGCAGCTATCCAGGGCTGTCTAGCAAAATGCTCACTGCCGCCAAAAATGCCTACGCGTGGGCTAAAGCAAATCCCGCTATTTATTATTCGCAACCCAGCGATATCCAAACAGGTGCCTATGGCGACAATAATGTGACCGACGAATTTGCGTGGGCCTCTGCCGAGCTTTATATCAGTACGAAAGATGACAGCTATTACACGGCGATCAATGCAAACACTCTTGATGCCAACATTCCCAGCTGGGGAAGTGTACAAACGCTCGCGTGGATTTCACTCGCCCATCATCTCAATGAATTAACGGCAGCCGCCGATAAAACGCTCATTGCGGATAAATTAGATGCTCTGGCAGCCAGTTTAATTCCCAAAAAACAAAGCTCGGCATTTTTTGTATCGCTTGATACAGGGGATTTTTTTTGGGGCAGCAACTCAGGCGCGCTCAATCAAGCAGTCATTTTATTAGAGGCATACCAATTAAATACTACGAAGCGCGCTTACCTAGATGCAGCTCAGTCTCTCTTTGACTATGTTATGGGACGTAACCCCACGGAATATTCATTTGTGACTGGCTTTGGCAATCAATCGCCGATGCATATTCATCACCGCCCCTCAGCTGCCGATGGCATAGTCGCCCCCATTCCAGGTTTTATCGCCGGTGGAGCCACGCTTGATGGAACTTACGATTGCGGAGCCTCAAGCTACCCGTCACCCTTAATTGCAAAATCTTATCTGGATAATGAATGCAGTTATTCAACTAATGAAGTAGCCATTAACTGGAATGCACCACTGGTATATGTCAGTGCCGGATTACAAGTGCTCACACAATAAATTTGATAGCAACAGAAATTGTGCCGGTTTAAATAAACGGCATACTAATAAAGAAAGGATTTACAGCAAGGATGCTTATTTTCTCTAAAATAGCAATAGGTGCAACTCATTAATATGTGAAGCACCTTATTTTTTAGCATCAAATGTTTAAATCATCGCCATCATCCAGCAACTCCATTCCCTTGCGCTGACCACGCATTTCTCGCCGTGACAACAGCTTTTGCTGCGCAGCTTCCGGCAAATCAGTAAAACGAATTGTTCCCTGATCTACCAATAAATTCACAACATCCTCCAACACCCGCGCCATAGCTTGATCAGATTGTTCAAGCGATTGCAGCTGAGAGTTACCATCTGAATTTAAAAAGAGCTGCAACTCTGACGAATGATCATTGATTTCTTCACTCGTAGAGTCCAAAGGTAAAGAACTGACTGTGATAATTTCGCCCTGCATGTTGCGTTTAATATACATGACCGTAGTTTCCAAATAATAAAGTGGCCACATAGATGGCCACTTTGATTAATCAGTAATTAAATTTCCGTTATTTTTGAGTTGGTTAATGATGTTTGCATCAGTTCCCTGAAAATTAACGCCATCCAACACAATAACTTGATCAGTTTGCGCTGCATAATTAGAACCATTGAATGTTCCTGTTGAACTAATTTGAATTGTAGTATTGGTTCCGTCAGAGCTGAAATGCAAATAATTGGTTAAATTGCTACTATTTTCATTTTGCAAAAGATCCGCAAGGTTTAATTTATCGCCTTGCGCCACATTAAAATCAGTAATGGTATCGGTCGCCGGCGAGCCTTTGGTGCCTTGGTCATTTATACTCCATTTAAATGTATCCGCACCCAAGCCCCCAGTCATTGTATCGTTACCAGGGCCGCCAACGATCTGCTCCGAGTAACTACCACCTACCAACACATCATTTCCGCTAGTACCGGTTAAATCCTTACCTATAATGGTCATGGTCGCTGTTGCAGTAGCTGTGCTACCGTGTCCATCGGAAATGGTGTAGTTAAATGAATCTGTGGTGACTTGACCTGCAGACAAAGAATCAAAAGCGTGGCCTGTCGAATAACTAAAGCTACCGTCAGTATGAATTAATAAACTAGCACCACTCGCTAAGGTAACTGTTTGACCGTCGTGAACAGTAGCACCATTAATTTGCGTCAAGGTAAGCGCATCACCATCAGCGTCTGAATCATTCGATAATAGTTTTGAAGTTGACGACGAATTAATTGTTAACGCGCCACCTTCCGCTACCGTAAAAGTACTGTTGGCCGATGCGGGGCCAGTTCCAGAGAAACTCGTTAAAAAATAATCGCCACCATCACCCGTACCATCGACGGTATTCAGTGCTAAAAATTTAATGCTGTCGAATACAGCGGTTCCGGTATCGATACTAAATGATCCAAAACTGTCCGTTCCCAGTAAACGAAAGCTACTGGAAGCCACTAATGTGCCGTGATAGTAGGCTTGCCACATGCCTAACTCACCACCATTTTCACCAGGGAATAAATGGCTGACGGCAAAAGTAGCTTGATTGAGTTCGCCATTAAAGGTCAAGGTGATTGCTTCAGACTTACCCGAGGCTTGGTCATACTCGATTTGATCATAAACCGGAAAAATAGCACGAGGAGTACCAGAAACACCGATGGTATGTGCATTACCATCCACAGTATCTTGATATAAAGTACCACTGGAACCATCGGCATTATACGCATTAACACCGATGGTTAAGCCCTTGCTGTCCAAATTGGTCCATAAATCGTTAGCCGCTGCATCGCCTAAAGCGACACTGTAAGTAGAGCCAACACCAACATCATTCACCGCAACAGGTGGAGGGACATCGACAATGGTGGTCACAACACTATTGGCCGCTCCACTTGGAACTAAGTTTTCAAATCCACCGCCCGTTGCAGACGAAATGCTGACCGTAAAGTTTTCATTACCCTCGAGTAAATTATCGTTTAGCACAGGGATGCTGAAGGTCGCCGAAGAACTACCGGCTGGAATAGTAACGCTTGAAACACCGGTAAAATCAGTGCCGTTGGTTGCTGTACCGGTATAAGTTAGATTGACTGTTACATCACTGGCTGCTGGATTTGATAAGGTTAAGTTATAACTACCTGAAGCGCCTTCGGTCACCGAAGTAGATCCAGTTAAACTAACATTGGTTACCGTCAAGTTGTCTGTCACTTGAGTAAGAACTGAGCTACTCGTATTAAGTGCCTCATAGTTACCACCACTTGTACTACTAATACCTACGGTGACATTTTGCGTGCCTTGAGCGTAGGCATCATCAGGACGAACGGCAATTGCAGAGCTGGATGCCGAACTGCCGCCCACGGGAATTGTAATATCAGCGCCATTAGAAAGATGAACGACCAACGGAATAGACGTAACCGGATTACTAACCATTGCTGTATAAACAATTGCCCCACCTTCAGTGACTGAACTCGCCGCAGAAAGCGTCACATTGGTGGTGTCGATGGTGTCAGTGACCGTGGTCACCGCTGCCGCAGGATTTACCGCAAGGTTCTCAAAATTGCCGCCCGTGGCCGAGGTGATCGTTGTCGATACACTGCCGCCATCCACATACACCGTGTCCGCGTGAACCGGTACCGACACACTGCCGCTACTCGCGCCCGCCGCTATAGTAATCGCAGAACCGTTGCTTAAATTGATCGTGACCGGTGTTTGTGCCGCGTTGCTCAGGCTTGCCGTGTAGACAATCGCTCCACCTTCCACCACTGACGCAGTTGCCGCCAAGCTCACGGTGGTGGTGTCGATGGTGTCAGTGACCGTGGTCACCGCTGCCGCAGGATTTACCGCAAGGTTCTCAAAATTGCCGCCCGTGGCCGAGGTGATCGTTGTCGATACACTGCCGCCATCCACATACACCGTGTCCGCGTGAACCGGTACCGACACACTGCCGCTACTCGCGCCCGCCGCTATAGTAATCGCAGAACCGTTGCTTAAATTGATCGTGACCGGTGTTTGTGCCGCGTTGCTCAGGCTTGCCGTGTACACAATCGCTCCACCTTCCGCCACTGACGCAGTTGCCGCCAAGCTCACATTGGTGGTGTCGATGGTATCAACAATTTGTGTGACTACAATTGAATGATCTACAACCAAACCCGGCGTCCCACCTGTCGTTGAGGCAATAGAGTCGGAAATAGAAGTGGGGTCAATATAAACATCATCATGCGGCGCTATTGGCACTGTGACAGTACCCTTTAACTGACCCGCAGCGATAGTGATAAGCTCACCATTTGCAAGCGTAACATTTAAGTCGGCAACTTGAGCATTCGTTAATGTGGCAGTGTAAACAAGATTGCCTCCTGCCTCCGTCAAAATATCAGTAGCAGACAAACTTATAGAACCCGCCGGAGGTATTACTGGATTGACCGTCACCGACACATTCGCACTGGCGGTGTGACCGTGACCATCGCTGATGGTGTACGTGAAACTATCGCTACCCGTATAACCCGCATTCGGGGTGTAGGTCGGATTGCCCGTGACCGCATC